>JAEEGL010419017.1_pt1 | contig 20986 bp, 21 predicted proteins | sample 9134231 | NCBI WGS metagenome assembly JAEEGL01 (sample SAMN16246548, study PRJNA631951) | gut metagenome | biome: gut microbiome; feature: rumen; material: fiber-attached | host: Bos | place: Iran: Karaj | collected 2018-10 | reverse complement strand
GTTTCCGACGCGCTTTACATCGCCTCACATCCGAGGCGTCACTATGAGCAGATCAAAAGGGCGTTGAATGCAGGAAAGCACGTGTTGTGTGAGTCTCCTCTGGCATTGACCACAGAGGAGTTCCATGAGCTTCACCAGCTGGCCACGGATAGGAGGCTTCAGCTGATGGACGGCATAAAGACCGCTTACTCCACCGCATACAACCGCATGCTGGTGCTTGCGAAAAGCGGCAAGATTGGCGACATCATCTCGGTTGACGCCACCTGCACCAGCCTTTCCGACCTTGAACGCAGCACGTCGCAGGGCAAGTCGCTGAATGAGGTGTGGAACAGCATCTGCGCATGGGGGCCCACCGCCATGCTACCCATTTTCCAACTTTTGGGTACGGAATACACAGACCGGCAGATTGTCTCACACATCATCGGAGACGGTTTCGACAGCTTCACCAAGATTGCCTTTGTCTATCCCAACGCAGTCGCCTCGCTCAAGGTGGGCAAGGGTGTGAAGAGTGAGGGCGAGCTCATCATCTCAGGTACCAAGGGTTATATTTATGTTCCTGCTCCTTGGTGGAAGACCGATTACTTTGAGATTCGCTACGAGAATCCGGCAGACAACAAACGTTACTTCTACCAGCTTGATGGTGAGGGAATCCGCTATGAGATTCTGTCATTTCTAAAAGCGGTCCAGACAGGCAAAGACTTCTCCAACGTTGACACTAAGCATTCTGAGTCAATCGTGAAAATGATTGAGAATTTCTTTGAAGGCAATTATATTTTTATTTGACTTATAGTATTTTATTTTTTATTAAACTACGAGAGATAGCAAGGTCAGCATTTGATTTACCGAGACTTTTTTTGAAAAAGCAAAGAATCGTCATCACAGAAAAACATTGTTTTTTTATGTCATTCACAAGCTCTCTCTTAAAAGCATTTGACTTATCGTGATTATCGCCTATATCATTCTTTTGGCATTGCTTCTATGGGGACTCAGATTCCATGTGGACGGGAACAATGATGCCTATATGTCCAAAGATTGCACCAATGTGGTTAAAGGGCTTTTTATAGGACTTATTTTCATGAAGCACCTAATGGACTATGTCAATGAAAGCGGGTATGCATATAATGCTTTTGGCGACCACTTGATGCTCAGCATCCAGAGCCACATGGGTCAGCTTGTGGTGGTTATGTTCCTGTTCTATTCAGGATATGGCATCATGGAATCATATAAACACAAGGGAGCCAGCTATGTGAAGACCATGCCCCGGAAGCGATTGTTGGGAACTCTACTGAATTTCGACGTAGCAGTCCTTCTTTTCATCATCCTGAATCTGATACTTGGCAAGGAACTCACTCCCAGCCAATGCCTGCTGTCTTTGACTGCCTGGGATTCTGTTGGCAACAGTAATTGGTACATATTTGTTATCCTTTTATGTTACCTGTTTGCGTATATCAGTTTTAGAATAGACTGCATAGGCAAAAGGGAGCAAGCCGTCATTGTATTTCTCACCCTCTCCCTTATTTCCTATATTATCCTTGCGAAGACAAGAGGCGCCTGGTGGTATGACACGTTTTTCTGTTTCAGTTTCGGGATGGTTTTCTCTGTATTTAAGGAAAAGATAGAGAAGGTAATTGACAAGCAATACTGGCTTGTGTTGCTTGCAGTCGGCATATTATTCATCCTCGCCTACCTATTTCCAAAGGGATTGCATGGACTACGGCACAACGCAGTTTCAATTCTGTTTGCCATGTTTGTTGTCATTCTGACAAGGAAGATTGAGCTGCGGAGCAGACCTCTCATGTGGATGGGTAAGAACCTTTTTCCGCTCTATATCTATCAGCGTATCTCCATGATGCTGTTTTATGAGATTGATGGTGGAACGTTTGTCAACCATCACCTCGGCCTGTACATTATCGCCTGTGCATTAATCACATTCCTGTTTGGCTATTTCTACAGGTACTTTGCAATAAAATTGAAATGAGCAGTGTGAAGGAAGAAACCCTCCGGGGAGTCAAGTGGAATGCCATTGAACGGTTCTCGGTTCAGGGAATCCAGTTCCTGCTGGGTCTGATCATGGCCCGTCTTCTTTCTCCATCTGACTATGGGACTGTGGCAATAGTGATGATATTCACAGGATTCTCCCAATTGTTTATTAACAGCGGTTTCGGCTCAGCTCTTGTACGGAAAGAATCCTGTTCGGAGGCTGACTATTCCACTGTTTTCTATTTCAGTTTTGTTGTCTCTCTCATTTGTTATGCAGCCTTATTCATCAGTGCCCCATGGATTGCCAGTTACTTTGGTATAGACATCCTCACTCCAGTCATAAGGGTACAGTCGCTGTCCATGGTGCTGAATGCGCTGGTGACCGTGCAGATGGCCAAGCTTAGACGCGATGTCAATTTCAAGGCCATCGCCCAGAGAGGGCTGCTTTCATCTCTGGTTTCCGGCATCGTCGGTGTTGCCTGCGCTTTTGGAGGATTTGGGGTGTGGTCATTGGTAATCCAGTCGTTGCTGGGGACATTGATCAATCTTGTGTTTGTATGGAACTATTGCCGATGGTTTCCCAAGTGGATGTACTCTTGGGCGTCGTTCCACGAGATGTTCTCATACGGCAGTAAACTTCTCGTAGCTGGTTTTATAGACTCGCTGTACGGTCATCTGAACACATTCGTCATCGGTAAGTTCTTTTCTTCAAAAGACCTCGGTTTCTACAACCGCGGAGTTCATCTGGCGCAATTTCCCGTCAACAACATCAACGGCGTCCTTCAGACTGTCTCTTTTCCTGTTCTTGCCAAAATCCAGAAAGAGAGAGAGCGTATTGTCAGTGTCTATCGCAAATACATCAAGTCGTCGTCACTTCTTATTTTTTTCGCATGCAGCTTGCTGGCCACCATTGCCAAGCCGTTGATATTGCTTATCCTTTCTGAAAAATGGGCAGAGTCCATACTATATCTGCAGATTTACAGTTTAGCCATTATGTTCGACCACATTTGCAGTATAAACGTCAATCTGCTTTTGGTCATCGGGCGTTCAGACTTGAATCTCAGGCTCAACATCATTAAAAAGAGTATTTCAATAGCCATTCTATTTGCATCTATTCCTTTTGGTGTCATTGGTATCTGCTGTTCAAAAATCATTTATTCTCAGATAGCCGTATATATCAATACCTATTATACTGGCAAACTCTTTCATCTTGGATATAAAGAGCAATTCAAAGACTATTTTGGGTTCTTCATCTTGTCTGTGGTTTCTTGTCTGCCAGCCTTTCTCATAATCACTTATTGTGAGCTGCCCCATTTAATTGGAATCCTTATTGGAGTCATTCTGCCTTCAACAATATATATACTGCTCTTGAAAAAGAATCCTGTTTTCGTGGAAATGGCTCACACAGCCGGAGAGAAGTTCCCTTTTGTTAGTAGACTTTTGAAGCACTTGTAAATAGGAGTGTAGATGAATAATACAATATTAAAAAAGATTATAAGGAAAATCAAAACAATACTCATATTCTTTATGTATGACTATGTTTGGACTCCCTTGAACTTGCGTCATATAAAAAGAAAGAATTCCATAAGGGTATTGTTTGTTCTGACAGATCTCTCCTTGTGGAAAACAGAACTTCTGTATCAGAAAATGTCAGAGCACTCTAGATTTACTCCAATCCTTGGTATCACTCCGACGCGGGTTGATCCAGAAGAATCACGGGAGATGCTTAGGAAATATTGTGAGGAACGGAAATATGAGTATCAAGAAATTTCCAAAGAATTAAGTTTGACAGTTCAGACAGGAGCTGATATCATTCTTTACCCACAACCATATTCTTCAAACTATTACCCGAAACACATTTTTACCAAAAACAAATCCGCATTAATCATCCATTTTCCGTACGGAGTTCATTCTATCATGGAAGAATGGACATTAAACATGCCATTCTATCTCCATATCTGGCAGCATTATTTTGAGAATGAGTCAATTGTCAAGGAGTTTGCGCCAAAAATGAAGAACCATGGAAAGAATATTTTTGTTACGGGAACACCGTTTATGGACTTAATGATGAAGAAACCGGAGAGAGACCCATGGAAAGACCACTCAGGAAAAAAGCGAATCATTTATGCCCCACACCACACCATAGGCAGTCAGACAATTAGAGACTTGAAAGGGATTAACTATTCCACTTTTCTCCAAAATGGCGAGTTCATGCTTGAAATGGCTGAGAAATATAAAGATTCCGTATATTTCGCTTTTAAACCCCATCCGCATTTGAAAAGAAAATTATATTCCATATGGGGAGAAGAAAAAACAGATGATTATTACAAAATGTGGACGAAATTAGAAAATGCCCAGATGGAGACAGGTGACTATATTGATTTGTTCCACTATTCAGACGCAATGATTCATGATTGCAGCTCTTTTACTATAGAATATCTATATGCACACAATCCTGTGCTATACCTGGATAAGAATGGCCACAGCACAGATAATCTGACAGAAATGACCAAGGTGGCATACGACCTGCATTATCATGCTAAGAATCATAATGACATTGAGCAGTTTATTATTGATGTGATAAGAGGAAAAGATGAGAAAAAGAAAGATAGAGAATTATTTTATGCTCAGTATTTAATTCCTCCAGGAGGGAAATCTGCCTGTGAAAACGTTATAGATGCCTTACTAAGCGAAAAAAAGGTTGCGAGATATAATGAGAATAAATAGTAGATTTAAAACTTGTGGGAGCATCTAAAAATGTGTAAAAATTTCTATATTGCATACATTTGTTTCCTTTCTTGCAATAATCGTAGTTACGCCCGACCTTTAAAGATGCCGCACAATATCTTTCAACTGGAGTACGCAAAATAATGGGCGTGTATCGCTTTAATATTATAATAAAATGGCAGAAAGTCACCAATTATTACAACTCGCATCTAATTTTGTAAATGTGGTGACTCTGTCATTTTATTTGTACAAGTCCAATTTTGACGTCTTGCCGAACTGAGGGGTAACCCCTACCTATAATTTTACATTGAATTATGTCACGACTCAACAAAACTTAAGGCCGGCTTAGTACTGTGTTCGCTGCTCCATAATTCGATACTGAACTTATAGTTTTAGTCTAACCCCACAGCTGACATGGAGAGTCCTGAGGAAATCCGCCGATATGCCATCTTCATCCACGACTTGTATATGGATGGCCAGAAGACAATATCCCGACTGATGGATGAACTGGCCGCACTGCGGGATGCCCAGGCAAATGGCAATTCGACCATTGAACGGCAGACAGCGCTGATAGAGAAGCTCTACCAGAAGATCGATGAGCTGACGGAGGCGAACAAAGAATATGCGCAGACCATAAAGAAACTTACCGAGCAGCTGGCTGTGACCAACGAAGAACGGTATGGTTCCAGGAGCCACCGGGGCTCATCGAAGGATAAGAAACATGATGATGGGATACAACGTGTATGATTATCTCCATAAGTTCTTCACTGAGATAATCCAGGGGCGGAGGGACTATGAGAACCTCTTGCCAAACACCATCGGCATACCTATCATGTCTAAAAATAGTTAAAAATCAAAACCAGTTTTACGCAGAAACCACGTTGAAAATGCGATTTAGTCTGATGATGGGCGATGAGCTTGCTCAATCGACAACAAGACGGAGCATTTTAGAAGTATTCAAAGGGTGTTGAACAACATCTTTCATTGGGGTACGTCAAAATTGGACGTGTACAACCATGTTGGAGGATGTTGCATAACATCTTTCAACTGGGATATGAAAAACCGATATGATCCAAAGTTTATTAGCAATGAAAACTAGGGTTGAATATATTGACTTAGCAAAAGGGTATGGTATTATTGCGATTATGGCATGGCATGTCCATTTAGCTCCTTTTTTTTCATTTCATTATATGAAATTTTGGGTGCTACCGATGTTTTTTCTTTTGAGTGGAGTTTTTGCCAAGACGGAAATGACATTTATTGAACTCATCAAACGTGATGTAACACGTTTTTTTGTTCCCATGTTGTTTTATAATGCCATATATTTTATTTTGAATGTGTTATTCACTATTCTTTTGCCTGATCAATATTCTTTTTTCAACCCCATTAAGAAAGCGATAAACCCATTCGGGTTTATGAATGGCCCATTATGGTTTGTGTGGGCTTTATTTTTTATGGATATAATTCATTGGGGGTTAGCTAGATTTTTTGAGAACAACCATCTTAAAATTTTTTTCTCCGCTTTAATACTGTCTGCTGTAGTTTTCCATCTAAATAAGTTCGTTATATTTAACCATCATATCCGCCTTCCTTTGAATTTAGATGTCGCTTTGACGTCATATCTTTTTTATTCATTGGGATTCAGCCTTAAAGATTTCATATTGTTGAAAAGACCTATCCCAGTCTTTATCCACCTGCTTATTGTCTGTGGCTATATCATATTGAACATATATAATAGTAGTGATAATAGATCAATGGCTGTCAATGCGTATGATTTTAACTGGTTTGTCTTCATTTCCAAATCTTTGCTTGGTGCATTTACCTTTCTGTTCTTATTTTATGTAATAGAGAAGCTGAAAGTTTTCAGTTGGCTCAGGTGGTTTGGCGTGAAGAGCCTTCATTTTTTAGGTTTACACTATGTTTTCATACCTTGTTTTTTATTTGTTCTTCCATCGTTAGCAAGCATTCCTTCTTGGGAAAAATATTCCTTTTTTATACTTTTTATTTTGTTCAGTTCACTGATAGTCCTGTTATATGATTTTTACCTGAAAAGAACCGAAACGTGCTTGGGCAATAAAGTTACAAGTTTTATATAGAATTCCAAACGTAGATTATATGTTTATTTATCTTCTGATATACATCCCACTGTTACTTTTTACATATCTTGATTTTAATCCCAAGATAGTATTTAAGACAAAGCGGAAGGTGTTGATTGCATTTGTTGTGATCTTCACGTTGTTTTGGGGATTAAGATGGGAAATCGGAACTGACTGGGCACAGTTCCTCAATGTATACGATAAATCCAGTTGGGACAATATTTTTAGTTTTAAGCGAACTCAGACCGGTGAGAGTGTGATGGACTATGGATATATGTTCATCAATGCTGTGTTTCATGAAGCGGGTATGCCCTATACTATTTTTCTTTTAGTGACAGGCCTGGCCATCCAATTGTGTTATTTTGACTTGAGCACCCGTTTTACGAATTATCCGATAATGACATATATTCTGCTGATGAATGTAGGTATGCCATTCCCTGTCCGGCAATCTCTTTCTCTCGCTATCGCTTTGTGGTCAATTCGTTTTGTTTTTGAAAAAAAATATCTGAAATTTGTGTTAGTGGCTTTAGCTGCCACTTTGATTCATAAAGGTTCTGCTATTATATTTCCTGTCGCATTCTTGCCGTGGGTCTGCAAGAGATATCATTTCCAATGGTATCATTTTGCGATTGCCTACCTCAGTACATTTGTGATTTCTGCTCTCCTTGAAGAATATATCCGCGCCTTCATCCTGTGGTCAACGTCTGGATTTGAGACTTTTCAATTTTATGCAGAGCATTATTTGGGCAGACAAGGGTTAGGTTCTGCTGCAGCAGAAAGACTCAAGGCGGGATGGACTGGAACATCGCTTTTTAATGGATTAAGTTATACGCTCTTTTTTGGTTTGTTGCTTTATATACGAGAAAAGTTCAGAGGGAAATGCCATTATTATGTGCAGATGTTCAATGTGATGTTTTTGCTTTATGCTTTTGTCGCCATTATGGATAATGTGGTCAGGATGGTGGATAAGTCTGGACTGACAGAGATTCTTGGGCGTGTAACCAACACAATAGATACATTCCCCTTTGTTTTCCCGCTAATATTTATTATTTATCTTCGGAAATTCACGCTTAGTAAATACATCCCTTATTTTATTTTTATCATTTATATGGGATATAAGTTTTGGCAACAGATACCAGGAAACTTCTATAGTTTTATGTTTATTCCATATAAGACCATTTTTGACTAAAGAATAATATCATGAAGATAGCAGTAATAGCGAATGGATTTACAGGGGCAACCCTTCCATTGGTCAACCATTTGCATATATTTGGCCAGAAAGTCAATTGCTACTATATTGTTAAAAGAGGTGTTTCGTCCATTGAATCTCTTGATTTTGGAGATAAGATTTCATACTTAGCAGGTTCTGTTTGTGATTTATCGAAATCCAATCAGCTATATCGATATCTTTCTAAAGAAATTGATGTGGGACTTGTACCAGTGTTTAATAGAAAAATAAGACTTGAGCGACTTGGAGTGGGAAAGGTATTTCCTTTCCTTAATCGAAAAATCATCCAAAAATTCTGTCACTTTCTTTACCAGAGAAAATATGATTTGGTCAATTTGATTGTCCATAATCCCCTTGAATTGCAGATTGCCACATTCTTGAAAGAAAATGGTATCAAATTTTGTGTAACTTTTCATGAAGTACTGAATAATTTAATTGATGCTCAGGAATTAAAACCTCAGGTAAAGATGGTCTTAAACTGTGATGTTCCCATTGTTGTACATTCTCAAAAAACTAAAGATGACCTCATCCGGTTGTCTATGGATAAAAGTCTTGATAAAAGGATTCATTTAATTCATTTTGGACCATTTGAAAGCTACAAACAGTATGGTGAAGGGAACACCCCTGTCCATTTGAATGATTATTTACTTTTTCTTGGTAGAATCACTCAATACAAGGGTCTGAAATTCTTATATGAGGCAGTAAATATGTTGGATGATATTCCAAATATAAAAGTGGTAGTTGCTGGTTCTGGAAATGATGAGGTGTTGAGACAAATGAAAATCGATGAACGTTTTGTTGTACTCAACAGATTCATTGGTAATAACGAGTTGGTCGGTCTTATTCGAGGGAGCCGTGCTGTGATCTGTCCTTATATCGCAGCTTCTCAGAGTGGACTTGTCCAGACTGCTATGCCGTTTGAGAAACCCATTATTGCCACTAAAGTAGGCGCTTTCACCGAAATCATCAATGATGGAGAGAACGGATACCTTGCAGAACCTGCTGATTCTCTCTCGTTGGCCAATGCAATAAGAAAATTATATAATGGAAAAGAAACTGGCAATGAGGCCCGAATTCCAGAATGTTATAACTGGAACCATATTACAACTGAGTATATACAATTGTTTGAGCAATACAAGAAAGTATGAAGGTTGTGAATTTTAAATCGGGGTTGGGAAATCAGGTGTTTTACTATTTAATGGCGAAATATCTTGAACAATTATCCCCTAATCAGAAAGTATATGGATACTATAACCCCAAATTCTTGAAGAACCACAATGGGCTTGAGGTTCAGAAAGTATTTGACATAGAACTGCCGCCTCAAACCTGCAAAAGCAAGATGGTGACGTTCGCAGTTCGTCTGCTGTGCCGTTTTTTTCCATCTTTGAAATCCACAGACAAGCGGTTTTCAATCAATGCTACCTATTTTGATGGGTGGTGGCAGAATCAAAAGTTTTTTCTGGGCAATGTGGAGAAACTAAAATTTCGAACACCGAATATTGATAATGTCAATAAAGATATCCTGAACCTGATTACCATGACAGATTCTGTGTCGATTCATATCCGTCGTGGTGATTATCTTGCAGCGGAACATGTGAAACAGTACGGAGGGATTTGTACCGATGAGTATTATAAGAAGGCGGTTTCTATAATCATGCAACATTATCCGAATGCTCATTTCTTTGTGTTCAGCAACGATATGGATTGGGTGAAGGAAAATTTGCCGCTTGAGAATGCCACGTTTGTGGATAACAATCATGGTGAGCAAAGTTTCATGGACATGTACCTGATGTCATTCTGCAAGGCGAATATACTTGCAAACAGCTCATTCTCCTATTGGGGGGCTATGTTGAACTCAAATAAGAATCCTTTGGTGATTTATCCTGCTAAGTGGTTTAATACACACACACCTGATTTATTTAAGAAAGAATGGCAAGGGCTTTAAAATAGATTTAACAATCAATTTTCCATATTGGTAAATGATTAATTACTCTTTTATTATACCTCATCGTAACTCACCAGAGTTGCTTAACCGTTGCTTGAATAGTATTCCGAAACGTGAGGATATTGAAATCATCGTTGTTGATGACAACAGCGATGAGGACAAAAAACCATCAGTCTGTCGAAATGATGTTCAGTCGATTTTTATTGATTCAGAACATTCAAAAGGAGCTGGAAGGGCACGGAATGTTGGAATGGAAAAGGCCAAAGGAAAATGGCTGTTATTTGCAGACTGTGATGATTTTTATGAGAAAGACTTTATATTCGATCTTGATAAATACATTGATTCGGACTGTGACTTGGTAATCTTTGATGCATTTTTTCATTATGATATGGAAACAGGAAAATGTAGTTCAGATTATTATAAAGAATATATAGAGAATTTTTTATTATTCCCTGATTCAAGATATAATCAATTGATGTTGAAGTTGGGTAATTATTCTACGTGGATGCGAATGTATTCGCATTCTTTTATAAAAAAAATTGGAGTACAATATGATGAAGTCCCTGCTTGCAACGATGGATGGTTTGTTCAATATGCTGGTGTTCATGCTCGGAAAATAGCTGCTATTCCAAAGAAATTGTACTATTATGTTCAGAATCAAGGTAGTATTACCACGAGGAAACAACCTAAATCCGTAGTCCTTCAAAAAAGGAGAGTTGGATATAAAATACACAGATTATTAGCCAAACATAATGCATATTGCGCTATTTGGCCATATTTTCACGGGATAAGAGGTATTTACAGAACCTATGGTTTTTTATTTACGGTAAGGGTTTTATGGGATAAAATCCGGTATGATATTTCTCCAGTAGCATATTTCTACCATAAATATTTATCCAAACAGAAATACGATTAGGTTTTTCATTTCTGACAAATGTTATTAAAGGCTCTAATGCCATAGATACTCATGACATACCAGACAACACAGTTGTTGCTGGATGCCCAGCAAGAATTATAAAAAAATATTAATCCATTGTGGTTTAGTGGTATTTGGGAATTTTGATGAGTATTATAGACAAAATGAAAGGATTTATAATTCATATTATTGATTATTTGCTTCGACATTGTTCTTGGATGTTTAAGAATGATGAGACCTATCTCAGAATAAGAAATGTTATTTGTAATGGTCAGAAACTGAGGTTGGATCCACCAATATCTTTTTCCGAAAAAATTTACTGGCTTAAACTTCATAACAAAAAACAAGAATTCACCAAGATGGTGGATAAATATGAAGTAAAAAAATGGATTTCGTCAATCCTTGGAGAAGAGTATCTTATACCAACACTAGGTGTATGGAATAATTTCGATGAAATAGATTTTGAATCTTTGCCCAACCGGTTTGTATTGAAGTGTACTCATGATTCAGGAGGATTGGTGGTATGCAAAGATAAAACCACATTTGACTTAAAAAAGGCTCGCAAAAAAATAAAAAAATCTCTAAGAAGAAATTATTATCTGTGGACACGTGAATATCCGTATAAAGATGTTAAACCTCGTGTCATAGCAGAAAAGTTTATGGAAGATGAGGAATATGATGATTTAACAGATTACAAGTTTTTTTGTTTCAACGGAAAGGCGAAGTATTGTCAGGTTATAACAAATCGTAATACAGATGAATCGATTGATTTTTATGACAGAGAATGGAAACACCAACCCTTTATTGGATTACTACGTGATGATGGTAGGATTCATCACGCACTAAAAGAGCATAAAGCTCCAGAATGTTATTCAAAGATGCTTGAACTAGCTGATTCGTTGGCGTTGAAGATTAATTCACCATTTGTTCGTATAGACCAATATTGTGTTAAGGGACAAATCTATTTTGGCGAAATTACTTTTTTTCCTGCAGGTGGTAATGGAAAATTCATGCCTTTAGAATGGAATGAAAAAATTGGTTCAATGATTGACTTGACTTGGACGAATGACCGATAAGTTATACGTTTTTGCCAACATGGGACATCTGGACCAACTGCCCAAGAGCGGTGGTCAGACTTCTGCCCGGAGGGTTATGAAAGGCTTGGAATCATCCGGATTTGATATCATTCCTATCCGCCGCCACCGAAATGAGTGGGAAGGTCGTGTACTGCATAATCTGGAGGCTCTACTTTTTGCAGTGGTTGACCCAGTGAAGATTATTTCCAGGATGCTTTTCGGCAAAAGAAAAAACTCCGCATTCCTCCACCTCACTTATGCAGGTCCACTCGTTCCGTACGAACTGTTCCTCACAATCCTCGTTCGTGTGATGGGCTACAAAAGCCTCATCTACTTGAAAGGAGGGCAAGTGCTTGACTGCTACCGTGACGGGAACCGTATGCATAGGTGGATGTTCAAAAAGACCATGGACATGCAGCACAAGGTGTTCTTCGAAGGGATGGAAAGTCTGAAGCTCGTGGAAGGCATATCCAAGACACCGCTGGTGTATTTCCCCAACTATGTTTTTGATGAAAAAATACTGAAAGTTCTGCCTCACAAACCTAAAGACAATATCAAGATACTATACTTTGGTCGTGTGGCTCCGAATAAGAATGTGCACGTAGGGATTGAGGCGTTCAACATCCTGTGCGAAAAGTATGACAATGTCCATTACACCATCATCGGAGGACTTGGACAGAGCAAGGCATACGGGGATGAGATTGACCGGATGATATCAGCTTCACCCTACAGTGACAAAATTACGAGAATCGGTAACTCGACCCAGGAATTCCTCGCTGAAGCTATGTCCAACCATCATTTCTTTCTCTTTCCGTCAAAAGAGAAGGCTGAGGGGCATTCCAACTCACTGAATGAGGCAATGAGCCAAGGGCTGATCCCAATTGTCAGTGACTATCACTTCAACCGGACCGTGGTTGGAGATGACCGACTCGTGGTGGACGGATTTGAGGCTAACGCCTATGCCGAAAAAATACTCTGGATTATTGAAAACTGTGACCTTGAAGTACTTGCGACACAGATGCGGGATAGAGTGAGAGAAAAATTCGCTTTCAGCGTGGTTAACCAAAGGATAGCAGACGAAATGAGGTCTGTTTGATTTCTCTAAATAAAAAGATTCGTTTTATTATCATTAATGACTATTAACTATTTTAAACTTTAATTTCTCTGATATGAATATAGCTTTGGTAATAGCAGGTGGTTCGGGGCATCGTATGGGCATGGATATTCCAAAACAGTTTGTGAATGTTTACGATAAGCCAATCCTTATATATACTTTGGAAGCTTTTCAGAATCATCCCATGATAGATGCTATAGAATTAGTCTGCATAGAAGGTTGGGAAAATGTAGTTCGTGCATATGCAAAACAATATGGAATAAATAAATTAAAGTGGATAGTAAAAGGTGGTGAAAGTGGTCAGGCCTCTATAAAAAATGGAGTTTTTTATTTAGAGGACAAGGCAAATGAAAATGATATCATCATTGTGCATGATGGCATTCGTCCTTTAGTAGATACCACTGTATTAACTGATGTTATAAATAAAGCTAAAAAATATGGCAATGCTGTTACCTCGATGCCATATAATGAGCAAATATTTGTCATAGATAAAGATGATGAGAGCACAACTGTTCAATATATCCCCCGTGAAACACTTCGAAGAGTCTCAACACCGCAAGCTTATAATTTCGGCCTTTTAGACCAAAAATATCATGAGGCCTTCGAAAACAATATTGGTATTCATGGTTCACACTATACTAATACAATGATGGTTGAGCTAGGTGTTCGTTTACATTTTGCTGTGGGAAGTGATAAGAATATTAAAATAACGACTAAAGATGATCTTGAGCTATTCAAAGGTTATCTCTCAAAAAAATAGATTATATATGTTTAATAAACAACACCCATATTATCAAGAAGACTTGAATCGGATTCTTCAGACAAAAGGCATTGAGCAATTGGAAGGTAAAAGTTTTCTGATAACAGGTGCAACAGGTATGATTGGTACAATGTTGATCGATGCCCTAATGAAAATCCGAAAAGTATCTGTGTTGGCTGTTGGAAGGAACGAGGAGAAGGCAAGAGAGCGGTTTCCAGAACACTTTAATAATCCAAACTTTCGTTTCTTGAAGTTGGATGTGTGCAAACCATTCCCCAAAGATCTAGTCGTAGATTATGTTATTCCTGCTGCCAGTCACACACACCCATTGGCATACTCAAAATATCCGATTGAGACAATCCTGGTAAATACAAAAGGAATAGAGTCTGCATTAGAAACAGCTTTGAATTGCAAAGCTGTAGTTTTATACCCTTCCTCCATTGAAATATATGGGAACTGCATTGATGGGAAAGATTTTACGGAAGATGAGAATGGGAAATTGGATTTAACGACTGCACGTTCTGGATATAATGAGTCTAAACGGTTGGCAGAAGCACTTTGTCTATCATATTATTCTGAAAAAGGTGTGCAGATTAAAATAGTCCGTTTATGCAGGATATTTGGTCCAACAATGTTGATGAATGATTCGAAGGCTTCATCCCAGTTTATCAAAAATGCAATTAAAGATGAAGATATAATTTTGAAGAGTGAAGGTAATCAATATTATTCTTATGCGTATGTGGCAGATGCAGTTTGTGGAATTTTAACAGTATTGTTACATGGAAAAAATGGCGAGGCATACAATATAAGCAGTGATAAAACAAATATTCATCTGAAGGATTTCGCACAAATATGCTCAGTATATAATGGTAAGGAAGTGAAATTTGATTTACCCACTGTAACAGAAAAGAAAGGCTACAGTATTGCTACAAGAGCGACATTGGATAATTCAAAAATTAAAGCAATCGGTTTTGAGCCTTTTTATAACATGAAAGACGCCATTTTCAGAACAATTGACATTCTGAAATCTTAGATGTTTCATTCTACTCATTTATAAAATGATTAAGAGTTTTTTTTCTCCACGGAAGTTGGCCTACCCCATAAATATTATATTATTCAATTTATGCCGAATTAATCTGTTTCGTAATAAACGGATTTGGGTTTTTGGTGGAGTTGAAGGAAAAAAATACGATGATAATTCCAGATACTTGTTTGAATATGTAAAAGATGAACATTCTAATTCAATCAAAGCTGTCTGGCTGTCCCCCAAACGAGAAACTGTTGCATTTGTTAAATCTTTGGGTTATGAGGCCTATTCGACAAAAAGTCTAAAGGGTATATACTATGCACTAAGGGCTGGTGTGGCTTTTTATTCGCATGCATTAATTGATTTTGGGTTGTTTCCATTAGTCGGTGGTTCATTTATTGTTTCGTTATGGCATGGCGTAGGCTTTAAGAGAATATATAATGCTAATTATCATGGCTTTCGTTTGTTTTTGAAAAAGATGTTGGATAAATGTTTCTCTTGGACATATAGAAATATGACGACCGTGACATCTGAATTTATTAAACAACAATTTTCTGAATTGTTCAGTTTGAATTCAAAAAGTTTAATATGCATAACAGGCCAGCCACGCAATGATATTTTCAAAAGAGAACTAACGAAAGATAATATTTTAAACAAACTAAATATTGATTCAAGCAAAAAACTTATATTGTATATGCCAACATACCGCCACACAACTCTTGGAAAAGATTCCATGGAGAGAATTGTGAAAGATTTATATAATAATAAAGAACTCAATAAGGTGTTGGATGATGAAAATGCCATACTTGTGGTAAAACTTCATCCTTTGACCCCTCATGTTTCTTTAGCAGCAAGAGAAAATTTTAAAATATTAGATTATAGAGATGTAGAAAATAATCAGGAGCTTCTTGGATTGGCTGATATTCTAGTCACGGATTATAGCAGTTGTTTTGTGGATTTTGCATTACTAAACCGTCCTATAATATTCTATGTCCCTGACCAAAATGATTTTCTTGAAAAATCAGAGAAACTTGATGAAGCGTTTTTTGATATAGAGCGACTTTCAAAAGCCGTTGATGTAGACGGGCTGGTGAATCTTCTCCACCAGTCTTCTTGTGAAGTGGCGAAAAGGACGAATGAACTGTTTGAGGACAAAAGCATACAAGGAACCTGCTATTCTGAGAATGTATTCAATGCAGTTAAACGAGAATTGAGAATATGAATAGTACCACAAAACGAGAAAGGGACATAGCCATTGACATTGTGAAGTTCTTGGCTGTTTTGCTGATTATAAATAGCCATGCGGACATGATGTATCCCAAAATGAGGATACTTGCGACAGGCGGAGCTATCGGCGACTGCCTGTTTCTTTTTTGTTCGGGTTTCACGTTATTCATGGGTGCTCAGGCTTCATTCGGGAACTATTACAAAAGGAGAATAGCTAGGATCTACCCATCGGTATTTGCCTCAGTGGTCTTTATCCATTTAAAAAACCAAAATCCGATGATTGATTGGACAGAGTTGGTTTGTGCAAAGCCTTTCATTGTGGCCATTATGGTTTATTACATTTTCCTTTATTTCATCAGGAAATATGCTATCAATAAAATCAGCCTAATATTTGCTGTAACCATTGTTATAACGCTTTTAACATATATTGGGTTCCCCTATAAATATGAGACAGGAAGCAAAGGATTATATGGTATCACCAGTTATTACCGATGGATTCCTTATTTCGGATCAATGCTTTTGGGGGCGTACATTGGCATAAAAAGGAAATCCCTCCGTTATGACGGGTGGATGGATTTCGTTAAGTTGATGGTCTGTATCTTGTTTTTCTACAGCATTCAGTTTGCTGCCAAGAAATATCCTCCTGTGGCTCCATGGCAGATTGTCACGATTGCACCGCTGATGGGCATCGTGGTATATTTTTACAAATGGTGCAATAACGGCTTTTTTAGGAGAATATATGAGAGCAAGGCGGGAAAAGCGGTGATATTGACTGTCGGCGGTCTGTGCCTGGAATCATATCTGATACAGTATGCTCTGTTCACAAGCAAATTGAATCATCTCTGGCCTCTGAATTTATTGATTATAACTTTAGCGATTCTTGTTTGTTCTTACATCGTGAGGTGTTTAGCGCGACTTTTTGCGCAAACATTCAGAACAGAAAATTACGAGTGGAAAAAGATCATCTCATTGTATTGATGAAATCAAAGAGACTTGAAATCATAGATTTCCTCCGTGGCTTCAGCATTTTTACCATCGTGGTGATGCATCTGATGGGTGGATATGACGGAATGGGGACACTGAAGAAAGTGCTGGCTTTCGGCGGAGCGGGCGTGCATGTGTTCATCCTATGCTCTGGATTTGGTTTGTACCTGTCTCATCTGCGTAATCCTTTGAACTATCTGCAGTTTCTGCAACGTCGTTTCAGTAAGATATGGCTGCCATACGCCATTGCCGTGGGATTGTGGGGATTGTGGGCGCTCGCAACGAAGGGCCTGTTCCCTTGGCGTCAGGCAGCAAGTCACTGGCTGCTCTATAAGATGTTCTCCAACGAGCTTGACACCTCATTGTGCTATCCCTACTGGTTTATCTCCACCATTATCCAATTCTATCTTGCCTGGCCACTCATCGTGAGGCTGATGCGATGGAGGTATGGACTGGCGGTCTGCATAGGCGTCAGCCTGGTTTGGAGCACTCTCGTGGGTGTGCTGGGATATGGGGAGATGCGACCGTGGGGAAGTTGCTTCCTGCAGTATCTCTGGGAGTTCTGCCTTGGGATGTGGATGGCAGGAAAGATGGCAAATGGAAATGCACGGACCTTGAGCCTTGCAGATATTAAGAGATGGAAATGGTCCTGGCTGCTGGTCGGTACCGTTTTGGGAATGGGGCTGACAGGACTGATGGGATGGAAAGGTGGTGTACTGAAGCTCTACAATGACATTCCTTCATTGTTCGGTTATTTATCCCTCGCACTGATTGTATTTAAGGTCGGCATTAGTTTTGTAAATCGTTTCTTCTCTTGGTCGAGTTCATTCGGCTATGAACTCTATCTGATACACTCGCTCACATTCGTGGTGATAAAGTCATTCCTTGCAGAAAGAATCCCTGCTTATTTACTGCTCCCGATATGCCTTGTAGCAGCATATATGCTTGCCTTCTGCTACCAGCGGCTGTTGAGAAGAGTAAACAGTTTGAGATAGAGAAAATAGAGAATCAATGGATTGAAATGTTTGAAAAGATGTTGTGATTCTTTTTACGCATAATCCAAAATGAGGTTGGCATTGATGCCAAGCTTGGAGTGAAGGCGCTTGGCAAAAGACATTGAGATGCGGCGGCGACCACTCAATATCTGACTCAACTGGGATTCGTTGACACCTAAGAGGCGGGCGCCATCTTTCTGACGCATGCCATGGGCATAGAAATAATCCTCAATACTTGCAATAAGCGGCGATTTCTGTCGCAAAGGAAGGATGCCTGAAAATTCATCCTCATAGTGAGCCATCATGGAGCTCAGCAAGGCGATTTGGCGGGTGTACTCGTTGTCCATGTCGGGTTCCAGCATACCTTTCTCGGTCGCTTCTGAAATGAGCCGTTCAACTTCAGCTTTTGCCTCATCGTATTCGAGCTGGGTTGTCAATCTTTCCATATTCATTCCTCCTTGTGATTAAATTGTGGTACTATCTATCTTATCGTATTCCGCATGGGTGCCTACAAATCGGATGTTCATTACACCACCGATGAAAATGACTACAGCCACTATGCGGAAATTGTTGTCGCCGATGTTGAAAACATATCGTCCGTTCTTTACGTAATCAGCTGAGGGAAACATCCGTTTCAAGTCTGCATGACTCGTCCAATTGGCAGCCTCCACTTTCTTCACCCAATTGTTAAGAGGGCTTGCGGCATTGGCATGCAGTTGAACAAAATCATGCAACAGCCCTTATTCGCTATCAGCATTTTCTTCTGTTTTGAGCAAAGTTACGACAAACTTGTCATATCTGCAAATTATTTTACAAAAATGTAAATTTATACAGGAATTCTTTCAATTCTTCGTCCTGTCATGTTGTGTTGCTATTTGGCCAAAAGCACATGAAACAGTATAGATTTGGCCAATTAAAAATGCCTTTTATTTATAATAAAGGTAGTCAAGGTGATCTATAGAATATTTCCAATTCATGTGCGGCTTATAAACATGATATGGTCGTTAATGGTTGGAGAAGGCTTTACAGTGTGATTCTATATGTCATAGTGTGCCTCCTTTCCTTCTGCAATAGGCAGAGATGTCGCGAATGTTTGATTCAAAAAATTGGGTGTGCAGATAGCTATATTGGCGGTCGAAAAGTTCGAAAGCTCCATAGTGACCGATGTATCGTGCGGTCTCAGTTGTAGTGAGAACGTAATGAGAGGCAAACTCTGAAATGAGAGCTACTACGTATTGTGCTTTGTCTGACGCCATATTGACTGGTTTGATGAGTTTTTGCAAACTTACATTTTTTTTTGAAAAGACAAAACTGTAATGGACAAATCTACTATACTAAACGTTGAGATTGACAACATTTCGCAGGCGGAATTGTTGGAACGGCTGAAACAAGGTGTGCTTGTCACTCCCAACGTGGACCAGATTGTGAAGATGCAGAAGGACCGGGATTACTATGACATCGTGCGCCGTGCGGAATGGGTGGTGTGCGACTCGAAAATCCTGTATCTCTGCTCGAAATTCCTGAAAAAATCCATTCCTGAGGCAATTCCGGGCAGCAGCTTTTTTCCCGCTTTCTACGAATACCACAAAGACGATGAGAACTGCAGGATTTACCTGCTGGGTGCGATGGACGGGGTGGCTGACAAGGCAATGGAACGCATCAACAGCAAGCTGGGAAGAAAGATGGTGGTGGGTGCATACTCACCATCTTACGGGTTTGAGAAAAAGCAGGAGGAGAATGAGGATATATACAAGCGGATAAACGAAAGCGGTGCCAACGTGGTACTCGTGGGTGTGGGATGCCCGAAGCAGGAGAAATGGATTGACGCCCACAAAAGCATGATGCCGGGAGTGGATATCTGGATGGCGCTTGGTGCGACCATTGACTTTGAGGCGGGAAACATCAAACGTGCTCCGAAAATATTCCAGAAGCTCTATCTTGAATGGCTCTACCGCCTGTTTCAGGAGCCGAAGCGGATGTACCGCAGATATCTGATTGATGACCCTAAGTTCTTCTGGCACTTCTTGAAACAGCTACTTGGATTTTATAAAAATCCGTTTGAGGAACAGGACCAACAGGACAGGCAGTGTGACGACAAAGACCAGGAGCCACACGATGAGATTCAGCAGCAGGAGTGATAAGGACTTGATATGGGACATAACTATTGCAAAGTTATGAAATTATTTGGAGAGTAATATAATTTTTTGCTAACATTATAATAAACAATGAAGATAGCAGTGGCAGGGACAGGCTATGTGGGCCTGTCGATAGCGACTTTGCTGGCACAGAAGAACGATGTGACGGCAGTGGATGTGATTGCGGAGAAGGTTGATTTGATTAACCAACGGCGTTCTCCGATTCAGGATGAGTATATCGAGCGGTATCTGGCGGAAAAAGACCTCCGGCTGAGTGCCACGCTCGACGGCGAGGGGGCATATCGGGATGCCGACTTCGTGGTGATTGCCGCCCCGACGAACTACGACCCCGTTCGCAACTATTTCGATACGAGTCACGTGGAGGAGGTGATTGACCTGGTGGTGAGGGTGAACCCAAACGCCGTGATGGTGATCAAAAGCACGATTCCGGTGGGCTACTGCCGGAGCCTGTACGTGAAGTATGCTGAGCGTTTTCGCAAGAACCCCTCGCTGCGGGGCAGACACTTCAACCTGCTGTTCTCTCCAGAGTTCCTGCGTGAGAGCAAGGCGCTGTACGACAACCTGTATCCGAGCCGCATCATCGTGGGTGTTCCGAAAATCATCGACATGCCGGAGTTTGAGGCGGAGAACGCCGCCATCAGGGAGGTGGCAGACCTGGAGGGACTGACAGCTGCCGCCCGGCAGTTTGCAGAACTGCTGAAGGAGGGAGCGCTGAAAGAGAACATCGACACGCTGTTCATGGGTATGAAGGAGGC
>JAEEGL013059123.1_pt1 | contig 20987 bp, 17 predicted proteins | sample 9134231 | NCBI WGS metagenome assembly JAEEGL01 (sample SAMN16246548, study PRJNA631951) | gut metagenome | biome: gut microbiome; feature: rumen; material: fiber-attached | host: Bos | place: Iran: Karaj | collected 2018-10 | reverse complement strand
TCGCCCGCGCTCTGGCCCGCGCTGCTGTTCAGTTGGAAGGTCTCGGTCTGCTGGCTGCCGATCAGCACGCGGTTGGCAAAGGGCACCACCTGCCCGGCGCTGTTCACCGGGTCGCCGTCCGCGTTCACCAGATAGAACTCGTAGGTGATGGTGGCGGCCAGCCACGCCATGACCGGGGAAATGGTCTCCTTGTAGCACTCGTGGCCCAGGTAGTTATCGTAATACAGGATGGCCGCCGTGTTGGTCGGGTAGGAGCCCGCGTCGCGCGTGCCCTCCATGGAGCCGGTCAGATACACCCAGTAACAGAGGGCGAACTCCGTATTCTCGATGATACCGATCTTCCAGTAGAAGGTCTCGGCGGGCAGGTCGTAGTCGGGAACGCCGTCGGCGTCCGTATCCACCCTTGCGGTGGAGGACGTGTTGTTGTAGATGAAGGTCTTTGCGTTGATGATGCCGTTGTTGTAAACGTTGACATTGCTGCCGAGCAGATCGGAGTAGCCCTGCGTGCCGTCGTCGTTGAAGGTGACGGTCTCGATCGTCGTCACCTCGCCGGTACGGACGCCGATCTGGTCTCTGTCGGAGATGCGGCCGCTGAGGTAATCCGCCTCGGTATACACCTTGTATTTTTTGAACTCGATATTGGGGCGCGGATCCAGGTTGAAGGTCATGGCGTCCTCGCCGCTGTTCTTGGTATACACGGTGGCCGTCTGCAGGTCGTAGGCGGGGCCGATGGTATCCACAAAGTATGCGCTGGAACCGGCCTGTACAAAGTTGGCGGCGATCTCAAGGAACGCGTTCGTCAGGTCCTCGGCGCTCTGCGCGTCCGGATACGCCTTGGAAGGATCGCTGGCGATATCGGTGATGATGTGGTCCATGGCGTCGGTGGAGATCTGCTTATCCACCATTTTGCAGAACATGATGGAGTAAACGGTAGCGCCGAGGCCCGAGACCTGCGTCATATACTGATAGGTTTTGCACCCGTCCATGCATCCGCCGCAGATATCGCAGAACGCATCGCCGTTGGCGTCGGAATGTACGCACTGGTCAATGTGGCCGCAGAGATCGCAGATACCGTCGTGGTCGTGGTCTACGCAGTCCCCGTTGCACTTGCCGCAGAGATCGCAGAAGCCGTCGGAATTACGGTCGTTGCAGAAGGCGGCGGGATCCTTGGTGAGAACGGTATACTTTTTAGCGGGATCGCCCTTGATGGCTTCGGCAAAACGGTTGGGGTTGCCCTTGCCGTTGTAGAAATACCAGTGGCCGCCGTTGTTGTAGTCGTTCTTCAGCTCGGTGAGGTCGTTGTGGTTGTTCAGATACGTTTGGTAAATCGTATTGTTGTCGCTGCTGTCCGAGGTGGAGGCGGCGGGCTCGCCCGAGACGGTGGCGCCGATGGAATCCACCGTGTCGTCGTAGGTACCCATCAGCCAGTAGTTCCAGCGGTAGGTGGTGGACTGGGAGGTGAAGTAGTTGTACTGGAAGGGGCCGCCGTCGGACATGAAGATGACCACGGTCTGGCGTTCCTGCAGCTGGGAGGCGTTGTACGCCTGGCGCGCCTCGAACAATTTATATACGGTTTCAAGCGCCTGGTCGTAGTTGGTACCGCTCTTCAAGGAGATCTGAGTGCTTGAATCGAAATAGTTCGGGCTGGAGGTATCCGTCAGCTCGCCCACGGGAACGAACGCGTCGTTGTTGTAGATCTCGGTGCCTGCGTTCGGGCCGGTGAGGATGGAGCAGTGCTGCGCGCTGTTGGTGGTGGTACGCGGCGTGGTGCCGTCCGGAACGTCGCTGCGGCTCACGTAGGTATCGGTAGTGCCGAAGGAACCCGAGGTATCGTAGTAGCCGTTGAAGTCCGCAATGGCCAGCGAGATATCCGGCGCCTGACCCGTGGTCTCGTTCGGCTGATTCAGCGCGTCCAGCATGGCAGCCACGGAGCTTTGCAGCGCCGCAAGTCTGGTGATACCGTTAACCGTATTGCTCATGGAGGAGGAGGTATCCAGCATCAGCACGATATCCACGCCCTGCGTCATCGGCACGCCGGTGGCGGAAAGCTCCACTCTGGTAACGCCGTTGGTCATGAAGTCGGGCGCGCCGGCGGTCTTGTTGACGCGCACGGAGCCCTCGTTGGGATACTCGGGGTAATCCTCCTTCTGGATCAGGTGAAGGATCAGGTCGCTGAACCAGTAGCCGTCCAGCGCGTCGTAGAACGCGCCGAGGCCGGGCACGTCGCCGGGTTCGCCGCAGTAGCTCGCCACGTTGTAATGGCCGGAGTAGCCCAGCAGGTCGCCCACCTTGATCGGGATCTGCTCCTCGGTGACGGCCTTGGCGTCGCTCTTGTATCTGACGTTGAAATACAGGCCGGTATAGGTGGTGGCGGAGGCGCCCACGTAGATCGTGGCTTCCCTGCCGGAGATGGTTACGGATTCAATGGGGGAATTGTCTTCGTCCGCCGTGCTCTGGATCTGATGCACCTCGCCCGGCAGGGTCACGTTCTGCAGGCGGTAGAACTCGAAGTCCGCGCCGGTTTCGGATTCGGTGAAGTGCATATAGCCGGTGGTCTGTACGGGTTCGCCGATAAAGCGGGAGTAGGTGGTGGCGTCGCCGACAGTGTTGCTGGTCAGTTTGATCTTTGCCGAGGTGCCGGTTATATTCTCAAGGGTGAGATACTGCGCCGAATCTGTACCCATGCCTACGGCGTAGGTCAGGTTGGAGTTCGGGTCGAGGGTTACATAAGAATTATTTTTATAGAACTTAAATTTGGGGCTTGTAGGCGCGGAGGCGTTTCTGCTGGTTCTTACTCCGTAAAAATACCCGCCGTTGTTGTGATTCAGATAAATATATCTGTTGCCGCTTCTGTAATAAATCGGCGATCCGTTTGTAACATTCGTGCTGCTTGTAGGGACGGTAAAGTCTGTGGAGGTACCGGCAGAGGATGTAACGGTGGCATATCCGTTTGTTACGGAAAGGAATTCGCCCTGATTCGAAAACTGATTGTTTGCGGAATGCCACGTCCACTCAAGCGGCGTATAATTGTTGCCCGAAACCGTTACCTTATTGTTTGAAACGGTAACAGCCTGCTGTGAAAGATAATTGTTCGCATTGTTGTATTTCGTGCCGGTCAATGCGGTATTGTTATTGTAAACGATCACATAGGATTCACCGTTTTCAAGGCTGCCGGCGAGATCGTAAGAATAATGATGGTTATAGTTCTCGCCGCTTCTGCTTACCTGCAGCTTCTCGTTCGAGCTGTTCACGAAATCGAGATGCTGAGAATAACTCGTATATCTCTTCCACGTGAACTCAAGGGAATCGTGGTTGCCGTAGTCCAGATACTTGTTTCCGGTTTCGTCCGTATGCACCTGCACGGGAACGGCGCGCAGATTTGTAGCGGGGTTGATCGCGTTGGTGCCGTTCACAACGATATAGGTGCCGCCCTCCGCAAGGGACGAGGTGGTGGTGATACCGGTTTGCCGCACGTAGCGCTGGATGGTGGAATCGGGATCCTGCTTCGCGCCGTAGATCGCGAACACAGCCCTTCTGCCGCTGTTGCTTCTTCTGTACGCGTTGACGAGATTTGCGCTTTCGGGATGGTCGAGGTTGATTTCAACATTGCTTACGGTTGCGGTGAGCTGGAACTGACCGCTCTGCGAGGAGGAAACGATGTTGAACGGCGTGCCCGAAGACGTGTACGACACGTTGAAGGACGAGGAACTGCCGGATCTTAACGTCAGTGTGACTTGGCCGCTCGCGTCGCTCAAGAGCCATTGGCTGCCGGATTTGGTGAACACGAATTCATACGCGCCGAAAGCGCCCTCGATGGTATCGGAAACGGTGCCCGTAAACGGCGCGGACGAGACGTCAAAGCCGGTCTGGCTGCTTGCCGTTTTCAACGTATGGTTCAGAAGATATTTCTGATCCCATGCCGTATACGCGCTGCTCGAATCTTCAATGCCGGTAAGGATCAGCACGTATCTTTCGCCGCTCACAAGCTGTGAAACGTTTGTGATGCGGGGATAAACCGCGGGAACAGAGGACCGATCCTGATACGGTTCGGTGACAACGCCCGCATCGCTCTTTGTGCCGTAGATTGCAAAGGTTATATTATTTCTTTGATTCTGATAGGCAAAAACCGTGGTGGAATAATTCAGGAATCTGTCGACAGCCGTGCCGCCGTTATACGACAGGCTCGCCGAGGCAAAGAATTCCTGCGGTCTGGTGGAGAAAGACGTGAATGTGAACGGAGTGCCGCTGTTTGTAATCCTCGCGTCGAAGTAATTGGTATAGTCCGCGGAGCCGGAGAGCGTGATCTGACCTTCGTCGCTGCAGATCAGCCACTTGCTGCCCGATTTTTTCAGCGTCCATTCGTAAGCCTCGTAGTTTCCGGTTACGGAGTCGCCGTTCGCGAAGCCCGACGGGGCGGCGTCGGCAATCAGTCCGTCCGCCTCGTTATTTCCGCCGCTGACGCCGTGGACCTGCTGACGGTCGGTAAGGAAGAGCGGTGAGGTTATGTTGGTGCCGTTTCTCGATCCGCTGAGAACGAAAAGATACGTTCCGCCGTCTACAAGCTGCGAGGCGTCGGTGATGCGCGGATAGATCTTACCGCCTTTTGCGCCGGTTGAGGCTTCAACGTGAACCACTGGATCGATCTCGTATTCGGAATCGTCCACCGCGGAGGTAAGGCTGAGGGTGTAGGGGCTGCTCACCGTATTGGAGGTTACCGGGTAGACGGGATTCAGATTCTGCTCGTTTTTATGCCAGTTGCGCATACCGGCGTTCTTCAGGTTGGTGGCGCCGGCGGTGCCGTAACGGTTGATCACCACGGAGCTGCCGGAAATGGTGAACGTGGTCATCGAAAGGTCTTCGATGTTGAAGTTCATGGAGGTGGCTGCGGTGGCGGTGTTGTAGCGCTCCCAGTAGCCGGTATAGCCCGCGTTCATGTACACAAAGCCGAGGGTCTCGGTGGTATAAGCGTATTTGTTGCCGGGCTCGGCAATGTTGATGTTCTCGCCGGGGGTCAGGAAGATCTTGGGGCCGCCCAGATAATCGTCCCAGCCGTTAGAATGGTTATGCCCGAACAAAAAGATGATGTTCAGGCCCTGCGCGGCGCCGTCCTGCAGCACGTCGAAAAGGACCTTGGCGTAAATGTTGTCGCCGTCCTGATTGCTGCGCATGGAATAGTGCAGCGGCAGGTGGGAGAGCACAAAGATGGGCGCGGTGTAATCCACGGCGATCTTGTTGTTGAGATAGCGGCGCAGATTTTCCGCCGCCGCCAGCGTGGCGTCTTCAATGACGCGCTGGCCCCACTGGTAGTCGCGCTCGTTGATCACGAACACGCCGTACGCGCCGGAGGCAGGATCGTTATCGCCGCTGGGGGAGGTGCCGCCCGCCGTGCTCTGTGGGTCGTGGTTGCCCTGCACCAGCACGTATTCGGCGGAGCCCGCAATGGGGGATACGGCGCTCTTCAGCGAAGCGATGCCGCCGGCCGCGTCCGCGCCGCTGCCCAGATCGTAATCGTAGTCGCCGCAGCAGAGGAAGCCGTCCGCCGAGGCGATCCCGGCGCTTTGCATCTGCGAAACGATATTGCCCACGACGATCGCGCCGCCCGCGTTGCCGGTGGCGCCCACGCCGTAAACGTCTGAGTTCCGGTACTGGTAATCCGAACAAGCCACCACGGTGGTGACCGTATCGTCTCCAACAGGTGTTTGTGCCTTCACCTGTACGGGAAAACCGACCATGCCGACGGATACGACCGAAAACAGCATGAGGAAACTGAGGAATACACTGATTCCTCTTTTGGATTTGACTGCAAGTCTGTTCATAACGTTCACTCTTTCCTCCCGGTAAAAAGTTATGTTTTTTATAAAAAGTATACTATGAGTATATTTGCTTTATTTTATTATAATTTCAAAAAAAAGTCAATATAAAAAACTGACAATATTATAACAGTATTATGACAGTTTTTTTATCATTTCTTTATTAGTTATGTATTTTTCCATATTAAAATTGCTTTACAATTTCCTTGTGCAGCGTTATAATCATTTTACAGCAATCCATTTTTAACCGCACGAAAGGAGCTTACCATGCGCAAACTGATTTGTGTTATTACAGCCCTGGCATTGATTTTCGCACTTTCCGGCTGCGGCGGCAGAACCGACGCTTCGCCCGATGCGAAGCAAAGCGCCTCCGACACGCAGAACGCCGTGCCCGCCGACCCCGGAATGGTCGGAGGATACGGAGACCCAGCCCAAAGTGAAGATGCTTCGTCCATATCCACGCAGGCGGAGGACTGGCAGAAGCCCACGGTCACCGCGGCATGGGAAAACGAAGCGGACGCGCCTGCCGCAGCGCTGCTGATTACCGCCGACAACAGCGACACCGCCGTGCGCGTGGTGCTGACCACCGACGTGCCGGTACGTGATTTCTGTATATTAAGGCTTTCCGACCCCGGCATAGACGACGCGGGAAGTTTTACCTTTACCGCGGAAACCATATATAACGCAGGTATACTGACCCCGGATCGTCCGATCGTTTTTGTTACCGCATTTTACGGCGATCTGCCGAACAACGGCGTTTCGTACACCGACGAGACCGGCGCAACGCGGATGTTTGCGCTGGATATCAGCGGAATGGACGGCTCGCTTGTGCTTACGGAGCTGTGATCCCTTGTTATTGAATAAGGGTATATTTTTTGCGCCGTCAGCGGCGCTTTTTTTCTTTTCTTCGGAACGCCGCGGAAATGAACAGAATGGGAACCGAATTGAATTTTTTATTGTTTTTCAATAAATTTTTATTGACATTCGAGCAATTCCGTGCTATCATTCAGTTCAGCAAACACATTTTACGGAGGACAGAACATGAAGGACCGTATGTTTTCCGCCAAGCTCTCGCTGGGGATCTGCATCTTTTTCGCCGTGCTGCTGGTTGTTTCGGCAGCGGCGTTTCCGTGGCTGATAAGATGGTTTTACGTGGAGTACCACCATCTGGATCCGCTTTCGGAACGCGTAACGCATAACCTGAACACCGTAACCGTTTGCTTTTACTGCTGCGTTCCCTTTGCCGCCGCCGCGTTGTATATGCTGATACGTTTGCTGCGCGGCGTACTCAAAAACGACGTGTTCGTTATGCGCAACGTGCGGTACCTGCGGCTGATTTCCTGGTGCTGCTACGCCGTGGCGCTGATAACGGGCGCAGGGGGTTTGTTTTATCTGCCGCTCGTGATCATCGCTGCGGCAATGCTGGTTGTGGGGACGCTGCTGCGCGTGGTGAAAAACGTGATCCACGCCGCCGTTGCGCTGCGGGAAGAAAACGAGCTTACGATTTAACGGAGAGGACGCTATGATCGAAGTAAATCTGGACGTGATGCTCTCCCGCAGAAAAATGAGTTCCGGAGAGCTTGCCGCGCGCGTAGGCATTACGCAGGCAAACCTGAGCATACTCAAAACCGGTAAGGCAAAAGCCATACGTTTTTCAACGCTGGAGGCGATCTGTAAGGAACTGGACTGCCAGCCCGGCGATATTCTTGCATATAAGGAGTAAAAAAAATGGATGAAATCATAAACAATTCACCGCTGCAGCCTTTGGGACGGGACGCGCAGCCCGAAACGCCGCAGGAAGTACCTCAGCCCGCTCCCGACGGAGGCTTTTCGCCCGTGTCCGGACCGCAGCAGCCGACGCAGAACGGCGCCTTTCCGCCGCCTTACGTTCAGCAGCCGTACGGATATTATTATCCGCAGCCGATATCACAGCCGCAATACGCGCCGCGTCCGCAGAAAAAAAAGCCTGCGTTCGAGCTGGATAAACGGGATCTGATCTACGCCGCGTGTATCGCCGCGTCTGCGCTGTTCGGCGTGGTCGCAGGGCTTTGGGGCGGATTGCGCGCAGGGTTCGGCGCTGCGTTTTTATTAAACCTTATACTCATGAGCTGCTATCTTGCCAAAAACAGCAAAAGGCCTCCCCTATTCGGCGTGCTGTGCGGCGTGCTCAGCGCCGCCACGGCGCCGGTATATGCGCTGACGACCAACGGCCAGGTGCGTTTTTGCTCCGTTTTATGCGGCTCGGCGCTTTCGGTGTTATGGTTTTGGATGCTTTCGGGCAAAACCGTTCCCGGCGGAGACCTCGGCGCGGCGGCCGTCGGCTTTGACGCGCTGACCGAAACGCTCGGAGGCTTCCCCGCCGTTTTACGCGGGATATTCACCGGCAAAAGCACACGGATGAAGCGGCTGTATAAAGCGCTGCTCGGCGTGCTGTGCGCCATACCCGTACTGTGCGCCGTGGTGCCGCTGCTCATCCGTTCCGACGCCGCCTTTGAAGGGATGGTCTCTTCCGTTATCGCCAACGTCGGCACCGTGATCGCCCAGCTGATCGTCACGGCGATCCTCGCGCCGCTGTGCGTTTCCTTTGCGGTAACGACCCGCAAAAAAAGCGAACCGCAACGGCATGCGTATACCGGAAAAGGCCTGGATACCGTATTTCTGTGCGCGTTTCTATGCGTGCTGAGCGTGGTTTATATTGTATATTTATTCAGCCAGCTTGCATACTTCTTCAACGGGTTCCGCGGGCTGCTGCCGGAGGGTTACGCGTTTTCATACGCGGAATACGCGCGGCGCGGTTTCTTTGAGCTCTGCGCGGTTGCAGCCATCAACATGGTGCTGCTGTTCGCCGCCGTACTGCTCTCCCGCAAGCGGGAGGGCCGTCTGCCGATCGCGCTGCGCGCCGCCGGTACGTTTATCGCGCTGTTCACGCTGCTGCTGATCGGCACCGCGATGGCAAAGCTGGCCCTGTACGTGCAGAATTACGGCATGACGGTGCAGCGGCTGAACGCCGGGGCATTAATGGTATTCATGGCCGCGGTGTTCGCCGCAACGCTGCTGCGCCTGTTTACCCCGCGCGTAAAGGTTCTGCAGGTCGCCGCGATCGCCGCAGCCGTTGTGCTGCTTACGATGGGGTTGGGCAATATCAACCGCATTGCAGCTGAATACAATTACAGCGCCTACGTCAGCGGAAAGCTTGAAGTGATCGACGTGAAATACCTTGCCGATCTCGGCGCGGAGGGCGTACCGTATCTCGTGCGGCTGCTGGAAGACGAAACACAACCGGAAAAACTCCGTGAACAAGCCTCCTCAGCGCTGTATGAACAATGCATAAATTTGTATAAAAATAAATTCGACGTTGAAAAATCCTACGGCTACGGCTATACGTTTGAAACGCCCCTGACCGCAAAAGGCAGCAAGCCCTCGCAATTCAATCTGCCCGAGAAACACGCGCGCGATGCGATAGAGGCGTATTTGAAGGACCACAGGGATTTCCTTATCAATGAAGACATGAAGTATGCGGAAAACGGTTGGGCGCACCGTCAGGCGGAGGAAACGCCGTAAAGCTCCCGGATATCATTCTCTCTCCCGGCCGCGGATGATTCCGCCGGTCGGGATTCTTTTTAAAAGCCTTGCTTTTACGCCCCGAAACGGTTACAATGAAATAAAAGGACGTTTGAGGAGGATATTTATGAGCAGGTACGAACTGAAAAACGAATATTTAACGCTCTCCGTGGAATCCCGCGGGGCGGAGATGCGCTCGCTGCGGCGCGTTGACGGAACGGAGCTGCTCTGGCAGGCCGATCCCGCTTTCTGGGCGCGCACGTCTCCCGTGCTGTTCCCATTTGTGGGAGGAACGAAACAAAAAACCTATTTTTACAACGGCAATAAATACGCAGCCGCGCAGCACGGCTTTGCGCGCGATATGGAATTTTCTGTTTCCGAACAAACCGCGGACACGCTTTGGTTTACGCTGCGCGATACCGCCGAAACGAGGGAAAACTATCCGTTTGCATTTCTGCTCTCGCTGGGGTACCGCCTTTGCGGGAACACCGTTACCGTGCTGTGGCGCGTGGAGAATACGGGCGACGGACCGATGTATTTTTCCATCGGCGGGCACCCTGCGTTCCGCTGCGACCTTACGTCTTACGGTCTGCTGTTTGAAAAGGACGGCTCGCCGGTCACGTCGCTTGTTTCGCGCGTGCTGGAAACGACCGGAAGCAACTGCCTTTCCGAAAACACAAAAACGTTTGGATTAAACAACGGCGTGCTGCCGCTCAAGCCGCAGCTGTTCGACGAGGACGCGCTGATTCTGGAGGACCGGCAGGCCGACGCCGTTACGCTGCTGGACGGGACGTGCGCGCCCGTGCTCACCGTGGCTTTCGACGCGCCGCTGTTCGGGGTGTGGTCCCCTACCGGGAAAAACGCGCCGTTCGTTTGCATCGAGCCGTGGTACGGCCGCTGCGACGCGGCGGATTTCAGCCAGAAGCTGGAAGAAAAAGCTTATTCTTCGTCGCTTGCGCCGGGCGGGCGTTTCTGCGCGGAATACAGGATCACAGTACGCTGAAATAAGGAGGGCGCTATGAAATTCAAGGTGTTATTCGTAGTTTTCTGGGCGATTACGCTGCCGTTGTATCTGTTGCTGATGGAACTCGGCAAAAACACGGTATGGGGCTGGTGCGCCGCCGCAGCCCTGTTTGCAGGGTTCTTTATCCTGCACGGCAAGGCGCTGAACAAAAAGCGCGTACCGGCGCGTCTCGGCGCGTGGGCGGGCTTCATTGCGCTGCTTGCGGCGCTTATGCTGCTCTCCGCCCCGCCGGTAAAACCGATCCCCGCCGTTGACGTTAAAAACCCGAAAGTTACGGACGTTGTGACCGTGAACGAGGGAAAACTGACCGGCGTTTATAACGGCGACGAGACCGTGCAGGTTTACACCGGCATCCCGTACGCGCAGCCGCCGGTGGGCGAACTGCGCTGGAAGGAGCCGCAGCCGCCCGAAAAATGGGAGGGCGTGCGCGTATGCGACCATTTTGCGCCCGCCTCCATGCAGCAGCAGTACCCCGCCGTTGTGGATTCGCTGATGCGCATCGCCGCATACGGCACGTTCCGGTGGTTTGATCCTACGGACAATTACCGCGGACCCGTGAGCGAGGATTCGCTGTACCTCAACGTATGGAAGCCTGCGGGCGACGTGGAAGGGCTGCCCGTACTGTTCTTTATCCACGGCGGGTCCCTTACCGGCGGGCAGACGTGGTACAGCGAGTATAACGGCGAAAGCCTTGCCCAAAAGGGCGTGATCGTTGTAAACTGCGCATACCGGCTGAACGTGTTCGGCTATTACGCCAACGAACTGCTCGCGGAGGAATCCCCCAACGGCACCACCGGCAACTACGGCCTGCTCGATCAGATCGCCGCGCTGCGCTGGGTGAACGAAAACATCGCGGCGTTCGGCGGCGACCCGGAGAAGATCACGATCGCCGGGGAATCGGCGGGCGCTTCCAGCGTGAATGCGCTGTGCGTTTCGCCGCTGGCGAAAGGGCTGTTCCGGTACGCCATCGCAGAAAGCAGCGGCATTACCGCAAAAAAGCCGTACCACACGTTCCGCACGCTTGAAAAAGCCCTGGAGATGGGCAGAAACATCATGGATGAATTCGGCGCGGAAAACCTTGCCGACCTGCGCGCTGTCCCTGCCGAAAAGCTGGTTAACACCAAACACACCAACAGCGCGATGACGGTGGACGGATACGCGATCACCGAGCAGCCGTACCTCACCTACGAAAAAGGAAACAACAACGAAACAGCGCTGCTCAACGGCTACAACGCGCACGAGGCGGACGTATTCATTTTTTCGCAGAAGGTTACGAAAGAAAACTACGCGGATTCGCTGCGCGGCGTCCTGGGCGAATACGCCGCAGAGGGGGCCGCTCTGTTCCCCGCGGAACCGCTGGATAAGGCATACCGGCTGCCGGTCGTGGAGCAGGGCGGGGACGCAAAGGGCGGTTACGACAAGGTGATCTCCGCCGCCTGGTTCAATTACAGCCACTATAACTGGAGCCGCCTGCTTGCCGCACAGAACAAGCCGGTTTACGAATACACGTTTACCAAGTACAACAAAGGTCTTGCCGCGAACCACGGCGGCGAAATGCCCTACGCCTACGGCAATCTGGACCGCCACGCGTGGCTGTATACGGACGCGGACCGCGCGCTCTCCGAAACGATGCAGAATTATTGGGTAAACTTTGTGAAGACCGGCGATCCCAACGGCGAAGGGCTGCCGCAGTGGACGCCGTTCAACGACGACCCCGCCCGCGTGCTGGAGCTCGGAGATACCGTGTGCATGACCGACGATACGTGGCTGGGCATTTACGCCGTGATCGACAGATACCAAAACGGGCAATGAAGGTAAAAAGGACAGATAAAAATGTTTTCATTTATTGACATTTTTAATAAATCATGATATATTATTTTAGATAAACTATATATTCTGCCGATCACACGCGCGTCCGGGACTCCGGCGCAAAAAAACAGGAGGGAAACACCGCAGATGGACATTTCCGGCACTATGACAAAAGCGCAGCTTCTTTTGGAGTATTCAAGAAAGAAACAGCAGCTCAGTGAGGTTGAAGAGGCGATCCGGAAGGAAAAAGCAAAAAATGCAGAAATCAACCAGAGCAAAAGCGTGGTTCAATCCTACCGCCAAAAGATTGAAGAATACTTCAAACGGCAAAAAACCAACGTCAACAATAAAATCCGTTCCGTTCAGGAGCAGGCCCTGGTCCTCGAAATATATAAAGCGAATACAGAAGACTTGTATTTTTCACGGACCGCTCATAGCGTAGAATTGCTGAAAAGAGCGGAAAGAACGCTGGAAAGCGCCGACAGGAGCTCCGATGACAGGTACCGCAGTCTCAACACAAAACGCGCTGTCCTGTTATGTGAAATCGAACAGCTGAAAAAGAAAATCGCAAACGCGTGAGGTAAAAACAATGTCCAATACGATCAAAGTTGATTACAACAGGCTGCTTCAGGGAGATTTTTTTACCAATATGGAAAAAAATCTTGTTAAATCAAAAGCAAATATTGCAAAGCTTTCCCCCGCGAATAAAAACAATCAGGGGGTAACCGCAGACGCGTCCATGAACGATTTCCGTGCGCTTCTGAGCACCTCCGTTCAAATCCTTGACGAACTGAGGACACGTACCGATAAAACTCTGCAGAACCTCGGACAGCAGCTGCAGACTGACGATACCATCGGCGCAATAATCATGCGCAAACTCTAATTCACAAAGGAGATAAGAACCGTGGCAGAACCTACAGCATCCGGAATCGGCGCTATCTCAGCGGATTTCATTTCAAATCTCATTTATTCCAAAAACGAGAATTTACATATCAACAGCAATGAATTTTTAAGGAATGCAAGCAAAACACAAGCCATTTGTACCGATCTGGCAGTGGCAACGATTCAGTATGCGTTTTGTTTGCAAAACGTTTGCCGCAACGTGATAGCCTCCGGTCAGGCGCACGACGCGCTGTTGAAATACTCCTGTATTTTTGAGAACCTCGCCATGCGTTTTCAGCAGATCGGCGATTCATACGCTTCCCTCTGCAAAACTTATATTTCCCGCGCCGAAGCTACCGACAACTGCCGGGTATACCGCGGTTCCGGCACGCTCAATTATTCCAAAACTCAGGAAGAAGCGTTGGTGAAAGCCGTGTCGAAGAATTTTGATACAGGCGTTATGTCGTATTATAATTCTATCAAAAACACGCTTCGCAACTCAAAATCGGCCCCCGCGGAAGCAACCACTTACGTTTTGCAAAGCGAAGCGCAGTTAAAGAATGCGATTGCAAGAATACAGGATGAAGAACAAAAATCCGTAATGATCATACGCAGCGTATTTGAAAACGAACGCGCGTTTGACGTTTATATGGGCAACCGCTTCAAACAGTTGTACAGTGATTTCAAAAGACTTCTGTTAATACTTGACGATCTTAAAAACCGTTTACCGATGTTCTGGGCATATTTTTCGCCCAACGCGATCGCTATTATCTCCCGAAAGAAGGAACCGCCTTTTCCGAACGATATTTCCATTCATATCGACGCGGCGGTAACGGCGATCTCCGAAATAAATATCAGCCCGTGGGATATTGATTTCCCGCATTTTATGAAAAACAGCAGTTCCCTGTTTTTGTTGAGGTATTTCGGTAAAAATATCGGTCCGCTGCGGGAGGCGATCTCTCAGGCGGTCCGGCTCCCGGAGATCCGTTCCGTTTTTCAGCCGTATCTTACAGTGCTCCGCAAAATCATGGCCAACATCAAAAGGCTGGAAAGAGAAATCAACTTTATTTTTAACGGACGCATTATCGGCATTATAGATATTCCTTCCATTATAGTCCCGCCGGTCGTAATTCCGGAAAGAGACTGGCGCGATTACATTATCATTATTCGTACCATTCTCGAACAGTGGACGACCGTCTGGCCGAATCCCGTTATCCAGCCGCCGATCGTTATTATTCCTCCGAGGCCCATCGACATCATCAAACCGATATTCTCGGACGATATCATCAAACAAATAACCGACGGCGTTACTGACACCGAAAAAGACCAGATCATCGGAAGCATCGCCGACGCCATAGACCAGATCACAAATCCGTGGGGCGTAGTGGTCGACGACGGGCCGCCGAAGACTCCGATCAACGCTGGCAGTATTCTTAAAGACGCATTAAATCAGATAACCAATCCGGAACCCGAGATTATCGTTGACAGCGGACCGCCGACTCCGATCATCCCCAAAGACTATGTTAAAAACGCTTTTGAACAAATAAAGGATCTGTACAGGGATCACGTGGGCGCCGCGGCTGCCGACATTGCGAAAAAGATTACGGAGGAAACCGCAAATCCTACGATCGGGGAAACGATATCCGCAACAGCATCGGCAGTGTCCATTTCCGCTTTCGCGGGAGCAACTGCCGCAAAGCTTAATTGTCTTTCCACCGCTGCCACCGCCGGCGCGGACGCCTTGGCAATATCGGCATTAACGGATCATCTTGAAACCGCGTACCAGTCGGCTTACGACGCCGTCACCGCCACGGAGAACCCCTCCGATGCGCAGATTGTGGCATTGGCCAATGCATTTAACGGATTAAACAGGACCTGTTCCAAACAGTTTAATCTGCTGAGCCGTGACGCGCTTACAAATCAGCAGACGGATGAAGCGGCATATTACCAGTATTTGTCCGGGCAGATGCAGGGGCTCACCTTTGAAACCGCCGCGGATGCGCAGGTGCTTTCGATGGAGGAATTCATTGCGCAGAGGTAAAACCGCACAGCAAAAAAACGCCCGCCGGGCGTTTTTTTGCTGCGTTTACCTTTTCTTCCCTGCCCCGCGTCAGCGATTCAATAAATATACTCCCAGATTCAGGTATCCCGCGAAGGTGACCCAAACCAAATACGGCACCAACAGAAGTCCGGCGGTTTTCCTTGTGCGGTAAAACAGCAGGAGCGTCCAAAGCACGGCAGCCCACAGCAGCAGGAGCCACAGGAAGGCAAGCAGTTTGTTTTTTACGCCGAAAAAGAGGATGGACCAGCAAAAATTGAGAAAAAGCTGTATCCCGTACGCAAACATGGGCTCTTTTTGCGGCGAGATCCAAACCAGATAGCATGCAACGCCCATCAGTATATAAAGCGCCGTCCACGCCACGGGAAAAAGCCATGCGGGAGGCGAAAGCGGCGGCTGCGCCATCGAAGAAAAGCTTTGCATCCCCTTGCGTGTGAGCAGCGCGGAGAGCCCGCCCGCCGCCAGAGGCAGAAGCACGCTGAAGGTCAGTTTTTTCCATTGGATCTTCATTTTACATCACCGATGAAAGCATATGTAAAAAGGAACGTTTTTATGCGGACAATTCTGCACAGCGTGTGCGTCCGAAAGCAAAAATACGACGCCCGCGGATTGACAGTTCCGTGCAGAAAGGGATATAATAAAACCGGGAATCAACAAACGGCGCACGCACTTAAGGATTTATTTGGTTCTTCGCCGCTCTTTTCCGCCCGAACTGCCTGCCCGGCACAGGGTATCCGTCAGGATTGCCCTATGCCAGGCAGATTGTTCGAACAAAAAATATTCGGCGAAGAACTGTTTCGCACCGCAGAGAATGAAATTTTTGCGAAAGACAAGGCGCAGGGGCCGGATAATCCTGACGGATATCCGACCCCTGCAACGCAGTATTTCACAAACAATTGCGTCGCTGCGGCAATTAAATCCCTAAGTGAGCGCGCCGAAAAGGAGCGACTGATATGTTAAGAAAAGCAATCTCCGTTTTGCTTGCGCTGTGCGCCTTATGCTGGTGCGCGCTTCCCGCCGCCGCGCAGCGCGAGACCGGGAAGATCGCCGTTAAGCTGAACAGCGATATCGCCGGAGCGACCCGCCGGGACACGGACAGACTGATAGAACTGAAAACGGATAACGTTGTATTGAGCACACGCGGCGACGGGCCCGTTTATACCGCCGACTGCGCCGGAACGGTGGAATACGGCGAGCTGAAAGCGGGAAGGACCTACGACGTTTATTATTGTCTGACGGCTGCGGACGGCTATACGCTTCCCGAAACGCTCAAAGACGGAGACGTTGAAATAGAATGCGGCAAGGGGGTTTCCGTAATCTCCACGCAAATCGAATCCCTGAACGACAGAGAAGGCAACACGATATACAGGGGCATCAGGATTTACGCCGTGGTAACGGCAGACGGCAGCGTATTTCAAAGGGTCATAGGATATTTCTACGATCTGATCCTTAAAATAAAAGCGTGGTCGCTGTACTGATTCCGGCGCGTTCCGGCGCGCGGAACGTATACGGCCGCAAACCGTAACCGGACTGTAATGAACCTCTCTTATCGGCTGATAAAAGAGGTTTTTTTGCACCGCAGAAATGAAGCGACACTTTTTTTACAAAAAATATGCAAATACGGCGAGATATACGGCGTCCCCGTACGACTAACAGGTGAAAGGGCCGCGGAACGACCCTTTCGGAAAGGAGAAAATCAATGGACAACGGTGCAAGTAGCTACCGCCGTTTCCTTGATGGCGACGACAAAGGCATTGCCGAGATCGTAAAAGAGTATAAGGACGGACTGATCCTTTATCTGAACGGCTACGTAAAAAACTATAACGTTGCGGAGGAACTTACGGAGGACACGTTTTTCAGGCTGATAACGAAAAAACCGCGGTTTTCCGGAAAAAGCAGTTTCAAAAGCTGGCTGTACGCGATCGGCAGGAACGTGGCGGTAGACCACATAAGGCGCGGTTCAAAGCTGCTGGATACGCCCATAGAGGATATGGAAAACTATCTGAGCGACGAACAAAGCCTTGAGCAGGCCTACATAAGAGAGGAAAGAAAAATAGCCGTACACAAAGCGCTTTCTTCGCTTTCCGCCGAATACAGAACGGTTTTATGGCTAATTTACTTTGAGGGCTTTACCAACAAAGAAACAGCCGCGATATTAAAGAAAAACGACCGGCAGATAACGAATCTCCTTTACCGGGCGAAGCAGTCTTTGAAGTCTACACTTGAAAAGGGAGGGTTTACTTATGAAAAGCTCTGATGAAATGGTAAACAGCCTTATGGAGCGCAGAGATGCGTACGAGGCGGAACAAAAAAGAAAAAGACGGGCGATCGCCCGCATCGCCACGCCGGTGGGCTGCCTGTGCCTTACCCTGCTTCTGGGCCTCGGCCTGTGGAGAGGCGGCGCGTTCAAAACAAAAACGCCGGAGCCCCCGACGGACAGCGGCATTCTTGCGGCGGGCGCCGAAAGCAGCAGCAACGACACGCGTTGCGGCGAATACTGGGTAATCGACAACGCAGGAAACGGGCAGAAGGACGTCGGTGAAGGCGTAACGGAGGCCGAATTCAACGGTTCCGAAGCCCAGAGCGCCGAGCCCGCGCAAGTCACCGAGATCGGAACGCTGATCGTGGGAGGCACGACGTACCGCCAGAGCGGAAAAGACGCGGACGCCTATACGATGGATGAATGCATCGGCGCGGTCGACGAATTCGACGGCGACTGGAAGCAGTACGGCGCGGTCTCCGGCAAGGTTTTCACCGCAAAGGAAGACCCGGACGTTCTGATCGTGATCCTGACGGGCGACGTGGAGCTCGTGATGGTAAAAGACTGATTTTTATACGGGAACAAACAAAGCGGGTGCGCTGCACCCGCTTTGTTTTCAGCTATAGGGACGGAGCTTTTTGTTTTTACCGTACCGGATCAGGATAACCGGATATCGATATCGCCGGTTGAGGTCGTAATACTGCATTTTCCGCCCGTGATCGTTTCGGGAACGCGCACGGAACCGGTAGAAGTTTTGGTGAAGAATACCTTTGAAGTTAAAAGCGTCCCCTTTACGCTGCCGGTAGAGGTTGTTACGGTGATCTGTTCCGCGTCGAAGTTTTCAAAGCGTACGTTTCCCGTGCTTCTCTGAATGCTGCAATCGGACGACGCGACCGTATCCGTCAGCGTAATGCCGCCCGTGCTGCCTTCGGAAACAAAGCTTTCGCAGGTTACGCTGACGACGTTGACATCTCCGGTGGAAACGGCCAGCGATATACGCTGCGCTCGCAGGGCACGCAGCGTAATATCCCCCGTACTCGTTCTGATAACGAGCGGGCCGCTTACCGGCGCCTCGCATACGACGTTCCCCGTGCCGACACAGATATCCACGCTGCCGAACGAGAATTCCGCGGGAAGCGAAACGTCCCCCGTGCCGCCGCACACGGTCAGGCTTTGATAGCTGCCCGCCGGGAGATACAGCGTGACCGACATGTGACGGGAAAAGAACGCAATGTAATCGTACCACGCGCGCGTATCGTTTGTTCCGATTTTCAGTGTTCCGGCTTCAACGGAAACCGTGTGCCGGACCCTTTCGCGTTCCGCGCACTCAATTCGAACCGTGCCGTCGGGAGAGGATCTGAACTGAATATCGGTTTCTTTTGTGTCGATCTCTATGTTTTCAAAGGTTTGGCGGACCGTACAGGTGTTTGTTACGGTTTTTTCCGTATTTAGCTTTGAAAAATCGAAGCCGACCGCGGCAAACGCGCCGCCGCAAAGAGCAAGCCCGGCGACCGTAAGGAGAACGGCAAGGATCATAAACGCTTTTTTCATTTTGTACGCTCCTTTCCGAGGAACTTTGATTGGATCCCCAGCGCCGCCTTCTTTGTGAGGCGCAGTATGCCTTCAGAGGCTGCGGCGCATGCGAAAAACATAAATATGGAAACGCCTGCGCAGAACAGCCCGGCGCCGAGGAACGCGAGTCCCTGCAAACGGAAACCCCAAACGAAGTATGCAACGGCTGCCGCCAATCCGGCAAGCGCGCATGCCCAAAGAGAGACCTCAACGGCCCACAGGGAGACGATCAGCGCCCAGACCGTTACGTATAAGGCAAGGACGATCGCGGCGGCGGCCGCAAGCAGCGGGAACCACAGCGGAAAGCCCAGCACGATGAGAACGATCTCCCAACCCCGCAACGAACGTTTCGGCGCCATTTTTTCCTTTACCAGCTTTGCAAGCGGTATTTCGGCAACAGTCTGCGAGACGATATCTGCTACGGAGCCGACCCCCGCGACAGCCGCTTCCTCACTGAGGCCTTCCTCGATACGGTCGTCGATCATTTCGCCGTAAAACGCCAACCGTTCTTCCGCGTCTTCCTGCGGCAGACCGGACAGACAGGCTTCAAGCTCCTGCAGGAATTCTTTTTTATTCATGGCGATCCTCCTTTATCACAAATTGATAAATCGATATAACCTCTTCCCATTCGGACTTGAAATCCTCAATGCGCCGCAGACCCGCGCCCGTGATATGATAGTACTTGCGCAGTCTGCCGTCGTGCTCGGCGGACCGAACCGTAAGCAGCCGTGCCGTTTCAAGCCGTTTAAGTATGGTATAAAGAGTGGATTCGGAAAGCTCGATATACGGTTTTAAGTCCTTGATGATCTTATACCCATAGGAATCGCCGTCCTTGATGGCGGCAAGAACGCACACGTCCAGCAATCCGCGTTTCAGCTGAGCATCCATACGATACCTCCTTTTGCATAATATATCATATCACGAAGTATTGCACATGTCAAGCGGTCAGGATAAAAAAACGGAACAGACGCAGGAAATGGGACGGACTGCCGCAGCCGCCGGACTTGCATCGGCAGACGCGGCGAATACACATTCCCCGTTGACAAACGCCGCCGGAGCGTCTATGATGGTAAAGGAGAGAAACAAAAGGAAATCAACATGCAGAAAAAAAACCGATCCTTTTCTTAACTGCGCTTATCATGCTGTTTTCCGGCAGCACCTATGTGTTTACGAACATGTATGAGCGCCAGACCGGCAAACGCGCGACTTTTAAGACCACATTCCCTGGTGCGACATCCGTTACCGTATACCGCATGGGCGAGGGCACCGAAATAGAGGGCGATACGCTGAAGCTGACGCTGGAGAACCGTGAAGGCGTATTCGTCACCGTGCAGACCGACGGCAGCAGCGGGAACGCGGGATCGGTATGCTGACCCGCGCGCCGCAAAAATGCGAAAACGGAACGTGGCATAATACCTTTTGATTCTCACAATTTATACGGCAGCGTTGTTTTTAGCGCGCTGCCGTAGTTGTTCTATAACGAAACCTTACGGAAAAGCGGTGTAATTATGTGCTGCAGATATTATTTCAGCGACAGCCCGGCGGACGAGCGCGTACAAAAAATCATATCGCTGATGGAGCGGGATTATCCGGGGGAATACAAAACCGGGGAAATCTATCCGGGAGATACCGCCGCAGCGATCCTCGGTGAGAACGGACGTCTGCGCCATGCGCCCGCCGTATTCGGTTTTCCCGGGGTAAAGGACAAAAAACGGATCCTCAACGCCCGCGCGGAGACCGCCGCGCAGAAGCCGACGTTTGCGGAGTGCCTGCGTGAAAGACGCGCCGTTCTGCCCGCGGACGGCTTTTACGAGTGGAGCCGCGACGAAGCGAAAACGAAATATCTGTTTACGCTGGACGGGCTCCGGACTCTGTACCTATGCGGAATATACAGGCAGATAGACGGAAAATATTATTTTGTGATCCTCACCCGCCCCGCGAACGGTTCGGTAGAGGATATCCACGACCGTATGCCGGTGATCGCGAGCGCGGAAAACGTGCGGCCGTACC
>JAEEGL012249596.1_pt1 | contig 20988 bp, 21 predicted proteins | sample 9134231 | NCBI WGS metagenome assembly JAEEGL01 (sample SAMN16246548, study PRJNA631951) | gut metagenome | biome: gut microbiome; feature: rumen; material: fiber-attached | host: Bos | place: Iran: Karaj | collected 2018-10 | reverse complement strand
CTGTCCGACCGCAGCAAGAATCCCAAGGGCCGCCGCATCCCCTTCATGAAAGCTGCCGCCATTCCCTTCGGCATCTTCACCATACTCACTTTCTGGTCCCCCGTGTCCGGCAGCAGCTGGATCAACGCGGTGTTCCTGTTCGTGATGCTCACCGGCTTCTATCTGTTCATGACCATGTACTGCACGCCTTTTAACGCGCTGATACCCGAACTGGGCACCGACCAGAAGACCCGCATGAGCATTTCCACCACCATTTCCTTCACCTTCATCGCCGGCATGGCCATCGCGTACACCGCGCCCATGCTCTGGGGCTTTATGGAAGGCGCGGGCGTGGATCACTATACCGCCGTCAGGATCATCTTCTGCGTGCTGAGCGTGATCGGCGTCGCCTGCCTGTTCGTGCCCGTATTCACCATCAATGAAAAAAAATACGTGACCGCGCAGCCCGCCCAGTCGACCGCCTTCAAGAGCCTTAAGGCCACCTTCCGCAACAAGGACTTCCGTATCTTCGTGGCCAGCGATATAATCTACTTCCTGGGCATCACCATGTTCCAGACCGCTATGCTCTACTTCGTGACCGGCCTGCTCAAGCTGGACGACGGCATGAGCACCCTGTTCTTCGTGCTTATGACCGCACTGAGCGTGCTGTTCTACCCCTTGGTAAGCAAGCTGACCCCCAGATTCGGCAAGCGCAAGCTCATCCTCGTGGCCTTCTGCATATTCGTGGTCGCTTTCGCATACACCGCCTGCATGGGACTTATGAGCATCGACCCGGTCATCCAGGGCATCATCCTGTGCGTACTGGCGGCTCCCGCGATGGCCATATTCGGCATACTGCCCCAGGCTGTGGTGGCTGATATCGCCGAGTGCGACGCGCTGGACACCGGCGAGGAGCGCGCGGGCATGTTCTACGCCGCCCGTACCTTCGCCATGAAGATGGGCCAGGCGCTGGCGCTGATAATAGTGTCCAGCATCGTGGGCTTCAAGTGGGAAAACGGCTTCGGCTACCGTCTGATCGCCATCATCTCCGGCGCTGTGTGCCTTGTCGGCGGAGCCATCTTCCTTAAATACAACGAGAGCAAGGTCTACGCCAGGATCATAGGAAACAAATAATGTATACCATAAATCCCGACTATCTGCTTTCGGAAGAGGATTTCGCCTCCGGCATGAGCGAGGCCGTGCTCCCCTACCTGGCCAAAAGGGAGACCCGCCTGACCGTTTCCGCGAAAGACGGCGCTCAGATTAACGTACACCGTTACGACGCGGACGCGCCGAAAGGCACCTGCGTCGTGCTGCACGGCTTTACGGAAGCGGCGAACAAGTTCTCCGAGATCATCTATTCCCTGCTTAACAACGGTTTCTCAGTGCTCGCCTACGACCAGCGCGGGCACGGTGAAAGCTACAGGGATCCGGCTGTGAGCGACATGTCCCTGACCCACGTCCGCCGCTTTGCGGACTATGTGGACGACCTGGACGCCGTAGTTAATAAGTGCCTGAAAATCATGCTCGCGCCGTACTGCGTGTTCGCCCACTCCATGGGCGGCGCTGTGGCCTGCCTGTACGCGGAAAAACGCCCCGAGGTGTTCCGCGCCCTCGCGCTGTGCGCGCCCATGATCGCTCCGCGCACGGGAGGCCTGCCCGTGTGGACGCTCCGCTTTATGGGCGCTGTGGCCTGCATGATCGGCAAATCCAGACGGCGCATATTCATCTCCAAGCCCTATTCCGGACACGAGAACTTCGAGACCAGCTGCTGCACCAGCCGCGCCCGCTTCGACTGGTGGGACGACAGGAAATACACCTGTCCCCGCTTCTCCAACAACGGCCCCACCTACTCCTGGATGCGCGAAGCCATGGGAGTGACCGGAAAGCTGCTTAAAAATGGCATGCCTGAAAAGATCGCCTGCCCCGTCGGCATCTGGCAGGCGGAAAACGACTGGGAAGTCAAGCCCCTGCCGCAGGAACAGTTTATTTCCCGCGTAAAACACGGAAAACTGGTGAAAGTTGCCGGCGCAAGGCACGAGATCTACCGCAGCGCCGACGAAACGCTGTATCCGTGGTGGCACGAGGTGCTGGGGTTCCTTAACGGCGCATTGGCGCGAAACGGCTGACAGCAGATCTTTAACTAAACGGGCAAACCGTCCTCCGACCGGGCGGCCTGCCCGTTTTTTATGCCCTTTCTTCTCCCGCTTGACAAACCGCCGCCTTTTGGTTATCATTTAGCATAGGATATTGGGCGGAAACTACGCGGCTTCGCCCACGATTCGCCGTCTGCCGCAACGGCTCAGGAGCTTTAATGAGACAGTTCATGGACGAGGATTTCCTGCTTTCCACCCCCACAGCCCGTACGCTGTACCACGAATACGCAGAGAAAATGCCCATAATAGACTACCACTGCCACCTTTCTCCAAAGGAGATCGCGGAAAACAAACCTTTCAGAAACGTCACCCAGCTGTTCTTGGGCGGCGACCACTACAAGTGGCGCTTCATGGCTTCCCTGGGCGTTGACGACAAGTTCATACGCGGTGACGGCGACGATTTTGAGAAATTCCGCCTGTACGCCAAGTGCATTTCCCTGGCCATCGGCAATCCCCTGTACCACTGGACGCACCTGGAATTAAAGCGTGTGTTCGGCATCGACACCATACTTAACGAGTCCACGGCGTGGGAGATCTACGACCGCTGCAACGAGCTGCTGGCTACCCCCGACTTCCTGCCCCGCAAACTCATAGAGCGTTTTGACGTAAGAGTGGTGTGCACCACGGACGACCCCGCCGACACGCTGATCTACCACGAAAAGCTGGCTAAAGACACCTCCTTCCCCGTAAAGGTACTGCCCACCTTCCGCCCGGACAAGGCCGTGAAGATCAATCTGGAAGGCTTTGTGGACTATATTTCCCTGCTTTCCGACATGAGCGGCGTCAAGATCGCTTCCGCCGCGGACGTGCTTGCCGCGCTTTCCGCGCGCGCGGAGTACTTCCACGACCGGGGCTGCCGCATATCCGACCACGCGCTGGACACCGTGCCTTTCGAAGAGGATTGCGAAGCGCGGGCCGAAGCCGCTTTCGCCAAGGCCATGCGCGGCGAAAAGCTGAGCGAGAGCGAGACCGACGCCTACCGCACCTACATTATGATCGGGCTGGGCGACATCTATTCCAAACTCGGCTGGGCACAGCAGTACCACATGAACGCGCAGCGCAACAACAACACGCCCATATACAAAAAATACGGCGCGGACGTGGGCTTTGACTCCATCTCCGACGCGCCTATCAGCGGCAAGCTCTGCAAGCTTCTGGACGCCCAGGAGGTCAAAGGCGCGCTGCCCAGGACCATACTCTACACCCTGAATCCCGCCGCCAACTACATCCTCGGCACCGCCATAGGCAATTACCAGACCCAGGGCGGCATCGCCGGCAAGATACAGTTCGGTTCCGCCTGGTGGTTCTGCGACCAGAAGGAAGGCATGTACGAGCACATGAAGACGCTGGCCGCGCTGGGTGCGTTGAGCGCGTTCGTGGGTATGCTGACCGACAGCCGCTCCTTCGTGAGCTATCCCCGCCACGAGTATTTCCGCCGCATACTCTGCGACCTGCTGGGCCAGTGGGTGGAAAACGGCGAATACCCCGCCGACATGCCCACGCTCAAGCTGATAGTTGAAAACATCTGCTACGGCAATGCCGCCAGCTATTTCAATTTCTGATGATACGGGAAATACACTGCAAAACGATAACGGACACCCTGGAAAAGCTCATACTCCGCGCGGAGTATGAGCTTGATCCTGCTTTGGTGAAGTCAGTCGAGACCGCTTACGCCGAAGAAGACTGTCCCGCCGGGAAATACGCTCTTGGCCAGCTGCTGGAAAACTACGGTATCGCAAAACGGGAGCAGGTCGCCGTCTGCCAGGACACGGGCATGTGCGTGGTGTTCTTCGAACTTGGCCAGGACGCTCACATAAGCGGAGGCGCGTTTGAGGACGCCGTGAACGAGGGTGTGCGCAGGGCATACGCGGGGCTGCGGAAAAGCGTTGTAAAAGACCCGCTGTTTGACAGGCGCAACACCCTGGACAATACTCCCGCCGTGATCCATACCCGCGTCGTTCCGGGAGACAGGCTCACCGTGACCGTAGTCTGCAAGGGCTTTGGCAGCGAGAACATGTCCGCTATCAAAATGCTGCCTCCCTCCGCAGGGGAAGCGGGAGTGACGGATTTCGTGGTGGATACGGTCAGGCGCGCCGGAGCCAACCCCTGCCCGCCCATCATACTGGGCGTGGCGATAGGCGGCACTTTCGAGCAGGCGGCAGTATACGCCAAGCTCATGACCGCCCGTCCGTTTGAAGAGGAAAACTCTGATCCTGCATACGCGCAGCTGGAAAAAAAGCTGCTGGATGCCATAAACTCGCTTGGCATAGGCGCGGCGGGCTTCGGCGGCAAAGCCACCTGCCTCAAGGTAAGCATCTGCGCGCTGCCCACCCATATCGCGGGAATGCCCGTGGCTGTGAACGTGTGCTGCCACGCTTCCCGCCATGCGAAGGCGGTGATCTGATGGAACTTAAACGGCTTTCCCTCCCGCTTTCAAACGAAGACATCCTCTCGCTGCGTGCCGGCGACTGCGTGCTTTTGAGCGGCACTGTCTACACCGCCCGGGACGCGGCGCACAAGCGCATAGTTGAAACGCTTGACAGGGGCAAAACACCGCCCATCGACCTCATTAACGCCGCCATATACTACTGCGGGCCCGCGCCCGCGCCGGAAGGCTGGGTGATCGGCCCCGCCGGCCCCACCACTTCCTACCGCATGGACGCGTATACCCCCCGCCTTATTGACGAGGGGCTCAGGGTAATGATAGGCAAGGGCCAGCGCTCGGAGGCTGTCATGGAGGTGATAAACGCGCATGCATGCGTGTATTTTGCCGCCGTGGGCGGCGCCGCGGCGCTGCTTTCGAAGCATATCACCGCCTGCGAGACAGTGGCTTATGAAGATCTGGGCGCGGAAGCGATAAGAAAGCTCACATTCAGCGATTTTCCCCTCACCGTGGCGGCGGACTGCCATGGAGGCAGCATATACGCCCTTTGATCTTCTGAATCAATTAAAAAACACAGAGCGCTCTTCGCGCCCTGTGTTTTTTTGTACTGTCATTCCGCCTTGAAGCCCGCGTTTATGTATGCCGCCAGCATGTCGCTGATCTTCGCGTTTTTGCCGCCCCTTGCCACGATCACGTCCGCGTAATTCACGTAGGCGCGGATGTATTTTTCATACATCGGCTTGACGGTGGAAAGATACTGGGCTTCGATGCCCGCGATATCGCGCCCGCGCTCCACTATGTCGCGCTTTATGCGTCTGAGCAGGCAGATGTCCGGATCTACACTGATGTAGATCTTGAAATCCATCATGTCCCTGAGCCGCTCGTCGTGGAACGCGTGAATGCCCTCGATTATCACCGTTTCGGGCGGGTATATGAGCTCGTCCGGCAGATCTGCCCGGCAATGATGGGCGTAATCGTACGCCTTGCGGGTGATGGGCTTTCCTTCTTTAAGGCAGGTGATATCGTACAGAAGCTCGTCGTGCTCGAACACGCCGGGCTCGTCGTAGTTTATCTTGCTGCGTTCCTCAAAGGGAAGGTAAGCGTGGTCCCTGTAATAGGCGTCCTGATTCAGCATCAGCGTATTGCCTTTTAGTTTCTGCTGCAGTTCCTTTGCCAGAGTGCTCTTGCCCGAGCCGCTGGCGCCGCAGATGCCTATGATCAGCATTTTCTCAGCTCCTTTTTTGTTTGTACCGCGCGGTCAAGCAGGACTCTGGCATGATTTACCGCACTTTCGTCGCTGCTCTCGCCGCCTATCAGCCGCGTGACTTCCTTAAGCCGCCCTTCATCGTCCAGCCGCCTGACCACGGATACCGTGCGCTCGCCCTCCTGGTGTTTCTCCACCATGAACTGCGTGTCTGAGAGCGCCGCTATCTGCGCAAGATGGGTCACGCAGATAACCTGTCTGTCCCCCGCCAGCAGCGCCAGCTTTTCGCCCACGGTCTGGGCCATGCGCCCGGAAATGCCCGTGTCTATCTCGTCGAATATCAGCGTCTCGATGCCGTCGCCCGATGCCAGCACCACCTTGAGTGCCAGCATGAAACGGGACATTTCGCCGCCGGAAGCGATGTCCTTGAGCGGCTTCATCGGTTCGCCCGGGTTGGTAGAGATCACGAATTCCACTTCTTCCGCGCCGCGCGCGCAGGGCGGGATGGGCGTAAGCTGCACCTTGAGCACCGCTTTTTCCATGCCCAGGTCCTTAAGCTGCTCCATTATCGCTTTTTCAAGCCCTTTGGCTGCGGCACTGCGGGCAGCGGTAAGCTTCGATGCGGCCTGCTGCAGCGCTTTTTCGGCCTTTTCCACTTCCGCAGTCAATTCGTCCCGCCTGAAATCAATGTTAGCCAGCTCGTCCAGCTCTTCCTGGGCTTTCCGGGCATATTCGATCACGTCGCTTATCTCCGGACCGTACTTGCGCTTGAGCTTTTTGAGCTTCTCAAGCCTTTCGTACACCCTGTCCGCCTGTGCGGGATCGAACGAAAGCTCCTCGAAGGCGGTCTGCACCTCGTAGCCTATGTCCTTGACCTGGCTAAGCGCTTCCTCCAGCCTGTCCGAGAGGACCGCGTACTTTTCATCCAGGTCCGATATTTCGTTAAGGGCGTTGAGGGCGCGTTCCATGCTCTCCTGGGCGCTGATGCTCTTGCCGCCCAGATACAGCCTTTCGTACGCCGTACGCACGCTCTGGCTCAGTTTTTCGCTGTTCTCGAACAGCCGGCTCTGGCGCTCAAGTTCTTCCTCTTCACCCTTTTTGAGCTTGGCGGACTTGATCTCCTTGAGCTGCATTTCCAGCGTGTCCTGCCTTTGGGACAGCGTCTTCTCGTCCTGGGAAAGCCGTTCCAGTTCCGCCTTCAGCCCGGAATATACGCCGTACGCCTCCTGGGTCTCGCCTTTCAGCGCAAGCAGTTCCTTGCCGCCGAAAGCGTCCAGGTATTCCATGTGCTCCCTTACGTTCAGAAGCCTCTGGTGCTCCTGCTGACCGTGCAGGTCTATGAGCAGCGAAGTGAACTCTTTGATCGTGTTTAGCGGCACCAGCGCGCCGTTCACACGGCACAGGCTCTTGCCCTGGCTCGTGATCTCGCGGGTGATCTCGGCGTAGCCGTCGTCGTACTCGATCCCCATATCGTCCAGGAACTGTTTAGCCTTGCCGCACTCGCTGATGTCGAACAGCGCCCGCACCCGCGCTTTTTCCGTGCCGGCCCGGACCATTTCCCTGCCGCCTCGGTGCCCCAGCGCCAGGTTCACGCTGTCCACGACTATACTTTTGCCCGCGCCGGTCTCACCGGTCAGCGCATTAAGCCCCCGCGTAAGTTCTATGCGGAGGCTGTCGATAAGAGCAATATTGTGAATGTCCAGTTCAAGCAGCATTTCAGAAGCGCTTTCGCGTAAGTTCCTTAAGGCGGGCCACCACGTCGTCGGTGTCCTCTATGTTTTTAACTATCGCCACAACGGTGTTTTCCCCGGCGATCGTGCCGATTATTTCGGGCCAGCCCAAATTGTCTATGGCTTCGGCAGCGGTCTGCGCCGCGGCGGTAATGGTCTTGAGCACCACCAGGTTGCCCGCTCCGTTCACGCTGGTGACAGACTCGGAAAAAATGCGCAGATACCTGTCGCGGCCTTCGCTCTCCTCCGTGCCGCCGACAGCATATTTATATGTACCGTGGTCAGTCGCGGTCTTTATAAGCTTTAATTCCCTTATATCCCTGGACACGGTAGCCTGGGTCACGTTTACGCCCACCTCAGCCAGCGCTTTTGTGAGCCCTTCCTGAGTATCGATCTCCTTTTCGGCGATTATCTCAAGTATAAGGGCATGGCGTTTAACCTTCATGATTTGCCTCCAGAATATTCATTACGGTATGATTATACATTATTTATACATTTTTATGCAATATAAAACCGCGCTAAACGCCAAAATTAACATGCGCGGCGCATACCGTGTCCCGTATGAGCTCCGGAGTGACGCTGTCCGTGCCGGCCCGGTTTTTAAGGTGCAGCAGGAATTCTATGTTGCCTTCCTGCCCCGTTATGGGCGAATAGTCCAGCCCCACGGGGCCAAAACCGTTATCCCTGCAGAAAACCACGATATCCGAAACCACCTTGATGTGGGTCTCCGGGTCTCTCACCACGCCCTTTTCCCCCACTTCCTCCTTTTGTGCCTCGAACTGCGGTTTTATAAGCGCCACGAAATCGGCGCCCGGAGCGAGCAGTCTGAATACCGGCGGAAGTATCGCCTTAAGCGAAATGAAGGATACGTCCGTGACGCCCATATCCAGGCTTTCGGGAATGTCCCCGGGCTTCAGCAGGCGGGCGTTGGTGCGCTCCATGACCCGCACCCTTTCGTCGTTCCTGAGCTTCCACGCCAGCAGATTATATCCCACGTCCACCGCGTAGACCCTTTTGGCGCCGCGGCTTAACAGCACCTGGGTGAACCCGCCCGTAGACGCGCCTATGTCGGCGCACACTTTATCAGCGGCTGAAATGTCGAACACCTTGAACGCCTTTTCCAGCTTATGCGCGCCCCGGCTGACCCAGGCATCCTGATCGCCTTTCAGCCTGAGAAGCGTTATGTCCTTTATCTTGTCGGACGGCTTTAACAGCTTCTGGGTACCGTACAGCGCCTTGCCCTCCATTATGAGAGCGGCGGCGATGTTCAGACTGTCCGCAAGCCCCGCCCTGACCAGCGCTTCGTCCGCCCGTTCAGCCACGTTCGTCCTCCTTTACCGCAGCGCGGATCGCGTTTGCCGCGCTTTCCGCGTCCAGCCCGCACATCTTTTGCTGCTCCGCGACCGTCCCGGCGGGGATATACCTATCCGGCACGCACAGCAGGCTCACTTTGACTCCTTCAGGCGCGAGGGACGCGATCTCCTCGCCCAGACTGCCCGCGCGCACGCAGTCCTCCAGCACGAAAACGTGCCTATATCCGGCAAATACCCTGCCTAAAAGCGCCTCGTCTATAGGTTTTAAGAACCTGGCGTTCACTACGCCGCAGTCTATGCCGGAAACAGCCAGGAGACTCGCCGCCTCCCTCGCGGTCGCGAGCATCTTGCCGCAGGAAATGACGCACACGCCCTTCCCGCGCTTTTCCTCGTCCCATTCCCCGATTTTAAACCCGGCGGCGCCGCCGTCAGGCAGACATTTGGGGTATTTGATCGCGAAAGGCGCATCAGCCTTCAGGCTCAGATCCAGCATCTGCTTAAGCTCTGCCATGCAGGAAGGCGCGCACACGGTGAGCCCCGGCAGTCCCCTGAGAAGCGGCGTGTCAAACACGCCCTGGTGCGTCTCGCCGTCCGCGCCGCTTAATCCGCTTCTGTCTATAAGCAGCGTGACGGGCGCGCGGTTTAAGCAGATATTGACGTTTATCTGGTCGTAGGCGCGCTGCATGAACGTGGAATACAGCGCAAGATACGGTTTTAAGCCGTTTACAGCCATGCCCGCCGCCATGCCCGCGGCGTGGCCTTCCGCGATCCCCACGTCACAGCATTTGTCCGGATATGCATCTTTGAACGCAGCCAGGCCCGTCCCGTCCAGCATCGCGGCGGATACGGCGCAGATCCTGCGGTCGGTCTCGGCGTTTTTTATCAGCCAGTCGGAAATGGCTTTCCCGCAGGAGGGCTCACATTCGGCTTTTTTCGGCTGCCCTGTTGCCCTGTCAAACGGCCCTACGCCGTGGAATGCGCCGGGCGTCTTTTCGGCGGGAAGATAGCCTTTGCCCTTTTTCGTCACCACGTGCACGATCACAGGCACGTCATAAGTGAGCGCCCTCGAAAAGACCCTTTGCATTTCTTCGATGTCGTGGCCGTCTATGGGGCCCAGATACTCTATGCCCAGGCTCTCGAAAAACTGGTCGGATACGAACAGCGCTTTGATCGCGTTCTTCACGCGGGTAAACAGTTTTTCCGTGGAGCTGCCGCCTTTGGGCAGCCTGTATATCAGCTTTTTGACAGTCTGCTTAAGCCCTCTGTAGCTCCCGCTCTGGCGCATGTGGGTCAGGTGCTTGGCCAGGGAACCCACGTTTTTTGAGATGCTCATCTCGTTGTCGTTGAGCACGATCAGCATTTTCGCCTTGGCGAGCCCCGCGTCGTTCAGGGCTTCGTACACCATGCCGCCGGTGAGCGCGCCGTCCCCCAGCACAAGCGCGATGTTGTAGTTTTCGCCTTTCAGGTCCCGCGCCCGCGCCATGCCGATGGCCAGAGACACGGAGTCGCTGGCGTGTCCGCTGCTTACGACGTCGAACTCGCTTTCGTCCCTGCGGGGAAAGCCGCTCACTCCGCCCGCCCGGCGCAGCGTGTCAAAGCGCGCGTACCTTCCCGTCAGCAGCTTGTGGGCATAGCATTGGTGCCCCACGTCGAAGAGCAGCTTGTCCTTCGGAGCGTTCAGTACACTGTGCAGGGCGATGGTAAGCTCCACCGCCCCTAAATTGCTCGCCAGATGCCCGCCGTTGCGGGACACCGTGTCTGTTATCTTTTCTCTTATCTCCCCCGCCAGCATCTGCTTGTCTTTCAAAGACAGGCTTTTGAGCTTAGCCGGGGTATCGATCTTTTCCAGCATGTCAGTAAGTGCGTTTTGCCATATCCAGTGTCAGCTGTCTGAAATAGTCCGCCTTTTCGCCGAACACGTCCAGCACGGTAATCGCGCTTTCGGTAAGCTTTCCGGCGTATTCCACGGCGCCTTCAAGTCCCATCAGGCTGACCGCGGTAAGCTTGCCCTCGGTCTCGTCTTTTCCTTTGGATTTGCCGAACTTGTCCGCTTCGGCGGTAACGTCCAGTATGTCGTCGGTCACCTGGAACAGGCGTCCGAAGTCTTCCGCAAACCGGGTGAGCGCATCGATCTTGTCTTCATCTGCTCCCGCCAGATACGCCCCCGCCTGCACCGCGCCTATGAACATCGCGGCGGTCTTGCCTGCGTGTATGTAGCCTAACAGCTTTTCGTCCGCGTCAGGGCGCCCTTCGGCGAAAAGATCTGCGCACTGGCCCGCGATCATGCCCGTGACGCCCGCGCCCCTGGCAATGGCGTATATCGCTTTAAGCGCGTTTTCATGCCCGATTCGGCCGTTTATCGCCGTTTTAAGCATGGTCTCAAACGCGTAATTCAGCAGCCCGTCTCCCGCCAGCACCGCCTGGCCCACGCCAAACACCACGTGGTTGGTGGGCTTGCCCCTGCGCAGGCAGTCGTCGTCCATGCCGGGCAGGTCGTCGTGGATGAGGCTGTAAGTGTGTATCATTTCCATGGCGCAGGCGTAATCCAGCGCTTCGGAAACGTCTCCGCCGTTCATCTCGCACGCTTTCAGCAGCATGCAGGGTCTTAACCGCTTTCCGCCGGCCAGAAGGCTGTAGCGCATGGATTCGGCCTGCAGGCCCGGGATCTCCCCGTCGGCAAAGCCCTGTGTCTCGGGAAGCAGCTTTTCAAGCCTGTCCTCCACCAGCTGCTTAAGGATCGCAGGATCAGTCATTTTCCTCTTCCCCCTGCAAAAGCTTTTCTCCCTGGGAAGTGAGTTCGATGATCTTCCTGTCTCCCTCGTCCAGCAGCGCCTTAAGGCGGGAATATAGTTTCACGCCTTTCTGATAGGCCTTAAAGCTGTCGTCCAGGCTCATTTCGCCTTTTTCCAGGGCGGACACGATCTCCTCCAGTTCCGCCATGCCCGATTCAAACGAAAAGCGTTCTTCCATTTATGTGTTCCTCCTGACCAGAGTCACCCTGGCGTCAAACTCGCCGCCCTTCATTTCGACGGTCAAGCTCCGCCCCTGTTCCACCATATCGATATCCGTCAAAAACTCGTCCCCGGACCTTACGCAGGCGTATCCCCGCTTTTTGACATTTTCGGGGTTGAGGCTCTCCAGCATGCGGCCCAGATTGTCCAGCGCAGTCCGTTTTTTGTCCGCCAGCCGTTTTCCGGACGCGCCCAGTTTCTCAAAGCAGCTCTCCAGGTTCTCCCGCCGCCTCAGTATGAACGCCTCCCGGGGCCGCGCGAAGGGATATGCCCGGGCGATGGACGAAAGCCTTAACCGTCTGGCCTGCTGGGATGAAACCATCAGCGCGTTCAAGCGTCTGAACAGGTGGTTTACGTTTTCCAGCCCTTCTCTTACGTCCATTACCGCGAGTTCGGCGGCATTGGACGGCGTGGACGCCCTTAGATCGGCGGCGAAATCCGCTATGGAAAAGTCCGTTTCGTGGCCCACGCAGCTGATGACGGGCGTACGGGCGTTAAAGATCGCCTGCGCCACGATCTCCTCGTTGAAAGGCCACAGGTCTTCCATGGAGCCGCCGCCCCGTCCCGCCAGTATGACCTCCACCCGGGGATCGGCGTCCAGCCTCGCTATGGCGGCCGCGATCTCGTTTTCCGCGCCTTTCCCCTGCACCGCGCAAGGAGCGATGATTATGTTTATGCGGGGATTCCGGCTCCGGGCGACCTTGATTATGTCCCTTATCGCCGCGCCGCTTAAGGAGGTAGCTACGCCGATGGTGGAGACTTTCAGCGGAATAGGCTGCTTGGCGGCTTCGTCGAACAGTCCTTCCAGCATCAGCTTGTTTTTAAGCTGATTGAATTTCTCGAACAGGTCGCCGATGCCTTCCTGCTTCATGGAGGCCACGACCAGCTGATATTTGCCCGTGGGCGGATACAGCGTGGCCTGTCCCGTAACGACCACCTTCTGCCCCACTTTCGGAACGAAGGTCAGCCGCTGCACGCTGGTGCGCCACATGGCGCAGCTCACGCTGGACATCTCGTCCTTGAGCGTGAAATACGCGTGCCAGCTGCCCGCCTGCAGCTTATACTCGCTTATCTCGCCCTTTACCACCGCATTTTTGAGCAGCGGGTCCTGGCTTAAGCGGGTCTTGACGTATTCGTTTAGCTGCGATACGCTTAAGGCTGTGTCAGGCATATTGGCTCCCGGCTGCGGCCATGGTGTTCTTAAGCAGCATGGCGATCGTCATCGGCCCCACGCCTCCGGGCACGGGGGTTATGTATGCGGCCGCTTCCGACGCGCTTTCAAAGTCCACGTCGCCCACGATCCTGCCGTCATCCAACCGGTTTATGCCCACGTCTATTACGCAGCAGCCTTTTTTGAGCATTTCGCCTTTGATGATGCCCGGCTTGCCCACCGCCGCCACGACTATGTCGGCGTTAGAGAGGTAAGCACCCAGGTCTTTGGTCTTCGAGTGGCACAGCGTGACCGTAGCGTTTTCCCGTGTGAGCATTACCGCCAGGGGCTTGCCCACAAGATTCGACCTGCCTACTATAACGGCGTTTGCACCCTGAATGGGTATTTCGTACCTTTTGAGCAGTTCGATGCAGCCCCTGGGCGTGCAGGGTTCCAGCAGTGCTCTGTCTCGGAACATTTCGCCCGCGTTCACGGCGCTGAAGCCGTCCACGTCCTTGGTTGGACTTACCGAGCGCACGACTTGTTCCGCGTCTATCCGGGACGGCAGGGGCAGCTGCACCAGAATGCCGTTGACGCTTTTATCATTATTCAGCTTTTCCACTTCGGCAAGAACTTCCTGCGTGGTCGAGTCCTCGTCAAGTAGCACAGATACGGACTCTATCCCCACATTCCGGCATGCCTTCTGCTTGTTTCTCACATATATTGCGCTGGCGGGGTCGTTCCCCACCATAACTACTGCGAGACAGGGCTTAATGCCGTTTTGCGCGAAAAACGCTTCCGCATCGCGCCTGACTTCACCGCGCACTTCGGCGGCGATCCGCTTGCCGTCTATGATCTCAGCCATCATGTCCCTTCTTTCAGCAGTCTGTCCCCTATCAGCGCCACGCCGCAGGCATTGTCGCCCGAAAGCTCCTTTTTGCCCCAGTATATCTCCGTTTCGTCCCTGAGCTTCTTTATCCTGCGGCTCACTTCGCGCCTGAACAGCGGCGACGAAGCCACTCCGCCCATCATAAGCACTTTTTTTAGCCCCGACGCGTCGCAGGCGTTCACCGCCAGCCTGGCTATGGTCCTGGCCAGGAACGAATACGTCTCCACGGCCGCGTCCTCGGGCGCGGCACCGCCGTCTATTAACCGGTTTATCGCGTTTTCCGCCCCGGAAAGCGACGCCGAGAGCCCCTTTACGCTGACTCCCACCAGGCTCCTTTCGCTGCCGTTCACCGCCAGTTTTTCCAGTTCCGGCCCCGCCGGGAAGGGCAGGCCCAGTTTTACGCCTATCCTGTCCACCAGCTGCCCTGCGTGCAGATCGTTTGAACCGCCCAGAAGGCTGACCTTAAGGCCTTTTTCCACCCTGAGCGCCTCGGTCGTACCGCCTGACAGGTGCATGGCTACAAAGCTGTCGTCATTCAAGCCGCTTTCATACAGCGCGGCAGCTACGTGCCCCTGCTGATGCGTGGTGAAGAACAGCGGCACGCCCAGCGTCCGGGCTATCACCCGCGCGAACGCCGTTCCCGCCGCGAACACGGGCATATAGCTGCCGGGCACGTCCCTGGGCGCCCGGGATACGCACACGCAGGCGATCTTCGCGTCCGCCTCGTCCATAAGCTCTTCGTACAGTTCCGGCAGGTTCCTGACATGCTGGAACACGCCGTCGGACTGCCTTAGACCCCTTTCGCCCCGGGGCACGCTCAAGAGTTTTCTTTTGGATAATACAACAACACCCTCCCCTGCCAGGGCAAGGGAGGTGGTGTAGCAGCTGGTATCTATTCCAATGGCAACTTCAGGCATTTTTGAGTTTCCGCATCAGACTTCCGAGCACTCCGTTTATATACGCGCCGGATTTCTCGTCGGAATACTGTTTGGCGATGTCTACCGCGTCGTTTATGGCGCTGCCGGCAGAACCGGTGCAGTAAATGATCTCCCATGCAGTGCTCAGCAGAATGGCGTAATCCACTTTCGGCAGCCTGTCAAGTGTCCAACCTTCCGCCAGCAGACCCTCAAGCGATTTATCGATCTCGGCTTTATTCCGCTTCACGCCTTCGGCGATCGCATTCATAAAATTCGTTTCTTCTTCGCCGGGGGCTATATTGAGCAGGTCCGTCAGCGTGCTTTCGCCGCCTTCGCCGCCCATGATGTATTCGTAGACCAGCTTGACTGCCGCTACGCGCGCGCTCGTTTTGTCCATAGGCTATTCCTTTGCGGACCCGTTATCGGGATCCGTCTGCCCTTCCAGCTGTTTGCCTTCCCGGGCGTTCTTTTCGCTGAGCAGATAATTGCGGTACTCCATCTCGGCGTTCTCACGGTTCTCCTTGGCGAAGGAAAGCCCCGTCACGTGCACGTCCACGTTGTTCACGCGCATGTTGGTCATGGTCTCGATGGTCTTTTTGATGTTTTCCTGTATGCTGCGGCATACTTCCTGCACGGAATAGCCGTACTCCACCACTACGCTCACGTTCACGGAGACGTTCTGCTCATCCACGTCCACCTTCACGCCGCGGGTGATGTTTTTGATGTTGTTGGCGTTCTTGCTTTTGCGCCTGTCGGCCGCCAGCCCCTGGTAACGCACCATGTTGGCTATGCCTTCCACCTCGGTCAGGGCAATGCCCGCGATGGTCTGGATCACGTCAGAGGCAAAATACACCGCGCCGTTGGCTCCGGTGTCTATTTTCATATCCACAGTCTTGTCTTCAGGCATTTTCGGGCCCTCCATACGTTTTGCTGTACAGATTATAGCAGATTATTTGATAAAACGCAAATCTGTGCCAAAGACTTAAAGAAAATTTGACCCTCGAAAGGCTTTATGGTAGAATAAGCGCGGTGATTTGTGTGAAAAAGCGTACCGTCAGGCTGGTCATCGCAATGCTGGCGCTGGCTCTGATCGTTCTTGGGCTGGCAAACGGGCAGGCGCGGGACGTACTGAACAAGGCGATAAACATCTGCACGGAGTGTCTGGGGCTTGGATAAGCTTGGTAAACCGCGCCCTTCGAAGCGCCGACTGATACAGCTTTATTCCGCCCTCCTGTACAACGCCCACATAAGGGGCTTTGTCAGCGGAAAGCTGTACCGAGGACAGCTGAAAAACCTGTGCGTGCCGGGGCTCAACTGCTATTCCTGCCCGGGCGCGGTAGCGGCGTGCCCTCTGGGCGCGCTGCAAAACGCGCTTAGCCAGTCTTCAAGGGGCATTCCGTATTACGCGCTGGGGATACTGCTTCTGTTCGGTTTGCTTCTGGGGCGCACGGTGTGCGGTTTTCTGTGCCCCGTGGGGCTTGTGCAGGAACTGCTGGACAAGCTGCCTCTGCCAAAGCTCAAAAAGAGCCGCGTGACCAGAGCGCTGTCATACCTTAAATACGTCATCCTTGCGGTGTTCGCCGTCGGGCTGTCGCTGGCGCTCGGCTACCCCGCCTTCTGCAAATATATCTGCCCCGCAGGCACGCTGGAAGGATCCCTGCCCCTGCTCGCAAACCCGAACAATTCTGCGCTTACGAAACTGCTGGGCGCTCTGTACGCCAACAAACTCGTACTGCTCATACTTTTTCTGCTGTCCTTCTGTTTCGTATACCGCCCGTTCTGCCGCTTCGTGTGCCCCCTGGGCGCGGTCTACAGCCTGTTCAATCCCGTCAGCTTATTCGGCGTCACCCTGGACAAGGCAGCCTGCGTGGACTGCGGAAAATGCTTCCGGGTCTGCAAAACCGACATAAAGCATGCAGGAGACCGGGAATGCGTGTCCTGCATGGCATGCGTGGACCAATGCCCCGTGAACGCCATTTCCTTCAGGCTCCCCTGGAAAAAAACTTCGAAACAGAAAAGCCCGCTTAAGCGCCTTATCGCACCGCTGGCTGTAGCTGTGCTCGTGTGCCTGGTGCTGTCGGTCAATATATATCCGCAGGAAGAAGCAACCGCGCCTTTTGCTTTAGGCAGCCCCTGCCCCGCCTTTTCCCTGACGCTCGACAGCGGCAAAGTCATTACGCAGGACGACTTTATGGGCAGGCTGAGCGTGATAAACTTCTGGGCCACGTGGTGTTCTCCCTGCGTCGCCGAGCTCCCGGAGTTTGAGCGCCTGTACCGGAAATACGCGCCAGACGTGTATTTCTGCGCCGCCGACGCCTTCACGGAGACGGGCGACGCCGCTGCCTTCTGGCAGGAACGCGGTTACACCATCCCCCTCGCTTTCGACGACGGCAGCGCCATAAAGGCGTTCGGAGACTGGGACGCCCTGCCCGTGACCGTGATACTGGGCGCGGACGGGATCATCCTTTACAACGCCCCCGGCGCGTTCAGGGCAGGCGAACTGGAAAAACTGCTGGAAGAGCATTTGGCAAAATAAAAAGGAGCGGCCTGCATGCCGCTCTTTTTATGCTGTTTATTCCATGTATGCCCTGAAATCTATCTCGTCGGTCAGAGCATGCTCGGACTTGTCAAGGCACGCCTTTATCGCGCCGGGATCGTTCCCGGCGTCTTTCAGCGCTTCTACCTCGGTGTACCACAGGGGTTTCAGGCAGCGGTACAGCATAAGCGCCGCGTCCTTTTCCGCATCCGAAAACCGATAATATTCCGACGCGGTCCCAAGTGCTCCGCATATATCCGATACGCCGCCGCACTCGCGCATGATGTAGTTCAGGAACACATCCCTGCCGCAGAGGTTGAAATCGTATACACCGACGAATTTGCCCGCATCGTCAAGCAGTATGTTGGTGGGATTAAGGTCAGCCTGGAACACGGAAGTCGGAAGCTGTCTGTATATCGGCTCGAGCGCCGCCCGGTTGGCGGTCCACATTTGCCATATCCTTTCCGCCTGCTCCCTGAATTCCCCGGGCAGCGTGTCCGCATGCTTTTTCCATTCCAGGGCGTTTTCGAGCACCTCGTCCGTCTTGTCACTGGGACAGAACGTCTCAAACAGGCAGTATGCCGAAGGGTATCGCGTATAATCAAAATACCGCGCCGCCACCCGCGCCGTCATCCGCCAGATGTCCCGTTTATAGCTGTCATATAGCCTGTCCATTTCTTCGTCGTCCGAAGCCCTGTCCGCGGCGGGACTGTATAAAGCGTACTCCTCGGCGTATGCAACGCAGCTGCGGCTCTGAAACCCGACCAAAGGGAAGCTGCCCGTCCTGTCGCAAAAGATCCTTGGGCAGTAGTAGCCCATATCCCTGTACTCGTTCACCGTTCTTTGCCAGAGGGATATCTTTTCGGGAAACGTGAAATCGTTGTCGGCAAGCTTGAGCACATATTTGCCTCCCGCGGCTGTGTCTATGATGAACGTGACCCTGAAATCACTGTCTCCCCTGCTCGTATCTATCTCTCGGACCGATACGGGCTCGTCGTCAAAAAACCGTGAAAACACGCTTTTGATATCGTAATTCATACATTTTGTCTCTGCACGGAAGGTCTATTCCGCGTTATTTCAAGCACGCGGGATCGAAGCAGGCACAGCCGGATATAACCGGCTGTGCCTGCTGCTTTGGGCTTATGCCGTTTTGTATCAGATCTCCAGCAGTTCGCTGTAGGCCTTGAGCCCGCCGTCGGTATCGCCGGCAAGCACCTTTTTGGCCAGCACCTTGCCCAGCTGCACGCCTTCCTGATCGAAGGAGTTGATGTTCCACACGAAGCCCTGGAACATCACCTTGTTCTCAAAGTGCGCCAGCAGCGCGCCCAGCGCCTCGGGAGTCAGCTTCTCGCCTATGATGATGCTGGAAGGCCTTTCCCCGCAGAAACGCTTGTTGGGGTTGTCGTCGTCCTTGCCAAGCGCGAACGCCATTATCTGCGCCGCCACGTTGGCCAGCAGCTTCTGCTGGCTGCTGGAACCCTGGATCTCCACGTCCGTGCCCATCTGGCTGGCCTTGAAGCCCACGAACTGCAGGGGCACTATGTCCGTGCCCTGGTGCAGCAGCTGATAGAAGGAGTGCTGCCCGTTGGTGCCGGGTTCGCCGAAGATGACGGGGCCGGTGGGATATGAAACGCTTTCACCGAAGCGGTTCACGCTCTTGCCGTTGGACTCCATGTCCAGCTGCTGCAGATGCGCGGGGAAACGGCTGAGCGCCTGGGAATAAGGCAGTACGGCGGTGGCGGGATAGCCCAGCACGTTCCTCTCGTACACGCCTATCAGGGCGTCCAACATGTCGGGATTCTCGTAAAAGTCCTTGCCTGCCGCAAGCACGTCTTCCTGATGCGCGCCTTCGAGTATCCGCTCGAACACTTCATAGCCGAAGGCCAGGGACAGGATCGCGCCGCCCACGGCGGAAGTGGAAGAGTACCTGCCGCCGATAAAGTCGTCCATGAAGAACGCGGCCAGGTAATCGGGGGACTTGGCCATGGGGCTGGTGGCGCTGGTGACCGCCAGCATGTGCCTGGAGGGCTCAAGGCCCGCCTTTTTGAGCGCGTCCCTCACGAAGCTCTCGTTGGTGAGCGTTTCGAGCGTGGTGCCGCTTTTGGAAACCACTATGAACAGCGCGGTGGACAGGTCCGTGCCGGCAAGCACCGCCGCGGCGTCGTCCGGGTCCACGTTGGAGATGAACTTCGCGTTCATACGCAGCGTGTTTTCCGTCTTCGCCCAGTTTTCAAGGGCTATATACAGCGCCCTGGGGCCCAGATCGCTGCCGCCGATGCCCACCTGGACCACGGTTTCGAAGCGCTTGCCCTGCTCGTTCACGACTTCGCCGGAATGCACTTTTTCGGAGAAGGCGCGGATCTTTTCCAGCTGCGCTACGTAGAACTCCCGCTTGTTCTCGCCGTCAGCGACGACGTCCCGGCCCAGCTGGCCGCGGGTGAGCTGGTGCAGCACACGGCGCTTTTCGCCCGTGTTCACTATCTCGCCGTTGTACAGCAGCTCGAACTTTTCCTTGAGCCGGGCTTCATTCGCCAGCGCCCTGAGCGCGCCCAGCGTGTCGTCGTTTACCCTTTTCGCGGCATAATTGTAGCTTAAGCCCGCCGCCATAGGCACGGAATACTCCCTGACCCGGGCATATCCCTTTTCGCCCTCAAGCTCGATCCTAAGCGACGGGACGGGCAGGCTCTTTAATTCGTCATAGCTGTTAAGCGCGTCTAAATTCGTCCAGTTGACCATACTGTTCCTCCATAAATATACTGGTTTTATTATACACCCGCGAAAAAGAATCCGCAAGCCTTGGCGCGCAGATTGCGCCCGGACGCCTCCCGGTCCTGGCAAAATTTTCTTGCCCATCCCGCCGCTTGCGTCTATCATTTTTGCCGCGCATAGTGTATAATTGAAGATAATTAAAATAAGGAGTGTGCCCGCTATATGAAAAAAGCTTGGATATTCCAGGGCGGCTGGGACGGCCATCAGCCGAAACTCACCAGCGCCAGGTTCGCCGGAATGCTGAGAGACGCCGGCTACGATGTGACCATACACGACTCCCTTGCCCCCGCGGAGGATCTGGATGCGCTCATGCAGCTTGACCTTATCGTCGCCTGCTGGACCATGGGCGAGATCTCCAATAAACAGGTCGACAACATCTGCAAGGCAGTGGGCGCGGGCGTGGGCCTGGCCGGCTGCCACGGCGGCATGTGCGACTCCTTCCGCCAGTCCACCCAGTGGCAGTTCATGACCGGCGGGCAGTGGGTCTCCCATCCCGGCGGAGACGGCGTCAAGTACACCGTAAACATCTGCAAGGGTTCAAGCCCCATAATCCAGGGTCTGGAAGACTTCGAAGTCGCCAGCGAACACTACTACCTGCACATCGACCCCTCCATCGAAGTGCTGGCTACCACGCGCTTCCCCGTGGTGCCCTACTACCACATTTCCAACAAGCCCGTGGACATGCCCGTGGTCTGGACCAAGTTCTGGGGCAACGGCAGGGTGTTCTATACCAGCCTGGGCCATCACGACGACGTATTCGACAAGGCTCCCACCGCCAACGAGATCATGCGACGGGGCCTCATCTGGGCGGGCGAAGGCAAACAGTACGCGATAGACAACGGCCTGACCACCGAACCCTTTGAAAACACCGCGAAGATGTATTAAGGAGGCACCCATGAACACCGTAAACGTGGCGATGATAGGCGTCGGCTGCATAAGCGGCATATATCT
>JAEEGL012046191.1_pt1 | contig 20988 bp, 20 predicted proteins | sample 9134231 | NCBI WGS metagenome assembly JAEEGL01 (sample SAMN16246548, study PRJNA631951) | gut metagenome | biome: gut microbiome; feature: rumen; material: fiber-attached | host: Bos | place: Iran: Karaj | collected 2018-10 | reverse complement strand
GTATTTGTTTATATTCTGGCGATGGAGCTGACGTCAATACTGGAGAACTATGTCGAGATCAATCCGCAGGCAAAATGGGCGCTGTGGATTGTAAAGAAACTGAGGGTATTCCAACAGAAGGAGTTTGAGAAGGAGGAAAAGAGCGATGTTCAAACCGAGAATGACAAAACCTGAGAGCGGCAACCCCTATTACAACAAAATCGAAAACGGCGGTTACAGCGGTGCAATCCTCGGCAGCCCGACAGACAAGGGCTGCAACGTCCTCGCAAACTGCGTCGGCTATGCGGCAGGACGGTTCAATGAGATTATCGGACAGCCGAAGTTCGTGTACTTCCAGTACCCGCCGAACGCAGAGGATTTCTATGACACGGCTGTCGCTGCGGGATTGAAGGTCGGCAGTACGCCGCAGCTCGGCGCGATTATCGTCTGGGCAAAGGGCAAGACATGGACATCCGCGGACGGCGCAGGGCATGTCGCGGTGGTCGAGGAGATCAAGTCGGACGGCAGCATCATCACCAGCGAGAGCGGCTACGGATGCGCGTCGCCGTTCTGGACATCGCATCGTTACAAGGAAAATGGCAACTGGGGGCAGTCTACGGCATACCGCTTTCTCGGCTTCATCTATCAGCCTGGGAGCACAACGCCGGATCGGTGCATCAAGAAAGGCGATAAAGGTGCTGACGTCGAGCTGATGCAGGCACGGCTGCACGCGCTTGGATATCTCAGAAAGTCCGAGATCGACGGAGATTTCGGCAAAATCACTCTGGGTGCGGTCTGTGCGTTCCAGCTCGAAAGCGGACTGGATGTGGACGGCATCTGCGGACCGGCAACAAAGGCAGCACTCAACGGATAAAGGAGGATAATAATATGGTATCTTTTGAAAAGTGCAGAGCTGTACTCGATTTTGTCGGCGGTAAGAGAGTGGCGAAAATCGACATTCAGGTTTCAACTGTGGAAGAACTCCCACATCTCGGCGATGTAATCGGTGATTATGTTCTCGCAGCAGGTTCTACTGCTCAGATAATCCAGAGTGATAAACCTTTGTATTTGACAATAGATGCGAACGGCACATGGTATCCGGAACAGAGTTGATAAGTTGAGAGGTGAAAGCATGGACTTTTACGAAACGCTCAAAGCAGCTGCAATCGCTGGATCAGGTGGCGGCAGCGGTGGCGAGAAGCCAGAATTCTTTACTGTTACACCGGCAACTGGTGTAACAGTATTTGGAAAACCAGTTAAAGTAGGTACAAAGGTAACATGGACTGGACGTGCTTCATTTTCATCTAATGTGTCTGGTGATAAACTTGTATTCACGTTACCGCCTGAAATTAGACCGTATACAAAATACCTGTTCAAATGCGGCAATGGCGGATATGGATATGATTACGCCGGATACATTTTACCTAACGGAGAAGTACATATCGTTTTCGGAAACAGCTCGTCTATAGCTCAAGGCGATTTTTCATGGGACGTAATCGAACCAGACTATCAGGTAAGTGTTGACACTACAAAGGTCACGAGCTCTTCTGGTGGTATAGCAGTCATTGACAATATGGCGATTATGCAGGTGTCCCTTACACTTGACAACTTCTCAACCGGTTGGCAGAATGCTCTTCTGACTGTTCCTAATGATGTGCCGATACCAAGTGCCCAGTGCCCGTTCTGCGTGTATCGAGGTCGAAATACTGCACAGTATCCTGATGCTTCATTAGGAACGGACGGGGTCCTAGATATCTGGTTGGACAGAAGCCTTGGAACAACCATAGATATAGTGTGTGTGTGGGAAGTAACGTGATAAAAAATAGCCGGCAGGGGAGCGATCCTCTGCCGGTTTTAATTGTTTGTTTTGAATGGTGGATAAATGAGATGAGCACCTTGAGAAAGACGTCTTGCTTGTCCAGAAGTAAGTTCACTATTACTATCATTACGATGAATTTCACAATGGTACATATTAGTATCAAGAGGCTTGGGTAGAACAATAGCCTTAATTTCTTCGCATTGCTGGATTGTCACAACGGCTATGGCTTTTATTCCATAAGGGTTGTCTTTGTGAGAGTCGGCAAGAAATGAACAAGCATCTTCATCGGTTCTTCCGCCTTGTCTGTCTACAGAGCATCCATTTGAATCTTTAAAAACAGCAGATGTTATTCTGTTCTCATTAACTACAAACATATTTGGATTATTAGTTACCATTCTATATAGCCGTTCGTCTTGATTAAACTCTTCCATAAAATTCGTCCACCATCTGTGGGATCTGGTTTTCGTCAATTTCTGTTTCGACTTCATCAGATCCGATTATCTTTAACATTATGACCTTTTCGGGAAACACTTCAAATTCAAGGTAATCTCCGTTTTCTTTTTCATACTCCAATTGAATGCTGTTTCTTCCGGTTGGAAAAATAGAAGGTTGAATACTCAAACGAAACAGGAAGCTTTTGATTTTATCAATCAGACTCAAAGAAAACGCAGGCGCGTCGTATCCGTTCCAGTTTGGTGATAATTTACTAATTGTAGAAAGCTTTTGAATATTACTAACCATTTTAGGAGAAATAGATATCGTCGTGGTATGCGGTTCACCAGAATAACAATGAATGCTATTGGGCAATGACGGATCAGTATTTGTAAATAACTGAGTGTTTGCTGAACAGTTTACACTTAGTGCAGCCGGTGCAATAAATGGAATAATAGCAGAAATCATAAATAGCACCTCCTTATTTCATTTTTGCAAAACACTTACTTTTATTTTCTTTTCTCCAATCAAGCTGTTGTTCTGCTTGATTTGTGCATAAATCTCGCCTTCTTTTGAGATGATAGCGTTTCTTAAATCTATACCGAGCTTTATTGATGCTTGATTTCCCGGACCGTTTGCAACAGCATTGATAGGAATAGGCGTGGATGGTAATAGGATATTACCATCTGTTTCCCCTATTTCTATACTTATTTGCGTTTGGCTATCTATTGGCAATTGATCAATTGAACAAAATACAGAAAAAGAGTAATTACCTGGAATAGCGTATGGTCGTAGCAAAGACAATGGGTTTGTAATTGTTGGTGGAGTGTTAGGTGTTGGTGAAGTCTGTAGCCCTTCGCAAAAGACAATTTCAATTTGAGGTTCCATAATTGATTCCTCCTTAAACTACAAATAAAATACACTCTTTCTCACTATATATTATAACATGATTGTCAATAGCATCATATAGTGTTTTGAAGAGCACAAAACACTATATATAGTCTTTTTTCTGCTTTACAGCTGTAAATCACAATATATTATGCCGATATATGATAACGTGATACATATATCTTTTTGCAGCTCGGCGGTCCCGACGGCGAGCTCGGCGCATCCATGCGCTATCTGAACCAGCGCTATACGATGCCGTTGCGCGAATTGCAGGGAGTCCTGACGGACATCGGCACAGAGGAGCTCAGCCATATGGAGATTGTCTCCGCGCTGATTTATCAGCTGACGAAGGATCTGACGCCGGAGCAGCTGGAAGCGCAGGGCTTTGCGGATTATTTTGTCGATCATACGGCGGGCATTTATCCGGTCTCGGCATCGGGCGTTCCGTTTTCGGCAGCGACATTCCAGTCCACGGGCGATGCGATCACGGACCTGCACGAAGACCTCGCGGCAGAGCAGAAAGCGCGCACCACCTATGATAATATTCTGCGTCTTGCGGATGATCCGGATGTACGCGATGTAATCCGGTTCCTGCGTGAGCGTGAGATCGTCCACTATCAGCGTTTCGGCGAGAGCCTGCGTCTGATTCAGGATCAGCTTGCAAAATATGCACAGGACCCGAACAATCCGTATGCGACGAATGTCTCATTTGATCCGATGCGCCGTCCGCAGGCGCGTCAGCGGACACGGTAAAGAAACAGTCAGCCGGTATGCAGTGTATGCGTACCGGCTGACTTGTTTTTGTGCCGGAAAAAGGACAACAGGCGAGGCGTGCCTGACTGCCGGCATCATTCAGGGTTCCGGCTCATCCGGATCGGACTGCGGAATATCCGGCTCATCCGGCAGCTCACGCGGGAGCGGGACGGTGTAAGGCTTGATTTCCTTCTGCGGCTCATCCGGATGTGACGGCCTCGGCTTGACCGGCAGAATGACCGGCAATTCTCTCAGCGGATTCATCATGGTGTTTCCCCCCTTTCATGCTTTTTGCAATGATAACATATTTTTAGATGAAGGTCAATGATTTCCGCGCAGATTCTGTGATTTCAATGATAAAGCAAATATTTTAACAAGCTGTAATATAATATATATATTTAGATATATTACAGCTTGCGGTGCCGCTTGTGCAGATTGTACATGCTGTCAGAGATGTACAGAAGATTGCAGCCTTGCCGCCGACATCTGTTCAGATAAAACAGGATGCGGAATCCCTCTTGCAATTCTGCGGGAATCGTGGTATAATGCGTGTAGCGGAGGGGCGGAAAGCGCCCGTCATCCGAAACGTTGTAACACAGCGAAGGAGGACAGCCAATGCGAACGGTACCGCGCGTTGCCTGTATCAATGATCTTTCCGGTTTCGGCAGATGCTCTCTGACGACAGTGCTACCGGTGCTGTCGGTCATGGGCGTGCAGGCATGTCCTGCGCCGACTGCCGTGCTGTCCAAGCACACCGGATTCCCGAAGTTTACCTTTACGGACTTAACCGATACACTGGATAATTATTTTGAAAGCTGGAGCGATCTGGATTTTGACTGGATTTTCGCGGGATTTCTCGGCTCGCTCGGTCAGATCGGGATTGTCCGGCGCTTTTTTGAGAAGCAGAAGCAGAAGAATCCCGCCTGCCGGATCCTGCTTGATCCGGTCATGGGCGACGCAGGCAGACGCTACAGCACCTATACGCCGGAGCTGTGCGATGCGGTGCGCGAACTGGTTTCCGAGGCAGATGTCATTACGCCGAATATCACGGAGGCATGTATCCTGACCGGCACGGAATACCGCGGCGAATGTCTGCAACTTTATGAGGCGGAGGCGCTTGCTGAGTCGCTGATGCAGCTCGGCTGCGGTGCCGCGGTGATTACGGGGATCGTGCAGGAGAACCAGATCGGCAATCTGACCTATCTCGACGGCAAAGCGGTCTATACGGCAGTGCACCGGACAGAGTCGCTGTTTTCCGGAACGGGCGATCTGTTTGCATCGGTGCTTTGCGGCGCGCTGGCGCGCGGCAGAGCGCTGCCGGAGGCTGTAGAAACAGCCGGCGCATTTCTCTCTGAGGTCACGCAGGGGACGCTCCGGCAGAATACACCGGCGGCGGAGGGCATATTGTTTGAGCCGTATCTCAATCATCTTGGAGGAATGTTCGATGCAGAAAAAACAGGAAAATGAAAAGCTGCTGAATATGGTTTATGCAGGTCTGTTTGCGGCGCTGACAGCGCTTTTTACGGCGACGCTGCATATTCCTGTCGGAAACGGCTATATCCACTGCGGCGATGCAGTGATTTATCTTGCGGCGGCGCTGCTGCCGATGCCGTATGCAGTGGGCGCATCCGCAGTCGGCGGCATGACGGCAGACCTGCTCTCAGGCTATCCGATGTATGCGCTGCCGACCTTCATCATCAAGGGACTGCTTGCGCTGACGTTTTCGCTGATCGGCGGAAAGCGTCCGGTAGACGGCAGACGCATTGCGGCGATGCTGGTATGCAGTTTGATTTCGATTGTCGGCTACTGGCTGACGGCAGTGCTGCTGTACGGCGGCTGGCAGGCGCAGCTGATCGGGACGGTACCGGGCAATCTGCTGCAGGCGCTCGGATCGGGGCTTGTCTATGCGGCAGTTGCGGCGGCATTGGAGCGTGTAAGAAACCGCAGACCGCATCTGATGTTCTGAGCACTGTATACAACTTATCAGCGGTACGGACAACCGTCAAATATCAATAAAGGAGTAATGCCCCTGAGCGTACTATGGTGCTCAGGGGCATTGTATTTTATATGGCATATCAGTATTTAGCTTTGTATCGTTTCAGTCATTTTTTCTTACTATAGTCCGACGTTACATTTAGCTGGGCGCTGGGCGCGGGTTCGAGTGAACAACCCAAAGAGGACAGGGAGAAGTTCGCAAAGCTCACATTGCCCCTTTCGTTTTTTCCGCACCGTTACGCCGGTGCAGAGCCCCCATTTCCTGATTCTCTTTTCCCCTTGAGGCGCAGCTCTTACAATTTATCATTGCGTCAATTCAGAAACGAGCGTTCCGGAAAGGAGAGGGTAAGAAACAACGGCGGCGGAGAGCCGCCCCGATTGAACTGAACAACGAACTGTCCCGCAAACAATACCAAAGAAAGGCGAAGCAAAATGGAGCCGCGCACGGCGCGGGCACTGCCCGCAAAGTTGTATCAGAAAAGTTAAAACTATCTTGCGAAATGTTTGCATCAACTTGCTAAAAATAGTACAAGAATAATATTTTTTTTGTGACTATTGACATAGTGTGCAAAATTGTGTTATAATAAGTGCATACAGATACGTTCCGGATACCGAAGCTGTGTATACCGGATCAGGGAAAAACACGCTGCCACTTGTTACAGGGGGTAAATCAAATGAAAAAACATGTCTACAGGTTCAGCGCGGCGGTCTGCGCTGTTCTGCTGGCATCGGCTGCATTCAGCGGCGCAATGCCGGAGCAGAGCGGTCTGAGGGCGCCTGCTGTCAGTGCGTCATCAGACGATGATCTGATTCTGCACTACACCACATCCGCAGGCACTAAATTCTCCGGCAACGCGTGGGATAATGATGAATCCTATTACAAAGCGCTGCCGATCGGAAACGGCAGACTCGGTGCCATGGTCTACGGCAACTGCCCGACAGAACGCTTCGATCTGAACGAAGCAACATTCTGGAGCGGCAGTCCCGGCAACAATCACAAAAAAGTTTCGTCCGATACCATGGAGCGCTGCTGGCAGCAGATGCTTCAGGGCAAATACAAGGATGCAGACGGTACGATCAGTTCGCAGATGATCGGCGGCGGTGAGGCAAAATATCAGTCCGTCGGCACGCTGAATATTGATACCGGACATACCAATGTCGGCGATTATGAGCGGCATCTGGATATGAATACGGCGATTGCAGGCTGTTCGTATACGGCAGGCGGCAAAAAGTACAAGCGCGAGAGCTTCGTCAGTTATCCGGATCAGGTCATCGTCACGCGCATTTCCTGCGAATCGGCAGGCGGGGTCTCGCTGACGGCATCCTATGACTGTTCCCTGAAAGGTCAGTTTGAGGTTTCGACCGACGGCAATGATACGCTGGTCATGAACGGACACAACGATTCCGAATACGGTATGACAGCCGCAGTGTATTTCTCCACGCGGACAAAAGTCATTCCGGAGGGCGGAACGGTCTCGGCAGGCGGCGGAAAGGTGTCGGTTCAGGGCGCGGATTCCGTACTTGTACTGACAACAATCCGCACGAATTTCGTCAACTATGCAACCTGCAACGGCGATGAGAAGGGCAATGCCGCAAAGGATCTCGCAGCAGCAGCGGGCAAATCCTATGACGATCTGCTGCAAGCGCATCTCGCGGATTATCAGGAGCTGTTCAACCGTGTGGATGTCGAGCTCGGCGGCGACGGCAGCAGCAATTCCAAGCCGATTCCGCAGCGCATTTCCGAATTCGGCAGATCGAATGATCCGAAGCTCTGCGAGGTGCTGTTCCAGTACGGCAGATATATGATGATCGAGGCGTCCCGTGATTCCGAGCCGATGAATTTGCAGGGCATCTGGAATAAATTCCGCGATCCTGCATGGGGCAGCAAGTATACAACCAACATCAATTATGAAATGAATTACTGGCCCGCTATGACAACGAATCTGGAGGAATGCTTCCGACCGTTCGTCGAGAAGGCAAAGGGGCTTCAGGCAAACGGCAGCCAGACTGCAAAGGAAGTCTACGGCGTATCGGACGGCTGGGTCGTCCACCACAACACCGACCTCTGGAACCGCACCGGTCCGATTGACGGCGCATGGGGCATGTGGCCGACGGGTGCTGCATGGATTTCCGATATGCTCTATGATGCATACCGTTTCAATCAGGACGAGGAATATCTGGAAGAAATTTATCCTGTCATCAAGGGCAGTGCAAACTTCTTGGAGCAGATTCTCCGTCAGGCGAAGATCGACGGCAATACCTACAATGTCGTATTCCCGAGCACCTCGCCGGAGGTCAATACGCCCGGCGGCAGCGGCGGACAGGGCGCAGCCTGTGCATACGGCATCGCAATGGATAACTCGCTGACGCGCAGCCTGTTCACGGATGTGATTGAGGCAGCTGATACGCTCGGCACGGATGCCGCATTCAGCGATACGCTGCAAAAGCGCCTGACCCTCTTAAAGCCCGATACAATCGGAAGCTGGGGTCAGATTCAGGAATGGGCATATGACTGGGATGCAAAGAACGAAAAGAACCGTCATATCTCGCATATGTACAGCCTGTTCCCGGGCAGATTCATCTCGAAGGATACCTCTCCGGCGCTCGCATCCGCAGCGGCAGTCAGCCTGAATGCAAGAGGCGACGACGGCACGGGCTGGTCCGAGGCATGGAAGCTCAACTGCTGGGCGCGTCTGGAGGACAGTCCGCACGCATACAATCTCGTCAAGCTGCTTGTCTCGCCGGTCAACAATTACGGCAGACTCTATGACAATCTCTGGGATGCACACCCGCCGTTCCAGATCGACGGAAACTTCGGCTTCACATCCGGCGTTGCAGAGATGCTGCTCCAGAGCCACGACGATGTCATCAAGCTGATTCCGGCGCTGCCTCCGCAGTGGTCTACCGGTCATGCAAACGGTCTCTGCGCACGCGGCGGCTTCACCGTGGATCAGGAATGGAAGAACGGACAGCTCGTCAGCGCAAAGATTTATTCCAAGTCCGGCAATACCTGTACGGTTTCGTATCAGGGCGAGCTGGTCAGCTTTGAAACGGAAAAGGGCAAGACCTATACGCTCAACGGCGCACTCGAGCTCGAGGGCGTGACCGATTCGGCAGAGATGCGCAATGTCGCATGGAACAAAAAGACCGCCGGTTCCGATGTCAAGAACGGCAGCACCGATACATGGGCAGCAGCTGCTGACGGCGCGAACAAGTGGCTGACAGTTGATCTCGGCAAGAATTACGAGGTCAGCCGCTGGGGCGTCAAGCTCTCCGGCATGACGAATGCGAATACCGATTATCCGCGTGATTTCCGGCTGGAACTCAGCACAGACGGCAAGACATGGAAGACCGCCGATACGGCACTGAGCACGACGCAGGAGCAGTTCAGCCGCAATTTTGCATCGACCGAAGCACGCTATGCGCGTGTGCTGCTGAATACGGCATCGACCAAAACGAATCCTGCCGTGATCGAAAAGCTGGAAATCTACGCCGAATCCGACGAACCGGAAGCAACGCGCTCGCCCTATGAGACAATCGAGGCGGAAACCTATGACCGCCAGAGCGGCGTCGAGACGGAGATTCGGGATGACGGCTCCGCAGATGTCGGATACATCCAGTCCGGTGATTATATCGCATTCAAGAATATGGATTTCGGCGCCGGTGCGCAGGGCTTCTCCGTTAAGGCTGGCAGCGAGACCGAGGGCGGCAAGATTGCGCTGCATCTGGATTCTCCGACCGGCAAGCTGATCGGTACATGCAATGTCTCCGGCACAGAAGGCTGGACGACGTTCAAGAGCTTTGACTGCGACGTTTCCGGTGCATCCGGTACGCATACGCTCTATCTTGTATTCGAGGGCGATGACGGTTTCCTGATGAACGTGGACAGCTTCATCTTCACAACGGATATGAAAGCGGGCGATATTACCGGTGACGGCAAGACCGATGCTTCGGATGTGACCGCACTGCTGAATCATCTGCTGACAAAGAAGGCACTGACCGCAGAGCAGGCAGCCGCAGCCGACCTCAACGGCGACAAGAAGATCACCGCAGCAGATATGTCACTGCTCAAGGGCATACTGCTCAAATAACCGCATTGCAAAAAAGCAGGTGCACGGTTCATGCCGTGCGCCTGCTTTCTGTTATATCCGGTATTCCCTGTACGGCTCGCCGCCCAGTGCTTTCCATGTGAACACGCCGTTTTCGAGCATCATATAACCATGCGGCGAACTGTCCTTCGGAATGGAGACAGAGCCGGGGTTCATGAGCATGAACTGTCCCTGATCCCCGCAGGGCTGACAGACCGGCACATGCGTATGCCCGTGCAGCAGAATGTCGCCGCTGTGCAGGGGCGGCAGGTTTGAGGCGTTCCAGACATGCCCGTGGGTCGCAAAGATCAGGCGGCATCCCTCGGAGAGCAGCGCATAGTCTGCGAGCACGGGGAATTGCAGCACCATCTGATCGACCTCCGCCTCACAGTTTCCGCGGACGCAGAGAATATCCGCCGCCAACGGATTGAGCATGTCAATGACCTCTTTGGGCGCATAGTCCTTCGGGAGATCATTGCGCGGACCGTGATAGAGCAGATCGCCGAGCAGCAGCAGACGGTCTGCCTGCTCCGCCTCATATTGCTTTATCAGTTGTCTGCAATAATACGCAGAACCGTGGATATCGGAAGCAATCAGCCATTTCATTTTCAGATTCTCCTTTGCATGATTTCGCTTGTTATTATACCGCAGTCACCGCCGGAATGTCAAGAGGGGAGGGCGCAGGAGCGGACATTTGCGGTGTTTTAAAGCGTTTTCAGCGGGCAAAAATACAAGTTTGCGGAGTCCAGAGGCAGAGCCGCTGGTCGCTGCCCGCGGGCTTGGCTGCCGGCAAGAGCGGCACCCATTCTGAATCACATCCGCGAAGCGGATACCTTAACTCCTCCTTCCTCACTCCTACTTTTCCCTCCCTGCGGGCGCTGCCCGCTTTACAAATCCGCCGGATTGTGCTATAATAAATATGTATGTAAAATTGAAAGGAGCCTGATGCATCGTGCAGGGCATTCGCAAGCGGACATGGGCAGAGATCAACCTCGACCATGCCGCATGGAACTATCAGCAGATCAGAAAAGCGGTCCGGCAGGAGACGAAGGTCTGCTGCGTAATCAAGGCAAACGGCTACGGACATAACGCCGTGCGGCTGGCGGCACTGTATGAGTCGCTGGGTGCAGATTTTCTTGCGGTCTCGAATCTGGAGGAGGCGCTCCAGCTTCGGCAGGGGCAGATCACGCTGCCGATCCTGATTCTCGGCTATACGCCGCCGGAATGTGCCGGCGTACTGGCGAAGCAGAATATTTCGCAGTGTGTATATTCGCGCAGCTACGGCGAATCGCTCTCGCAGGCAGCAATGTCGGACGGCGTGCGTGTGAAGATGCATATTAAGATTGACACCGGCATGGGCAGAATCGGCTTTCAGCACCGGAACGGGCATTCGGAGCTTTCGGATGCACTGGCAGTCTGCAAGCTGCCCTGCCTGAAACCGGAGGGAATCTTCACGCATTTTGCGGTCGCGGATGACGGTGCCGACGGCGAAGCGTTTACATTGGAGCAGTACCGCAATTTCATTGACGCGATTGACACGCTGGAAAGCCGCGGCATCAGCTTTGCCCTGCGGCACTGTGCAAACAGCGCAGCGATTTTCGATCAGCCGCATGCGGAGGACTTGCCGGATGTGCACCTTGATATGGTGCGCGCAGGCGTGGTGCTGTACGGACTTGCGCCGTCGGGCGTGACGCGCAATCTGCCGGAGCTGCGGCCGGTCATGGCACTGAAAAGCGTCATCTCGCATATCAAAACGATCCAGTCGGGCGACACCGTCAGCTACGGCAGAACCTATACGGCAGATACGCCGCGCACGGTTGCGACGGTACCGATCGGCTATGCAGACGGCTTCTGGCGGCTCAACGGAAACGGAAACTGCAAGATGCTGGTGCGTGAGCAGCTTTGTCCGGTGATCGGCAGAGTGTGCATGGATCAGCTGATGCTGGATATCACGGATGCACACGGCATCTCGGTCGGCGATATCGTGACGGTTTTCGGCGATGCAAACGGTCTTTGCAGTGCCGATCAGATCGCAGAGAACACCGGCACGATCAACTATGAGGTTGTCTGTGCCGTCGGCGAGCGTGTCCCGCGCTTCTTTTTGCAGGACGGCGTTCCGGTCGATGTCTCCGACAATATCTGGAAGCGCTGACCGCGCCCGCATCCATTGATCGAAAGCGTGCCGTAAACGCTTGAAAATTTTTCGTTTTGTTCGTTCCACAGTTGTAATACATTTTTTGTATATTGGTGATACGAAAAGAAAGGCGGCAGAATATGAAACGGGAACTCGGCATTGCGCGCTGCGGACTTGCATGCTGTCTCTGCTCAGAGAATGTGCAGTGCAAGGGATGCAAAAAGGACGGCTTTCTGGAACTGTCGTGGTGCAAGGATGCAGCATGGTGCGAAAACCGCAAATGCGTAATGGAAAAGGGTCTGCGCGGCTGCTGGGAATGCGAATCGGCGCAGTGCCGCAAGGGCTTATATGCAGAGAAAATCAAGGCGCGTGCATTTGCAGAATTTGCGCACAGATACGGCACGGAAACGCTGCTGGACTGTCTTGCGCGCAATGAGAAAAACGGCATTATCTATCACCGCGAGGGCATCATGGGCGATTACGATGATTTTGACGATTTTGAAACGCTGATGCGGTTTATTGAGACAGGGAAAAAGGAGGAATAAATCATGTCGAATTCAAAAATCAGACACTGGGTATATACGGCAATCGGCATTCTGATTCTGATTGGCATTGCGTGGTTTCTGCTGCTGCGCGAATCGAAGGTGACAGCGGATTCGCTTTCGGGCGTTTATTCGGCGCATCAGAAGGCGTTTGAAAATGTAGCTTCCTATCTGCTTGACCGTGAGGCAGCGGTTGATATCACCGATCTCCCGACGATTGACAACGGCTTCAATATTCCGGTCGAGCAGTCGGATGCATACGATGCATTCTCGAGCGGTCTTTATGAGCTGATGGAAACCGAGATTCGTGAGATTATTGCAACGGGCGATTCGGTACGGTTTGTGACCCCGAAGAGCGGCGGCATTCTCGTGCAGAATCACGGCGAGATTGCACTCGGCAATGCACCGATTGCGGTCAATGACGCGCCGCGCGATGTGCTGACGGGCAAATGGTATTATTACATCGTCAAAGAGGATTAAGCGCATGGTACATATCGGCAACGACTGGGATACGATTCTCGCGCCGGAATTCAGCAGCGAAAGCTATCTGCGGCTGCGCGAGTTTCTGAAACGCGAATATGCAACGAAAAAGATTTATCCGGATATGTATGACATTTTCAACGCACTGAAATATACAGCGTACAAGGATGTCAAATGCGTGATTCTGGGGCAGGACCCCTACCACGGCGAGGGGCAGGCGCACGGACTGAGCTTTTCGGTGCGGCAGGGCGTACAGCCGCCGCCCTCACTGGTCAATATCTTCAAGGAGATTTATGATGATCTGGGGATTGACAACCGCAGCGGCTCCGGCGATCTGACGAACTGGGCAAAGCAGGGTGTTCTGCTGCTCAATGCGGCACTGACGGTACGTGCAGGGCAGGCGAATTCGCATCACGGCATGGGCTGGGAGGAACTGACCGACGCGATTATCATGCATCTGAATGAGCGTGAGCAGCCCATGGTATTTCTGCTCTGGGGCGGCAATGCGCGCGCGAAGGCAAGGCTGATTACGAATCCGCAGCATCTGATTTTACAGTGTCCGCATCCGAGCCCGCTTTCCGCGTATCACGGATTTTTCGGCTGCCGGCATTTCTCAAAGACCAACGCCTTCCTGACCGCCAACGGCATGACGCCGATTGACTGGCGCACGGAGCCCGTACAGGCGAATGAACATCATGCATAAAAGCCGCAGACACTGTGAATCTGCGGTATGAGGTACACTATGAAAGCAATCCAATTATTTGAAAAGAAGCCGGTGCTCTCGTTTGAGGTATTCCCGCCGAAGCCGAATGTGCCGATTGACAGCATCTATCAGACGCTCGCGGCATTGAAGGATCTGAATCCGGATTTCATCAGCGTGACCTACGGCGCAGGCGGCTCGGTGCCTGGCGCATCGACCGCAGAAATTTGCGAGACAATCCAGAATCTGCACGGCATCCCGTCGATTGCGCATCTGCCCTGCATCAACGAGACAAAGGATTCGGTGCTGGAAAAGCTCGAGGTCTTCCGTGCGAAGGGTATCGGCAATATCCTTGCGCTGCGCGGCGACCGCAATCCCGATCTTGCACCGAAGGATGATTTTCACTATGCATCCGATCTGATTGCGTTTATCCGTTCGCACGGTGATTTTGATATTGCGGCTGCATGTTATCCGGAGGGACATCCGGAGGCGCCCGATCTCGATACGGATATTGCGCATCTGAAAGAGAAGGTCGATGCCGGTGCATCGCATCTGATCTCGCAGCTGTTTTATTACAATCCCGATTTCTATGCCTTCCGTGAAACGCTCGTGCAGAAGGGCATCGCCGTACCGGTTGAGGCAGGCATCATGCCCGTGACCTCGAAGAAGTCCATTGAGCGCATGGTCTCGCTCTGCGGCGCCTCGATTCCGAACCGTCTTGCGAAGCTCATGGCGCGCTATTCGGACGATCCCGCGTCGCTGAAAGCCGCCGGACTGGAATATGCGATCATGCAGATTCTCGATCTTCTCGAGCACGGCACCGACGGCATCCACATCTATACGATGAACAATCCGGATGTTGCGCGCTACATCATGGAGCAGATCGGCGAGGAAATCCGCCGATGAAGCCCGACGATCTGGACCGCTCCGAGATACTGATGTATCTGAATACGCCGTCGCTGGATGAAAACCTCTCTGCGATGCTGGAGGACTGCGTGAAAAAGCTTTGCGCTGCCGCACAGCCGCGGACGGTTTACCGTGTGCTGCCGGTCGAACATACGGCGTCGGGCGTGCTGCTCGGCGGACTGCCCTTGCAGGGGGAGGACATTGCGCTGCACCTGACCGGATGCAAAGAGGCGGTACTGCTCGCGGCGACGCTGTCCGCACCGGTCGATGCGCTGATCCGGCGCGCCTCGGTGACGGATATGACGCTCGCGGTGATGTACGATGCCGTCGCAGGCGCAGCGGTCGAGCGTGTCTGCAACGATCTCGAAGCGGAGCTCAGGACAAAGTATCCGTATCCGTATTATACGGCACGGTTTTCGGCAGGCTACGGCGATTTCCCGATCACGCAGCAGGGCGCGCTCGTGCAGATGCTCGATGCCCCGCGCAAGATCGGACTGACCGTGACCCCTGCGCAGACGCTCCTGCCGATGAAATCCGTGACGGCGGTCATGGGCATGTCGCATGAACCGGTGAAGGATGCGCGGCGCTTCTGCTGCGGCAATTCCTGCGAAGAATGCCCGTATCACGAGACCTGCCCGATGCGGAAAGAAAGTGCGGTATGATTGATGATAGGAGGAAGCATGGACTTTCGCACATTGCTTTTGAATGAATTTGTCTTTTTGGACGGCGGCATGGGCACCATGCTGCATCTGAAGCCGGGAGAGCTGCCGGAGCGGCTGAATCTGACCGAACCGGAGCGCGTCGCTGCGGTGCACAGAGCCTATGCGGAAGCCGGTTCACAGATTGTCTATGCCAATACCTTCGGCGCGAATCCGCTGAAGCTGGCAGGCACGGGCGTTGATCCGGCGGAGAGCATCAAAGCGGCGATCCGGCTTGCAAAGGATGCCGTCGGCGAGGGCGTTTGTGTTGCACTGGATATCGGTCCGACGGGACAGCTTCTGCCGCCTGCCGGACAGATGACCTTTGAAGCGGCATATGAATCCTTCCGTGTGATGTGTGCGGCAGGCGCAGAAGCCGGCGCCGATCTGATTGTCATAGAGACAATGAGCGATCTGCTCGAAACGAAGGCGGCGGTGCTTGCGGCGAAGGAAGCGACCGGTCTGCCGGTGATTGTCACAATGACCTTCACCGAAAACGGCAGAACCTTCACAGGCTGTCCGGTGTCCGCAGCGGCGATGACGCTGGAGGGACTCGGCGCAGCGGCAATCGGCATCAACTGTTCGCTCGGTCCGAAGGAGATTCTGCCCATGGTGCAGGAAATGGCGCGCTGGACATCGCTGCCGCTGATTGCGAAGGCGAATGCCGGACTGCCTGATCCGGTGACCGGAGAATATTATCTGACGCCGGCGGAATTTGCCGAGCTGATGCCTGCATTCGCGGAATGCGGCGTACAGTTTTTCGGCGGATGCTGCGGCACGACGCCAGATTTCATCCGCGCAATACGGGAAAAGCTCAATCCGCTGCGCCGCGGCAGACGCTGTTTTGCAAAGCAGGCAGCGGTCTGCTCCGGCACACGGACGGTTTTGCTTGATATGCCGCGCATCATCGGCGAACGCATCAATCCGACCGGCAAAAAGCGCATGAAGCAGGCGCTGCTTGACAATGATTTTGATTATCTGCGCGGCGAAGCGATCTCGCAGACGGAAGCCGGCGCAGATATCCTCGATGTCAATGTCGGAACGCCGGGCATCAACGAAGCGGAGGTGCTGCCGCAGGCGGTGCAGGCGATTCTGGAGGTTACCGATCTGCCCTTGCAGCTGGATTCCTCCGATCCTGCCGCACTGGAAGCCGCCCTGCGCATCTATCCGGGCAAGCCGATTGTCAATTCGGTCAACGGCAAGGCGGAATCGCTGAAAACGGTGCTGCCGCTCGTCAAGCATTACGGTGCAGCGATTGTCGGATTAACGCTCGATGAAAACGGCATTCCGACATCCGCTGCGGAGCGCTTCGGCATCGGCGAGCGCATTCTGAAAGCAGCAATGCAGCTCGGCATCCCGAAGGAGGATGTCTTCCTCGACTGCCTGACGCTGACCGCTTCGACCGGTGAGAACGGTCCTTCGGAGACGCTGCGGGCTGTCCGGCGCGTGCGTGAGGAGCTCGGACTGCAAACGGTGCTCGGCGTCTCGAACATCAGCTTCGGACTGCCGAACCGTCCGCTGATCAACCGCAATTTCCTCTGCATGGCACTGACGAACGGTCTGACGCTGCCGATCATGAACCCCATGGCAGAGGGCATGACGGATACTGTCCGTGCCTACCGGATGCTCGCGGGATTTGACGTCAACTGCGAGAATTTCATCGCCGCATATCAGGATACCGGTACACCGGCTGCCGCGGCGCCGCAGAAATCGAATGAGAATCTGACGCTTGAGGGCGCGGTGATCCACGGTCTCCGGCAGGATGCGGCAAGACTGACGCTGGAGGCATTGCAGACGCATGCGCCGCTTGCCGTTGTCAATGATATGCTGATTCCGGCGCTGGATGCGGTCGGCGCGGATTACGAATCCGGCAAGGTCTTCCTGCCGCAGCTGATACAGGCAGCGACGGCTGCACAGAGCGCATTCGGCGTAATCAAGCAGCAAATGGCATCGCAGGACGGCGACAAAGCGGACAAGGGCAAAATCATCGTTGCGACGGTGCAGGGCGACGTGCATGACATCGGCAAGAATATCGTCCGACTGCTGCTGGAAAATTACGGCTATGATGTGATTGATCTCGGCAAGGATGTGCCGCCGCAGAAGATTGTTGATGCAGCGATTGCCAATCAGGTGAAGCTGGTCGGACTGTCGGCGCTGATGACAACGACCGTCGGGGCAATGGAGGAGACGATCAAGCTGCTGCATCAGCAGTATCCGGAGTGCAAGACGGTCGTCGGCGGCGCAGTGCTGACCGGTGATTATGCCGAAACGATCGGCGCAGACTGCTATGCAAAGGATGCCAAGGCGACGGTCGATTATGCCAAAACGGTATTTGAACCGCAGTAAATCTGCGGTTCTCCGTTTGTTATCATATGGAGGATCAACTATGCGTGCATTGATTCAGCGCGTGACGGAAGCGTCCGTGACCGTCGAGGGAAAAACGGTCGGCGCAATCGGAAAGGGCTTGCTTGTGCTGCTCGGCGTGACGGAGACCGATACAGAGCACGAGGTCAAGCAGCTTTCGGAAAAACTGATGAAGCTGCGGATTTTTTCGGATGCCGACGACAAAACAAATTGCAGCATTCAGGATGTCAGCGGCGCCTTGCTGGTGATTTCGCAGTTTACGCTCTGTGCGGACTGCCGCAAGGGGACGCGCCCGAGCTTTTCGCATGCAGCGAAGCCGGATGAAGCAAACCGGCTGTATGAGCTGTTTCTGTCGCAGTGCCGCGCGGCGGTGCAGCAGGTAGAATGCGGCATTTTCGGCGCGCATATGGACGTCGCGCTGCACAATGACGGCCCGTTCACGGTCATGCTCGACACCGATGATCTGAACCGCCCCCGTCACGCCGCACACTGACCGCATGCCCGTCCGGAATGAGAGGAGAATTTATATATGGAAGTTGCATTTCGCGTATTTCCGCGCCCGAACGGTTATGTCTATACGGAAGCGGATTTTCAGACACTCAAGGACGCAGAGCATCTCTTTGATTACTGCCAGATTCTTATGGCAATGATCTCGAAAGCCGGCTGGGATTTTCTGATTGAAAAATTCGGCATAGAGGGCTTATACAAAGCAGACCGTGACAGCGGCTGGTATGACTGTGAAACCCTTGCCGAATATGCCGAATGGGTCGAATATGAGCGTACACAGGTCGCATATGACGGCGCGCAGGATCACGAAGCCATTACTGCTTTCAGCGATGCCGCACATTTTCCGGCGCAGTAACATTCAGCCCCCGTATCCTCTGCATATACATCCGGTATAATCCTGCATGATTCTGACATAGAATACGGCGGGAGGGATGCATATGAAGAACATGATACGGGGGCTTTTGCTGTGTTTTGCGATATTGCTGACCGGCAGTCTGCTGCCGCTGCAAATCACCGCGGAGGAAGTGCCGGCATACAGTACGGCGCTGATTGAAGCACAGACGGGCATGTGTCTCGCCGGAACATCGCCGGCGCAGCGCCTGCCGGTCGGGAGCCAGACGAAGCTCATGACAGTCTATCTGACGGCGGAAGCGATTGCCTCCGGCAGTCTTTCGCTGGATGAAAAGGTGACGGTTTCGCCTTCGGCGGAGGGCGCAGCCGGTGCAACGGTCTGGCTGCTCGCAGGGGAACAGATGACGGTCGGCGATCTGCTCAAAGCGGTCATCACCGGCAATGCCAATGACGCCTGCATCGCGCTTGCCTGCCGCATTTCGGGGACGGAGCAGCAGTTTGTCATGGAGATGAACGCGGCAGCGTTTTCGCTCGGGATGCGGCATACAGTGTTCACGGACTGCACAGGATTATCCGATGAAAACTGCTCGACGGCACAGGAGCTCGGACTGCTCTGCCGCGCGCTGCTGCAATACGATTTCCTGACGCCGATGTTTACGACATGGCGCGATTTTCTGCGCGGCGGCGAAACGGAGCTTGTCTCCGAAAACCGTCTGACGAAGGGTTACGAGGGATTGCTGGGCTTGAAGGCGGGACACGGCAGCGCATCGGGCTATACGCTGACGCTTGCGGCAGAGCGCGACGGCTTGCGGATGATCGCGGTGATTCTCGGCGGTGAGGACGAAGATACGCGCTTTCATGATGCGAAGACGCTGCTGCAAGAGGGCTTTGCGGGCTATTATGTCACCACGCCGGATGATCCGACAGAATTCATGCAGCCGGTTCCGGTGCGGCACGGCACAGCGGATGCGGTCCTGATCGGGACGGGCGAACTGCTGTCCGCAGCGCTGCCGAAGGGCGGACAGACCGGAAATGTGACGATTCTGCCGAAATGGCTGGAGGCGCCGGTGAAAAAGGGGACGAAGATCGGAACGGCGGCATTTTACTGCGGGGATACGCTGATTTTCGAGACGCCGCTGCTTGCCGCAGAGGATGTCCCGCGCCGGACATTTACGGATACGTTTCAGATGCTCCTGCGGGCGCTCTTTCGAGGAAAGTGAGGAGGAAGGCGGATACCGCAACTCCTCACTTCTCACTCCTAACTCAATCAATACTTCCTCCCGCCTCCTTTCTCCTTCCTCCATAATTTTTGTCCGATTTTGCTCTCATGTGACACGATTTAGACAATATGTTCAAATGAATCAGCAAAATTTGGCACTATTGCCAAAAAGGAAGAAAGCACTTGCATTCTTTGCAAAACTATAGTAAAATATAAGAGTATAGATCATGCTGTCGCAGCAGATGCAAAGCGCATGCGGCGGTATTCTGATTTACCCCGCCGTGCCGGTCTGAGGGTGCGGCAAATACAAGAAGTAGTGGAGGATGTAACATATGGCTTTGAAGCTGAACACCAGCTATCTGTCGGGCTTCCTGAATGAGGACGAACTCAAGGGAATCGCGGTACAGGCAGAGGCTGCGGCAAAGGTTCTGCACGACAAAACCGGTCTCGGAAACGATTTTCTGGGCTGGATGACGCTGCCGACCGATTATGACAAGGAGGAGTTTGCGCGCATCAAGGCTGCGGCTGTCCGCATCAAGGATCAGGCAGATGTTCTCATCGTCATCGGTATCGGCGGTTCCTATCTCGGCGCGCGTGCGGCAATCGAGCTGCTCAAATCGCCGTTCTATAACAATATGAAGAAGGATACGCCTGACATTTACTATGTCGGCAACAATATCTCCCCGACCTATCTCAATGAGGTGCTGTCGATCTGCGAAGGCAGAGACATCGCTGTCAATGTCATCTCCAAATCCGGCACCACGACCGAACCGGCTCTTGCCTTCCGCATCTTCAAGAAGCTGCTCGAGGACAAGTACGGAAAGGCAGAGGCAAAGAAGCGCATCTACTGCACCACCGACAAGGCACGCGGTACTTTGAAAAATCTTGCAGATGCCGAGGGCTATGAGACCTTCGTCATTCCGGATGATGTCGGCGGACGCTTTTCCGTCCTGACCGCAGTCGGTCTGCTGCCGATTGCAGCCGCCGGATGCGATATTGACAAGCTCATGGCAGGCGCGGCAGCCGCACAGAAGGCATATACCGCACCGTTTGCAGAGAATGACTGCTACAAATACGCAGCAATCCGCAATATCTTCTACCGCAAGGGCAAGGCTGTTGAAATGGTCGTCAGC
>JAEEGL013003028.1_pt1 | contig 20989 bp, 19 predicted proteins | sample 9134231 | NCBI WGS metagenome assembly JAEEGL01 (sample SAMN16246548, study PRJNA631951) | gut metagenome | biome: gut microbiome; feature: rumen; material: fiber-attached | host: Bos | place: Iran: Karaj | collected 2018-10 | reverse complement strand
TTCATAATTAAGCGGAGCGAAAGGGATTCGAACCCTTGTGGCGTTGCCGCCAAACGGTTTTCAAGACCGCCTCGTTATGACCGCTTCGATATCGCTCCGAGTAGACTCATCTGATAAAACCAACAAGTCTGAATGCAATCTGCATCTTGCGCAGCGCAAAAATTATATTAACAAAGTGGCAGCTATAAGTCAAGCATCTTTTTTAATTTTTTTTATTAATTTTTGGTATATTTTTAATACAGTTCATTAATGCTCAGCATATAGTTTCTCATAAATCTCGAAAATCCGCTGCACTATCCGCTCTGCACTGTATTTCTCGCGAACCTTCTCCCTGCCGCACCGCACCAGAGAGTCAACATCAATTTCTTTATCCATAACTTTCAAAAGAGCTTCTTCCAGACTGACTGAATCCTTTGGCTTAACCAAAATACCATCGCGGCCATCCTCAACGATCTCAGGAATTCCTCCTACGTTGCTGGCCACAACACAGCATCCCCTCTGCATACCTTCGATCACCGTAAGACCAAATCCTTCAAAATAAGACGGAACAGCCACAATACCGCACTCGCCGTAGATCCTGTCCTTCGCCTCTTTCTCTACCCAGCCGAGGTATTTCACGTACACAGATCTCTTTTCAAATTCCGCAATATAACTGTCATCCTCGAAAACGCCCCCGATATAAAGCTTTGCCGAAGGCTTCTTCTCGTGAATCCTGTCCATGGCTTCGAGCAGCTCAGTTACACCCTTGTCCTTACAGATTCTGCCCAGGAAAAGAACTTTCTGCAGATCATGCGCTTCCCCATTCCCGGAAACATAACCACCATTCCCGGAAACATAACCGGAATCACTGCCATCCGTTCCTTTATACGAAGCACCCGCCCCTCCTGTCCAAATTCCATTAGGCATAACAATGATCTTATCTTTATCAGTAAGCTTGCCAAAATACTCCTTCCAGGAATCCGTCAGAACCAGCATCACATCCGACATATCCAGAATATCCCGGATATAGCGACGTCTCTTTTCACTGATCTGATTCTCAAAATAATTCTGGAAGTCCCCGCCGTGCTGATGGAAAACAATCTTCTTGCCGCACCTGTGTGCCGCACTTACAAAGAAAGACTTCCTCATCAGGCTGCTGTCGGAAGACGCATTCACGTGCACGATGTCGCAGTCCCGGAGCGACGAAAGAAACTCAAAATAAGCCAGAACAGCTACGGCGAGCTTCCTGGCTTTGGAGCCTTCCTTCATGGTTCCTATGTATTTAAGCTGTACCCGGTCCGCAAGACCGGCCTCGTAGTAGGTGTTGACCATGGCTGATATCCCGCCGTGGACCTGCCTGTCGGGGCCGACCATAAGGACCCGTATCCTGTCTTTTTTCATGAAAAAGAACTGTCTCCCTGTCTTTAGTGCTTCCTCTTCTCGATGATAGCCTCTGCCACTGCAACATCTTCAGGTGTTGTGATCTTGATGTTGTCATAGGATCCCTCGACAAGCTTCACCTTAGTGTCGGTATAATACTCTACCACCATGGCGTCATCAGTGATGTTGATGCCCTTTGCCATAAGGTCGCCCTCTTCCCTGTCCAGTCTCTGGTACAGATCATAAATCATCTTATAAGAAAATACCTGCGGCGTCTGAACAGTCCACATAAGATTCCTGTCAGGTGTCGAAGCACAGAATCCCTTTTCATCGGCGATCTTGATCGTGTCTTTTGCAGGCATTCCAACAACGCAGGCTTTGTGCTCCTTGACTGCCTGAAGCGCGCGCAGGATTATCTCCCTGTCGATGAAAGGTCTTGCTCCGTCATGTATAAATGCATAATCGCAGTCTGCGGCTGCTGCCTGAAGGCCAAGGCGAACGCTGTGATACCTTGCCAGGCCACCCTCGACAATTGCCGTAACCTTGTCAAATCCATACTTTGCCACAATGTCATTCTTAACGTATTCCACATCGCCTCTGGATACTACCAGCACGATATCGTCGATCACGCTCTCCTCAAAAGCCTTTAAAGAGTAGTAAATAAGGGGCTTTCCGCCCAGCTCCATGTACTGCTTCTTCACGTCCGCCTGCATTCTGCTGCCGGTACCTGCTGCCAATACAATAGCTACTGTCTTCATATCTGCCCTCCTGTGACATATATTCAAAATATCTAATTACTGCTTCTTCCGTGATATCGCCTCTCCCTGTCTCCCAGAGGAAGGTTGGGAACTGCGTTCAGATCCAGTCCGAACCTCACGCCCTTCTTATATTCATAATATGCCGCAGCACCTATCATAGCTGCATTGTCAGTGCACAGAACAGGTGACGGCCTGTAGAAGCTTATCCCTGCCTCCTTGCACTCTTTTTCCATGAGTTCCCTAAGCGCCGTGTTAGATGCAACTCCTCCGGCAATGGCCAGCTTGTCGTAGCCATACTCCTTACAGGCCTTGATTGCATGTCCTGCAAGAACCTCCACCACAGCCTTCTGGAAAGAAGCTGCCACGTCTGCCTGGTTCACCTCCTGTCCCTGCATCTTGGCCTGGTTGATCAGATTGAGCACCGCCGACTTGATCCCCGAGAAGGAGAAATCGTACTCTGCATCAGGTATCTTGGCCTGCGGAAAAGAAAATGCTTCAGGATTTCCTTCCCTGGCTGCCTTGTCAATCTTTGGTCCGCCCGGGTATCCAAGTCCGATTGCCCTGGCAACCTTGTCAAAGGCCTCTCCTGCTGCGTCGTCCCTGGTCTGTCCGATTATCTCGTACTCGCCGTAGTCCTTCACCACCACAAGATGGGAGTGGCCGCCTGAAACAACAAGGCACACGAAAGGAGGCTCCAGATCTTTATTCTCAATAAAGTTGGCGCTGATATGTCCTTCTATATGATGTACGCCGATAAGAGGCTTACCCGTTGCAAAAGCTATTGCCTTTGCCTCAGAAACGCCCACCAAAAGCGCACCTACAAGTCCAGGCCCGTAGGTCACCGCAATCACATCTATATCCTCCAGCTTCACATGAGCCTCATCGAGAGCTGCCTTTATGCAGCCGTTTATCTTTTCCACATGCTTTCTCGATGCAATCTCGGGAACCACACCGCCGTAAATGGTGTGGAGCGCTATCTGGGAGGAGATGATATTGGAGAGAACTTCCCTGCCGTTTCTTACGACAGCCGCTGCTGTCTCATCGCAGGAGCTCTCAATCGCAAGGATAGTCACGTCTCCGTCGCCTGTACTGACATGCTCCTCATCCTTGATGGACATGAAAATGACGCCATCCTTCTCAACATTCTTGTCTATCTGCATCTAATAAAAAACCTCACTGAATCTATGTTCTTTATCTCTTGAGTCCGCCGCCGAAAGTAACCAGAGCCGCAGCCTCTTTCTCCCTGTTGCCCTTCTGCTCGAAGAAGAAATGAACATCGTCACTGTTCGTAAGCTGGCTCACCTCTTCGGGTTCGGAGACGTCGCCCGGATGGAAGAGCACTTCCATATCTGACAATCCCCTGTCAACCATGATGTCTGCTCCGTTTGCCATGATCTCTTTTACATTGTCATAGAACATGTGGCCCGAGAGCATGACGCCCATGAAGAGCTTTCTCTCCAGTTCCAGTTTGGCCAGGTCGTTTGCGTATTTTCTCTCATTCCTGCGGGCCAGTGTGTTCAGCACCAGAACCTTGACCACGTTGATGGGCAGGATGTCCTTGATCTTCCCTGCTGACCTTCTGTAGATATCCAGCTCCTCTTTGGGAAATCTGATATATGAAACCTTAAGGTCATTCTTTTTGATGATATCCATCATCGCATCAAATACCAGGGGGAGCATGTGGTAGTGAACATGGCCGTCTATCCTGAACTTACCGTCGTTCATGTAGGGCTCGCAGGCCAGAAGCTGCGCTTCGACTTCGCGCCTTACCGCCTTGTAGTAGATTCTCCTGACAACGGGAATGTATCCCATCAACAGCATCTTTACAAAACCGATATTGAAGTTGCCGTCCTTTCCTGTAAGGCGACGCGCCTTGTCTCCCGTAAGAGGTTTTCCCTCCACGAAATTGAGGTGCACGGTGATAAAGAGTTTCTTCTGAATTTCTTTTATCTCATCCATGCACTCCTTCAGGTATGGGCTGTTGGGCATAATGCTGATGCCGTTCAGCGCTCCGTTGTGATAGCAGTGCATGATGTGCCTGCTCTGGACCCTGAAGAGTCCATAGTCGTCTGCGTGGTATTCTATCATGTCATTCTCCTTCCTTTATCGTCCATCCAAGAATCTTCCAGTTGCCGTTTGCGGACTCTCTCCTTAAAACAAACTGGTAATAGTTCGCAGTGGTTCCGTTGCTTGCATGGCGCAGATTAAAGAGGCAGTCAACGTTGCACATCTTTCTGCCATCCACGGTAACTTCCTCCGGCTCCTTGGTCTGAACCACAAATGCAGAGATGGAGTAGTCACCCTGACGTCTCTCCTTAACTTCATTTCTTATTGACTGGGCAAAATTCGGGTTGTTCGCAAGGAGCTCATCATCCATAAGCCCCTGTATCACCTCGATCATCTTGTCCCTCTGATCGTCTGTATAAGTCTCCCTGTAGAGAACCTGCATCGTCTTGGCGTAAAGCTCTACGACTTTTCTTGCGCTGGCGGGATAGTTCTTTTCCAGGTTGGTGGTTGTGATCTCGTCTACGACCGTTATGGTGTAGGTTTCCTCATTGCTGGTGTTCTTGTTTCTTGTAAAAAGAAAATACAGTCCCAGCACAACTATTGCCCCCAGCACGACCAGAACTATTGACTTGATTACTGCAGATGAAGTACTGCCCTTTTCCATATCCCCTCTTTTCTCCCCGCTCATACGAACGGAGGATGTTTATGTAAAAGAAATCATTCCGAAAATTTCAGTTCAACGCTGCGTCCGTCTTTTGCGGCGATAGCAGCAGGGAAGATCTTCCTTGTGTCGTCCATGAAATCTTTGGGATTCACCAGCGACGGACTGTAGTGGGTGAGCCACATCTCTTTTACCTTCGCGTCCCTGGCCATTCTTGCCGCCTCATAAAAAGTCATGTGCTTGTTTTCTTTGGCCTTCTGAAGCTTGTCAGCCTCGCCGTACATGCCCTCGCAGATAAACAGGTCTGACCCTTCCGCGTTCTGAACTATCCTGTCCATGGGCCTTGTGTCCGTACAGTAAGTGAGCTTGATCCCCTTTCGCTCCTCACCCAGCACCATATCGGGCGTAAAGACTCTGCCGTCCTCAAGTGTTACGGTCTCACCCTTCTGAAGGCTGTTCCAGTATATCCTGTCGATGCCCGCAGCATTTGCCGCATCAACGTCGAACTTACCCTGGCGCCTTAAGCTCATTGAGTAGCCATAACAGGTTATGTTGTGGTTGACCTTGAAGGCATTGACAGTAAAGAAGGGCATGCCCTCTATTTCAAAAGAGCTCTCGTCCTCCGTAAGTTCCTTAAACTGAATCTCAAAGGGAAGCTCCGGAGCTATGACCCTCAGAGAATTCACAACTCTCTCAAGGCCTTTGGGGCCCACGAGAAGAAGCGGCTCAGTCCTCTCGGCATTCCCCATGGTCAAAAGAAGTCCCGGAAGCCCTGAAATATGGTCCGCATGGAAGTGAGTAAAGCACACAACATCAATGGGCTTGGCGCTTATACCCTTCTTTTTCATGGCAATCTGCGTAGCCTCACCGCAGTCGATGAGTATGCACTTGCCGTTGTATCTCACGATAAGTGACGTGAGGAATCTATTGGGAAGAGGCATCATCCCGCCGGTTCCCAGCAAACAAACATCTATCATGAATCTTTCCTTTTCCAGTAAATTACCGCATCGTCCTTGGGCTCGTCGTAAAATCCGGGGCGGGTGCCCTCGCTGACAAATCCAAGTTTCTCATAAAGCCCTATGGCCGGAGCGTTGGCTGCTCTGACTTCCAGGGTGTAGTCCTTTATTCCGATCCCGTTTCCGCGCTCCATGAGCTGCCTAAGCATCTTGTAGGCACAGCCCATTCTTCTTACATCGCCGGATACGGACACGTTTGTGATCTCGCCGTCGCCCGAGATATTCTGAACTCCGCAAAGGCCGACTATCCTTCCGGCCATCTCTGACACGAGGTAGATGGTGTCGTCCCTGGTCATGGCGTCAAGAAGCTGTTTCATGGTCCAGGCTTCTTTCCCCAGATACATCTCTTCCAGTTTCCAGGCGTCCTCCACGTCCTCCGCTGTCATCTCCCGGATGCGGATCTTGCCTGGCGTGCTGCGGTTCATAAGCTTTCTCTCTGCGCTCTCCCTGCGTGTCTCTTTCGCTTCACTTCCCTCTGGAGACTTTTCTTTTTCCAAAGCCTCGCGCTCTGCCTGCGATAACCTTAGATACTCAGGTGCAAATTCATCAGCAGAAACAAATATTCCATCCCTGGCATACTCAGCTGCGAGCGCGCAAAGAGAAGCAGCACTCTGGCGGTTCATGTGAAGCGGAGCAACACAGAAGGGCACCTTCAAAAGTTCCTCAAGTCTGTCATGGTAGACAGGAACGCCGTCACCAAGCAGGATAACAGGCTTGCCCAATGCGTTAAGGCGCTCAGCTATATCAGCTACCGATGTAGCAAACTGCTCCTTTATTACCTTCATGGAAAAAGACCTCTCGGAGTTCTTTTCCTCTGTGTCTGCCGGTACGAAGGTGTATATGCCTGTGTAGACCTGATTTCTTCTGGCATCCATCATGGGGCAGATGATCTTCTCATTGCCGTAGAGGTTGTAGGCCAGAGCATCAACCGTAGGAACCGGAATGATGGGCTTGTCGATGGCCAGGGCCAGTCCCTTTGCGGTGGCGCTTCCTATTCTCAGTCCCGTAAAAGAGCCGGGGCCTTTTGCCACTGCAATGGCGTCAACGGTCTTAAGATCCAGTCCGATCTTGGATGCTATGTCAGAAAGCATGGGCATCAGGATCTCTGAATGTGTCGTCTTATATTGAATTGAAAACTGGGCTGTAAGGATGTCGCCATCAGATATGGCAACGCTGCCCACAAGCCCTGATGTGTCTATTGCAAGTATCTTCATAATTTGTCCTTAGTGTTTGGTCATTGTGATCATTCGATAATCAAAGCCTTTTTCAAGGTTCTTTTCTATGACGATCTCGGTGTAGTGCTCGGGAAGAAGCTCCTCGATGAGGTTAGCCCACTCGATGATACAAATGCCATCTCCGTAGAAATAGTCCTCATATCCTATCTCATCCATCTCGCTTATGTCACCGATGCGGTAAACATCAAAGTGGTAAAAGGGAATACGTCCCTCCTCATAGACCTGAAGGATAGTAAAGGTAGGGCTGCTGACGGGTCCTGTGATACCGAGCCCCTTAGCCACTCCCTGAGTCAGGACGGTCTTGCCCACTCCAAGATCTCCGATCAGCGTAAAGACTGACCCGGCCGCAGCGCTCTCGCCGATGCGAACGCCAAGGTTAAAGGTCTCCTCGCTGCTTTGTGTCTCATATCTGGTTACAATTTCCATAAAAACTCCTTTTAAAGCGCATATCTGGCCAACATTATCTTAACATAATATTAACCCATAAAAAAGCGCCACGGCTTTCCCATGGCGCCAAAGCTTTATATGATCTCCTGTATATATACTCCGGGGTGCTTGCTTAAATCCAGGTAGTCCTCCCCCACCTTGATCGTAGGTTTCGAAAGGGCATTGCTGTTGATAAATATGATCTCCCCTATCTCTCCGGTGTTAAGACGCACCGTGTTCCTCACATAAGTATTTACGATATTGTGGAGGAAGGCGATTATCATCTCCGGGTCGTAGCGCTGGAAACCCTCATCCTCAAACATCGAGATGGCGATAAACGGACACAGCGGACCGCGATAATATCTTGAGCTGGTCATGGCATCGTAGACGTCCGCGATCGCCACGGCCTTGGCGTATCTGTCTATCTGCGGGCCGCGAAGCTTCATCGGATATCCCGAGGCGTCATTTCTCTCGTGATGCATGAGCGCAGCATTTTTGACATGGGTGCTTATGTTCAGATCCCTGATGGCTTCATAGCCCTTCTGGGGATGAGTCTTGATGACTCTGTACTCGTCGTCCGTAAGATGTCCCGGCTTGGTGATTATCTCATCCGGGATCAGCAGCTTTCCTATATCATGGAAAAGACCTGCCTGTGTGGCTATCTCGACATCCGCTTCACTCCACTTCAGCCACTGGGCAAGGATATTGGTGATCAGAGCCACGTTGATACAGTGGGTATAGGTGGCGTCGTCGTAGAGCCTCAGGTTATGGAGCATGTCAAAAATGTTTGAGGAAGTTCTGCCATTGCCAAGAAGAGAATAGATGGGAGTCATCATGTCATCAAGGTCAAGATCCTTGTTGCCATTGAGGATATCCCGAATTTTGTGCTCATATTTAAAAGCGCACTCCTCGAAGTCATGTTTGAATTCCTTGAAGTCCTCGGACTGCTTAAGACGCTCAGAATAAGTAAGCTCTGTGGGAGCCTCAACGTGTTCAGGCGCTGCTTCTACAGAGTTCTCTTCAATAAGAACATCCAATATGGAATAGAATGCCAGTCTTGCAATGTCCTTTTCATTAAGAACGGTGCCCTTTTCCAGGAGTCTGATGTTGGAATCAAAAGAAAACACATCGCCTCCCAAAACCATGCCCGGCATGAGCTTCTTGGTCATTACTCTCTTCATATGATCCTCACGGTATCACTTTATGCATAATCTGATTATAAATATGCAAAAATATGTTGTCAAACCCACTTGACATGCTTTCCTGGCAGTAATAACATAACCTCATAAAATATAATTCTTCGGGGCAGGGTGCGATTCCCAACCGGCGGTATAGTCCGCGACCCGCTTTGCTTTGCAGGGCGGCTGATCCGGTGAGATTCCGGAACCGACAGTATAGTCTGGATGAGAGAAGAATTCACAGCGTATTTTTGTGATGCCCCATGTCTGTCGACATGGGATTTTTTTGACCCCGTAGGGAAAGAAGGAGAAAATGAAAAACTTACTTGCAACCCTTGACATGATAGGAAGCAGCACCTATCACTTCACGGCACTTATCGTGCTTATCCTCCTGGCCTTTGCCATTGCTTATGCCTTTGAGATGATGGCAAGGAAAAAGGAGATAAAGAGCGGCAGAACACCTGAGGATATGTTCAGCACCAGAAAGATAGCCATAATCGGCGTCTTTTCCGCCATCTCTTTTGTCCTGATGCTCTTTGAGTTCCCCCTTCCCTTTGCACCGAGCTTTTACAAATTTGACTTCAGCGACATTCCCGCACTTATCGGCGGCTTCGCAGCAGGTCCAATGGTCGGTGTTATGATCGAGTTTATCAAGGTGGTACTCAACATCCTGATCCAGGGCCCGACACCCGGTTTTGTCGGCGAGATAGCAAACTTCGTAGTCGGCGCCGCATTCATCATCCCCTCAACCGTAATCTACAGATTCAAGAAGACCAGAAAGACAGCGCTTATCAGCTGCCTGGCAGGTACTCTTACGATTACTCTCGTGGGATCCCTTCTGAATGCGTTCTTCCTGCTCCCGGCCTATGCGATAGCCTACGGTGTTGATGTTGATTATTTCATTCAGGCAGGCGCAGCCATCAATCCCGCAATCGGAAACCTCTTCACCTTCTGTGCACTGTGCGTTGCACCGTTTAATCTCCTTAAAGGAGCTGTAGACAGCGTTCTTACTTTCCTTGTTTACAAGCAGCTCAGCCCCATCTTAAAGGGCAATACCGCTGCAGTCCGCAAAGCGGCCAAGGCAGAGGCAGAAGAAGCATAATAGCTATTATTCACAGATACTCATTAAGCACATAAAGGCAATAAAAAACCATGAGCCGTTTCAAAGCGGTTCATGGTTTTATTATTTATGCATTCTTTAATTTGAACTTCTGGATATCCCTGTCGTCATCTACTCTCTCGATCTGGGCTCCCAGTTCGCGGAGCTTGATGTCAAAATCTTCATAGCCCCTCTCGATATACTTGATATCTTCCACAGTGGAGTATCCCTCTGCTGTCAGCGCTGCGATAACAAGCGCTGCGCCGGCTCTTAAGTCCGGAGCTGAAACTGTTGCTCCCGTGTAGCCTTCTACCCCCTCTATGATAGCTGTGCTTCCCTCAACCTTGATGTTTGCACCCATTCTTGTGAGCTCGTCCACGTACTTGAACCTGCTCTCGAAGATGCTCTCCGTCACGATACTGATTCCGCTGGCAAGGCCGAGCGCAACAGTGATCTGAGGCTGCATATCCGTGGGATATCCGGGATACGGAAGTGTCTTTATATGTGTATTCTGAAGTCTTCTGGTGGCAACCACCCTGACTGCATCGTCTGATTCGTGGATCTGACAGCCCATCTCGACCAGCTTGGCGCTTATGGACTCCAGATGCTTGGGAATGACATTCTTTACAGTGACATCACCCTTTGTGGCAGCTGCTGCCAGCATAAAGGTCCCTGCCTCGATCTGATCGGGAATGATGGTGTACTCCGTTCCGTGAAGCCTCTCGACTCCTCTTATACGGATGACATCGGTACCTGCTCCCTTGATGTTGGCTCCCATACTGTTGAGGAAGTTGGCAACGTCAACGACGTGGGGTTCCTTTGCAGCGTTCTCAATGATAGTCTTGCCCTCTGCCATGGCTGCAGCCATCATGATATTGATAGTCGCACCTACGCTGACAACGTCAAGGTAGATGTGCTTACCGATAAGCTGCTCTGCCTCGGCGCGGATGATGCCCTGAATGGTGACCTTGGCGCCAAGAGCAGTAAAGCCCTTGATATGCTGGTCAATTGGGCGAAGTCCGATGTGGCATCCGCCTGGAAGCGCAACACCTGCCTTCTTGTATTTGCCAAGGAGAGCTCCGAGAAGGTAGTAACCTGCTCTTATCTTCTTGATATAGTCATTTTCAATTGTATATTCGCGGATCTGAGAAGCATTGATCTTAACCGAATGTCTGCCTGTCCTCTCAACATAAGCACCTATGCTCTCGATAGCCTGCAGCATTGCGTTGGTATCGGAAGCATCCGGCATATTGTCGATATAGACTGTCTCATCCGTCATTGTGGCTGCAGCAAGGATGGCCAGCGCCGCGTTCTTGGCACCGCCGATCTCTACCTCACCCACAAGCGGATTTCCGCCCTTTATCACATATCTTTCCATAGAAATCTCTCTTCTTTTTCTTGAACAAGATATAGTTATACCACAATAAATGTCATTTGTAAAACATGGCATCAGTTCAAGTAATTAAGCGGATTTACCTGGCTGCCTCCCACAAGGATCTCAAAGTGGAGGTGGGGGCCTGTAGATACACCTGTATTTCCTGAGAGAGCGATCCTCTGTCCCTGGGATACGCTTTGTCCGACAGATACAAGAACCTTGGACAGATGTCCGTATCTGGTCTCCCTGCCGTCCGGATGCCTTATGTATACGCAGTATCCGTATCCGCTTCCCCATCCGGCTCTGGTTACAGTTCCGGAGGATGATGCCACGACAGATGTTCCCACGGGTGTCGCCCAGTCGACGCCCTTGTGATAGGTGCTGGCGCCTCTGGTGGGCCTGTTTCTCCTTCCGAAGCCTGAGGTCAGCCTTCCTCCGGAAATAGGCTTTATATATGTAGGTGGAACGATGGTTCCTCTCTCAACAATCTTAGGAACGGCCTTGTAGGTCACTTCTTCCTTTACTATTTCACGGCCGCTCTCGCTGTTATCTGTATAGCTGACAAGAGCTACAACTTTTCTGTGTCCCGCCGAGGGCTCCTGAAGAACCTTGGACTGAGTTGTATACCAGGAATCGTTGGCTACATACTGTACCTCTGCCTCGTAGTCCTCCTCATAGTATTCCTGAACGGTGTAAGCAACGGAAAGTTCCGGCTCGGGCACAGTGACAATAAGGTTATCCTGTATTCTGATGGTGGAATTCGCATTCTCAAGGGATTCGTTCATTGCCACCAGATCATCGACAGTAAGGTCATACTTGAGTGCGATAGCGCCAAGGGTATCTCCTGCCTGCACTTCATAGATCTGATTGGTCTCTTTGTCCTTGGTGACATCATCGATGGCAGTTGAAAGATCTGCGATCTCACTGTCCGGAAGATAACACTCCACTATCTCAACTTTATCATCAAAGTCCATACTCATGATTCCAAGTTCATAATCCGAGAAGTCCTTGTCATAGTTGATGGGCTTGGCGTCATTGACGATCTGCGTTAGCTCTGCAATAAAGCCTGACTGAGGCATGCTGGTAGTGGTCTCCGCGATCATCTCTTCTCTTTTGACTTCTTCCTTACTCTGCACCTGCGGCGTCAGGACGTTTACTTCCCTCTCAGTATCCACCACAAGATTCACATCGTAGAGGCGCGACGTATCATAGTTATACAGCGCCGTTGAAAGGAGTTCCATGACGTCATCTATGGACGCAAGGTTGACTGAGAACTCGTTTATCTTCATTGAATAGGCTCTGTTAAGGGTGCCTCTCTCGCTGTTTTTAAGAACGGCTGTCATGGAACGGGCTATCTGTGAGACAGAATCAACCTCACCCCAGAGGACATTGTCTCCTTCTATCTCAAGATTCGCATAGGAAAGCACAAGTTCATCGCTTCCCTTTGCAATATTCCTTCTGGCAGACCTGTAAGCCTCGTAGGCGTCATCCATCGAGGCTGCGGTTCCCACCACGGTATTATTCAGTTTTATGAAAAAGATATTGTCATCACCCTTCTCGAACTTCACAAGGCTTGGCATAAAAAGGATCCAAACCGTGATCACCACAATTGCAGAGTGCAAAAACCATATCTTGATCTTTCTGTGAAAGACGGTTGCTGTTGACTTCATTTAAATAATTCCTAAACGTACCAAAATATTGAATGCAAGGCCTGCTGCCGCAATGAGCATTGTAATTATAACGAGAGGAGTAACGGCGCTGTTCTTGGTCTCAACACCCACCTGAAGAGTCTCAAGCTTACTCTCAAGCTCTTTCTGGGCCTCATCGATCTTATCAAGCCTCTTGACAAGGTCAGAGACGTCGACATGACTTCCCTCAATGAGATCTCCCAGAGCCTTAAACTGCTCCATCTCTTCTTCCTGTCCTTTTTCTACAACGGCCTGCACGTTTCTGTATACCTGAACGCCCACGTCGTGAATTTTGGTCTCATTGTCATCTATTCTCTTTGAGAGAGCTGCCAGTGTTTCATTGGCTTCGTCGATGGCCTTTTTGTGTTCCTTTTCTCCGGCCCGAAGCTCCTCAAGCTGCGCTCTGTACTGCTCTGCTTCCTGCTTTGTTCTTTCCGCTTCCATGGCTTCTGCCTGTGCGTTTGCTCTGATTATATCCTGGGAACCAATTATCTTGCCGGCAATTTTATCCATAAAGTTTTCCACGAATATTCCTCCCGTTATTCCGCTCCCTGCGGATTATTATCTCCATCAAGCTTATCATTTATTATGCAAAATATACAAGTTTATCTTGACTACAAGGTTTTTATTGGACATTTTTACCTTTTGTTCATTCGATGTTCATATTTTGTTCATAATTGTCATGTATATTTATAACAGTTACAAAACAGTGACTGCAACAAACAGAAAGATAGATTTTTTCATAATAGGCCGGGCGTAGCGATGCGTTCGGCCACTCCTCATTAATGGGATATCTCCCATTATTTCCCTGTTTCCACAGCCAGAATCTCATCATTGAGCTGAAGCATCTTTTCGTCGAGGTCAGCCACCATTATTGCACACTCGTGGAGCTCTGCGTTGATATGACCGGGTGCTTTTCCCTCAAACTTGTATTGGATCTTGTGCTCCAGAGATGCCCAGAAATCCATGGCGACTGTCCTTATCTGGATCTCAACCTTCACATATACGATCTTATCCGAGAGGTACACGGGAAGGGACACTATCATGTGATAGCTCCTGTAGCCGCTGGGCTTTGGGTTCATGATATAATCCTTGACGGTCAGAACCTGGATATCTCTCTGATTGCTTATCATCTCTGCTATTCTGTAAATATCTGAAGTAAAAGAGCAGATGATACGGATTCCGGCAATGTCATTGATGTAGCGGACCATGTTCACAATGGTGGACTCATAGCCGTTTCTCTTGAGTTTCTTGACAATGCTCTCGGGCGTCTTCACCCTGGACTTTACATGTTCGATGGGGTTATATCTGTGAACCTCCTGGAACTCCTCATTGAGGATCTCGATCTTGGTCTGTATCTGCTTCAGTGCAGAATTATACAGAAGATTCACTTCTTCCCAGGTATTGATATCATCGGATATTTTTATATCCAATCCTGAAAGATCTAATTCCATTTATAAAAGTACTCCTTATTAGAGGCGAAGGCTATGCGCAGCCTTCTGGGAAGCTTGCGGTAGTTTCTCCCCAGCTTATAGCCGAGGAATCTGCATCCACACATCAGGATATAATGGGGGATAAGATACCCCTTACCGATGTGCCTGAAATGACTGATGGTCTCTTTTACCATCTTTTTCCCTTCAGTCTCCGACTTTACGCCGCCGAAGATCTCAGGATGATCAGTCTGGGATACGCCCAGATCGAAATTTCTGTGGAACTGCTGCATGCAGGTGTAGTTGTGGGAGTGTATAACTCCGGCTTCAGGGACATAGCAGATCGCATATCCCTTCTGACAGGCAGTCCCTGCATAAACCATGTCTTCGTTAAATATGGTTTTTTTGGTAAAACCTCCGAGCCTGTCAAAGATATCCCTTCTGTACATGGCGCAGACGTTGGAGCAGAAGTAAGTCTTTATTCCAAGTCTTCCCACATCCGCCTGGGTCTTTTTCATGGGCTCATTGGGGTAGTTGAACTTTCGTGAATAGCGCTCTGCCAGGTTGCAATCGGTTCTGGGATACTGTCTGGCGTAAGCAGCTGCCACATCACTCTCAAGAGCTTTTGCAAGACTCGATATAAGCACGTTGTCCCTGGGATGGGCATCCTGGGTCATCATCAAAAAGAAATCCGCATCCGAGAGAGCTACTCCCTCATTTCTGGTCTGCCCGTGGTCAAAGTCTCTTTTGCTAAGGTGCCTTACTACTATATTATCATAGCGCTTTGTCGGGTCTTCTCCGGAATCCTTAACAAGTTTGTCCCAGTACTCCTTCTCCGTGTTCATGATGATGATCTTCGAAGGCGAAAGCGACTGTCTCTCCAGAGAATCGATAAGGCGCCAGAACGATAAATCCGGCTTATAAGCAGGTATGATTACATCTACTGTACTCATCTGATTTCCTTTATAAACAGGGCCGGGCTCATTCTGAACCCAGCCCTTCATAGTTACATAGTATTAATTTGACAAATATTTGCCCACGTCACCCTTGATCCTGTCTGAATACTTGATAACATCCGAAGATACCTCGTACTCTGTATCCTCAAACAGGAACTGATGGAGCCACTTTACATTGCTCTGAAGGTCAACGGGAAGGACGCAGCTTCCGGCCTTGCCCATGGTACCTGTGGTACGCATTTCCTCGTTGGGGAAACCGTTGTTATCAACCACGCTGTAATTGGCGATGTTCTTCAGAAGATCTAATATCTCTGAAAGGTCAAGAGATGTATAAGTTTCGCCAAAGGCCTTGTTGGCTACAGTTTCGAGCTGTGAATAGTTCATTTTCTTGGCCTTGTCAAGGCAGGCCATAAGCACTGTTCTCTGTCTCTCAGCACGTCTGAAGTCATCTCCTGCAGTATATCTGATACGGCAGTAAGCTGTTGCCTGAAGTCCGTTAAGTGTCTGAAGTCCTGAGCTGGTTACAGGCGTGTAGTTGAGCTTGAGCTCTGTCGCCATGGTGGACTGATAGTTGTTAAGGTGCGAGATCTCCGCATCCGTTACATCAATCTGCACGCCGCCAAGTGCATCAACAACATCTGTAAGTCCTCTAAATCCGATAGTAACAAAGTCCTGAATATCCATATCCAGATTCATGTTCAGCATGGAGATAGCCTGCTCGGGGCCTCCCTGTGCGTAAGCCGCATTACACTTTGTATAAGTGTCATTGCTGAGGTTAAGATATGTGTCACGATATACTGAACACAGCTTGATATCGCCGTTTGCATTGTTTATGGACGCTATCATTATTGTGTCGGATCTTGTATTCTTGGTCAGCTCCTCTTCTCTTGAATCAACACCAAAGAGAGCTATATTGGTATAGCCTGACATTTGCTGGTTGGTAGCAACTGTCTCGCTGATACTCTGTGAAATGGCCTCCTCGTTGAGGTTGACCTTACCAACCTTGGTAACATCTACTTTGAAGAACAGAGTATAGGCGACATATACCAGTACACATGCCACTAATACCTCTGCAACAAGAAGGATTATTGCCTTTGAGTTGTTTTTCTTCTTCCTTCCGCCGTTTCCTGAACCTCTGCTGCCGCTTCCTCCGTTTCTTCCGCCGCCGCTGTTGCCGCCGCTTCTTGAACCGTTTCTGGAAGCTGAGCTTCCCGAGGGTCTGGAAGATCCGTTTCTTGCTGTGCCATTTCCTGAAGAAGCCGGCCTTCTTCCCGATGATGACTGGCTTCTTCTCACCGGTCTGTCATCGTGGTCATCCTCATATCTGTCATTATATCTGTCGTAGTCATCCTCGTATCTGTCACTACTTCTGCGCGGGGATCTCCTCTCCTCCCTGTCGTAGTATTCATCGTCTCTTGCTGACATTATAAATCTCCTTATTATCCCAACAACTTTTTCTCGCAATTTAAAAATTGCACCAATCTATTTTGCCACAAAAGAGCTTATTATACAAGTAAATTTAAGTAAACGCAGTTAATACGCGTTTTTGTTGATGAATCCGTGACGGATTGTCCCCAGCATGATCTTGAAATCAAACGCCATCGACCAGTTCTCAATATAGTAGATGTCATAGTCGATTCTTTTCCTTATGGAAGTGTCCCCTCTGTATCCATTGATCTGAGCCCAGCCGGTAAGTCCCGGGCGAACCTGGTGCTTGACCATATAGCGTGGGATCTGCTCCTTGAACTTCTCGACAAACTGTGGTCTCTCAGGCCTTGGGCCCACAAGACTCATCTGCCCGATGAAGATGTTAAAGAACTGTGGCATCTCGTCGATACTTGTCTTTCGAAGCAGTCCTCCTATCTTTGTGACTCTCGGGTCTCCCTTGGTGGTCCAGCCCTTTTTCTCCTCTGCAGCTGTCTGCATATACATGGTCCTGAACTTATACATCATAAAGGGTGCGCCGTTCAATCCTATCCTCTCCTGTTTGTAGATGATCGGGCCCTCGCTGGTTACCTTCACCGCTATGGCTGCGACTATCATCAGCGGTGAGAAAAGGATAATTGCAAATAAAGAACCCACAATATCAACCACTCTCTTTGCAAGCTTATTGAAGGAGTTGGTGAGGGGAACATATCTGATATTGATAACGGGAATTCCCTGGACATCCTCTGTGTAGGGATTACTCGGGAAAAGAGATGAGTAGTCCGGAATGAACTTGGTGTGGACGCCGGACTTCTCGCATTCTGCCACAAGAACTTCGAGTCTGTCGTAGTCATCCAGAGGGAGAGTTATTGTTATCTCGTCGTAACTGTTATTTTCAAGAAGTGAGGTGAGCTGGTCTATCTTACCTATGACCTTGATACCGTGGTAGCTTGTGTCGATCGGAACCATGTCATCCAGAACACCTGCGATCACATAGCCCCACTGGGGATTGTCCAATATCCTTGTGATATAGGCCTCTGCCGCCCTTGAATATCCCACAAGAAGGATATGCTTGATATTGTAGCCCTTCTTCCTTATAAACTGCAGGAACTTTCTAAGCAGCCAGTGGGCAATCGTGGTCAGGGCGGTATTCGCCACAAAGAATATGGCGATCATGGATCTGGAGAAGTTGGGCTCATTGATTATGTACAGAACAACCAGGAACCCAATGACGCCCATCACATTGGCCTGGACTATATCCACAAACTCCTGCCAGAGCCGCAGGGCCCTCCTGGAGGTGTAGAGCTGCACCATATAGTATAAAAGAAGATAAGCAGGAACAAGGAAATACAGCGCACTGAAATAAACCTGCAGCGACAGTCGACCTGCAGGAGTTTTATCTGCAAAAACCGATTCAAATTTCAGATAATAGGACAGCGCGTAGGAACCGGCCACCAATAGCCCGTCCACAATGACGTGTGCCCTGTTAAGATGTACCTGATTGTCCTTGATCACGATACTTTTCCATACTTTCCCATAGTTACTTTTATTTTATACTAATTTCGTCCTATGGGCAATTCTTTAGATGGGAATATTCAGACAGACAGCGCTCTTCTGGCGCAGTTTACCCAGAGCTCGATCTGAAGCCTCACGGCGTTTATGATCTCTGTTTTCCCGAAAGCCACCCTCTTGTTGCGATTGCGCATGATCTTCTTAAGACCTGCCTTAAGCCCCTTTATATGAGCTTTTCTCAGACCTTTACTTGTGTAGAAGGCGTGCTTAATGAATATGCCTGCTATTATCAGAGGGAAATTGATAATCAGCTGAAAAGCCGGCATGTTCTTGTATATAAAATACAGGTTATTACCTGCAGTAAGTTCCACCTTGAATTCATTGTATCTTGAGCCTGTAGTTGCGCTCCCCGCGTGATAGACAATGGCCGTCGGCTCCATTACATTGGCGTAGCCCTTCAGCCTTGCGCGGTATCCTATATCCACATCCTCCAGGTAGCAGAAGTGTTCTTCATCAAAAAGTCCCACATTGAAAAAATACTCTCTCCTGTACATGGCAGCACCTGCACAGGCACTGGTTATGGACTCCCTTCTTACAAACTTTCTGTTGTCCGCATCCTTCCCGGGAGTAAAGGCCCAGCCCAGAGCACAGTACAGATCGCCACAGTCATCGATATTGTGGGGATCCTTCATCTGAAGCATCTTGGCCTGCACCGAGAACATGCGCTTCTTGCCGTCCATTACCTTTACAAGACGCTCAATTGCACGCTCGTCACAGACAGTGTCGTTGTTCAGCAGAAAGACATAATCGCTGGTACAGGCTCTGATGCCAACATTTGCCGCATTGGCAAACCCGCTGTTCACCTCAAGGGCAATGAGATCAAGCTCATAGCCAAACGAGTACCTCTTTTTTTCTACCTTCTCAGGGCTGTCATCAGTGGATCCGTCATCAACAACAATGACGTCAAAGTCCCTGAAAGTCTGCTTGTCTAAAGACTTAAGGCAATGCTCTATATAATTACTTCCGTTGAAGTTTGGTATTACAACCGTAACTTTTGGCATAAATCAGTCTTCTCCTACCGTTCTGGTAAACCGGGGATCCCACATAACGCGAAGTCCCCGTCTGTGAACCTCTTCACCAAACTTAATGCTCAGTGCGCGCCAATCTTCCGGAGACAGTTTGTCTGCATCCGAAGCGTTTTCCGGATTCCTTAGAGTATCAACATACTTAAGGCCCGTCACGGACTCAAAGGTCGGGATCAGCTCTTTTCTCACCGAAATGCACCTTATGTCCACCGCAAAGCCGTCCTGCTGCAGAACAGCCCTGTGCAGATGCCCTCCCGAAAAGCCTTCGGGAAGTCCCTCATACAGAAGTGTTCCGTCCTTTTCATAAATTCCGCCACAGAGTTTGTGCTTCCTGTCAGTAAGCTTTCCTCCGACGCATCCGATATCACTTCTCACAGAAAAGATATCCTTGTCGTAATCGAGTCTGTAGAAACCCACATGTTTAAGCTCCGAAGCCTTTGCTTCCATCCTGTAATTGTCCGCAAGACTCTGAAGCGCTTTAAGTCCCGCCTCATAGGCGTAGGACTTGCTGGCAGGATTGGCCGCCGTGGACTCCTCATGGCATCTCCAGTGATAGAGCACCTTGTCTATGTGCACGATCTGATTTGACGCCTGGGGCATCTGGAGAGCCACCTCGGAACAGGCCCTAAGGACCAGGTCGTAGTCCTGTGCGCCGTCATATTTCTTGCGCAGCTTTAGTCTCTTAATGATATCCGATCTGATCATTGTGAAATGACAGATGTAATTGTTGGAAAAGAGATAATCCATGTTAAAGCCGGGTTTCAGATTTGGCTCGTAAAAGAGCTTCTTATCTCCATCCATCTTGTCCTCATCGGAATAGATGAGTCTTATCGGACAGGTTGAGTACTTCACCAGCCTGTTGTTCTTCATGCTCTTTCTGATGACCCTCGACATCTCATAGAGGGCGTCCGGGGTCAGCAGGTCATCGTGGTCCAAAAGACCTATGTAGTCACCTGTAGCTTTTTCAATCCCGGGATTTGTATTCTCAGATATACCTGCGTTGTACTTGAGCCGGATATACTGAATCCTGGGATCTGCCTTGGTGTACTCGTCTATGAGCGCTATGGGCTCGGGAGACGCATCACACAGTATCAGCTCCCAGTTGCCGTAGGTCTGATTCACAACAGAGTCAATCATCTCCCTTAGATAATTCTCTGGAGTATTAAAAAGAGGTACCACAATGCTGAAACGCAAAAGACTTCCCGCTTCAGTTAAAAGCCTGTACTCCTCCCTCTGTTCCTTCAGGACATTCTCAGGAAGGGGCACAAACCTGTATTTTTCTTCCTTATTTCCCGACAGCCTCTCAACGGCAGCAAAAAACGCGGCTCTGCCACCATTGCGCTTTGCATATGCAATTGTTTTAGAGACCGCGTTTTTTATGTTCATATTTTAAATTCCGCCTCAGCCAACTACTTTCTTTACAGCGTCAGTAAGCTCATCCTGAAGCTTAGCTGAATCCTCAAGGTCTTTTCCCTTTACGCCCATGTAGAACTTGATCTTGGGCTCTGTGCCTGAAGGTCTTGCGCAGCACCATGCATCGTTATCAAGAGCAAAGTAAAGAACGTTGGAAGTGGGAAGTCCTGTGTCGCCCTCTGCGCCTGTTGCCATGTCGATGGTCTTGTGTGTCTTGTAATCCCTGAATTCAAGAACCTTCCATCTGCCGAATTCTTTGGGAGGATTGGAGCGGAGTCTGTCCATGAGAGCAGCGATCTGCTCAGCACCTTCCTTGCCCTTCATGGTGATGGAGTACTGACCTTCCTTGAAGTAGCCGTACTTCTC
>JAEEGL017213199.1_pt1 | contig 20990 bp, 19 predicted proteins | sample 9134231 | NCBI WGS metagenome assembly JAEEGL01 (sample SAMN16246548, study PRJNA631951) | gut metagenome | biome: gut microbiome; feature: rumen; material: fiber-attached | host: Bos | place: Iran: Karaj | collected 2018-10 | reverse complement strand
TCAAATACAGCATTTGGTGTAGTAGCTCCAGCAGCTAATGAAGTTAAACTATTATTAGATCCATAGTAATATACATGTGTAGCATTACCATTTGTACAAGCAACAGCAGCAGTTGATAATTCAGTCCATCCAGAATTAACATTATATGTGAATAGTTCTCTAGGAGTAGCCTCACTAGTACAAGGTACTACTACTTTAGTAAATACATAAGCAGCATTAGAAGCACTTTCGTTTGTAACTTTTGGGTCTTTTGCAATAGTTTGTCCTGGCATGATGTTTTCTGATGCATCTGGAACTCCAGAATTATCAGCATCAACTAAAGACCAATGATCCTCATTTAAGCTAATTTCTACATTACCAATTGTAAATGTATTTGTTTTTTCATCTGTATCTGTAAAATATGCAATTGCCCCTCCTACCAAGAATACAAATAACAATACTCCGGCAGCTATAATAATTTTTGATTTTTTCATATTTTCTCCTCTTTTCTTTTATTTTTTTCTATATTTTCAGTATTTTTCTTTAGCAATATCAAAACTACTAAGAATCCTATTGCTGAAATAACAAATACTGTTATAGATAGAATGAATTTAAAATCCCCCGTACGTGGATTTATTGGAATATTATCTCTATGGGTTATAACCTCATAAGAGAAATTCCATCTAACCTTAGCAAATAATTTGCTATACTCATTATCTATATTTGTAGGTAAGGAAAGTTTAATTATATATTTATTTCCTAAACCATGATCAAATACTCCCAAGCTATACCTAGTTTTATCAGACAAATTACTATCTACAATGACATTACCTTTTTCATCAGTAACTAACATCTTAATTTTACTTAAAAGTTTTAATTCATCACTAGTTACTTCATCATAATCTATAGCCATAAAGTATTCATTTTTATCATTACTAGTATTTCTAATTACTACTTCTTCTTCAATACTATCGCCAGGAAGCATATTACCTAAATTACCAAAGAAATTGTCTCTAATCTTAATATGTTTATATGTATCATGATCATATATAACTGAAGATGATCCATCATAATTAATATCATAAGTTCTATCAACACTTTCTTTTATTTCAACAGAATCCCAATCACCATCAAAGTTTCTTGATTGAATAGCTTCTACAACAATATGCAAAACAACATGTTTTCCATTATATGCCTCTGCTGAAACATTAGGTATAACTACTTTATTAAATAAATCAATAGACTGTTCCTTACCAAAAATAGAATCATAATAGTAATAATTACCATTTTTATTCCATGATGAATAATTACCAGTTATATAATCTAATTCATTTAATACTTCTCCATCAATTGTATAAGTGATACTAGCCCTTAAGTAGCAATCTATACCAAGATTATTAACTCTAGGAATAAGTGATATTTCTTCTCCAGGTAGAACCATCTTACCATCTTCTGCAAATGGTTCATTATTAGCATTATATTCTTTTAATTCAATATCAACTGCACTAGTAGATAAACCACTTTCAGTATGATTAATCTCATCATTTAAAGAATATATACCTGAGATAAACATTAATAAAAAGAAAAACCCTCCTACTATTAATAATCTCTTTTTACTAACACAATATGAACCACCTCCATATTATAGATTCCTAGTATACATAATAATTATATAATATTTTTTTTAATTTGTTAAATACTTTATACAAATTTTGTCGTATATTTTTATAAAAAAAAGAATATGATATTCATATTCTTATATTTATATGGTGTTCCCGACGAGAGTCGAACTCGTGACCTATCGCTTAGGAGGCGATTGCTCTATCCTACTGAGCTACGGAAACAGGAAAAGAAGTTTTATTAAACTTCTTGAATAACGGTAATAACCATTGGTTTAGCCTCAGTTTCTTCATAAAAGAATTTACCAAGTACATTTCTAACATCATTCTTAATAAGAGTATAATCTACTCTACTAGAATTAAGTTCAATATCAGCTTCTATTACTTCTCTTGCTACTTTTTTAGTTTCTTCAAGTAAATTTTGACTTTCTTTAACATAGATAAAGCCACGCGTTAATATTTCAGGTCCACCTAATATCTTCTTAGTATCTTTATCAAGGGTACAACTTATAATAACGATACCATTTTCTGATAACATTTCACGATCTTTTAATACTAAATTACCTATATCATCGATACTATTTCCATCGATAAGTATAGCATCTACATCAATATGCTCTAATGAATTAGTATTTTCTCCATCTACCATTTCAAAAACATCACCATTTAATTTTAAAATAATATTATCTTTAGAAATACCAAGTTCTTCAGCGATTTCACCATTGGCATATTGTTGTCTATATTCTCCTTTAACTGGGAAAAAATATCTTGGTTGCATTAAATCAATCATTAACATTAAATCCTCACGTGAAGCATGGTGAAGAAGATGTTTCTTACTAGATAAAGCAACAGCATCTGCTCCTAACATAGCAATCTCATCCATAACTAGAGCCATTCTTCTTTCAATTCCAGGATATGATGGTTCAGTAATAAATATAGTATCAGTTTCTTTAATAGTAATATATTTATCATAACCTTTAATAATTCTCTCTAAATTCATAAATGGTTTTTCTTTATCATCATATATTAATACTACTGTATTTTCATTATCTAAATCTGTTAAAGTACCAATTACTGATTTATCAATTTTTAAATATCCTTCATCTATAGCACTATAGATTAATTCTTGTAATGGTTTACCCATGATTACTACTTTTCTATGTGTTTTAGATACTTCATCAAAAATCTCTTGTATACGTGAATAATGTGCTGTAAATATCGTCGCTATAATACGATTGTCTGTATGATTAAGCAAGTCTTTAATAAAACCATTAATACGATTATTAGGACTCGTATGACCAGGTTTATCCGCATAAAAAGATTCACAAAGTAAACATAAAACTCCTTGTTTTCCTACATAAGCTAATTTTCCAATATCAGTTTTATAAGAACCTAACATTGAAGAATCAAAAGTAAAGTCTCCAGTATAAACAATAGCACCATCTGGTGTATATAATACATAACAAACAGCATCTGGTATAGAATGTGTCACACTAATTGGAAAGACACTATTATTACCAAAATCTAATTTACTATGAGGTTTAATCTCAATGAATTTATAATTATTAACTAAATTAGGATCTATATCTCTCTTAATAATTTCTAAAGTCAATTTAGTTCCATATATAGGTACTTCAGGCAAACTAGTAAGTATATCAGGAATAGCCCCACAATTACCTTCATGTCCGTGAGTAACAAATATACCTTTAATTTTACTTCTGTTATTAATTAAATAATCAATATTAGGAATAATATAATCAATTCCTAAATATAAATCATTATCATATTTTAATCCGGCATCAAAAACAAAAATATCTTCATCTACATTAACAACATACATGTTCTTTCCATTTTCATTTAATCCACCTAATGCAAATATCTTAATTTTACTCATTTTAACTCCTTCCTTTTCTATCCTCATTTATTTTATCATAACAAAAACAAATAAATAGTCTTTATTTTATTATATTTTATTAATCATACATAAACGAATAAACAGCACAATAATTATATCATAAATCATAATAAAAAGTCCATCTAGGACTTCTTATTTATCTTATGTTTTTTCTTTTTAGCAGCCTTCTTAATCTCTTTAATATCAAAACTTGTAGTTTTATCTAATTGCTCATATAAATTATCTTTATTATTCTTGTTACTAACAACATTACCTTCATCAATAACAGGCATAGAAGTAGTTACTGTAATCTGAGCTTTAATATATTTATCAGTAAACTTCTTATGTTTTTTAAAGTCTTTCATAATTATTTCAGTAATATTATAAGTTGGAATTTCTTTTCCTTCCATCTTAGCTTTTATATCAACTACTCTTAAAGCATAAACATATATTAAATCATTAGTTGCTGGAATAATAAAGAAAGTTCCATCTTTCTTATCATTTTCTAATCTTAATATTGGTTGTTTTAAAGTATCTCGTATTTCTAACAAATCATTAAAATCTTCTATTCTTAATACTTGACTAGTACCAACATCATAAGAATCACTAATAGTTTCAATATATTCATCATAATTACGCATAATACTCTTTATTTCTTTTTCATATACCATTTGAGCAGTTCTATTCTTATGTAAATACTTAATTAAATATATTATCATTATAATTCCTATTACTATAAATAATAATCCTAATATTAATAACCATTTTTGATAATTATTATTGCTTAATATTATCTTATTTCCTTTATTTAAATCTTTATATTTTTCAATATTTACAGTATTTAAAGTAAGTGGAATTACTAAACTAGAAACTTTCTTTTCTTTATAGTTCTTTACTTCTCGATCATTGATATTATTAATTGTTATATATAAATTAATATTTAACTTAGAAGAAATATCATTTAATTCATAAATATCCTTAAATTTATTAATTGTATTATTATATTTTTGATAATCAATATTTAAATCCTTAAGACTAATTATAATATCATCACTATTAGTAATATTATCCTTTTTTAAAATTTCTCTAAAATGATAAATACTATTATTATTCTTTTCATCTTTTACATCTATTTCAGCAACTAATTGATATGAATAATCATTCTCTATATTTTTAGAAAATTTCATTTTATAATCATAATCAGTAATAAGAATAGAATTAATAATACTAGATATATATTCATTTCCCTCTTCTAGATATTCTTCTTCATAAAATTCGTTATCTAGAAGCATAACTTTATAATTTATATTACTACTTTCCTTATAAGATATTCTTCTACCACTACTAATAAAATATATACTTAAAAGGATTATTCCAATTAATAATATACTTATAATAGCAATAATTAAATTTTTCTTCTTCTTATTAATAGATTTCATAATATACCTCTTATTATACAGCCAATTTATCTAAGGCAACTCTTGCTGCTTCTTGTTCAGCTTCTTTCTTACTATTTCCTGTACCTACTCCATAACTAATATCATCGATAACTACTTCAACAGTAAATATCCTATCATGAGCAGGTCCCTCTTCTTTTATTAAATTATAAGTAAGACTCTTTTGAGTTGTTTGAACATATTCTTGTAAAGAACTCTTATAATCACTAAAGAAAGTAATTTTAGGATTCTCTATATATGGAACTACTACATCTAATATTACTCTACGTACAGTAGCATATCCTAAGTCTAAGTAAATAGCTCCCATTAATGATTCAAATATATCAGCAACGATAGCTTTTTTAAATACTCCACCATCTATTTCTTCTCCATGTCCTACTTTAATATATTTAGAAAGACCTAGAGATGTTGAATATTCATAATTAGCATCACGGCAAACATAACTAGCTCTTACTTTAGTCATTTCTCCTTCTGTCTCTTTATAATGATTATATAAGTAATCTGCTACTACTAAATCAAGTACAGCATCTCCTAAGAATTCTAATCTTTCATAATCATTTTTAACTTTATGTTCATTAACATAAGAACTATGACTAAAAGCAGCATTATATAAATTAATATTCTTTGGTTTAATCTTTAATAATTTAAATAATTCTTCCATATTATCACCAATTTAATTATAACAAAAAAAAGAAAAGTAATAAACCTCGACTTTTCTTTATTTACAATCACCCAAACTAACTCCTTTATATATCAATGATTCGTCTCCAGTAGGTGCTATAGCTTCTGTAAAGATTTCAAAACTATAGCAGACAATTTCTGGATCATCTGGAATATTATAGGTATATTCAAATGTTCTTTCATCACCTGAAGCTAATCCTATAATATCAAAATTAGTAGTCTCGTTAGCACCATTTTTAATTGATAAGTTACCTGTTGAAACAGTTACATTTCCAGAATTTTGAATATTAAATCTAAACACATATGTATTACCTACTTGCTCTACTTCATATGTAAAATCAAGCCTTGGTTTTGCTGCATTTAAAGTTATTACACTTGACCATTCTTTTTTAATTTCTCTTCCAGTATGATCATTGGCGCTAATTTCAGCCTCTAACAGTATTTGTCCATCTAAAACATCTGCTTCTGTTATCGTATAAAAACCAACACTACTAAATATAGAATTTTGAGTAAGTTCATCCCTAGTAACCACTCTATCAGCTAAAAGATCCTTAACATTAACGCTAGTAAGTTTAACATTTCCTGTATTTTGAACACTAATAGAATAATTAAAAACATCATTAAAGTTATAAGTTCTAGAGCTATCATAATTAACATTAACTTCAAAATTAGGATTTACAGCTGCAATATCAGTAAAGTGGTATGGGTATTCAGTATTTACTTCATTATCTTCTTCATCAAAACCATTTACATAATAATGAAAATCAACATAACCAGCTAAAATCATATCTTCATCAATAGGAACAGATTGTGCTGGAATTGTATAACTATCATAAGCTCCTAGAGTAGCAACACTAAATTCCTCTCCAAAAATATTGTCTTCTCCTATAGTAACATCATGTATTTCATAAGGATAATTATTAGTTACCGTTACAGAAAAAGTTACTTCATCATGATAATCATATTTATCTCCATTTGGTGGTGTACTAGTAGGAACTACTTCTATAACTATTCCAGGAGGAATAACTTTCTTTTTTACAGTAACATCACCAAATATATTTAAATTAGCACTTAATACTGAGTAACCTAATCCAAGCACAAGAAAAAGTACTAAAAATGAATTTAGTAAAATAAATCTTTTCTTTTTATTTGTAAAATTCTTTTTGTTCTTTCTCATACTATCATCCTATTATAAGTATAACAAAATGTATTAATTAGTCAATTATAGCCCTTGAAAAAAATGTCCATTAATAGTAAAATTAATACATGGTGAGTGTATGAAAAATATCTTACTAAAAATAATAAATATATATCAAAAAACACCGACTCATTGGCATAATGCTTGTCGTTTTACTCCTACTTGTAGTGAGTATGCTAAACAAGCAATTACTGAGTATGGTTCTATTAAAGGCTCTTTTATGGCAATAAAAAGAGTTTTAAGATGTAGACCATTTGGTAAATATGGCTATGATCCGGTCCCAATAAAGGAGAAAAAGAATGAGAAGAAACGTTAAATTATTATTACTACTATTATTATTAATACCAGTATCATTATTAAGTACTGCTTGTACTAATGATGATATGGATAATATTCATATATTAGTAACTAATTATCCTAATGAATACTTAATAGAAGAAATATATGGAGAACATGCTAAAATAACTTCTGTATATCCTGATGGTATTACTCTAGAAGACTATAACTTTAATAAAAAACAAAAGAATGATTTTGCTAAATATGATTTGTTTGTTTATAACGGATTAGTAGAAAAAGAAAGAACATTAGCTATGGACTTATTAGAAATAAATCCTGATCTTAGAATTATTGATACTGCTTATGTTTTAAAAACAGATTATTCTCCAGAAGAATTATGGTTAAATCCATCTTCCCTATTAATGATGGCTCAAAATATAAGATTAGGATTGAATGAGTATATTACTAATACTTACTTAAAGAAAGAAGTAGATTCTAACTATGATAGTCTAAAAGTAACATTATCTGAATTAGATGCTAACTATCGAGTAGCTGTTGAAAATACTAATGATAAAACTGTAATAGTTGCCAACTCTGCTCTTAAATATTTAGAAAAGTTTGGTTTAACAGTAATATGTCTTGATAATGATGCAACTGATAAAACAATAGCTGAAGCTCAAGAATTAGTAAATAATAAAAATGTAAGTTATGTACTTACTTTTAAGAATCAAACACTTTCTGATAATGCTAATAAATTCTTAGAAGCCAATACTTCTATTAAGAAAATAGAATTACATAAATTAGATAACTTAACTGATACTGAAAGAAGTGAAAAGAAGAATTATCAAACTATTACAGAGGATAACTTAAACTTATTAAAACAAGAATTATATCAATAAAAAAGTGAGTATTAAACTCACTTTTATTTTTGTAAAGATTTAATTAATTTCTTTGTATCAGAGATACTCTTTTCATCTGCTGGTTTACTGATAATAGCCTTAGCTCTTTCTTCCCAATTACCACGATGCACTATCTTAGATGCTCTTCCAGTAGATCGTAATGTCTTTTTATCTAATTTACTTAGTTCTATAAAATCATATATAGATATATTATACATTGCATCTCCAATAGCACCTTTTAAATTAGATTCATCTACTAAAGTATCCATTAATACTTCTCCATTTGGATAGAAGAAAGCTACATAACCTCTAAAATATGAATCTCCTAAAGCTCTACCCAAATAATAATTATCATTAAAGAAATTAATTTTACGACGATTAGCTTCTCTTAATTTTCTAATCTCTTCCTCACTTAATTCTTTATATCTTCTAGGTTCTCTTACTTGATGTACCCTATCTAAATCTTCTCCTTCTGGTAATATTTCCCAGTTAACAAAACATTTAGATTCGATATTATATTTTCTTAATATATTTTTATATCTTCTAACTAAGTTTTTATAACTAATTACTTTACCATCTTCCATAGCAATAACTTTATCAGTATGAACTGTTTTAATAAAGTATTCTTCACACATCTTAGTAAGTAAGAATATTTCTTCTATATCATTACTATTTTCCATCTTTAATAAATAATTATGACATAATAATAATTCTAACTTTTCCTCATTAATTCCATCAAACATTTGATAGCTAAGAGATGAATGTTCACAATAATTAGCTACTTTATCTTTATACTTAACAAAATTTTTATATAATTTAGTTTGTTCATTTATAAAGTATGGAAAACTATATCTTAAACCACAATTATAATAATATCTTCTTAGGTTAGATAATTCTCCATTTATATTTCTATTTTCTTCAGTAGTATCATCTAATGAGTCAATCATTCTAATCTTTTGATCCATTTTAATACCTTCATCAAAGTCTTTAGCTATTTCTGGAAACTCTTCTCTTAATTCTTTAATATTACGGATTTGTTCTAATCTAGAAACACGTTCTTCTAATAACTTATTAAGAACTTTATCATCATAATCAGTAATAGTAGTACCCGTATTTAAATAATATTGTAATTTCTTAATAAACTCATCTTTATTCAATCTAAATAAACCAATAAAATGAGTACTATCACCATATACTTTTAGACTCTTAAAGAAGTCATCACCAAGTTTATTATAATCTAATAAGTAATTAATCTTGGAACGATATGACTTTCTAAGTCTTCTAAAATTATCAAGCATAGTTTCTGGATCATCAACACAGTACTTATAAATATCCATCATCTTAATATCACATATAGCCTCTAAGTTAGTACTTTTAGATAATTCTTTGAATTCCTCTCTATACATCCTAACCACCCCATACATAGTTATTACGGCATATTATACCATAAAAAAGGCATTTATGCAAGTTTCTCCTCATAAACGCCTTTGTTATAATCCATTAATTGTAAGATTAATTCTCTTTTCTCTAACTCATCTAGACCATTAATTTCAAATACTTCTGTTAATGTATCAATATCACCGATAAATTCATGTTTGTTTACGATATTATCTAGTAATTTACCCATCTTTTGCATAATCTCTCGCTCATTATCAAGATCAAGCGTTTGTAATTCACCATATCGCTCTTGCTGATCGATAATAATACGATTCATATTTTCAAAGAATTTAAATATATAACTCTTTTGTTCATCGGAAATGCTAAATGTAGTTCCTCTTTCTAAGTTAGATTGAAGTAAATCTTTAATTACTAAGATATTTCCAAGTAATTCCTCTTTTTGATTCTTATCTAAGAAATAGAATTTATTAGTTATATCCTTTAATATAACATCATCCACATATATTAAATTACTATTATCAGCATTAACTGCATCTAATTTATCTCTATTATCAATAATTACTGATAAATCTTTCATACTTTTACATTCATTAATAAGTTTTCTTTTACTATCAATAGCTTTATCAAGCAATTCCACTAAATATGTATCCATTATGCAGCCCTCCTTTTAGAAGTAGCTTCATCTAGGACCTCAACATCCTCATCTTTTGCTTCATCTATCATAGTCATTAATTCTTCTTTTTCTACTTCATTTGATATTTCTATTAAATCTACTTTTTCTTTTTCCACTTCATCTTCAGCAAAGACAAATCTATTGTTCTTAATACTATCTTTATATACTTCTACATTTTTCTTTAAAGCTAATAGTAAAATCCTGGTTTTTTCTTCTTCTTCTAGATTTAATGTTTCTAAAACATTAGTAAAATTATTAATATCTTTTACTTCTCTTTCTAATCCAACTGGATTAAAATAACTAGCAAAATCAAGTAATTGTTTTACTAAAACTAATTTATCATCTAATTCTTCTTTAAATAATAATAAATGACTCTTTCCTTCTAAATCCTTTTTTATGTTATGTTGAAAATTTAAAATAACTTCTTCACTCTTCTTAACTTGAGCTTCATATAAAGGATTATATATTAATCCATCATCATTTAAATAATATAAGTTATTAGATTCATTAATTACTTCATCTATATCATTAGGATTTTGATATATATCAGCTAATACTCTATGAAATAAATCTTCTTGTTTCATCCCTATAGCATTGAAAGCTTCAGCATATGCTACAGGACTTAGGGAAATTGCACTATATAATTGCAATTCATAATCATAGATTTCTTTTAGAGACATATAATTATTAATATCTACTTTAGTATCTACGATTAAAGCTTGTAAATGACTTAAGATTTTTCTAATGATCTCTCTATCTCCAAGCATAATACTTACACCTCTCTACTATACTAAGTTAATTATACAATAATTATAAATAAAAAAAAAGAACTATTTACTAATTTTTAGTTCTTTATTCTTCTCTCTTTCTTTTATTAGTACATTATTTAAATATTCGTCATATACACTATAGAAAGTAGTTGACATTCCTATACTAGCAGCTATCTTAATTAATTGAATCTTAGCTGTTTTAGAATCCATTTCTCCAGTATTTAATTTCATAACTAAATCATCAAGAATAAATTCATAGTCTTCAACCATATTTTTCTCTACTAATACAGCATAAATATCAGTAATAGTCTTATTTATACGATAATTATCTGGAACATTATTAGTTCTATCTCCACCAAAACTATTATTTTCAAAGAATTCTGGTTTATCATAACTATCATTAAATATTTGAGCTACTTTTAACATCCTAGAATGAACACGATATACCATATTATTCATGGTATAATCTTCATTTAATAATGTTTCTAATTCATCAATATCTTTTCTTTTCAATTGTTCCACCCCCGAAAAACTGGACATATTATATCATAAATAGTAGAAATGTGCAAATAATCGCTTATTTTATTTGCAATTTCTTAAAATATTTGGTATTATTAACTTGTTTACAAAAGTGAGGTGAAACTATGCCAAATATTAAAAGTGCTAAAAAAAGAATGCGTTCTAATGCTAAAAAAGCCGATGTAAATACATTAGTAAAAGGAAGCATGAAAACAGCTATTAAGAAATTTGAAGTAGCTGCTAAAGCAGGAAACAAAGAAGAAGCAAGTAATAATTTAAATATTGCTTATCAAAGAATTGATAAAGCAGTAGTATCAGGATTGGTACATAAGAATAAAGCAGCTAGATTAAAATCAAGATTAACTAAGATCAAAAATACTATGGAATAAGCCAATTAAAATAATTGGTTTTTTTATTTACTAAATCTAATTTTTAATATAAAATAATAATAGGATTGGAGGGGAATATGAAAAAGTTTATGACATTAGCTGTCTTATTAGTAATATTAGGTGTAGTATTACAATTTAGAGACACTATATTAATTCAAATAGATAATATTGTTAATAGTAAAAAAGTAGTAACCCTTGAAAATAAAAATGAATATTATCGTAATTATGATTTTAACTTTGTTCAAAACACTGATAATTTCAGTCCACAAAATAGACAAGATATATTAAATATTTATTATACTGCAATTAACTCCGGTAAAGAAACATTCACCTTCTATTGTCCTAAAGAATATACTAATTGTTTAAAAGAGGTAGAAGAATTAGCTGAAAATCAAACTTTACTATCTGATATTAATAATTTTGTTCATCCTTATAATGGATTTAATCATATTGAAACAGAATATGATTCTATTGGAAGAGTTACAATAAGTGTAATTAAAAGTTATAATAAAGAACAAATAGAAGAAATAAATAAAAAAATAGATTTATTAGAACCATCTCTAATCAATAATAATTTATCTGATAGAGATAAAATTAAAGCAGTACATGACTTCATAATTAATAATACTAAGTATGATTCAGATAGAAGTGATAAGAATATTATTAATTATAATTCAGATATAGCTTATGGTCCTTTATTTCAAGGATATGCTATATGTGGTGGATATACTGATTTAATGGAATTATTCCTAGAAAGAATGCATATAAAAAGTTATAAAATATCAAGCGATAAACATGTATGGAACGCTGTATATTTAGATGGATATTGGTATCACTTAGATCTTACTTGGGATGATCCAGTAACTTCAGATCATCAAGACTTACTAGAGCATGAATTCTTCTTAATAAATGATCAAAAGCTACATGAATTAGAACAAACAGAACATGTATATGACTATAGTATTTATAGTGAATTAAAAGGAGCATAAAGCTCCTTTTTTATTTATTTATATATTTATATATCTCTTCTATGGTTTCATTAAAATTATCAAAATTAACTTCAAACCATTTTGTATTAAATTGATTATTAAAGAAAGTATATTGTCTTTTAGCAAATCTTCTACTATCTTGCTTAATATTATTAATTACCTCTTCTAAACTTTTATTATTAAATAAATAATCATAAAACTCTTTATAACCAATTCCACTATTTAATATTCTAGAATTATTATATTTATCTTTTAATGAATTAACTTCATCTAATAAACCTTTTTCTATCATTAAATCTACTCTCTTGTTAATTCTTTCATATAAAATACTTCTATCAGTAGTTAATCCTATTACTTTAACATTATATAATAACTTATCTTTGTTATTAGTAATTTCTTCTCCGTTTTCTAACTTAGTAAGTAAACGTTCTAGTCTTCTTCTATTATTTAATTCTGGTAACTTATCTACATTATAAGATTTAATTTTATCTAATATCTCTTCATTAGTTAAATTACTATAATCTTTATAAGTTTCTCCTTCATTAAATTGATAATCATATAAAGCGGCTTTTATATATAGGCCCGTTCCACCTACTATTATTATTCTCTTATTACGTGAAGTAATTTCAGTAATTAATTTTCTAACATCTTGTTGATAATCATAAACTGAGTAGTCTTCTTCTACTTCTTTAATATCAATTAAATGATGAACTATTCCATTTCTTTCATCAATACTAGGTTTAGCCGAACCAATATCTAAATCTTTATAAATAGACACACTATCTCCATTAATAATTTCAGCATCTAATAACTTAGCAAGTTCTATACTTAGTTTTGTTTTACCTACTCCTGTTGGTCCTACTATTACAATTATATCTTCCATATTATCACCTAGAATCCTTTGTACGTTTAAACATTCTTTCTAATTCATATTTAGAATAAGTAATAATAGTAGGTCTTCCATGTGGACAAGTAAATGGATTTTCACAATATCTAATATTATCAAGTATCCATTCTTGCTCTTCTTCAGATATATAAGTATTAGCCATAACACTCATTCTACAAGCTGTAGTTGCGGCCATCCTCCAAATAAATTGATCTAAATCAAATTCTTCTTTTTCTGCAACTATATCAATTAATGCTCTAATACACTCTTCTTCATAACCTTCTTTTATCCAATTAGGATAAGTTCTTATAATTACATTATTAAATCCAAATTCTTCTATATCGAATCCATATTTTCTTAATAATTCAAAATTTTCTTTAACGACAATAAATTCATTTTTAGGTAATTCTATTTTTATAGGTACTAATAAATCTATTCTTATCGGATCTTCTTTAATTTCTTTTAAAACTTTTTCGAAATTAATTCTTTCGGCTGCGGCATGTTGATCTATTAAATACATTCCATCTTCATTTTCAGCAACTATATAGGTTAAGAAAACTACTCCTCTTGGAATCATTTTCTTAATTCTTATTTTCTTCTCTTCTTTTTCCCCTTTTTCTTCAATTACTTCTTCATTATACTTTTTCTCTTCTTCTTGAACTTCAAAGTCTAAAGTAATTTCTTCATAATTAGTTTCTTTTTCTACTCTTTCTTCTCTTTCAACATTAATTTGTTTACTAACTTCATTAACCGAAGTTAAATAACGTGTTGCAGCATCTGGAATAAGAGTAAGCTCTTTTAATCTTTTCTCTATTAATTTAATAATTATATCTTTTAAGCTATCCATCTTAGAGAATTTAATATCCATTTTAGTTGGATGTATATTAATATCTACTAATATTGGATCTACATCTATATTAATTACACATATAGGATACTTACCTTTAGGAATATATGTGTGATAGCAATCAACAATACACTTTATAAGTTCATTGTTTTTAATTACTCTTCCATTTACTAATGTTGTAATAGCATTTCTATTACTTTTAGTAACTTCAGGATATGAAATAAAACCACTTACATAGTAATCATCATTTTCTCCTTCAATATTAATCATTTTACGAGTAACATCTGCCCCATATATTTCATATATTACTTTAAGTAAATCTCCACTACCATCAGTATTTAATAACACTTTATCATTATTAATTAAAGTAAATTTAATATTAGGATAAGATAAAGCCATCTTATTAACATATTCAACTATATGAGCAAGTTCTGTATATAAATTCTTTAAGTATTTTAATCTAACTGGAGTATTATAGAATAAATCACTTACTGTAATAGTAGTTCCTTCTTGAATATCAGATTTCTCAGATTTTAAATCTTTTCCGCCATTTATTGTAACAAGGGTTCCTACTTTACCATTAGCAGTTTTAAGTCTTACATTAGATACACTAGCAATAGATGGAAGTGCTTCACCTCTAAAACCAAGTGATTCTATATAAAATAAATCATCTAAACTCTTTAATTTAGAAGTAGCATGACGAGAAAAAGCAAGTACGGCATCTTCTGGATCCATACCAATACCGTTATCACTAACTTCTATTTCTTTTACACCAGAATCAACTAATTTAATACTTATTTCGGTAGCTTTAGCATCAATACTATTTTCAACCAATTCCTTAACAACATTCATTGTTTTTTCAACTACTTCTCCAGCAGCTATTTTGTTTGCTAGAACTTCGTCCATTACATGTATTTTGCTCATACAAATCACCTATATAAATTATAACAAAAAAAAGAGTCTTGAAAAAGACTCTTAACTAACTTTACCACTTAATGTTTCAGTAAATCTAACACAGGTATCACGACAACCTTGTTCATAATTTGGTTTTCCATCTACATCGTTGCCACGAGTAACACGAATATCATAATTACCATCGCCAATTTTTTCGTGGAACCAACTACCATCAGGATCGAACTTTGTATAACCTTCTGCCTGACCCTTATAAAAACGATAACCATGGAATGTCATAACATTTGCACCTTCACTATATTTACCATACCAACATACATCGTGAACATATGAATTAAATCCGCTTGGATCATTTGACTTACAAGAATTTATTCCGTTTTCATCATCCATATATTTTACTCTCATCGTATGATCATCTTTACTACTTTCATCTATTTTTGAAGAGCAATATCTATTAGTATTCTTACTATAAGTACATACACATTTTCTCATATGATATTCATAGTAACGGCATGGATAATTGATATTACCAAAAGGATTATTAGTATCATAACAAGAACCATATTTGCCTTCTGAATCTTTTTCACATACTTTTCCTTTGTAATTCATTGTATATATTTCAAAAGATTTTGTTTTCGTATTGCCAGATGAACAATTAGTTGGCTGTGTTGAAGATGGTTCAATATATCTTTCTTCATTAAACTCAGCCATACATACATCAGTTTCCTTTGGCTTACCAGCACCAATTTCATATGTATAATTAGCACAACAAATATATACAGTATAATCATTTTGTTTTAATTTTGAAGCTTTACCTTTACCACCATCTGTTATTCTAACAGTACCTGTACAATTTTCTCCTCTAACTGCTGGATCAATAGCATTTTCCAAATAACCTTCATTGACCAAAGTATCAAAATTTACAGATGTTGCCGAAGGATGATCCATAGCATAAGACTCAGCCGCCTCTTTAGCTGAGCTTACTAAAGTATCATATGCTTGTTGTTTGGCCTGACTTTGATACCTTTGAACAGCCGTCATAGCAAGTCCAGATAATATACCTAAAATAGCTATTGAAGCTAATAATTCTACTAAACTAAAACCTCTTCTATTCATATTATCACCTAATATAATTCTACTACATTTCTTTCAAATAAGAAAGTAGTTTTTCAGATAAGTCTTTTCCTACTACTTCACTTAATTCTTCTATTGTAGCTTCTTTCATCTTCTTTAGTGAACCAAATTTCTTTAATAATTCTTTTTTTCTTACTTCTCCAATTCCAGGAACAACATCTAACATACTAGAAAGAGCCCCTTTAGCTTTAATGTTCCTATGATATGTAATAGCATATCTATGTACTTCTTCTTGTATTCTTGTTAAGAATAAAAATAATTTAGAATCTTTATTAACTTCTATTATATTATAATTACTATCCATTATATGATTAGTCTTATGTTTATTATCTTTAACTAATCCTATTATTGGTATATTTAATCCTAAAGAACTAATTATCTCTTTACAAACACTTATTTGTAATTCTCCTCCATCCATTACAATTAAATCAGGAGGTGTTAAGTTCTCCATTAATACTTTAAAATATCTACGATATATTACTTCTCTCATAGCAGATAAATCATCTTTAACATCGGTACTTATTTTATATTTCCTATATAAATCTTTATTAGGTAAAAAATCATCAAATACAACCATTCCTCCTACATAGAAAGTTCCAAATAAATGACTATTATCAAAACTTTCTATTCTAGAAGCTTTATCTATATGTAAAAGTTCTTTTAATTCTTCAACACATTGAAGTCTTTCCAGATCATCTCTTTTTACAGTCTCTTCTTTTAATTCCATTTGTTCTTTAGCATTTACTTTAGCTAAATCCATCAAACTCTTTAATTTACCTTTTTTAGGTTTACTTACTTTTAGATTAAAATATTCACTAAGTAGATTATCATCTACTTCTTCTGGTACTAATATTTCTTTAGGTAAAATACTATTATCATAGAAATTAATTAAGTACTCCATTAAATCACTTTCTAGATCCATCGTCTGAACAATATCATTATGTCTTCCAAATAATAAACCATCTCTTATAAAGAATAATTCAATAGATATATAATTATTATCAGTATAATAATTAATTAAATCAAAATTAAGTCCTTTATTAAGATGAATCTTTTGTCTTTTTAAAGTAGTATTAACATTATCTAACATTTCTTTAAACTCTTTAGCTCTTTCATAATTCATTACTTCACTAGCTTTTAACATTTCATCTTCTAATTTTTTAGTAACAATACTACTATCACCTTTTAGGAAAGAAATAATTTCATTTTTCATATTATCTATTACTTCTTTATCTATTTCTTTTTTACAATAACCTAAGCATTCATTAATATGATAATAAAGACAGAAATCTTTCTTTAACTTATCGCACTTTCTAAGAGGATATAATCTATTAATCATATTAACTACACTTCTAGCAGCTCTTACATTAGGATAAGGTCCATATAAATGATTCTTATTCTTTTTTCTTTTGACATTCCTAACTATTTTTAAAGTTGGATATTTATCATTAGTTAATTCAATATAGGGATAACTCTTATCATCTTTTAATAAAATATTATATTTAGGGTTATATTTCTTTATTAAAGTAATTTCAAGTATTAAACTTTCTAACTCTGATGAAGTAACAATATATTCAAAATCATCTATATCTTCTACTAATAATCTCGTTTTACCAGTTTGCGTTTTAGTAAAATAACTTCTTAATCTCTTTTGTAAATTTTTAGCTTTACCTACATAGATAATAACTCCATCTTTATTCTTCATTTGGTAGCTACCAGGTTTAGTAGGTACTAAAGATAACTTCTCTTTAAAATTTTTCATACTATCACTTCACTTCCCTCATATTATAACAAGAAAAAAGAAGTATTTCTACTTCTTAATTAATTTATATCCATCAACTATTATATAACTACAATTACTATCGGTATCATAACTATTACTTCCACTATTACCATCTATTGTCGTATAACTAAATGTAAAAACATCTCCAGTATGTGTATAAGTACCTGTTTGAGGAGTTTCTCCTATCATAGCAGAATAAGTACCATCATCATTAATTATATATGTATAATTGTCAGCTTGATAAGTACCAAAGCACTGATTAGCAGCAGTATTTCCCGTACCTTGATTAGTAGTACCATTTTCGCTAGTTCCATTCTCAACAGGATCTAAAGATAATATTTTAGAATCTTTAATTTTAGGAATTAAATTCTTAATACCAATATAAGCTCCAAAAGCTAAAGCTCCTACAAATACTATACTCACTAATGTTTTAAAAATTGTTTTTGCTATTTCAATACGCATTTCTTTTTTATTTTCACTAACTACATCGATATAATCAGTTTCTGTTTTAAAATCTTGATTCATATTATCACCTAGTATAATTATAACATAAAAAAGAAAAATATCTATTGATATTTTTCCATTGCCTTCATCATTTGATTAATTTGTTTTTGATTAGGTTTTCTTCCCATTTGCATCATTAACGCTTTAATCATATCTTCATTAATTGGTGGGTTTTGTTTTAAATACTTCTTCATAAAACCTCTAGCTCCAAAGAAACCTCCTAATCCTCCAATTAATAAACCAATAACTAAATAAATTATATCTATTACTATTTGAGGCATATTTTTCCCTCCTTGTCATTATTTTACTATTATTTTAATAATTCTTCAATCTTTTCTTCTAAACTAGCTGCATCAAACCCATACTTTTTATAAACATCTGAACACTTACCAGAAGTACCAAATGTATCTAAAGTAATTAAATATTTTTGATTAAAGATTAATTTGTTCCAAGAATAAGAGCTTCCAGCTTCTACTACTATTTTTCTTACTTCTACTGGCAATACATCATCAATGTATTCTTTATCTTGTTCAAGGAATCTTCCTAAGTTAGGCATACTAACAACTCTAATTTCAATACCTTTACTACGTAATCTACGACTAGCTTCTATTACTTGATGTAATTCTTCTCCACAAGATATTACAATAGCTTGAGGCTTCTTCAAAGTATCAATTACAACATAGCCACCACGACTAACATCACTAGCCTTAGTATTTTCAAGAATTGGTACTTTATTTCTAGATAGAATAATACTACTTGGTCCACTATTCTTTTCAAATATAGCCTTATATGAACCAATTACTTCATTAACATCAGCTGGTCTAAATACATCCATATTAGGCATACTTCTTAAAGCAACTAATTGTTCTACAGGTTGATGAGTTGGTCCATCTTCTCCTACACTAATAGAATCATGAGTAAAAATATAAGTATTAGGCAAATCCATCATACAAGCCATTCTAATACTTCCTCTCATATAATCAGAAAAAGCTAAGAATGTTGAAGCATAAGGTCTAATACCACATAGAGAAATACCATTAATAATAGCTCCCATAGCATGTTCTCTAATACCAAAATATATATTTCTACCAAGTCTATTCTCAGAAGAGAAATCTCCTCCATCCTTAATATATGTCTTATTAGAAGAGAACAAATCAGCAGAACCACCTATCATAAATGGATTATTCATAACAATAGAATTTAATATTTTAGAAGAAGTATCTCGAGGAGATTCTTCCCCTTCTTTAGGAGTATCATATACTAAATCTTTAATATTAATTAAATTCTCTTTATTCATTAATAATTCTATATCTTTTAATTTATCTTCTTCCAAGCTATCAAGTGACTTAAAGAACTTAGATACTCTTTTACCACATCTTTCTTTAATAATATATCTAAAGTCATCAAGAGAATTTTGACTTACAGCAAATGGTATATTACGTAATCCAAGTTTATTCTTTAATTGAGTAATATCTTCATCACTTAAAGGACTTCCATGTACTTTGTTAGTGTTTTCATTTAAAGAGCCGGCTCCAAGTATTGTTTTAACTTCAATTAAAGTTGGTTTATCTACACAAGCTTTAGCTTCTTCAATAGCTTTAGATATAAGTTCATAACTACTACCATCACTAACAGTAATAACATTCCACCCTTGAGATATGAATCTCATTGCAATATTTTCATTAAAACTTAGTTTCGTTTCTCCATCTAAACTTATATTATTAGAATCATATAAAACAATTAACTTATTAAGTTTTAAAGTACCAGCAAGACTACAAGCTTCATAGCTAATTCCCTCTTCTAAATCACCATCTGATACTAAACAATAAGTATAATGATCTATAATTTTATTATCAAAGTATTTATTTAAATATGCCTCAGCAATTGCCATACCAACAGCATTACATATACCTTGCCCAAGAGGTCCAGTACTTACATCTACCCCAGGAGTTACCCCATATTCAGGATGACCCGGAGTAATAGAATCAATTTGTCTAAACTTCTTTAAATCATCAATGCTTATATCAAAACCAGCGGAAAACAGTGTTGCATAAAGTAGCGCTGAACCATGACCACAACTCATAACAAATCTATCTCTATTTATAAATTCTGGATATTCTGGATCAAAATTTAAATGATGGGCATATAAAGCATAAATAATAGGTGCTGCTCCTAAAACAATT
>JAEEGL014176071.1_pt1 | contig 20990 bp, 18 predicted proteins | sample 9134231 | NCBI WGS metagenome assembly JAEEGL01 (sample SAMN16246548, study PRJNA631951) | gut metagenome | biome: gut microbiome; feature: rumen; material: fiber-attached | host: Bos | place: Iran: Karaj | collected 2018-10 | reverse complement strand
TCGTTTTAACGACCGACTAACAACCTCAAAGCCTGCATCTTGTGACGCAGGCTTTTTCATTTAATGCAAGTTTTTCCGCAACTTTCCTGCTTTTCTGTCTTGTATTTCGGAAATAATGCGTAATTTTGCAGGGCGGTTGCGACGAGTGAAGCAATCGGCAGATGATACGACTAGGCATTTATGAAAGAAGAACAATACAAATTACTGGTAAGCCAGATTGCGGCGCTCATTGAGGGCGAGAAGGACATGATAGCCGTTATGAGCAACGTGGCTGCGGCCATTCACCAGGCAATGGGATTCTGGTGGACGGGATTCTATCGGGTGGTGGACGGTGAGTTGGTCCTTGGTCCCTTCCAAGGGCCTGTCGCTTGTATGCACATCCCTTACGGCAAGGGCGTTTGCGGTACTGCGTGGCAACGGGAAGAAACCGTCATCGTTCCCGACGTCGAACAGTTCCCAGGACATATTGCCTGTAGCAGCGCGTCGAAGTCTGAAATCGTCGTGCCGGTGTTCGGCGTTGACGGCAAGGTAACGGCCGTACTCGACATTGATAGTGATGAGTTGGCTACATTCGACGAAACCGACCGCAAATATCTGGAGGAGATTACATGTTTTTTGAAAGGAGTTTGAAGATGAACGTCATTGTATCACAAGAGATAGAGCATGTATGCCCTGAGTTCGTTGGAGCATGTGTGGAGGCGGATGTTGTCAACACGCCATATAACAGCGAGTTGTGGCAGGAGATAGAGAGCCTGGGCAACAGGTATCGTCAGGAGCTGACTACCGAATCGCTGAAGGAGATGACGAGCATAGCGGCCACAAGGCGGATTTACAAGGCTTGCGGCAAAGACCCGTCGCGCTATCGCCCTGCCTCGGAGGCTCTGATAAGAAGAGTGCTGCAAGGCAAGGAGTTGTATCAAAGAGACACGCTTGTTGACCTCGTGAACCTGGCATCCATCGCCTTCGGATATAGCATCGGCGGTTTTGATGCGGACAAGTTCGTGGGTGATACGCTGACATTGGGCATTGGCCGCGAGGACGAGCCATACGAGGGCATTGGTCGTGGCATGATCAACATCCACGGTCTGCCAGTCTACCGCGATGCTGAAGGGGGTGTCGGCACGCCTACCAGTGACCACGAGCGCACGAAGATGAACATTGACACACGGCATCTGGTGGTGCTCATCAACGGCTATGACGGTAATGAGCAAAGGGTGCGCGAGAACGCAGAATACATCCAGTCGTTGCTTCGCAAATATTGCCAGAGCGACGGCGGGTCATACCATATCTACAAATAACCAGACTTATTTCTTGTCCAACTCCTCGTAAATGGAGTTGTTAGACTTGTATTCGGGTACGATTTCCTTCATCTTCTTCACGGTGGCCATGTCATCGTAACGCTTGGAAATCTCGATGAGGTCGTCAATATCCTTGCAGACCTTGTCGTAGTCGTACTCGCGAACCTCAGCGATGCGAATCTTCTCGTGGAAAGTCGGCTTGGTGCCTTCGAGTTCGTTGAGCACTTCCTCGTAGAGTTTCTCGCCAGGACGAAGGCCGGTGAACTTAATCTCGACATTCTTGGCACCTGACAGCTTGATCATGCGCTTGGCGAGGTCGGCAATCTTCACGGGCTTGCCCATGTCGAACACGAATATCTCGCCGCCATTGCCCTTCGTGCCGGCCTCGAGCACCAATTTACAAGCCTCGGGAATGAGCATGAAGAAACGTACGATACGCTCGTCGGTAACAGTAACAGGGCCACCGTTCTTGATTTGTTCGCGGAACAGGGGAATGACACTTCCGTTGGATCCCAATACATTGCCGAAGCGTGTGGTAACGAACTGTGTGCGAGCCGTCGGGCCACCCATTTGACCAGCTGTGATGAAGCTGAGTCTGTTGCCCAGAATTGGCAAATGGTTGGCAACCTTCTTCTCCTTGATGGCCTGATCAAGTGCCTGCACGTAAATCTCGCAAATGCGTTTCGAGCAGCCCATGACGTTGGTGGGGTTCACAGCCTTGTCGGTAGATACCATCACGAATTTCTTCACACCGTACTTCACGCTGTAATCAGCAATGACCTTCGTACCGTAGATATTGTTCAGCACAGCTTCTGAAGGATTGTCCTCCATCATCGGCACATGCTTATAGGCGGCAGCATGAAATACGTAGTCAGGACGGAACGTACGGAATATCTCTTCCATTCTGCGCTGACGGCTGATGCTTGTCACTATGACTTCTGCACTCACATCCGGAAAGTCCTTGGCCATCATCAGACGAATATCGTGTTGAGGTGTTTCTGCCTGGTCGATGAGCATCATCTTTGCGGGCTTGAACTGGGCAATCTGTCTGACCATCTCACTACCGATAGAACCGGCACTTCCTGTTATCAACACCTTCTGCCCCTCTATCAGTTCCTCCACGGATTTCAGGTCGACACGAATTTCCTGACGCGGTAGCAACTCTTCGACCGAGACTTCTCGCATCTGTATGTTGCCATAATCCTCCGACGACAGTTCTTCGTCCCCAGTCATCTCCCTGGCACTTTGAGCCATGTAAATCTTGGCACCAGCTCCGATAATCTTATCCTGAATCTCCTGGTTGTCGCGGAATTCCTTCACACGATAAGGCGATACAAGAACGCCCTCAATATCGTTATTCTTGATAATCTCGGCTATATCCTCATCAATAGAATACACGCGCTCACCCATAATCATTTGGTGCTTGGCCTTCTTGTAATGCGTAATGAAGCCCTTTACCACGAACCTTCTCGGACGCTGACTCTGGATATTTTTCGCCAATCCTACCCCACCCTGCATGGCACCGTAAATCAGTACGCGAACAGCACGGGTATTCGAAAAAGCCACATCATACAGGGTTTTCACAAACACGCGCAGACCCCACATTAAGAGGGTGGCAATAATATAACAGAGGAATATGCTGGTAGTGTTGAAATGCACAAACCACTCATGGGGCAACATTTCCATTCCCCAGTCAGCAATCAATACGAGTCCAAGGCTGACCAGATTGCCATAAACCACGCGCATCAAGTCGACAAAACTTGAATAGCGCATAAAGCCGGAATAGGTATGGAAGAGGCGGAAACCAGGTATGCTCAACAACGCAAAGATAATGACGGTGTTCAACACCCGGAATGTGTTTTCATATAATGTCTGCGTGTCGTGGAATATCCAGTAAGTTACCGCTCCACTGAACATGACAATCGCACAATCAATCAGAAAAATGCACCAGTATGGTAACGAATTCTTCGTAAAATACCAGTTTAATATTTTGTCAAACGGATTACTCATATATCCTTATGCTTCATAAACCGCTGCAAAATTACAATAAAATGTTTAAAAATCCAAATAAATTGCAATTATTTTTTCTTAGCAAACAAAAAGACGCCTTTGTGTTGCCACAAAGACGCCCAAAATATCAGTTTTCAGCCCCAAAAACGGAGCAATCAACATCAGATCAGAAAGTGTATGTCAGCGAGCAGAGCAACTGGTGGCGGTTATCCTTGACGGTAACGGCACTACAGTCGTTCGACTTAGGATCGGGATAGTCCATGTTGGTGTTCTGGAAGTGGCTCATGTAAGGATAGAAGTCGCCTTCGCGCATCTGGTACTGGTAAGCCAGGTCGACGCGGAACTGGTCGAAGGTGAAGCCGACACCAGCGGTGATGCGGTTGGTGGACTTCCAGTTGGTGTAGTCGGTGGTGGAAGCCATCAGGACGCCTGGCGAATCGAGGGTCATATCGCGCACGCCATTCTCTTTATACATGGGCGATACGTAGTTGTAACCCACACGGACTGAGATGTTCTTGTCAATCATATATTCTGCACCAGCCTTGATGGTCGACACGCCCTTCAGCGTACGCTCGGTGTGGGCCTTCATGACGGGGTCGCTGTCGCTCTTGTCGTAGTAGTCGCCATACCAGTCATAGCCCGACGAGGTGATGCCACGCATGTCGTTAGTGCCATAGTCGGCGTATTCGTAGCTGAGACCCAGCGCGAGACAATTGTCGATGATGTGTCCGGCAGAGATGCCAAACACCCAAGGAGTGTTGAAGCGGAAATCAGCCTTGTCGTTCAATTCCATTACCATGCCATACTGGTCGTTGAGAGACGTGATGTTTTCTGTGGTCAACTTATAGAATGTCGGTGACGAAACGCTGACACCCAGACGGAATGGCGACTCCTCGATGGGACGGCCGATGATACCTGCCTTGATGTTGAATCCCGTACCGGTAATCTTGTGGCTGTCCTTCATCTTGACATAATTGACCTCGGGGTCCGACGACACCAGCGACTCCTCATATTCCGTATAGCTATTGTAGTGGACACCCTTCACACCAACCGTCAGACCCCAATAGATGCGGTTGTTGACGTTGCCGCTGAGGTTGAAGTCGTACTCACCGATATAGCCTGTCTGGGCGCGGTTGAACGCGTAGTCCTTAGCGTCGATGTAAGTATAGTTGGGGTTACCTGTCTTAGGATCATAACCGTCTTCCATCATGCGCAGGCAGAGCTCGTCAACCACGCTGACACTGTAAGGGCCGATAAGTTGGTCGTTCATGCCCTTGATGTAGGTCTGGCGATTCTGCGACGAGCCGTTGATGGCATTGGCAGCAGCCGAGAGCACATGGTTGAAATTGCGGCTCTTATGGTAATTGAAGCCGAAATTAATGAAATCGGAAACACCTACGTGAGTTGCGATAACAAAGCCCATCTGGTCGAACGATGCGTTGGTCTTGGAGCCGTCGGCAAAGGACTTTCCGTCCGACTGCGACACCAGTCCGAACGAGCCAGACACCTGACTATGGCGGAAGAGACCGATGGCGGCAGGATTGGTGCCAATCGTCGAGATGTCAGCTCCCAGAGCCTCCATCGCTCCACCCATGCCCACATAACGGGCTGTTCCGTTGAGGTCCTCAGTAGTCAGCTGGGCACCGATGTAGGTGTCGAGGTTGACTGCATCCTGAGCACGTGACTGCATGGCTGCTACAGCCAGAGCAGCGAAAACAAATATCTTCTTCATTGTCGTATTCCTTAACTGTAATCTATTATCTGTTAACTGTTAACGGCGTCCTCCAAAGGTGCGTCCGCCAGAAGAGTAACCACCACCGCCACGGCTACCACCGCCGCCACCGACGCTACCGCCACCGCCGAAGCTGCCAGAACTGCGAGAACCGCCAAACGAACCTGACGAACTGCGGCTGGAGCCGAACGAACGGTTGTCGTTATACGTCGTACGACCATTGCTTGTACGCGAGGTAGTACGTCCGAAAGCACGATTGCTGTCGTAGGTCGTCACACGGCCGCGATGAGGAGATGTACGCGCATAGCCACCACCATACCAGCCCGGGCCATAGTAGCCGTAATATCCGTAGTACCAGGGACGATAACCGTAATACCAGGGGCTATACCAACCATACCAGCTGTTATAGTAGCCGTAGTAGTACGGGTAGTTCCAGTACCAAGGGTCATAGTCGTACCAGCTATACCAGCGGCTTGCATACCAAGGCGACATCCATTGTCCGTCGCGATAGCCTTCCCAGTAGGCCTGACTGGGGGTATAGTCGTCGAAACGGCTCAACTGACGTGTCAGCTTATAGTCATCAGCCGATGATGCATTCACGGTAGAGTCAGGATACACACCACGAACGGCAGAGAAATCAATGATATCGTTACCTGCCGAATCGGTGGGAATGGCACCAGCCATCACGCGACGGTTGTAGTCGTCAACCGAGCGTGAGCTACCAGAATAATAGGTGCCGCGAGGCAAACCGTATTCGTAAGCATCCTTGGCTTTCTGTTCCTTGGATGGAACGAAATACATATCATCCTGAGCCATCATATTGATGGGCAACACTCCCAGAAGGAGCAGTGACATGATCAACTTTTTCATCTTCATATCTCCTATGTTTAATTGTTCACGATGCAAAATTACTACTAAATTCTATGCAAAAGTAAGGAAAAACCCTAAGAACTGATAGGTTTTTCCCTATTTTTTGTAATTTTGCACTCAAATTTTAACAGAACTATGAAATATTTCGAGGTAGAATTCACCATTACGCCCTGTTCGCAGGTTGCTCAGGACCTGTTGTCGGCACTAGCTGGAGAGGCAGGATTTGAGACATTTGAGGAAACGGCGGACGGTCTGAAGGGCTATGTCCAACAGACGCTGTTCGACCAAGCTGCACTTGACCGAGTGCTCGAAGGTTTTCCCCTTGAGGATACCCATATTATATATAAGGTGGAAGAAGCCGAAGACCGCGACTGGAATGAGCAATGGGAACAAGAGGGCTTCGAGCCGATTGGTGTCAGATGTCAGACTGCTGATGGCAGAAGTAGGACGCTGGTGATTCACGATGGTCGCCACCTTCCCTCAGACGTCAGTCTTCAGCCATCGGACATCGAAATAGAAATTGACGCCCATCTGGCCTTTGGCACTGGCACTCACGAGACAACGCGAATGATATGTGCAACACTGCTTGGCATGGATCTGAATGGTATGAAGGTGCTCGACTGCGGTTGCGGAACGGGCATTTTGGGCATTTGTGCACTGAAACTTGGTGCCCAGCATTGTGTAGGCTATGACATTGATGAATGGAGCGTTGACAACACCCGCCATAATGCCGTTATCAATCGCGTTGATGACCGTTTGGAGCCACTTCATGGCGATGCCACTGTGCTCAGCGGTTTCGCTTCTGAGTTCGACCTCGTAATGGCCAACATCAACCGTAACATTCTTCTGCAGGATATGGAACGTTTCGTCAGCGTGATGAAACCTGGGGCGACACTCATCCTCAGCGGATTCTATCAGGCAGACTGTCAGTTGCTGGAAGAGAAAGCCAACGGCTTAGGACTAACAATAAAACAAACGAAAAACGATGGAAACTGGTATTGCTTAGCGTTTCAGTACCAATAAGTTACTGACATCCTTTCATGTAAAGCGACAAGGCTTCTGCACAACGTTCGCCATCAACACCTGCCGATACGATTCCACCTGCATAACCGGCTCCCTCGCCACAAGGGAACAGTCCTTGCAGACGGATATGCATCAGGCTTTCCGAGTCGCGAAGTATGCGGACAGGAGCACTGGTGCGAGTCTCGACACCAATCATCACGGCTTCGTTGGTCAGGAATCCGTGACTCATACGACCAAAATGCTTGAAGCCTTCCTGCAAGCGATGAGTGATGGACTTCGGCATCCAGAAATGCAGGGGCGACGAGATGAGTCCTGGCGCATAGCTGGAGCGTGGCAAATCAAACGAAAGGCGATTGTTCACAAAGTCTGCCATACGCTGAGCAGGTGCTGTCTGCTTGCGATTCCCTTGCTGCCAGCAGTCGCGTTCGAGTTGCTCTTGGAAATGCATCACGCGTAAGGGGTCGTTGCCCTCGATATCTTCTGCGCGCATTTCGACAACCATACCACTGTTCGACCACTGACCGCCACGATTGCTGGGACTCATGCCGTTGACGACAATCTGCTCTTTATCGGTAGCGGCAGGAATGACGAAACCACCAGGACACATGCAGAACGAATAGACACCGCGTCCGTCGACCTGCGTAACGAACGAATATTCTGCCGCTGGCAGATATTTTCCGCGTCCTTGCTTGTTATGATACTGTATCTGGTCTATCAGTTCCGAGGGATGCTCCAAGCGTACCCCAACGGCTATGCCCTTGGCTTCGATTTCAATCTTGGCATCAGCCAGATAACGATAGACGTCGCGGGCAGAATGGCCTGTAGCAAGAATCACGGGACCACGGAACTCTTTATCGGAAGCCACACAACCGATTACCCGATTGCCGTCAAGGATGAGGCTTGTCACCTTCGTCTGGAAATGCACCTCACCACCACGGCTGATGATGGTGTTACGCATAGCCTCAATGACGCGCGGCAACTTATCAGTACCGATATGCGGATGGGCATCGGCCAGAATGTTGGTCGACGCGCCATGCTGGCAGAAAACATTGAGAATTTTCTCGATGGAACCACGTTTCTTAGAACGCGTATAGAGCTTGCCATCGGAATAGGCTCCTGCCCCACCCTCGCCAAAGCAATAGTTGCTCTCGGCATCGACCTGTTGTGTCTTGGCAATCTGCGCCAAGTCGCGTTTGCGTTCGCGGACATCCTTGCCACGTTCGAGCACGATAGGACGAATGCCCAGTTCTATCAGTCGGAGGGCAGCAAACAATCCGCCAGGGCCTGCACCAACGACAATAGCCCGTGGTGCCGACGAAACGTCAGGATAATCAGTGACGGCGAATTCGTCCTGCTTCGGCTGTTCGTTGATGTAGCAACGAACCTTCAGATTGACGAAAATAGTGCGCTGGCGGGCATCAATGCTACGACGGAGGATGCGCACGGCAGTCAGCGTACGGACATCGAAGCCATACTCATCGGCCAGCCAACAGCGAAGCGCCTGTTCGTTGGTTGCTACATGAGGCTGTACGCGGACTTGGTATTCGTTGACCATTCCCTCAGGCGGCTAATGCCTTATTTGCTATTATCCTCTTTTTTATCTATAGGCATGAGGTCGTTGATTTCGGAAATCTCGTCCTCATCAAACCACTTTGAGAGACGTTTGCGGGCCTTGACCTGGATATCGGGGTCAATATCGGTCCAGACTTTCTTGAGTACAAACACCAGCACGCCCAAATCGTCAGCCAGTCCTGCAATGGGAATGGCATCAGGCACTACGTCGAGGGGACTGATCAAGTAACCCAAAGCACCGATAATCATGGCCTTGTTCGTAGCACTGACCTTGTCACTCTGCAACGTATAATAAAGAATCAACGCTGCATATACCAACTTAGCTCCAGCACCTTTGGCAATGCGGGCGATTTTTTCAACAAAATCTTTCTTTGAGAATTTGTTGGCATAGTTCATAAAATCGGGTAATTCCATATCTGTTAGTATTCGTTTGTCATTATTATATTAACGTAATTATACCATATTTATTGTATTCTCAATATTCGAATGCCCGTAAACGTCTTATGTTTCTGCAGATAGCGATAGAGCGTCATGGGTTCCTCAACGACTTTCTTGTGCAGCATCGAGGCGTTGAGCAAGTGCAAACCATCCTTACGCCAGACGGCAAAGCCCAGGTGGGCAATGTCCAGCCCTGCTTTGTTACAGGTAATGGCGATAATGTCACCATCCTTGATGACACTGCGCAACAGTTTCGTATTGCGAACAGCCGACTTGGGGATGTAGCGTGCTTTCAGCCCACTCAACGACTGTTCCTGCTGACGTATCAGCGGCACAAGGGCGGCATTGGCCTTCAGGGCTTTGTAGGCCTCCGGATGCGTAGACATATAATTGACGTTGACCGTCTGCACAGCCGAGAACGGAGGATTGGGTTGCTGGATGTCGTTGACCAGTTGCATCTGTACCTTGTCGCGTATCCAGTCGGAAAAGTAATGCAATCGTGAAGGATAGCCATCTAACACCCCCTGACGATAACGCAACATAGTGAGCATCCGCACATAATCTGCCCATGTGCGTTGGCCTCGGTCATTACATAGCTTCAATGCCGTCACCGTCTCTACCAGTGTGGTGCAGTCGAGTTGGCGGGTATTCACCACCAGTCGCTCGTCATCGTTCACCTCCAACGTGTGAGCAACATAAGGCACTCCTATGAACTGACGGGCAAACCACAGCGTGGAGGTTTGCTTGTCGGCCCGTCGTAGCAGCTGGCAGACTTTGATGCTGTCGGCGCGCTGATAGGTTACCTGGGCTCCTGCTTCCAGGACGGCAGTCCATACGAGTATGAATAAATATAGTTTTCTCATTGCTTTTTCTTTTTATATCCTTTCCTCGGGCCAAAATTGAAACCTGCGTAAATGTTCAGACTACCGAAGATGTTGTTGGCAGCAAATCGCGACTTGTGGTAGTTGTAGGCACGGACAATAGCTGACGCACCGGCATACCAAGTGTTGTTATTCCACACGACGCCGAAACGTCCGATACCGTCGATGTTGAAGTTGCCAAAGTCGAAGCCCGTCTTATCTTCGTCGGCTGTCTCACCTCGCGATTTCTTATAAGCCAGTGCCAACGAAAGACTGGAGCAGAACAGGCAGTTGCGGGCAAATACCCAATTGTAGGCATAACCCACAGAAGCATTCAGATTGTAGTATTTCACACTGTTGAACATCAGTCCGCTGTCCAGCTGTACGGGCTTATGCAACCGTCGTTCTACTAATGACTGCATTTTGTCGTAGTCAAACTCCAGCGAATTACGCATATAGCCCAATCCGGCCATCCACGAACCGCAACTGATTTTCTGCATCGTACTTTGGTTGAACGCGGCAGGATAGGAGAAGCGCTTGTGGTTGAAGATGTAGTAGGCGTTGAATCCCGTAATACCCACGCTCAGTCCGTCGAAGCTGAGATTCTCAATCTCGTGGGTGTCAATGTCGTTGCCCAGATTGACGTTGCGAATCTTATAGTCACTACCCGTGCGGCGATAGTATAAGTCGACGCCCACCTGTGCTGCGTAGAAGCTGAAGTCGAACTCCTGCTTGATTTTGCTGACGTTGAAGTTTTTGATGTCAACGGTATAGCCCAAAAATATCCACCGCCAACCGAAATAGGGGCCGACTTTAAACGTCGGAGCAGGGGCGAAAGTCACCGTCTGCTTATTGTCGCCTTTAGAGCTAAGGCGGTAGATGTCGTAGTTGTAGGTGCCTTGTAGCATCAGCGCCCAGTTGTAGTGCTGTGGCTCTACGTAATTAGTGTCTATCTCTGTGAATTTGCGTAGTGTCCGTTTGAGCCATCCTTCCTCCTTCGCTGGGGTTTCTGCGGTCGTGAGCGTATCGGAGGCCGATATGTTCAGCGCTATCGTCAGAAGGAATATGGTCAAGGCTGCTCTCATCGTCACTACATTTAGAATTTCCCCAGTATTCGGTCAAGTGCCCAGTTTACAGGTGTTGCAGAAACGCTGGTACACTCGCAGACAGCAATGCCTTGCAAGTGTTCTATGACATTCTTGATGAGTGGGAACTGGACGTAAGGCGGGTTTGGAACGGCGAAATTTTCCTCGCCATAGATGGTATGCAGGCGGATGGGCTGATAGTCGAACACCGAAAACGACACCGAGCCGCGATCACCAACAAGTTCAATACGGTCTTCGCGGGCAGACTCATGAGCCACAAAACACCACGAACCCGAACCTGGCAAACCGTTCTCAAACTCAAAGCAAGCACTTACGGAGTCCTCTGCCTTGTACAATCCACCACGATTGGCACAAATACCGCGTGCTTCGATGATGACACCAAACCAGTGTTGCAACAGGTCGAGCTGATGAGGTGCCAAATCGTAGAAATAGCCGCCACCAGCAATGTCAGGTTGCAGACGCCAAGGCAACTGGTCGCTCTTGCTGTAGTCCAAATCACGGGGTGGGACGGCAAAGCGTACCTGAACACTGACCAGTTTGCCAATGACTCCGCGCTCCACTATTTCGCGAACCTTATCAAAATAAGGGAGGTAGCGACGATAATAGGCCACAAAGCATGGTTGCCCTGTCTCGGCGGAGATGCGGTTGATGCGTGCACAGTCCTCGTAGTTCGACGCCAGTGGTTTCTCTACGTAGACTGGTTTCCCTGCCTTCATAGCCATGATGGCAAATGTTGCATGACTGGATGGCGGGGTGGCGATATAAACGGCATTGACCTCGTCGTCGTCAATAAGTTCCTGAGGATCGGTATACCAACGGGGAATACCGTGACGTTCGGCATAGCTACGTGCTTTTCGTTCGTCACGGCTCATTACCGCAACGACACTCGAGCCCTCTACTTCCGAGAATGCAGGACCGCTTTTCTTCTCTGTCACTTCACCACATCCGATGAAGCCCCACTTGATGATTTTCATATTTTCGCCTGCAAAGTTACGAAAAGTCGAGGGCAAAACAAAGAAACTCGGTTATTTTTTTGCCGAGACAAAGTAACTTCGCGTCTTTTTGTCGCAAAGTTACGAAAAAATCTTAATTCTTAATTCTTAATTCTTAATAAATTTGTACCTTTGCAGGCGTAAATATATAAAAGATGGAAAAACAAGACGATTTATCACTCATAAAGGCCCGCAGTTATCGCAAAGTACTGACTGCTGGCTTCAGACTTTATACCAGCCATTTCCGCCGCATTTTCAAGGCTTCGTGGCAAATGGCATTGCTTTATGCCCTCAGCTGTGGTGCATTAGGCACGTTAACGGCAATCAAATTGCCGGAAATCACTATTGGTATTACACAACAAATTATTGCCTATCAATCAATTAGCACTGAAAGCATAAAGCAATACGGCATCACTGTTTTGGAGATTCTTCTCCTCGTGTTGTTGGTGCTTGCAACCCTATCGCTAGCATCGGCACCAATACTCAGCAAACTGAAGGAACACAAGGAAACGGGGACCATCACTACCCCGCCCCACTGGTTCTCGGCCAGTCCTCACATGATGGGACGCTCACTGAAGGGTGTATTCCTCACCGCTTTGGTCATCCTTATTCCTTTCTGTCTGTTTATGGGTGCCATGATATTGGCCAACACCATCAGTCCGCAGTTCATTCTCCGTCATCTCATGACGACAATGGTGACGTTCCTCGTTTACACCCTCATCGTCATCCTGTTCTCATTGCCGTTATACCACGTGCTCATGAAATACCTGATGGAGGCACCATGCGGATACTGGAAAACACTAGGCCGTAGCTACAATAGCGGATTGCGTTATTGGGGAATGCTCTTCCTTGTATTCTTTGTCAGTATGTTGCTGATCCAGCTGGTGTCCTTTGTTGTCATGCTGCCCTCGCATATCCTTAGCTTTGCCAACCAGCAGGCACATCAGGGACTGCTCTTTGGCGACCCGCTGGGCATGCCTTCCTACATCACCCCACTTACCTTCATCACCGTTACTCTCTGCTGCTTCATCCAGTTCTACGTCAGCCAAGTATTGTTAGTCCACAACTACTATACTTACGGCTCTATCGAAGCTCGCGAGTTGGAACGTAATAGCATTGAAACTCCATAAAACAATGAAAAAGATATTGTTCATCGACCGCGACGGAACCATCATCCGCGAACCAGAGGACGAGCAGATTGACTCCTTTGAGAAACTGCAGTTCGTACCACGTGCAATTAGTAGTCTGGCCTTTCTGCGCCAGCATACTGACTACCTCTTCGTCATGGTCAGCAACCAAGACGGACTAGGCACTTCGGCATTCCCCGAGGACACTTTCTGGCCTGTGCAGAATTTCATCCTCGATACCCTGCGCGGCGAAGGTGTAGAGTTTGATGATATCCTCATCGACCCCCATTTCCCTGAGGATAACGCCCCTACGCGCAAGCCCAACACCGGATTGGTTGAGAAATACATGAACAATCCCGATTACGACATTGCCAATTCGTATGTCATTGGTGATCGTGATACTGACCGCCGCTTCGCTGAAAACATCGGATGCCGTTTCCTCCAAATAGCCAGCGACGATTCGGCCGCAGAAAGTTGGTCTCGCGCGGTTCAGATTGCCTTCGGTGGTGAGCGCACCGCTGAAGTACGCCGTACTACCAAGGAAACCGATATTTTTGTTCGTGTCGACCTCGACGGTAACGGCCGTTGCGACATCAACACTGGATTGGGATTCTTTGACCATATGCTCGAACAGATTGGCAAACACGGACAGATAGACCTCACCGTTCATTGCAATGGTGACCTGTATGTCGACGAACACCATACCATTGAGGATACAGCCCTTGCTCTTGGCGAATGCCTCTTGAAATCACTCGGCGACAAGCGCGGCATCGAACGCTATGGTTATGCTCTGCCTATGGATGATTGCCTGTGCAGCGTTTGTCTCGACTTCGGCGGTCGTCCCTGGCTCGTCTGGGATGCCCAATTCCATCGTGAGCGCATTGGTGAGATGCCTACCGAGATGTTTCTCCATTTCTTCAAGAGTCTCAGTGATGCTGCCAAGATGAATCTCAACATTCGTGCCGAAGGCCAGAACGAGCATCACAAAATCGAGGGCATCTTCAAAGCCCTCGCACGTGCCTTGAAAATGGCCGTCCGCCGTGATGTCTATCACTACGAACTCCCTTCCACCAAAGGCGCACTATAAACAGATGAAAAGACTGACATTATTTCTCGTCATATTTTGTAACGTGCTCGGCACGAATGCAACCCCCTTCAACGTTCCCGCCGGTTTTCCCGTGGGTCCGAAGTACGAGGTACGGGCAGTATGGCTGACGACTATCGGTGGCATAGACTGGCCACGCACGTACGCACACGACGGAATGGGCATCACGGAGCAGAAACGACAGTTGACGGACATGTTGGACCGGCTGAAACGAGCAGGCGTGAACACGGTGTTGCTACAGACCCGCGTACGTGCGACGACGATTTACCCATCGCAGTTGGAGCCGTGGGACGTCTGTATGAGCGGCAAGGCCGGACGGTCGCCGGGCTACGACGCCCTTCAATTTGCCATCGACGAGTGTCACCGCCGCGGCATGGAACTGCACGCATGGGTGGTGACGATACCAATAGGCAAATGGACCACGTATGGCTGTCAGCAACTGAGGAAGCGCTACCCCTCGCTGGTGAAGAAAATCGGCGACGAGGGCTATATGAACCCTGAATTGTCGGGTACGGCAGACTATCTGACAAACATCTGCGAGGAGATTACCAGCCGCTATGATATCGACGGCATCCATCTCGACTACATCCGCTATCCCGAAACGTGGAAAGGCCCTAAGTCGGCTGAGAACATCACCCGCATCGTCCGCGCCATCAGTCGTCGGGTGAAGGCCTATAAGCCGTGGGTAAAGATGAGCTGTTCTCCAATAGGGAAGTACGATGACCTTGCCCGCTACTCGTCGCGTGGATGGAACGCCCGCCGACAGGTCGCACAGGACGCTCAGGCGTGGTTGCGCGACGGGTTAATGGACCAACTGTACCCGATGATGTATTTTCAGGGCAACAATTTCTATCCGTTCGCCATCGACTGGCAGGAGCAAAGCTACGGCCGTACCATCGTCTCTGGACTAGGTATCTATATGCTCCACCCGCAGGAACGAAACTGGTCATTGAATGAGGTGAAACGTCAACTGAACGTGACAAGGCAGATTGGCATAGGCCACTGCTATTTCCGCGCGAAATTCCTGCTGGACAACGTTAAGGGCGTGTACAACTACGTCCGGCAGTTTGACCACCAACCCGCACTCATTCCCCCGATGACGTGGGCACAAAGCATCACGCCGACGGCCCCGACGACACTCGATGTGACCCGCACTGCACTCGGTGACCGTATCACGTGGAGCGGTGCCACTGACCGCAGCGACGGCCCATACCTTATATATAATATATATGCGTCACCCACGTCGCCCGTCGATACCAACGACCCTGCCAACCTGATAGCCACCCGCTACCTATGGCGACAGTTGGACATCCAGCGCACTGCGATTCGGTCGCCTCGTATGTATTACGCCGTGACGGCTATTGATCGCTATGGCAACGAGAGCCCTGCCATTCAGGAACTCACAGCCCAGTCCTCGCCCGGCGGTTCTCCCGCTGGTCTTCGCCGTCCCCTAACCCCATTAACTCAGACCCCATGGAGAAAGTAATACTTGGCATAGACCCTGGAACAAATATCATGGGCTACGGCGTCATCAAGGTCGTGGATAACAAGGCCGAAATGGTGACTATGGGTGTGATTGATCTGCGCAAATTCGGCGACGGATATCTGAAACTGGGACATATCTTCGAACGCGTTACCGGCATCATCGACGGATACCTGCCCGACGAGATGGCCATCGAGGCCCCGTTTTTGCAAAAGAACGTGCAGACGACGCTGAAACTCGGTCGCGCCCAGGGAACAGCTATCGCTGCAGCCATCCACCACGGAGTGCCTGTACACGAATATGCGCCGATGAAGATTAAGATGGCAATTACAGGCAATGGTGCTGCATCGAAGGAACAGGTAGCAGGCATGTTGCAACGGTTGTTGAAGTTCGACAAGGAAGCGCTGACAAAATTCATGGACGCGACGGACGCGCTGGGTGCGGCATACTGTCACTTCATGCAGATGAACCGCCCCGAGAGCCAGGTACACTACAAGGGTTGGAAGGATTTCGTCAACAAGAACAAAGACAAGGTAAAGAAGTAATCATAAATTTCAAACTTCACGCGTCAAATTTCAAACTATGAAGGTTACAGCGATTATAGGACGAAACGGCAGCGGCAAGACCGCATATGTCGACCAGCTGCGCAAGACGCTGGCTTCGGACAAGGTACGCTATATTGCGTTCTCTGACTCCTATGGTCCGAACGTCGACAGCCAGTACTACCTGCAGTTGCGCTGGAACCAACACGACATAGATCACGAGACACCCACCGCAGGCGAACTGCTGGAGCGTGCCTACTTGTTGGCGGGTGCCGACACTGCCGAGCGACGCCAGATGAAGAATCATTTGTATGCATTGTTCCACATGGATGCACTGCTTGACAAACTGATTATCACACTGTCGAGCGGCGAACTGCGCAAGTTTCAATTGACAAAGACACTATTTGCCAATCCGCAACTGCTCATCATGGACAACCCGTTTATCGGCCTCGATGCTGAGACCCGCGACCAGCTGAAGGAACTGCTCCGCACCCTCTCTCGTGAGCGCAATATGGACATCATGCTCGTCATTGCCAAGAGCGACGACCTGCCCGACTTCGTGGATGAAGTGGTGGAAATAACCCCCGATAGTCCCGCCACCATTCTCGCAGGGTCACCAGTTGACCCCGTTCCCGCCCACGTCCTGCCTGACGTCTCACGAGAAGCGATTCTCTCGCTTCCATACACCGACACCGACTACGACTGCCAACGCGTGGTGGACATGCACCACGTCACCATCCGCTACGGCGAACGTACCATCCTGAAGGACGTTGACTGGACAGTGATGAATGGCGAGCGTTGGGCACTGTCAGGACAAAATGGCAGTGGCAAATCAACGCTGCTGTCGCTGATTTGTGCCGACAATCCGCAAAGCTACGCCTGCGACATCACGCTGTTCGACCGTCCGCGCGGTTCAGGCGAGAGCATCTGGGACATCAAAAAACATATAGGCTACGTATCGCCCGAGATGCACCGTTCGTACAAGCGCAACTTGCCCGCCATACGCATCGTAGCCAGCGGACTGATGGATTCTGTAGGACTTTACGCCGTGCCTAACGCTGACGACTACGACAAATGCCGTTGGTGGATGAACGTGTTCGATATCAGCCACTTAGCCGACCGTCCATTTCTACAGATGTCAAGTGGCGAACAACGTCTGGTGCTGCTGGCACGCGCCTTCGTGAAAGACCCGCAGTTGCTGATACTCGACGAGCCCCTGCACGGACTCGACCTCTGGAACCGCCAACTGGTGAGGGACGTCATTGAGACGTTCTGCCAGCGAAGGAATAAGACCATGATTATGGTGACTCACTACTTGGAGGAACTGCCTGCCAATATCACGCACCACAAGTTTTTGGCACGAAATTTGTAAATTGTCAAATAGATAATAGTAAATCGTTAAATATTGTGACTAGTCAATTTTCACCCAAAGTTTCCGAGATTCTCGCTTTCTCGCGCGAAGAAGCCGCACGCCTGGCCAGTCAGGATGTGGCACCAGAACACCTGTTGCTCGGCATGATGCGCATGAAGGAAGGCACTATCGCTGACCTATTCCTACGTATGAACATCAATCTGCCAAGTATCAAGAGTGCATTGGAAACACGCGTGCGCAACGACGATATCAGATACCCCATATACGCCCAGCAATTATTGCTGAACGACAACGCAAGTAACATCCTGAAGTTGGCGGTGCTCGAGGCTCGTTTGCAACACTCTCCCCACGTGGAAGAACAGCATGTACTATTGGCCATCCTGCATGACGCCGCCAACAATGGAGCAAAACAAATTCTGGAAATGAACAACATGAACTACAAAGACACGTTAGACATGCTTAGCGTGAAAAACGGTATAGGACTGCCCGAGGAGGACTACGAAGAGGAAGAACCCACCAACAGCGGCCAAAGTACGTCCAGCAGTTCGGCCGCTGGAAAAACCACGACTGCTCAAGCCAAACAGCCGAAATCGAAAACTCCTGTGCTCGACAATTTTGGCACCGACCTGACACAATTGGCACTACAAGGAGCCCTAGACCCCTGCGTGGGGCGTCAGGACGAGATTCAACGCGTGATTGAAATCTTGGGGCGCCGTAAAAAGAACAACCCCATACTGATTGGTGAACCGGGCGTGGGAAAGAGTGCCATTGTCGAGGGACTGGCACAGATGATTGCCACACGCCATTGTTCGCCGATGCTTTTTAACAAACGGCTGGTGACGCTCGACATGACGGGTGTCGTCGCAGGAACAAAATATCGCGGACAGTTTGAGGAACGTATGAAGATGCTCGTCAAAGAACTAGAGCAAAATCCTGATATTATTATATTTATCGACGAAATCCACACTATGATTGGTGCGGGTTCGGCAGCTGGTACGATGGATGCGGCAAACATCCTGAAACCGGCATTGGCACGCGGAACCATACAATGTATCGGAGCCACCACATTGGACGAATACCGCAACTCCATCGAAAAGGACGGTGCCCTGGAACGCCGATTCCAGAAAGTGCTCGTCGAACCTACCACCGATGAGGAGACGTTGCAGATTCTGAAGAATGTCAAAGGGCGCTACGAGTATCATCACCACGTGACATACACCGACGAGGCGCTGGAGGCATGTGTCAAATTGACAGCACGCTATGTCAGTGACCGTTTCATGCCTGATAAGGCGATTGACGCTATGGACGAGACTGGTTCGCGCGTACATCTTCAAAATGCCAGCATTCCACCCGAGATTACAGAGAAAGAAAAGGAACTCGAGGAAATTCGAGTTCACAAGAGCGACGCCGTGGGCGACCAGAACTACGAGTTGGCTGCCAGCTACCGCGACCGCGAAATGGTGCTTAAGAACGAGCTGAAAGAGCTGAACGACAAGTGGCTCAGCGGCGAGGTGGACATTCGTCAGGAAGTCACTGCCGAACAGGTGGCTGCAGTGGTTTCGATGATGACGGGCGTCCCCGTGCAACGAATGGCACAGGAGGAAGGCATTCGTCTGAAGGGTATGGCGCAAGAACTGAAACAGCACGTCATTGCGCAGGACAAGGCGATAGAAAAGATGGTTCGTGCCATCCAGCGCAACCGCGTGGGACTGAAAGAACCCAACCACCCTATCGGAGCCTTTATGTTCTTAGGTCCCACAGGTGTCGGCAAGACCTATCTGGCCAAGAAATTGGCGGAGTTTATGTTCGGTTCGTCCGACGCACTGATTCGTATCGACATGAGCGAATATACGGAGTCGTTCAACGTGTCGCGACTCATCGGCGCGCCTCCGGGCTATGTCGGCTATGAGGAGGGAGGACAGTTGACCGAACGCGTGCGCCGTCACCCCTACTCCATCGTGCTGCTCGACGAAATTGAGAAGGCCCACGGCAATGTCTTTAATCTCCTGCTTCAGGTATTGGACGAGGGTCGTCTGACCGATGGCAATGGCCGATTCGTGGATTTCCGCAACACCGTCATCATCATGACCTCGAATGCCGGTACACGTCAACTGAAGGAGTTTGGTCGCGGCGTAGGATTCAATACAAGCTCGTCGTCACTGATGCTTGACGAAAAGGACAAGGAACACGCTCGCCAAATTGTGCAGAAGGCGCTGTCGAAGCAGTTCTCGCCGGAATTCCTGAACCGCTTGGACGAAATAATCACTTTCGACCAGCTGGATCTCGAAGCCATCAAACAGATTATCGACGTCGAACTGAAGGGCCTTTATCAACGCATTGGCGACATGGGTTATACCATCGAGCTCTCTGACGAGGCGAAGCAGTTTGTGGCCGAAAAGGGCTACGACGTGCAATTCGGTGCCCGTCCGTTGAAACGCGCCATCCAGACATATATCGAGGACGGCATCTCGGAACTCATCGTGAACGGCAATATCGAGGCTGGAGCCACGATTCACATCACAAAGGCCCCCGACAAAGACGAACTAACTATCAATTAAATAGGATTATGAGAAAGATGAAGATTACCCTCGCGTCGCTGTGCCTGGTGGCACTGACGGGCGCCGTTATGACATCGTGTGGTGCAGGAACGCTGTTGCAGACTATGGGCAGCGGTGGCACAGTTGCCAACATATTTACCAGTGTCATCGGAATGGACAAGGTGAGTGAAAAGGGACTCATCGGCACATGGCACTATGACAGTCCGGGAGTAGCATTCACCAGCGAGAACCTATTGGCAAAAGCCGGTGGTGAGGTAGCTGCTACGAAGATTGAACAAGAAACGGCACCGTACTTCCAGAAGGTTGGCATCACAGCTCAGAACACCGTCGTACAATTTAACGAGGACAAGACCTTCAAGGCCACTATCGCCGGCAAGAGCTGGGGTGGCACGTGGTCGTTCGACGAGGCTTCGGCCAAAGTGACACTGCAGGGTCTGTTACTCAGCGTCAACTGCTATGCCAAGCGCGAATACGGTGGCATTGCGTTGCTCTTTGAGTCGAAGAAACTGTTGACCGTGCTGCAAGTACTGGCCACTATGAGTGGCAACGAAACCGCCCAAAAAGTAAGTGACCTCAGCAAGAACTACGACGGCATCCGTCTTGGTTTCGACATGAAGAAATAATCCGTACGGACAATGAAGATAGGTATCATACAACAGCATAACACGGCCGACCGCGACGACAATAAAAGACGTCTGGCGGAAAAGATTAGAAGTCTGGCGGCAAAGGGCGCTGAACTCGTGGTGCTGCAGGAACTGCACAACGGGCTGTACTTCTGTCAGGAGGAGAACGTCGATACGTTCAACCAGGCTGAACCCATTCCCGGCCCTTCGACGGAGTTCTATGGCGCATTGGCTAAAGAACTGGGTGTCGTTATCGTCACTTCCCTCTTCGAACGTCGC
>JAEEGL014370052.1_pt1 | contig 20991 bp, 16 predicted proteins | sample 9134231 | NCBI WGS metagenome assembly JAEEGL01 (sample SAMN16246548, study PRJNA631951) | gut metagenome | biome: gut microbiome; feature: rumen; material: fiber-attached | host: Bos | place: Iran: Karaj | collected 2018-10 | reverse complement strand
TTAAGCCACTTTTTGCCAAAAAATCAGGGGTTGGGAAATGCCCCAAACCCCTTGATTTTACTGGTGATCGTGAGCGGATTCGAACCGCTGGCCTACCGCTTAGGAGGCGGTCGCTCTATCCAGCTGAGCTACACAATCAGGCTTTTCCAAAAACTGTTCGAGATTATATCACAATCCCGGAAGACTATAAAGGCAGGTCTCCGCAAGCATTACTACCAGCGATACGAGTATGAGGTAGAATGGCAGACCATCGATATATCTGGATTTTGAAACGAAGATCAGTCTTCGTCTGATAACAGATAAAAGACCTGTCATAACAATATCCGTTGAGCATGCAAACACTGCTGCAACCATAAGATGTGATATTCTCGGTATGTCCTGACGGACAAGGAACAAAAGCGCCATGAATGCAGCAGCAAAGGATACTTCACTGATGAAATATCTTAGTCCGAATATAGATCTTCTGAAATTATGTCTTGCCACATAAACTGCAATTGAGCCTAATAACAGAGCCAGCACTTCGCAGGCAGGAAGAGCGAGTATTCTGAACAGGTCAGCTTCCAAAAACAATTTCAGAACATAGAGGAGCACGCCGCATGCAGCGCAGATAAACGCAAAGGCTCCTCTGGCGCATACAAAACGCTTAAGTTCAGATACATCAGCAACCGGGATATCCCAGAATTCCGTGAGTTTTTTGGACGTTGCAATTCTAGGTACGCCCGTAAGTCTTGATACAGCCCAGCTCATGATTATCAGGAACATTACCGCAGCCAAGAGTGATACAAACAGGTATCTCTTCTCAAATACGTAAGAGATCAAAGCTCCGCATACTGAGCACAGCGTTGCGATGAAGAACGGAAGCATGACCTCGCCTCCGAACACAGGCTTCGTAAACGCGTCGTTATCGTCTTCCTTGAATCTTGCCAGTGACATTATGCCTATAGCCATTGGAATGAATCCTACGGCCGCGTATGGCGTGCAGAACCCAAATCTGTACGAGAACTCACATGCAGTGATGAACAGTCCCATAACAAATGCAAATGATAACACAGAGAGGTTACGGGGCATGAACAGTCTTAACGTTAACGACCAAACCATCAGACAAACAAAAGCACATGCTACCGGCCACCAGATCCTGTTACCGGAGATCATGAACTCAAGGCTTAACGATAAGATCGTATAACCGAGGAACAGAGAGCTTCTTGTCGTAAGATGTCTGGCCGGCCTTATGTGGAAGACCGTGATCTTCTCATCGATCTTTCTTCTCGACTGCTCGTTATCGAACGGTGAATTGTACTTCTCAGTAAACAGTCCCATGCATTACACCTTCCAGTTCAGGTATTCCTTAAGGAATTTGTAGCATGTATTGCATGCCTTGATTACCGTTCTCGTCTGTTCATATGCTTCAGGAGTCGGTTCGATAAACGATGCCATTTCCGACATCGGGAGATCATCCAAACTGTCTGTGATGATCTGATTCTCAGAGTCACCGCCAGGAGTCAGTCCGTCTTCACTTGAGTCATAATCAGCGGGTTTCTGGATCTCATCCTGCTGATCGGCAGGAGTCGTTGCCGGAGTGATGTATACGATATGAGATGTTCCGTTGATATCAGCTTCGATCTCCCTTACGCTCTTATAACCGATGGCAACCTCGTCATCGTTATAGATCGTGTAGATCTCAGGAGTCTTCTCGAAAGAGAATACAACGTGTCCATCTGCATTTACATATTCAAGCTCTTCAGCATTCTTCTCGTAGAGATTGATGAGCATCGCATCAAGGCCCTTCATATACTGGGTCTTGTCATAGCCGTTCTGGGAATTGCTTATGCATTCCTTGGCAAGCTCTACAAAGGGTCTGATATCGCATGTAACACCGTCTACGATGTCTGTAGTACCGTCTGACTTCATTGCCAGTCTGTCAGGATCCTGGCACTCCAGGAGCGCGTGACAGAGATTATAAGACTGTGTAGCCCAATCCAGACCTGAGATCTCATACGCACCCTTAAGTGATGCCTCTCCCCTGTCCTGATTCGTCTTATCAGTACTGAAAGCATCCCAGTTAACTCTGGTAATGACACCGTTTACTACTTCCATTTCGACATAGTCGATGTAACGGTTACGGTCATCAAACAGTCTCTGCGCGTAGTAGACACCGTCCTTCATTCCCTTTATGGTGTAGTTCTCGGTATCGTCATCTTCGAATTCCTCTTCAGTTACAAACGCAACAGGGATCTGCTTACCGATAAGTTTCTCACTGATCAACGCCATATCGCTGTCGCTTATCTGCATGGCATTAGGATCATTGTTGGGAGCCAGTGCCAGACCCTTTACTCTTGTACTCTCATAATCAAGAGAAACAATGACTGCAAGCTTCTGTCCGCTTGCCGAACTGACAGTCAGATCAATAACATATCCTTCAGGAATACCTGCTTCGTTATATCCTATGTAAACGCCCCTGATCTCAGGGAAATCATTTAACGCCTTACTTTTTACCTTTTCATAAACAGAAGCGTCAAGGACAGATGAGAACCTTGTGTGGTAATCATTCTGAACTCGTTTGTTAGCATTGTCGTTTGACAGGAAATAACCTCCGATTACAACAGCAGCGCCGATGATCAGGAGCAGAATGGCTTCCGTTATGAACTGCTTGAGCTGCGAATGCGTCATCATGATACATCCACCTCCCTCGAACGGACCTTACGTCTGGAAAGTGTCTTGGTAAAGAAATCCAATACGAACGACAGGAAGTTTACTGCCAAAACAGGTGCCAGAAGCGATACCACCGGACTTACAAACGGCTTTGTCACAAGCGTCAGCACAGCGCATACAACGCCGGCGAAAACTCCTGACGAAAACCTCGATGGCATGGTGGTAAGGTCGCCTAAAAGGAATACCGCTACAAATACGGCGCCTGACGAAATGATGTAAACAATAAGTCCGTCAAACGTGAAAGCCTTTGTCTCTACAAGAGTAGCAATCGGATACAAAACAAAGAGCGTAACTATATATGAGATCGGAGAATAAAGTCTCATGGTTCCCTTAAGAGTAAGGAATACTCCTCCGATCAAAATGCAGATCAGACATGCCGTTCCGATAAAACTCGGATAATTACCAGTAATAAGTTCCAAAAATGAGAACTGGGTATAATTCGGAAGTTCCACCGGCTCGCCCTGGAATATGAGACTTGCCAGCGCAAATTTCGAATTATCCTGACCATAAGAGAATCCATGCATAGCAGAAGGCATTATAAGCTCAACACAGAGTCTTCCGGCACAGGCGGGGTTAATGATATTACTGCCTGCGCCTCCGAACATCTGCTTTGTTATTACCGATGCAAACAAAACAGCGACAAGAGCCGTAAGAAGCGTTGTATCCGGCGGCAGCATCATTGCAAGTAATAAACCTTCAACAAAGGAGCTTACATCAAAATAGTTACCGCTGGCTCTTCTGTGAGTGACTCTGATACAGAGATTATCTGACAGCACAAACATACCCATGCAGAAAAAGATAAGTACTGCTGCCCTGATTCCATAATAGAAAATGCCGCACACGAGACATGGCACCAGAGATGCCAGGAAAGTCAGGTAAATATACGGAGCGCTCTTCTCCGTGTGGATAAAAGGTGCAAGCTGTCTTCTGTCAGTACTCATACTTTTTTATCCTTTTCAAACGGGAGCGTAAGTGCATCAGAGTTTTTCTCACCTGCTTCTTCATTCCTGTCAGAATAGTCCTCAAGGAGTGAAGCCTCACCTACATAAGTCATATCCGGATCTTCAGGCTGCTTCAATTCAGCACCGCTGTTATCAAGCAGTGAGTTTATCTCAATGATCCTTCCTTCACCTGCGAATCTCGCGATGGAATTCGTCAGATCAATACCGGAAGGACATACATACGAGCAGCATCCGCAGGCGATGCATTCTCTCGCGCCTTCCTCAGCCGCCTTCTGTTTTAAGCCCTGATTGAGCATCTCATAGATGGTATTGGGAGACAGATTCATTGGACAGCATTCCGAGCAAAGACCGCAGTGAATGCAAGGTGTTCTGGGCACTTCAGCGCGTCTGACAACAGATACGACTGACAGTGTCTTTACGACAGGCGTATTCTCAGGATCCTTTACTTCAATGCCCGTAAGGCAGTTGCCCCATACTATCCTGTCGCTGCCGTTCTTTATGTCCTGTGCATTCGACAGAAGTTCGGATACAGGTGTACCAATTGGAACAAGCATATTATGTCCGCCTGATGCGTCGCCTGTTACCGAAACGATACGGCTCATCATGGGTATGTTATCTGCCAGGGCTTCCCAGCAGGCAAGCATCGTGGAACAGTTGAAAAGCACTGCCTTGCATGACTTTTCAATTGTTTCTCCCAATGCGAGATTCTTTCCATATAAAGCTCTGGCAACCAGTCTGTAATAGCCCTGAGGGAATCGTTCTCTGAAGAGCTTAATCTCAAACTCCAGGTCCTTGAAATCAGACTTGACCCTCTCGATCGAATTGGCCAAAGCCTGTCTTTGTTCCTTACGGTTCTCAGAGATAAGGAAAACGCATTTAGACGCGCCTACGGCTCTTGCACAGGCGCTTGAACCCAGCACTACATAATCCGGATATTCGGTTATTGCAACGAGATCTGACGTTGAATACGGCTCACTCTGAAGGCAGTTAACGAGGAAATCATTTACAGCTTCAGTTCTGGCTCTTCTGAGCTTTGCTGCAGTAGGAATACCCTCACCGCCCATACCGCAGATACCTGCGTCTCTTATGATGCTTATAGCCTCACTGGCCGAGAGTTTAAAACCTGATCTGGGCTTAACAGAATCAAGTCTTGTACGCTTCATGTCGTTAACGATCGTTACCGCGGGCGTTTTAATACCATTAGGAAGTATTATTTCAGATATATCAGTTACCTTACCTGATATACCGCTGTGTACGGGAACCGAGAAAGAACCTTTCTCCGGAACTCCGACACACTGACCTATACGGACATAGTCACCTACTTTAACTACGGGAGTTGCAGGGACACCATAATGCATCTTCATAGGAAGGATTATCCTTGTAGGATAGATCCTCTCAAACATTATCTCTTTGACAAAAGGGGAACGCTTTGAAAAATTCAAAACGTCCCCTGTAAACAGTCCTCTGTAAAATGAATATAGTCTGCGGTCTGCCACTTTATCCGATCCCGTAACTGAATGTTAGAAAAACTGACTTATCAGTCGGAATAACCTTCGAGTTTCTTAGACTTAGGTGATCTGTTGAGCTTTCTGATAGCTTTAGCCTCGATCTGTCTGATACGCTCACGAGTAACGCCAAGCTTCTTACCAACCTGCTCAAGAGTCATCGGAACACCATCCTTAAGACCGAATCTCAATTCGATAACTCTTCTCTCTCTGTCTGTCAAACCGTTAAGAGCCTGAATAAGGTCTTCCTTAAGAAGGATTCTTGCAACTTCTTCTTCAGGTGCAGCAAGCTCATCGTTTGAGATAAAGTCAACCAGGTGGCTGTCTTCTTCCTCACCGACCGGCTTATCAATGGAGATAGGATCCTGGGAGATCTTCTGGATTTCTCTGATCTTTGAAACTTCCATATTCATTGCTTCAGCAAGCTCTTCTGTTGTAGGTTCTCTGCCGAGATCCTGAACGAGCTGACGCTGAACTCTCGTAAGCTTGTTGATCGTCTCAACCATATGAACAGGGATTCTGATAGTTCTTGCCTGATCCGCAATGGCTCTTGTGATAGCCTGACGGATCCACCATGTTGCGTATGTTGAGAACTTAAAGCCCTTTGTATAGTCGAACTTATCAACTGCCTTGATGAGACCGATGTTTCCTTCCTGAATGAGATCCAGGAGTGAGAGACCACGGTTCATGTATTTCTTAGCGATGGAAACAACGAGTCTGAGGTTAGAGTTGATAAGGAGTTCTTTTGCTTCCTCATCACCCTTAGCCATTCTCTGGGCAATATCTTTTTCCTGTTCTGCATCGAGGAGCTCGATCTTACCGATCTCCTTGAGATACATCTTTACAGAGTCATCAACGACATTGGCATCTTCGCCGTCTGAATCCACATCTGTATCATCAGCATCAAGATCAGGATCATTGATCTTTACTCCGCTGTTCTCGAGCTCTGCTCTGAGATTGATCATCTCATCAGGTTCGATCTTATATGAATCTGTGATTGCCTCAAACTCTGTATCAGTAATCTGATTCTCATTCTTCTCTGCGAATTTCTTTGCCTGTGCCAGCGCTTTCTCAAATTCTGTCATCTGATAGACCACCTCATAGATTGTCGATTGTTTGTTGTCTTTACTCAAATAGCCGAGAGTCTCACGGCGAAAGGATTACTTGCTCTCTTCTGCTGTTGTCTCGATGATCTCAAGAACATCCTGAACATCCTTGTTGATGCCATCTTTGTTGATGAAATAGATAGTGTCAGGTGTGTAGATGTACATCTCAACATCACCGGAAGCGTTTCCGCTCTTCTCTGAACGGAGCTTGGTGTAATTAGCGTAGAACTGCTGAGCTTCCTCGTCAGTTAAACCGGCAGAAACGCCGATCTTTACATACTGGCAGGAGAGTCCGTAGATATCATACTGCTTGTAATCAAAAGCTTTATCAGAAGCTGCGAAAACAGTATCGATATCTGCCGTAATAGCTTCAGATAATGTCTTGCGGCTGAGGAAGAGAGGCAGTGCGATTGCAACGATTATCGCAACAAATGCAAATGCTCCGACAGCCATTCCTATAACGAGTTTCTTAGGAGCCTTTACGTCGTTAGGGGAAATCTCAAACTCATTGGGCTTAAGCTTAGCTGTATCAGTCTGAGACTTGGAAACCATATCCCTCTTTACTGCCTTCTCAACAACGTCAGGCATAACGGGGCTTGAATAATAGTGCTTAGCGCCTTCCTGCTTCTCGAACTTCTCGTTCTTGAACTCGAATTTATCGGGATTAGCAAGAATCTCAGCTGCCTCACTTGTAGGGAAAACACAATTGCAGAACACGCACTCGCAAAGTTCATCTCTGTCATCGTACATAACCAGCGAACCGCAGTTCTTGCACATACCTTGTTTTGTCGCCATCAAAAAATCGTCCTTTATGTTTAAATATGCGCTTTAAGCAAACGCAAAGCCCGATTGAATAAGGGTTAATGGTTTTAACGAGCCGTAAATACGGCATTCCCTGTGTGTAGGCATAGTTCTGCTTATAGCAAGCGTTTATTATAATATGCTAATGAATAATCGTCAAGCGGAAATTGCGGATCACTTGACACTTCATTCTCCCCGTCTGTATTATCTGTCCTAAACACCCGTAAATGAGGTATACGCCGTGCCAAGCAGAAAATCCAAGTTATATCCTGACTTCAAACCTTCCAACGAGAAGGAGCGTTTTATGCTTGAAGCGATCAAGGAAGCCGAAAAGGCCATTGATCTTGGTGAATGTCCCATAGGCTGTGTGCTCGTAAAGGACGGCAAGATATTTGTCAGAGCTCATAATCTCCGTCTTACACGTGGTAATGCCATTGCCCACGCAGAAGTCATTGCCATAGACAAAGCTTGCAGGAAGCTCGGCGATTGGCGTCTCGAAGATTTCGATATGTATGTGACATTAGAGCCATGCACCATGTGCTCCGGCGCCATAATCCAGTCAAGGATCCGCAAGGTCTACTTTGGCGCTTATGAGCCCAAGAGCGGTGCCGTCGTATCCTGCAACGATATTTTCGAGGTATCCCACGGCCACAACCACAAAGTGGAATTCGAAGGCGGCATTCTTGAGAAAGAATGCTCACAGATGATGCTCGACTTCTTCCGTGCGATCAGAAAACGCGATGCGGGCAAAAAGCGCTCAAAGCCTTAAACTTCAACGAACTCTCCATAACGGACAAGATACAAAAGCTTATGGGCAACCTTGAGCCCATCTTCTTCGCATGCAGCCGCATAACTGCCGAGCTGGAACGAGTGTCTGTCAGCCGCTTCTTTCGCGCGTTCTTCGGGACTTACGCCATCTAACCTGTCAGTCTTATAATCGAGTATCGTATATCCCTCTTCTGTCTTGTAGAGCAGATCGATAACACCCTGGACCAGTACCGAATCACCTTCTGTACCGTTGACAAATACGGAGAACACAATAGGCTTTTCAGAACGGGCAGTCCCTTCAGCAAAACTCTTCACGATATCTTCGCATCTGGGATCCCGGTAGAATGATTCAATGCCATCTCTGAACTCAGATGCAACGTTTCTGGCATTATCAGCAGAACAGATATTGAGATAACCTTCGTTTATCAGGGATTCGATCTCAAAATCAAAAGACATTGTGCCGCTTCTGACGCCTTCCAGATCAATGAACCTCATTATCCTGTGAAGAACAGTACCCTTTGCGGCAGCTGTGAGCATAGATACATTGGGACTCTCAAAATCGTCTATTCCCTTGATCTGCAGATCCACATGAACGTTATCCGTCGGCTTGGTATCACCTGCTATACCTGTTACGGACAACTTGAACGGAATGTCGACACTTTCCTGATACTTATACTCAGACAAAACAAGCTTGCCGTCTTCGTCGAACAAAGGCTTCTCTCTGTCTTCTGCTTCCTCCCCGGCTTTATCCGCACCGGCGTTTGCTTTCTGCGCTTCGTATAATGCTGTGAGTGTCTCGGCATTCAGCTTAACAACTTCAAAACCCTTTGTCTCATTGCCGTCAAGATCACGGAACAATACAGCGTTGCTCATCTTAAGATCACCACAGTCTGCGACATCTCTCAGATCATCAGCATCCTTGCTTCTGGCAAGCGCGCTGAACAGGCAGTAAGGAAGCTTCATATCTCCTGCCAGCCAATGTCTCTTATCAAACGAATCCTTATCGTATTCGAGTGACTGCATAAATGCTTTTCTTACAGGACTCGATTTAGTGGTGTCACTGAAATCCGCACAGGTAATAACCGACAGGTTCTCTTCTGCTCTCGTAAGCGCAACATATAAGAGCCTGCACGTCTCGGCATTTGTCTTAAGGTTCATCCTAATCTTATAGCAGAACTGCTCAAACGAATGGTTTCTGACAACGGCATCACTGTCGTAGGCTTCCGTTATGAAGCCGTCATCTCTGTCAAACATAATGCTGGACAGATTATCCTTCTGCTCATCCTGTTCTCCTGTTGCAAGCAGGATTACGAACGGGAACTCAAGGCCTTTACTCTTGTGAACCGTCATCGTGGTGATCTTGTTCTTGTCAGCATCTGTAACCTCAATATCAGCCTGCTTGATCTGAATCTTCATCTGCTCAAGACTGTCTGCAATGCCTGTTACATCAGAACCTCTTCTCTTGAAGCTCTCAGACAGCCAGTCCTTGAAAACATCGAACTTGGTACTGTCGCCTTCTCTGGATTCAACAGTTGCCTTAATGCCTGTCTCTCTGTAGATCAATTCAATTATGTCATCGATGTCGGTAACCAAGGAACTCATTCTGATCCTGTCGAAAACATCGACAAAGTTTCTGACTCTGGATACAAGTTCACTGTCAGAGTTCTCAATAAAGACCTTAAGCCTTAACATCAGCGGCTGTCTCTCAAGAGACGGGCCCTCCATCTCATGTATGAATGCCTGTATCTCGGCAAGTTCGCCAACCGTAAAGTTAGAAAATTTATAATTGGATAACATGACAGATGCAAGATAATCGTCCCTGTATGCATTACCAATGCAGATCAGGAAATTGATCAGTCTGTGTATATCAAGATCTTCAAAAACATCCGTTGTAAATCTTCCTGATGCTTCGATCTTTCTGCCGTCACTTAATCTGCAGCCGTTAAGATATCTGGCGATCCTTTCTGCCTGACCGTTAGTCGCGGTAATGACACAGATATCCTTAAACTCAGGCTTTGAACCGTCGACTCTTTTGCCTGTCTCAAGATATCTTTTAACTTCACTCTCCACAGCAGCATATATCGCTCTTGATTCGGGTTTTGTTTTATCACCGTCATCAGTCTTTTGAATGCTCTTGTCCGCAACGATGATTCGCGGGATATCACCGTTCCTGGTCTCGGTTGCTTTACTTAAACGCTGACTGCCGTTATATTCGATCTCGGAAGCATCCTCACTCATTATCTGGCCGAAAATATAATTGGCAAATGCCAAGATCTCACAGGTACTTCTGTGATTCTCCTTAAGATAATGTGTCTGTCCCTTTGAAGGATCCGCCTCATAGGTCTTCATTTTGCCCATGAAGATATTAGGATCGGCGAAACGGAATTTATATATACTCTGTTTAACGTCTCCCACTCTGAAGACATTACCTTCAGGTTTCTCAAAGCATTCGATTATTGCATCCTGCAACCTGGTATTGTCCTGATATTCATCAACAAATAATTCTTTAAACTTCTCACGGTAAAAAGCTTTCGCTTCATCGTTCTGAAGGATAGCAAGAGCCGTGTGTTCCAGATCGGAATAATCCATGCAGTGCATACGGTTCTTAACAGCATAGTATTCCTCATCCGTTTTTTTAAGGAGTTCAACGAAAGAACGGCATGCTTCAGTTCCGGTTTTCTGATTTTTAAGGATCTGTTCCTTGTCAAAACCGATGAGATCGATATATTCATCAGGCAGGTCATAAGGGTTCGTATATTTTGAATCCGATAAGGAACCTGGAGATATGAAATGCCTCAGTGTAACGACAGCATACAAAGATCTGTCATCACCACTAAGATCAGCCTTCTGGAAAAAGCTCTTGAATTTCAGATCCGCGAGATCTTTTACAGGTGCGAGGCACTCAAAGAAATCAATTCCTTTATGAGTCTCATACTCCTCTACTGCCTTATCTATCCTGCCCGTAACAAGGCTTATGAATTCATCGTTTGAATATTCTTCAACGATCTGATATTTGGGATGTTCTTCGAGCATCGAAGAAAAATCGCTGTCTTCAAACAAATCTTTGACCAGCAACAGATAGTCCTTTATCTCCTCTGCTATGCGTTCAATGACATCAGAGAACATGATCTTATTACCGGCATCACAGGCCTCACGCTTCCCGAGAAGATCATCACAATGCTGCAGATAATTCGGCAAACTACGCAAAGTCTTATAAGTGTTTGTAACGATGCCTGTGAGGGTATTGTCACTCCTGCCGTCACCGAAACGTCTTGTAAATCTGATAAACGGCACATCTTCCGATTCACATGCAGCATACATATCCTTGATTGCATAATCCACTGCGGTATTAAGCAAGACATCCTGCTCACTTCCGGAAACGATTCTGCATGACGGATCAGTAAAATCAGCCATTTTCTCATCAGCAACAAGATAACCCTTCTCCTTGATTACTCTCGAACAGAAACCATGCATGGTCTGAATATATGCATTCGGCAGGAGATCTAACTGTGAAGACAATTTAGCGGCCATATCCGTATCGCCTGAAGATGTGGCATCATTTCTGAGGCTCCTTAATTTCTCCTCGATCTTATCTGCCATGTGAGATGCTGCATCTTCGGTAAAAGTTACAACCAGCATGCTGTCCACAGACAACGTATCCTGCTTTATCTCTTCACCGATCCTGGCTGTAAGAACAGTTGTCTTACCAGAGCCCGCTGATGCGGAAACGAGGTTGTTATTAAGCTTTGCGTTAATGATCGCATTCTGTTCATCCGAAAACTTCATAACTTATCCCTCCTTTCCGTCACTGTTTTCGGCGTTATCAAGAATATCCTTCATTGCTAGGATCGTTCTTCTGACATCAGGTTTCATGCTCTTATCAGCACCGATCTTCTTGGTCTCATCATCATATCCTGGGTCTTTATCAGGTTTTCCGGACTTGGCAAAAGCTTCACACTTTTTGACCATCTCACCATATTTACTGTCACTTCCGGTATCAGTCTGTGTTCTGCCCTTTGAGTGCGAAGGATCATTACCACAGAAGCCTTTGCACGGACAATAACTGCACAAGTCAATACCGGGAGCTGACGTAACAGAATCAGCCTTGCCCGATGCTATCTGGTCAACGCTCTCTTTGACGATGTGTTTTGCATATCTGATGGCAACGGTTATTGCCTCATTGCTGTAACCTGACAACTGTGGCATGCATACTATGGGCTCGCCTTTGTCATTAGCCTTCAGGCCGACTAAAACATATCCGTAATCGTCAACGACCGCATTCTTATTCTCTTTGGAATTCATATCGAGAATGGCACCTGAATATACGGGCAGCTGAATCTGCGTACCGCGCAAAAGTTTAGTTGCATCAACCGCTTTATCACCGCTCTTATAATCGATCGTTCTGATATGTATTTTGCCGTCTTCATCAGTTCTGACATCATATCTGTCGATATATCCGGAAAACTTCAGATCCATTCCGTCATAAGGAATGTTGAGGACCAGATCACCTTTACCGATAGCTGCCTCAACGCCTTCAGGAACAAAACCGGTATCGTAGGAATCTTTAAGCACATCACGGAACATTTTTGTAAACATCCTGCGGAGCTTTGCGTATGTGTCCATCTCAAAGATTTTATCCCTGGGATTGCCATCGCTGTCTACAGAACCGAAAGCAGCTCTGGTTTTCGATGCTTCCTTTAGACACTTATCAGCGAATTCATTATACTTGTCTTCGTTATCAAGGATGTCCTTAGCCATGTTCCTGAATGACTCAGGGTCTTTTCCGCTCTCATCACGAAGAGTTCTGTAAGCGGCCTCAAACATGCCGTGGATGAGGCTTCCGAAAGAATTCGGCATGATCTTTGTATTGTCATCTCTTTGTCTGATCTTAAGCTGCTTATCGATCATGAACTGGAAAGCACAGTCTCTGAAATTCTCTATCGAAGAAACACTTGCATAAATGACTTTGCCTTTTGTTCCGTCTTCTTTTTTGGTTGTGAGAAGTCTCGCCATGATATCAGCAGGAATCTTAGCATCCTCGCAATGATGTCTGAATTTAACGGCCTCACCCGCAACCGGATTCTTAAACGTATTGACTATGTGATACTTAATGTCAACGAATCCTTCGAGATATTCAAAAACATGGCTCTTAGGCTTACCGTATTCATGAACCATGTAGAGCATATCTTCTGCAGAGCCTAACAGTAGACACGCAGTAACAAACTCTTCACGCATCTTGTTCTGGGCTTTATCAGGAAGATCAATACTGCCGGAAGCAGAAGACAAAGACTTAAGTTCTGTGCTGCTTAAGAGACCCTCTCTCATTCGGACATACGGGAAATTATCTTTTTGTGCGCCGACAATAAACAGAACCTTGCACGACGTAACAAAAGCATGCTCAGGAGTAGTTATCTCTATGGAATCAACCTTAAGAGGGATCGTTCCTTCCGTACGGTTCCTCATGTCGGTTCTGATCATTGTGAGGAAGTCTTTCTGGCTTATCTCACAATCATTCATCTCGTGTGTGGAGCACATAAGAAGACTGATGAGTTCATCGTAGCCTCTTACAAGCGCTACTGCAGCAGCATTATCACCTCTGGCAAGCAGTTCATCTCTGAGAGGCTCAATAAAGCTTCTCATGCTGTCCAGATATTCAAGACTTGCCCTGGCTTTGCCGGCCAATGTCTTCTCGCCGTATATCTTCTCACATGCATTTTTAAGCGGGATAAGAGTTCTGACAACAACATACTCATAGAAGAATTTTCCGCTGTCGACAAACCCTTCCTTATATCCGGGAACGGTATTTGCAATTATCCATATCTTATTGCTGATTCCACGCTCATCCGCGGAATCATCATAAGCTTTCTCATCGAATAATCTTCCGCTGTCCATGATGTTTTTTGCGAAACAGTAATTCTCAAAACTGTCGGCAATATATGGCGGAATGTTAAGCATTCCGGAACGCATTGCCTTCATGAACAATTCCAGTGTATAACCCATTCTCGGGAGCTCAAGCAGCACCTGCATCATGTAAGGAACCACTGTTCCGCCCAAAGCAATTTTACGGTCAATAAAGATATCGAGTCCGTAGAGTTCAGCTGTGCTCCTCATCCTTGTCATCAGATCTTCGTTACAGCATACGATCCTGATATCACGGTATCTGTAACCGCCGTTTCTCGTAAGGTCGATGATCTCATTAAAAATATATCCGACCCTGTCATCAACACCCATAAGTTCAGCAAGTCTTATCCTGTCTTCTGTATCTACGCCGTCAGGTCTGACATCGGATGCAAAACCCTTAACAATAAGGCTCAGGCAGTCTTCCCTGTTTGACTCATTAAGCGCCGAACTCTTCGCTCCCAGACCTTCCAGAACAGCACGGAAATCATCACCGGTTTTATATACCGAAGAATATGAAGAATCAGATCTGCCGCTGATAACATTAAACTCGATCTCACAGCCAAGATCGGACAAAAGAGAGATCAGTTTTACTTCCTTGGGAGTAAGCATACGCGTAGCACCAAAACCAATAAATACGATTTTGGAATTAATAAGCGAAGCAAGACCGGATGCACGGCGTGATGACAGTTTATCCTTCGTAACCGTTGCAAGTCTCTCGCACGCTAACGCAATAGGCTCCCTTAAAAGATTTAACCCATACCTCACATTCATCTTCTCAAGTTCACTCATGATAAGGTGAAGGTCCTTAAGTTTCTTGATGAATGAATCTGATGCCGTCGGAGTGGACAATGCATCAACAGCTTCCTCTACCGCATCAATTCCCACACCATAGCGTGAGAAATCGCCCAGGAGAGCTATCATCATGTTTATGTAATCGATTCTGGATGAGAGTGTACTAAAGGCCTCGAGCTTACTTCTATAATTAAGAAGAATGCCGTAAATGGCATTGCGGAGCATTATCTCTCCGCCTTCCGCAACATAGTTTGTACCGAGATCGTCAAGAATATTGCCCGCAAGCTTCCTGAAACTTAACACGTCACCAGAAACCAGAGAGGATGACAGAGTCAGAGTATGATCTCCCGCATTAATTGTTCCCTCTCCACGGGTCAGTTCATGCTTATACGCCAGAACTTCACGTTCGACCTGTGCCTTGGCAAATTCAGGCGCAACAAAGATAATATCCCTGTCCTGTGTGTTCTTCAGAGCAGCCTCGATCACTTCACGGGAAACAGGCCTTACATCGCTATATGTCTTATAAACGATCATACTGATACCTCAAAAACATTCTGCTTAAATTGTAAGACTTCTCCACAGGATTTCAAAGCGATTAATAGGACAGTTTCATTACCTGCCCGGGTGAAAAGAGGAATAAAAAAACTGTCCCGAATCACTTTCGGGACAGCTCATTTTACAAATTATCATCTATGCTCTCTGTTTCCGGTTTCTCGCCGTTCTTTAACAGCTGCTCTGGAATCGAATGCACAGCATTCTCGTAAGGATTATCTCCGTAGTATAAGAAGAAATCGTATTTCTCCTGAGGCACAACATCATCACGCATGCGATCAATGTTGATACCGAATCTTGAATACTCATTGATGTCACAAGCCGAATCTCCGAAGTCGTTATATTTGCTCAGCAGTTTGTAAGTAACAAACAAGGTAACCGATACGGCTGAGGCAAGGCACAGGAGAATAGATATAATTAATGCCCAATAGAATGAATCAGTATACATAACTATCACGCCTGCCTTTTCTTAACGTATTTGAAGATATCTTCAGATTGTGTGAGTTCCAGGTTCTCTTTTATCCTCTTCAGTCCGGCAACACTTCTGTAGAAAACAAACGAAGCAAAAGCCGTAAGAGCTACCAGGATCTGATTTGCCACTCCCTGAATACCGGTTGTTTTGTTTAATACACCTATAAATGCAGAAACAAAAAGAGCCAAAGTAATCAGGAATGTTGTTATTGCCACTGCCCTGACACGCTTCGTGACCCACGGCATGGTACCGACCACTTTTCCGGTCTGTCCGTTAATGAGGATTGTATATGGCTTGTCTTCGTATTTGAAAGTAAAAAACCACACAGGCATCATCATGTAGAGCGGATCATCCTGAATATCAATCCAATAGATCGAATCTTCGACCTTAACATCTTTCGCACGGATATTCTTTACTATTTCGTCGGCAAAAAGCTTATGGCATCTGAATGCCGCAGACTCTCTAAGCTCAGGATAAGACGTATCTGAAGTGTTCGAATAGAAACCATTCAGGTAGTCCTCATCAAAAGGCTTGGCATCCTCAAGATAGAACGGTTCAAGCTTCATGCTCGTGTTATCATTAAGCATCTTTGAACCGTCCACCGGCACATTCTTAAGATTAACGTTACCTGATCTCAGATAATGTTTTTTCTCTTTGCGCTTACCACGCTTGATATAACCGGAAATGAGATCGGCCTCAGTGAATTTTGCGTTGACCACCCAATAAGGAATATATATCCCGCGGACATTTTCCGGAACCAGTTTTGCCATAACTTCCTTCGGAACAGTCAGATTCTTTTGGAAGCGGGCATTAACAGATCTGATAGCCTCCTCTTTTGTCACAGTGAAAGGTACGATTCCGTCCGGTTTGTATTCCTTTGAGATTCTGCTGAAAAATATAGCCGGGTTACCGCAATAGACACAAAATGTGGAAACCTCTGAATCACTTGTTACCACCTGCGCACCGCAATGACTGCAGATATATAATCTTGCATCATAATACTTTGTGTGAAGCTCAGCATTAGAGTCCTGAACGTCTTCAGGTCTGAAACTGCTTCCGCATGCGGCACATTCGAGCTTCTGAGAAGCCGGATTGAATATCAGCTTACCAGAACAATTTCTGCACAAAACTGCCATATTAATACCCTCCCTTAATCCAATGGATATTTTACTACATCAGCAGCTAAAAATCATAAATAATTGCGTTTTGATAACCGATACTACGTTTGGTACTAAACCTGATATTTACCCGTCAAAGAAATATAACATCTTGTACAAATCAGAATTTATCTGTCGGTTTTCCGTGACCGTAATAGATTTTGCGCGATCCGAATGAACGTATCTTTTCAGCCGTATTCTTCTGCACTTCGAGATCATAGAAGAGATGTCCTACACCTGGTCTGATCCAGTTATCAAGAGCATCGCCTACGAGGATAGCAGAATCTCCCGCCACAAGACCTATAGAGCCCTTTGTGTGACCCGGAAGTTCTACGACTCTGACATCAGGGAATCCGTAATCAGCGAGAGTATCCCCTTCCTTAACGTAGAAACAGTTTTCGGGACGGTTAACCTTGGTCTCGCGAAGAACTTTAAGAGACATCTTAAGAACGACAAAACCAACCAGTCCATAAGATTTCAGGGGCTGGGCATCATAGTTATCAAAAATCTCATCATCAGCTTTGTGGTATGCAACCGGAATAGTAAACTTCTCGGATATTGCTGCAGCATTCTCTGCATGATCAAAATGCGGGTGCGAGAGAACCAGCAGTTTCATATCGTACTTACTGCATTCCTCCATTACCAGATCTTTGTTCTCTCCGCTAGATGTATCAAACAAGATTGCCTCTTTACCACAAGATACAATATAGCAGTTATCTGTTCCGCCTTTTATCTGCGTGATCTTGTACTCTCTGTTTTCACTTTCATTCATAAATTCCTATTTCCCCTTGTAAATGATAATAAACTCATTCATAACAAAAGCCTTTTTGACAAGGCTTTCGTTATGTTTATGTTACTCTTCGAAAGTTGTTGTGACTTTAAATCATCCCTGCTTAATGCTGTTGGCCCATTGCTCAGCAAACTGCTGCTGTTCCTCAGTATCGGGGAACTTATCAATATTGGCATATTCCCAAAAACTGTAGAAATCAGTTGTCAGAGCCGGCTCACCTAACTGAACCAGATATACATAATCAGAATCAGCCATCATGCCTGACTGTAATGCATTTAATCTTGCTGCGTTGCATCTCATTCCGAAACCAGACTTGAGGAGTTCATCACGAAGGAACTGGAATGTTGAGAACAGACCGTTTCCTGATACGGAGATTTCATTTCCGGAAACAGTAGCTTTCATGGTATAAGAATCAATATTCTCATAAACCTCTATTGAAATCGTATTCTCATTCAGATGATGACTTAAATCCGCTACTACACACTGATATACTTCCATAGTATTTCCCCTTTCGTTAAGCTAAGCACAATTCCTATTCTTACTATCTGTTCAGATAATTGATACTACTACAATAACATATCTTATCCGAAATTATACCTTAAGTCTCCTCATGCACCTCATGGCATTAAGTATCGCAATTATAAGGACTCCGACATCGCCAAAGACAGCAAGCCACATATTCGCAATTCCGAGAGCACCGAGTATGAGAATAACAGCTTTTACACCAAGAGCAAAAATGATGTTCTCCCAGACAATTCTCATTGTCTTTCTGGCAATCTTAACCGCATCTGCGATCTTCGACGGCTTGTCATCCATGAGAACAACATCAGCAGATTCGATTGCCGCATCAGAACCCATCGCACCCATTGCGATTCCGCAGTCAGCACGCATAAGAACCGGTGCATCGTTTATACCATCTCCGGCAAACGCAACCTTGCCCTTACCGCCCTTAAGGATCTCCTCCATTCTCGTTACCTTGTCAGCAGGCAGGAGTTCTGCGAAAAAGCCTGTAAGACCAAGCTTATTTGCTACGTTCTCAGCAACATTATTCTTGTCACCCGTAAGCATGATCAGGCGCTTTACGCCTACATTTTTCAGACTCTTGATTGCGTCTTCAGCATCTTCTTTAATCTGATCATTAATTACTATATGGCCCAAGTATTCACATACACCGTTATCGAGTCTTGCGATATGAATAATGGTTCCTGTCAAATGGCATTCATGCCAGTCAGCACCGCACATTTCCATGAGCTGGCCGTTTCCGCAAAAATAGGTCTTTCCTTCGACAACAGCCCTAATTCCCTTGCCTGCGATCTCTTCAACATCACCAATCTGAGACTTATCGATATGACCTTCGTGAGCTCTTACAATAGACTGTGCAACAGGATGGCTCGAGAAGCTCTCACAGCAAGCTGCAATATCCAGCAATTCCGCGCTGCTGATAAGATTCGGATGAATATCATCTACAGCAAAAACGCCTTTCGTAAGTGTTCCGGTCTTATCGAAAACGACTGTATCGATCTTAGATAAGACTTCCATGTAACCGGCACCTTTGATAAGGATACCGTCCTTGGATGCTCCGCCGATACCGCCGAAGAAAGACAGCGGTACAGATACGACGAGAGCACAGGGGCACGAAACAACAAGGAATACACACGCTCTCGTAAGCCAGGTCTTCCACACCTCTATCTCACCTATTCCAAAAAACAGCGGCGGGATAATACCAAGAGCCAATGCTGCAAATACAACTGCAGGAGTATAGTATCTTGCGAATTTCGTAATGAAGTTTTCTACCTTTGCCTTCTTATCAGAAGCGTTCTCAACAAGTTCCAGGATCTTGGATACCGTGCTCTGACCGAATGTAGAAGTTGTTCTTACCTTAATTACGCCTGTAAGATTAAGCGTTCCGGAAATTACATTATCGCTGTAAGCCTTATCAACAGGCGCTGATTCACCCGTAAGGGCTGCCTGGTTTACGGTGCTCTGACCTTCGATAATGACACCGTCAAGGGGAATCTTTTCGCCGGGTTTGACAACGATGGTTTCACCCACTTCAACTTCGTCAGGCGAAACCTCGATCTCCTGTCCGTCCCTTTTTACCGTAGCACTGTCAGGTCTGATATCCATAAGTTTTGCAATTGACTTACGGGATCTGCCGACAGCAATACTCTGGAACAATTCACCTATCTGATAGAAAAGCATGACCGCAGAAGCTTCCGGAAATTCACCTGTGGCAAAAGCACCGACGGTCGCGATCATCATGAGGAATTTCTCATCGAAGATCTGTCCGTGGATCAGGTTTATAGCAGCTGTCTTAAGCACATCATAACCTGCGATAACATAAGGAACCGTATAGATAACCAGTTCAGCCCACCACGGAAGTTCAATAAAATGGAGTGTTACAGCGATAATTACCAATAAAGCAAAGGCGATAATTATCCTTATAAGCATCTTCTTTTGTTTGCGCGTCAATTTATACTTCATATCAATAACCTTAAAAAAGCCGCAACCTTTATGGCTGCGGCGAATGAATTACAACAATACTGTGCAGTCAGGTTCAACCTTTGCAATTGCTTTTACGGCTAGTTTTACGATCTTATCGAATTCGGCGTCATCAGCTTCCAAAGTCATCTTCTGCTTAATAAAGTTAACTTCGCAGCCCTTAACGCCGGGAATCTTAAGAATCGCTTCCTGCATCTTCATGGCGCAGTTTGCGCAGTCAAGATCTTCAAGTTCAAATGTCTTTTTCATAGGTATATCTCCTTTTAATTTATAACTCTGTAATGTGCTCATATCCCTGAGCGATAATGGATTTGACGTGTTCATCTGATAAACGGTAGTAAATTGTCTTACCTTCGCGCCTGCTTGCAACAAGATTTGCTGCCTTCAGAGCCTTCAGCTGATGTGATACGGCTGACTGTGTCATGCCGATGAGTTCTGCGATAGCACATACACACATCTCGTCTTCATATAACGCATACATAATCTTTATTCTGGTAGTATCACCGAACACCTTGAACAGATCACCAAGATCCTGCAAGAGCTCGTCTGCAGGCATATCAGCCTTAATATGATTCAGTAATTCAGCATGATTGTGAGCCATTTTTGCATCTCCTTCCGGTTAACATATGAATGATTGTTCATATGTTCATTTGTTCATTATGCTATCAGAACCTTTTCAAAGTGTCAACACATAGAGCGCCATACCCTCAAAATCCCTAAAAAACAGGGTTTTCGGGCAAAAAAATCTGCTAAAAACCCTCAAATTCTCTTGTTTTTAATGTCAAAGAACTTTATAATATCGACATTGTCGGCGGTCAAAGGCCGTAACGGCAAAGTATTTAACCCATATTCAGGGAGGATTTAATAATGAACAGACAGGAATTAGTTGATGCTATCGCTGTAAAGGCTGACATCTCCAAGAAGGATGCTGATGCTGCAGTTAAGGCTTTCATCGAAGTAGTTTCTGATGAGCT
>JAEEGL013704487.1_pt1 | contig 20991 bp, 22 predicted proteins | sample 9134231 | NCBI WGS metagenome assembly JAEEGL01 (sample SAMN16246548, study PRJNA631951) | gut metagenome | biome: gut microbiome; feature: rumen; material: fiber-attached | host: Bos | place: Iran: Karaj | collected 2018-10 | reverse complement strand
TATATCTATATCCGCTGTGCGCGGGGCACCGGGGAGGACCAGCTCTGGCCGCAGGTCCTCCCCGGAGATGTCCTACGGAGAATGCGGAGCATTCTCCAGGAGTTGCTTCGCAACTCCGTTGGCCACGATGGCGTAAACCACAGCTCGCTTTTTCAGCCATAATTGACAGTTCAGCTAATAAGGTTTCGCGCGGACTGTGTTGCGTCAGCTGAACCATGCAAAAAGTCTGCGAGCGGTCTTTTTTGCATGTTTCAGCTGACTCTACCAGTCTGCCTGCCGACCGGGAAATGTAGGCCGAAACCTTACGGGATGAGTGAGGGGGCCTCGGGGGAGAGAGAAGGGCAAAGCCCTTTTCTCTCCCATGAGCAGGGAGATTGACAAGAGGGACTGGTCCCTCTTGTCCGCCGTCCGCGAAGGACAAAAGAATCGAAAGGCTTCGCCTTTCAAAAACCGCCCCGCGCACAGCGGATTTATCGAAAAGGCTTCGCCTTTGTTTCCCGACGAAGCGCGGCAAAACAGCCGGAAAAACGGCATGCTCTGTCATTTTCCGGCTGTTTATTACTTCCCCTTCCGGGAAAACTTCCCTCTTTTCCGGACCGCGTCCGGCAGGTGACGGATCAGCAAAACCCGGAACACATCGCTCTCCGGATCCGCGTACACCTCCATCACGTCGATGCGCGGCGTCTTTTCCGACGGATGCGCGGAGAGCCATCCTTCCGCGGCGCGGACCATGGCCTCCCGCTTCCGGACGTCCACCGCTTCCGCGGGAGTGCCCTCCGGCGCCCGGTACGCAGGATACTGCCGCCGGGTCTTGACCTCCACGAAACAGATATGCTCCCCGTCTTCGGCAACCAGATCGATCTCGTCCCGTCCGATCCGCACGTTCTTTCCGAGGACGGCATATCCCAGTTCTTCGAGCCGGACGGCCGCCGCCGCTTCTCCGATCCTTCCGAGCTGCGCGCGGTTCATTCCGCCGCCTCCGCGGACCGTTTCCGCGCCAGCTCTTCTTCCAGCTGAGCCGCGTCCCGCGTGAGGAAGGACAGAAAGCTCTTCCGGTGCACGGGCGAAGGACCGAATTCGTACACCGCCAGCTTGTGCTCCTTCGTGGGGTATCCCTTGTGCTTCGCAAAGCCGTATTCCGGCCACAGCCGGTCGAGCCCCGCCATCTGCCTGTCCCGCGTCACCTTCGCCAGCACGGACGCCGCCGCAATGGACTGCGAAACGGAGTCTCCTTTCACCACATACCGACAGGGAACGCCGAACTCCGTCGTCCTGTTCCCGTCGACCAGCACGATCCCGGGCGTCACCGTCCGCTTCACCGCTTCGACCGCCCTTCTCATGGCGCAGAGGGACGCGGCAAGGATATTCATCCGGTCGATCTCTTCCGCCGAGGCTTCGGCGATCCCGTACGCCAGCGCTTCCCGTATGATCACGCCGTACAGTTCTTCCCTCTTCTTTTCGGAAAGCTTTTTCGAGTCGTCCAGTCCCGGAATGACGATCCCTTCCGGCAGCACAACGGCCGCGGCAACTACGGGTCCGGCGAGCGGACCTCTCCCCGCCTCGTCCGTCCCGCATACGATCCCGCACTCCCGCGCGGCTTTCTCATCAAACGTCAGATCCAGCATCGGGCGCTCCTCCGTCCTTTTCAGCCTCCGCGGGATCCGGCGCTCTTTCCGCCCGTTCCTCTCTGCGGACCTCCGGCGCGGGATCGAGCGTGATCCGTCCGATCTTCGCTTCCCGGAACTCGTCGAGGACCATTTCCGCGGCCCGCTCGGTGTTCAGCTCCCCTCCGGAGAGAAGGAATCCGCGTTTCCGCGCCACCGCCGAAAGCAGTTCGTAAGGCGTCGCTCCCTCCAGCGCATCGGCATCCAGCTTGTAGCGGGTGCAGAACAGCGTCCGGTACTCCCGGTAGAGATCCCGGCACAAGGCGCACCCGAGGGCTTCCGTATCGAGGATCGCGTCCCGGATCGCGCCGGTGAACGCAAGCCTCTCGCCCGTCGTCCGGTCGTCGAACCGCGGCCAGAGCACGCCGGGCATGTCCAACAGTTCGATCCCCACTGAGGTCGTGACCCACTGCTTCGTGAGCGTGACGCCGGGGCGGTTCTCGACCTTCGCCTTTTTTCCGCCGCCCAGCCGGTTGACCAGCGAGGATTTTCCCACGTTGGGGATCCCCACGATCATCGCCCGGACCGCCCTGCCCTTCATGCCTTTTTCCTCGTACTTCTTCAGTTTGTCGGCGAGGATTTTTTTCACCGTCGGAGCGATGGCCTTCACGCCCTCCCCCGTCACGGTGTCGACCGCCAGCATCCGCCCGTCCGATGCGATCCACTTCTCCGTTTCCTGCGGATCGGCGAGAGAGGCTTTCGTCAGAACGGTCAGCCGGGGTTTATGCTCCGTCAGCCGGTCGATCTCCGGGTTTTTCGAGGAAGCGGGGATCCGGGCGTCCAGCAGTTCGATGACGATGTCCACGCTGCCGAGATTTTCGGTGATCAGCCTCCGGGTTTTCGCCATATGCCCGGGAAACCACTGTATCGTCTGCGAGGGCATGACCCGTCCTCCTTTCCTCAGAATCCCGCGCCCCGGTCACAGCCGCAGGCCGCGGATCACGGATTGATGTCGCAGATCGGAAGGATCTCGTATCCCTGCGCACGGACCCAGTCGATCATAAGGGGAAGCATCGCGGCGGTCGTCGACGAGGTGGAATGGAAATAATACACCGCGCCGGGATGGAGCTGGCTTTTCAGCTTTTCAAACGAACTCGCGAGATCCGGCTGCTCCCATTCGTTTTCCGAATAATCCAGATAGGTCCACGTGTAGAGAACGGTCGTGTATCCGAGCATCTCCGCGTATTTCAGCGACCATTCGCTGGCGTTCCCGGACGGCGGACGGAAATAGATCATCTGCGGCGCGTCCGGAAAAGCGGCTTCAAACTCGTCCGACAGTCCCTGCACTTCCGAATAGAATTCCTCCACGGAAAGCTCGCAGATCGGGTACGGGTGGTTCACACAGTGGTTGCCGACGATATGTCCTTCGTCGAGCATCCTTCTCACGGTATCGGGAGAAGAAGAGAGGTACCAGTGGTTGATGAAGAAAGCCGCCGGGACGTGCTTTTCCTTCAGCGTGTCGAGTATTTTCGAGGTGTTTCCGTTCTCAAATCCCGCGCAGAAGGTGATATAGATCACCTTGCGCGAGGTGTCGCCCATATAGATCGCGTGATGGGCGGCGACGGAATCCAGCGCATCCTGCGCGCGCTGCCATACGAGGGTCGATTCGCCCGTGGCTTCGTTGTAGCTCCAATTCCCGCCGTACCAGTCCGCAGGGCAGTCGCTCCACATGTCGCGGGGGATGCTGTACATTTCGTCGCGGTCGACCGCGTGGCTGCCGTCCCGCCTCGGGAGGGTATAGGTGAATTTGCCGTCCTTATAGCTCCAGGTCGTTCCCCCGGCTTCATACAGCGGGGAGGTGTAAATGCCGTTCTTTTCGGTGCCGACGGGAGCGGGAGGTTCCGTATCGTCGGGCTTTTCGGTCTCCCCCTCTTCCGTCTCGGCGGGAGGAGCTTCCGTCTCCGTTTTTCCTCCGTGGTCTCCGGTCGGAGGAGGCGGATTCAGGGGAACGGTCTCCGGAGGTTCGGTTTCCGGAGGACGCCTGGCTTCCTCTTCTCTTCTGCTCTCTTCCGCCTCCTGTTCTTCCGTTGACAGGCGGAGCGAACATCCGAAAGCAGGGATCAGAAACAAGGCCGTCAGCAGCAAAGCGGCAGCCCTTTTGAGACGCGCGTTCATATCCGGAAAATTCGTCATATCGGTTCCTCGTTCCTCCGCAGAATCATTGCAGAGCGTTCAGTTCGTCGTATTTTTCAGCCATTTTCCTCTTGCCGGCAAAGCAGACCGCTCCGCCGAGCACCGCCGCCGCAGCGAACCCGATGATGACGCCGCTCCAGTCGAAGGAGGCCGCCACCCAGCCCGTCACAAACGAGGTCACCGCCGCCGCCGCATAGGACAGGCAGTCGAGCGCCCCCGTCACGAAGGAAGCGCGTCCGACCTTCGAGAAATGCAGGGGGATGAAGGTGAGCAGCATGGTGTTCGCGCCGAGCATCGCGGAGGAGGACAGTGCAAACAGCACGGTCACGACCGCTGCGGGGAACCATCCGTTCACGCTGCCGCCCAAGATCCCGTACACGCCCGCCAGCGTCACCGCGCTGACGGCAAACATCAGGGCGCAGGTGCCGAGCTCCGACAGCCGGTACCTGCGGTACGCCCATTTGGCGGCATACACGCCGGCGATGTTCAACAGCGGCAGGATCATCGTGATGACCGCCACCACGGATTCGGAAAGACCGAAGCTGTCCGTCAGCATTTTCGGGATCCATTCGTCGAGCCCGTCTTTGATCATTCCGTTGAACAGGATGCCTCCCGCGGCCGCCGCGAGCCCGAGACAGAGAAGGAAGGTCAGCGGAGCCGTGCGGACAGAAGCGTCTTCCCCCTCCGCAGCCGGGGATCCCGCCGTCAGAGGCACCGCCTTCACGACGCGCATATGGTCCTTCAGTCCGGCGAACAGCAGCGCCAGCACGACGCCGGTCACGATGAGCACCGAACCGCAGACAATGAACACTTCTCTCCATCCGGCGTAATAGAGGGTCACCGCCGCGATCCCCTGGCAGAGAAGCGTGCCGATCGGGATGGTTGCGGAAAGGCTTGCGGCGGAGGCCTGCGCGATCTCTTCCGTCGTCCAGGTCGACACGGCGCGGATCAGCGGCGCCCAGAGCATGGAGCAGAAGAAGCCGCACAGTGCCCAGATCACGGTCATCAGCGGCACGGAGGAAGAAAAGCCCATCAGCACGTTCATCGCGCCCGCTAAGATCAGACCCCACGTCATCATATGCCGCGGGTGCATCCGGTCGCCGAGCCAGCCGTTGATCAGCTGCCCGGCCGCGTAGCTGCCGAGGAACACGCCGCTGATCAGCCCTCCCTGCGCTTCGGTGCACACTCCCGATTCGATCATGCCGGGAAGACAGAGCTTGAGGGTCTTTTTCCCGACGTACAGGATCATATAGGACACCCAGCAGAGGATCACCATCCGCCGCGCTTTCCGTTCGTAAGCAAGTTCCGTCGCAGTCTTTTCCATAGGCAGTCCTTTCAGAGAATCCGGTACGCGCAGCTGTCGTACAGTTCGCTGTATGCCCCGGTCAGCCCCGTCGCAAGTTCCGCGAGGACGGCGCACACGGGCGCTTCCGTATGCCAGTGTCCCGCTTCCACGGTAAACAGGCCGTCCTCCGCCGCGTCCTCGGCCATATTGTATCCGGCGTCCCCGGTGACGTATGCCCCGCATCCCGCCGCCAGCGCCGCGGGGATGAAATCCTTGCCGTCCCCGCCGCAGAATCCGATCCGCCGGATCAGCGACGATTCGTTTCCCGTGACCCGCACGAAGCGGCATCCCAGCTTTTCCCTGACGATCTGCGCGAGCATCCCGCCCGTCAGAGGCTTTGTGTCCGCGAACCGTCCGAGCGCGGGAGCTTCTTCGTCCCCGAACGTCCCCGACGGCTCGAATCCGAGCGCGCGGCACAGGGTTTCGTTCACGCCGCCCCTTCCCGCGTCGAGGCGGGTGTGCAGCGAGATCACGCTGACGCCGCCGGCCGCTGCCGCGAGGATCCTCCGGCCGCCGACCGTATCGGGCGTCACATTCTTCACGCCGCGGAAGAGCATCGGATGATGGGTCAGGAGCACGTCGAAGCCGTTGGCTCCGGCGTAGAGGACCGCGCCCTCCGTCGCGTCGAGGGAAACGAGGATCCGCTTCACCTGCGCGCCGGGATCCTTCGTCATCATGATCCCGTCGTTGTCCCACGGACAGGACAGCGTCTTCGGATACACCGCGCAGAGTCCTTCGTAGAGTTCTCCCACCGTCATTCGCATCCACCGCCTTCCCCCGTCAGGTTCTCCCCGGACCGTTCCAGTATCTCCGCGATCTCGTCCCGGAGCGCTTCGTCCTCCGCCGTCGGAAGACCGCCCCTCTTCCGTCCCGCGATCCGCGTGCAGACGCGGTCCAGCCATTCCCCGGCAAACTCCCGGAACAGGGGCCCGTACTCTTCGATATTATGTTTTCCGAGCAGCAGTTCGGCCGGCGTGAACCGTCTCTTCTTCCCGTCGTATTCCGCGAGGATCGTCGCGTACCGCTTTCCGGCGGATTCCGCCAGCGATTCGGCGTCGATCCGGAAGCCGTTTTCCGCCAGCCAGAGCCGCAGCTCCTCCGGGGAGGACATGGGGCCGAGGATCAGACGGACCCCGGGATGCTTTACATAATCCGATCCGGAGACGATCCGCGCGATGAGCTCCCCGCCCATCCCGCAGATCAGAATGTCCGTCACGCCTTCCCGCTCCGGTTCGAGCTCCGTCAGGCCGTCGGTCAGCACGAACCGCATCTTTTCGAGCATTCCGGCCGCCGCCGCGTTTTTCCGCGCCCTCTCCAGCGGCCCCCGGTTGACGTCGGACACCACGGCGAACCGCGCGCGTCCCGTTTCCAGGAGAAATAAGGGCAGATACGCGTGATCGGTGCCGATATCCGCGACGACGGCGTTCTCCCGGACGAATCCGGCGGCTGCGCCGAGCCTCGGATCAAGCGGTCTCATCGTGCCTCCACCCTTTCTGTCCCGCTCCTTCTTTGCGCCGGAGGGTCAAAAGAGAAAAAGCAGGCTCCGCGCCCGCCTTCTCCCACACCTTATTTTTCTTCTTTCTTGGATTCAAAGTACGCGTTCAGCTTTTCGACAAGCTCATCCGCGTCCACGCCGTGCACCATGGCCGCTTCCTCCACGGTCTCCATGCGGGAAACCGGGCAGGTGATGCAGTGCATGCCCGCCTCGAGGAAGATGTCCGCGGTGTTCTCGTCGCAGTCGACGATATCGCCGATTATGGTTTCGAGAGTGACCTTCATTGTATTCATCCGTCCTTTATGGAATAATTTCGGCAGCATGACCCGCCGCTCCTCAGTTCGCCTTCGGAAGAGCGGAATCCGTTCCGACGTTCACCTTCCGGATATCCGCGCCGAGGGAGCGGAGCTTGCCGGTGATGTCGTCGTAGCCGCGTTCGATCAGGTTGATTTCGGAAATCTCCGTCACGCCCTTCACGGTCAGCGCGGCGATCATCACGGCCACACCGCCCCGCAGGTCCGTCGCGATCACGGGGGCGGGACTCAGGGGAGCGCCGCCTTCGATCACGAGGATGCGGCCGTCCACCTTGATCCGCGCGCCCATGCGCCTCAGCTCTTCCACATAGCGGAACCGGTTTTCGAAAATGCTCTCGTTGATGTAGCTGGTCCCCTCCGCCGTGCACAAGAGCGCAGCCATCTGGGGATGCATGTCGGTCGGGAATCCCGGGTAAGGGAGGGTCTTCACCGAGGTGCGCCGGATAGTGCCGGGGGAGGTCACCATCACCGCGTCGTCGAACTCCTCCACCTCCGCGCCGCACTCGATGAGCTTCGCGGTGACGGATTCGAGGTGCTTCGGGATGACGTTGGTGATCTTCACGGATCCGCGCGTCGCCACGGCGGCCACCATGAAGGATCCGGCCTCGATCATGTCGGGGATGATGGCGTAGGTGCAGCCGTGCAGTTCCTTCACGCCCTTGATCTTGATAACATCGGAACCCGCGCCGCTGATCTGCGCTCCGCAGGTATTGAGGAAGTTGGCGCAGTCGACCACGTGGGGCTCTCTGGCCGCGTTGTCGATCACGGTCACGCCGTCCGCCGTAGCCGCGGCGATCATGACGTTGAGCGTTGCGCCTACGGAAGAGAGGTCGAAGAAGATGTTCGCGCCGGACGCGCCGGAATCGGACTCGATCTCTACGTAGCCGCCCTCGGTGGACACACGCCCGCCGAGCGCTTCAAACCCCTTGATGTGCTGGTCGATGGGGCGCACGCCGAAATTGCATCCGCCCGGAAGGCCGACCTTCGCGCGGCCGAACCGGCCGAATTCGGAGCCGAGAAGATAGTACGATCCGCGGATCTTCCGGACAAGGTCGTAATCGGAACGTCCCGGCTCCACGCCGGTGCAGTCCACTTCGTAAACGCCGCGGGAGAGCATGCGGATCTTCGCTCCGATCCCGCGTAAGATATCGAACGAGCACCGGATGTCGGACACGTCCGGAATGTTTTCGAGCACGCATTTCCCTTTGACGAGAACGCACGCGTATATAATGGGGAGAGCGGCGTTCTTCGATCCGGAGATCTCGACCTGACCGAAGAGCGGAACGCCTCCTCTGACAACGATTTTTTCCATGTGGGTACCGGGCCTTTCTGATCGGATAAGGCATTCTGACCGGCGGTTTCAGCCGCCGTATATATCCTCAGCGGGAGGCGTCGCCGCTCCCGACGGATCACAGGGGATAAAAGTGCACATTACCATGCCCGTATATTATAGCAGTTTGATCCCATGATTGGAAGTGCTTCCGGGAAGGATTTTCATAAATTTAAAACTTGATGGCAAATAAAAACAGACATTTTGGCGAATAATGTCAGTTGTTTGTGTAAAATGCACCATCCAGCGCGCTAAACAGATAGCGGCCCATGGTGTCCGTCGTCACCTGCCAGCAGGGAATGAGACAGAATCCCTCCCGGTCCGCCAGAAAACGGAGGGAATAGCACAGGGAAACGGATTCCACCGTGACGGGAGGATCGGCGTTTCCGATCTGCTTCTTCATATTAAACAGGATATTCAGCGTGTCGATCAGCTGTGCGGAATACGTTTCGGCCGGCGTGAAAAAATACCAGATCCCCCACGCTTTCGCCACCGCGTCCCCCTCGAGCATGCAGATCACGCGGTTCGCCGTGATCCGGATACCGTCGACCGTTCTCGAGCACAGGGCGTATTCCGCGCCTTCGTTCTCCCAGACCGCGTCCGTCACGCACCGCACATCCATGCTCCGCGCGTCGGCAACGCTGAAGGAACGGCTGCCCGCGTCGAGAAAATCCGAGACGATCTTCTGCACGCGCTCCTGCCGCTCCTCACTGAGGACCTCCGCCGGCGGCGCGATCTCCACGACCCGTTCCGCGTCGACCGGTTCCCCGTCCGCGCTGTACCGGAAGGAAAAGTCCGCGAGGAAATCCAGCCGCGCGCCGTTCTCCATCAGAAGGATCTCTCCGTCGGGAACGGAGTATACCTTGGCAGGCCGGCTTCCGGACAGAAGGGAGGCCACCGTTTCGGCGTAATCCGCCGAGTCCATCACATAGACCGAGGCGGTCTCGCGCTTTCCCGACACAAGGGACGCATCCGCCCGGATCCCCGCTTCCCCGAGCGTGTCCACGATATCCCGGACCGCCGAATCCGGAAGGCTGTTCCCCTCCCGGAGGATCTGTGCGAGCATGACGCCGAGGATCATGCAGGACAGAGCGAGTATGAGCGCGAGGGTCATCATGACGCGCCTGCTTTCCATCTTCCGCTCCTTTCCCCGGATCCTCCGGCCGTTGTCTCCTCTTCTTTATTCCGCCGCCCATTCGGGAAGGACGGATTCCGACAGGCAATCCTCCGGATAAATGAGGAAAACTTTATCCGGCACGATCTCCCGTTTTGCCAGCCACCGGCAGAACCACGATCCGGTCCTCGTTTCGCCGCGCGATCCGAGTCCCTGCACCGCAAGGGTATAGATTTCGGCTTCCCGGATCTGCGCGCCCTCGAAGGTGACGGTATAGGCCGGGATCCTGGCGTCGATCGGGATATTGTTGTAGCCGTAGGAGAACGTGAGGCAGACCTCCCCGCCCTCCGCACGGACCGAAGTCAGCAGCAGATCCGCGTCCCCGCCGGCGAGCCACCGGTTGATCGTCCGCACGCCGTCGAACAGGAGCAGGGACGCCTGAATGTATTCCGCCAGCCCCGCCCGGTCCGAATATCCGAGCAGGGACTGCAGTCCGACGCCGGTTTCGGAGGTGGACCGGTAGGCGATCACGGTTTTTCCGATCAACAGCTCGCCGCGGCTTTCGACCAGACTGGTCCCCCCGTCGGATTCGAGGCGTTCGGACAGCATCTTGTCCGGATTCAGTCCGAACAGGGAGAGCAGCGCGTTTTTCTCGCTCGGGCTGTCGAGAACGAAGGCTGCGGTGTCCGCCGTCATAAGGATGCAGCTCAGGCTGACGCGGCCGGTCACCACGGGCTGGGGATGTCCGCCCATCTCCCGGAAATCAAACGGGACCAGGGAGTTCCGGAACGAGCGGACGAACCGGGTCAGATCCTCCCCGGAGAGAATGGTCTTCGGCATGGTGACCTTGGCGATCCGGACCGCGCCGTCCGCGCTCCGGAACGCCGTCAGCGCGAAATTCTCCCCGCGGACGTAGGGGACGAGGAACACCTCCGACTGGTATTCCTCCGGCCGGACGGCGGCCCCCTTTTCTCCCGGGGCGGTCAGAAGCGCCACCACCGCGTCCGGCATTTCGCTCTGCCAGCGCAGATAGACGGAGCTTTCCGACTCCGCGATCGCCTTCCACTCCTCCTCGTCCCCCTCCCGGAACGTCCCGTTCACCAGCGCTTCGCCGAGCACGGGATAGAGCGTTTCGCACAGTTCGCGCATGGCGTTCGCGGAGCCTGTGATGCACCAGCGTGTGCCGTCCTTCGTGATCCCGGCGAAGCCCGGCATCATGCAGTCCGAAATTGCTTCCGCCGCGTCCCCGCGGTTCGCCGTCACTGCCCGGAGGTCGAAATCCGGCGTTTCGCTGGAACTTTCCCGGAAGGCGGAAAGGAGAAGGGCCGTCAGAACGGCGAGGCACAGGAACAGAACGAGGACCGGAAGCATCATCAGCCGCTCGGCCGTTTTCTTTTTCATTCCGTCCCCGCCCCCTTTCATCCGTCAGGTCTTTTCCGTCCTGAGCCTGCATTCCACAGGCAGCTCGATCTTTACCGTAGTGCCCTCGCCCAGCTTGCTTTCGATCCTGATGGTGCCGCCGTGCGCCTCCACCAGTTCCTTTGCGATAGCCAGGCCGAGACCGGTGCCGCCCGCGTCCTGCGTCCTGGATTTTTCCACCCGGTAGAACCGTTCGAACAGGTGCTCCAGATCGTCCTCCGGGATGCCGATCCCGTTGTCGCGGATGAAGAGCGCGACGGTCTTTCTCGCGCGGTGGGTCAGGACGATGTCGATGCGGCCTCCGTCCGGCGTATATTTGATGGAATTCGAGAGGATGTTGATGACCACCTGCTCGATGCGCTGGCGGTCGGCCGTGATCTGCGGAAGGTTCTTTTCCGCGCCGAAGGTGATCCGGTGCCGGTGCGCTTCGAGATCCGGCCGCATGATGTCGCAGATGCGCCGCATGAAGGCACGCATGTCGAAGGTCTCGATATTCCACTTCGTGCGGTTGTTGTCCAGGCGGGAGAGCGTGAGAAGGTCCGACACGATCCGGTGCATCCGGTCGCTCTCCGACAGCACCATGTCGAGAAAATAGTCGCGCATGGCAGGATCCATATCCGGATCCGCCCGGACGGTCTCCGTCGCACCTTTGATCGCAGTCAGCGGCGTGTTCAGCTCGTGGGAGACGTTGGCGACGAATTCGCGGCGGCTCTTGTCCAGCTCGTACCGCCCCGTGACGTCGTGGATGATGAACACGGAGCCGGTCATCTGCCGCTCGTCCGCGGAATACCGCAGGCGCGCGTAACCGACGTCGTACACGCGGCCGTCCGTGATCCGGTCGTGGAAGATGTAGCCGTCCCGCGTGATCTCCGCGCTGTCGGGGATGGTGAGGGTCATTCCGTCCCGTCCCTCCGCCAGCGGCAGATCGAGCTTTTCGAGGCAGTCCTCGAGGCTCAGTCTGTTTTCGCGCAGCTCGTCCCCGAACAGCTCTTCCGCGCTCCGGTTGGAGTGGAGCACGGTCCCGTCCGCCATGAAAGCCACCACCGCGTCCCTCATGCCGGAGAGGACGGTGTCCAGCTTCCGGCGTTCCCCGTTCACCTCGTCCAGGGTGGAACGGAGCCGCTCCTTCATATAGTTGAAGTTTTCCGCCAGCACGCCGATCTCGTCCTCGGAGCCCACTTCGATATCGTGGGTGAACTCCCCGGACGCCACAAGCTGCGTATCGTAGGTCAGGCTCTGCAGCGGTGAGGAAATGGATTTCGCAAGGAAGAAGGACAGCAGGATGGCGATGAGCACGCCGATCAGCAGGGACTGCAGGATGATGGAGAACAGAACGGTATTCAGCTGGCGCATCTCATCCAGGGAATCCTTGATGTATACGATACAGTCCTCGCCGTCCTCCACGCGGATCCGTACAGCCCAGTCGGCGTAGTCCATGCCGCCTCCCCTGAGGTTGTTTTCCGTACCGGACACGACGGAAAGCAGGTTCGGGGTCATGACGAGCTGCGCGCCCAGATCCGTGTCCGATCCGTAGAGCATCTCGCCGTCCGGGTTCAGCACGTAATAGTTGCGGTACTCGTCGATGCCGAGGATGTTGCGGTACGAGGAGAGCACGTTCTTCATTTCGTAGGCGCAGTTCTGTCCCTTCGCGGCGTCTTTCAGGTCCCGGGTAAGGAAGCTGTCCGCAGCGAAACACTCGGTCATCTGATCCGCGAAATCGTCCATGAAGAAAGTGGTGACGCCGTTCAGAAGGATCGCGCCGACCGCCGCCATGACCGCCACGATGAAAATGAGCAGGATCAGGACGATTTTGAAGTACAGACTTTTCAGCATGTTACCGGTTGCAGAGGAAGTAACCCACTCCGCGCTTGGTCATCAGGTATTCGGGACGCGCCGGGTCCTTTTCGATCTTCTTGCGGATGCGGCTCACCGTGACGTCCACCGTACGGATGTCCCCGTAATACTCGTCGTATCCCCAGATCTTCTCCAGCAGCTCTTCCCTGGTGTAGGCGGTCCCCACGTTCTCCGCGAGGAACAGGATCAGGTCGTAGTCCTTTTTGGACAGGTCGACGACTTCTCCCGCCTTCGTGACGGAATAGCGCTCCCGGTCGATCACCAGTTCTCCGACGCGGATCGGATCGGGGGCGGGATTTTCCTCCGGCTGCTTCTTCACGAATTCGCCCGAGGAACGGCGGATGTTCGCCCGGATCCTCGCCATCAGCTCCTTGAAGAAAAACGGTTTTGTGACATAGTCGTCCGCGCCGGTCTCCAGGCCCAGAACGCGGTCCTTTTCCTCTTCGCGCGCTGTCACGAAGATGATCGGCACCTGGCTTTTCATCCGGACCTTCTCGCAGATCTCGAACCCCGTCATTTTAGGAAGCATGATATCCAGCAGCAGAAGGTCGTAATTCCCCTTCAGCGCCATGTTCAGGCCGGTTTCCCCGTCGTAGGCGACGTCGCAGTCGTAGCCTTCCTTATTGATATTATAGGCGAGGACCGTTGCGATATTCTTTTCGTCCTCGACCACAAGGATCTTCTTTTTCTCATCCATGGCAGCATCCCTCCGTTATCAAGCATATCCTGTCCCGCGGAAATCATACTTTTCCGGATACAGTATACCACATATTTCCGGAAAAATCAAGCGGTCGGGGGGAAGGAAAGGCTGCGCCTCGCTTTGTCATTCTGAGCGAAGCGAAGAAACCGTCTCTCTTCCGCTGTGCGCGGAGCACAGGGGAGGGGCCATCTCTGGCCGAAGGCCCTGAGCGAAGCGAAGAATCTGTTCTTCTTTTCTTTTTTGGATACAAAGGCTGCGCCTTTGTTTCCTCCTGAATAAGAACCGCTTCATGCTTTCCCCAAAACAACGCAGAATCCGCTCCGGATTTTTGTGAAAAAAAATACTGCCGCGCTCTTTACAAACCTCCGGGGATATGCTATAATAGCGTTACCTCTGTCAGAGGGTTCTTTTTTGTGCGTTTCCCGGTCCGGTCATGCCGGGAGGCGTCCCCCGTGCAGAGGGAGGTACAACATCGGACCGGCCTGCGGCAGTCCCCGTGACCGCCCGCGGATCCCGCGTCCAAATTCTCAAGGAGGTGCCGAAATGAGAGTGAAGATTACTCTTGCCTGCAGCGAATGCAAACAGCGTAACTATGACACGAAGAAAAACAAGAAGAACGATCCCGACAGACTTGAACTCAAGAAATACTGCCGGTTCTGCCGCAAACATACTCTCCACAGAGAGACGAAGTGATCGGTAAGGAGTAAAGCAATGGCTGAAAAAGAAAACAAGGCCGTCGAAGAGGCCACCGCGAAGCCTGCCAAGAAGGAGAAGGAAAAGGAAAAGAAGCCCTCCTTCATCGCCAGGGCCGGAGCATGGCTGAAGACCGTGCGCGCGGAATGCAAGAAGGTCACGTGGGCGAGCTGGGATTCCGTCAAGCAGAACAGCATCGTCGTGATCGTCACTTCCCTCGTCTTCGCCGTTTTTCTCGGAGTGCTTGATTTTGTCTTTGCTCAGGCGATCTCCGGTCTCACCAATCTCTTCCGCTTCTGATTTGCGCGCCGGTTCCGGAAGTGGAGGGGACAGGCCGGGTCTGTCCGGCGCCGTCCCGGTACTCCGGTATGGTTCAACGCAGTACGGTTCTCCCGGATTCGTCCGGGCTTCATCCGCATGGGAGGGATTCTGACCGATGAGCGATATCAACGAGATGAACGAAGGCCTGAAATGGTATGTCGTGCATACCTATTCCGGCTATGAAAACAAAGTCAAGACCAACCTCGAAAAAATCATCGAAAACCGCGGTATGGGCGACAGGATCACCGATATCCGCATCCCGACGGAAGTCGTCGTGGAATCCGACGGAGGCAGGGAAAAGGAAGTCGAAACAAAGATCTTCCCTTCCTACGTCCTCGTCAAAATGATCATGACCGATGAGACATGGCATGTCGTCCGCAATATACGCGGCGTGACCGGCTTCGTGGGCCCCGGCTCCAAGCCCGTGCCGCTGACGGAAGAGGAGACCGCCGCCTATATCCAGGAAGAGCCCGTCAAGGTCACCGCGTCCGCGTTTGCAGTGGGCGATACGGTGAATATCGTGGACGGCGTGTTCCGCGGATACAGCGGCAAGCTCACCCGGATCGACGAGGAGACCGGAGAGGTCACCGTCGTCGTCTCCACCGTGGGCCGCGACATTCCGGTCAACCTCGACCGCAAGCTGGTCGAAAAAGCGGAGGCGTAACCGCCTTCCGGAGAGCGCGGCGCGTGCTCTCCCATGGAAACATGCTTCCGGAAGCGGTCCCGGACCGTTCCCGCGCGCCGATTCAGTGGGAGGGACGTAAATTTTTCTGAAACGTCCCGATTGATTACCACTTTGGAGGAAAACTGTTATGGCAAAGAAAGTTATCGGCTATATCAAGCTTCAGCTTCCCGCCGGCAAAGCGACTCCCCAGCCGCCCGTAGGTCCCGCCCTCGGCGCGTACGGCGTCGCCATCCCGAACTTCACGAAGCAGTTCAACGAAGTCACGAAGAACCAGATCGGCCTCATCATCCCCGTGGTCATCACGGTGTATGCCGACCGTTCCTTCACCTTCATCACCAAGACCCCTCCGGCTCCCGTCCTCATCAAGAAGGCCGCCGGCATCGAAACCGCCTCCCCCACCCCGAACAAGACCAAGGTCGCTTCCATCACCAAGGAGCAGGTCCGTCAGATCGCCGAGACCAAGATGAAGGATCTCAACGCGGGCTCCATCGAAGCAGCCATGAGCATGATCGCCGGCACGGCCCGTTCCATGGGCGTGACCGTCGCTGACTGAGGAGGTGCGGAAAAATGTTCAAGAGCAAAAAATATGTGGACAGCGTAAAGCTGTATGAGAAGACCCGCCTGTACGATCCCGCCGAGGCGATGGATCTGGTCATGAAGACCTCCAAGGCGAAGTTCGACGAAACCGTCGAAGTGCACGTCCGTCTGGGCGTCGACTCCCGTCACGCAGACCAGCAGGTCCGCGGCGCCATCGTGCTTCCGCACGGTACCGGCAAGACCGTCCGCGTTCTCGTCTTCGCGAAGGGCGAACGCGCCGATCAGGCCAGAGCCGCCGGTGCGGAGTATGTCGGCGACACCGATCTCGTCGAGAAGATCCAGAAGGAAAACTGGTTCGAGTTCGACGTGGTCATCGCTTCTCCCGATATGATGGGCACCATCGGCCGTCTGGGCCGTGTCCTCGGTCCGAAGGGCCTCATGCCGAACCCGAAGGCCGGTACCGTCACCATGGACGTCGCCAAGGCCGTTCAGGAAGCCAAGGCCGGTAAGATCGAGTACCGTCTCGACAAGACCAACATCATCCACTGCCCGATCGGCAAAGCCTCCTTCGGCACCGAAAAGCTCGGCGAGAACTTCGACACCCTGCTCGGCGCCATCATCAAGGCAAAGCCGGCCGCCGCGAAGGGTCAGTATATCAAGTCCTGCGTCGTGGCTTCCACCATGGGCCCCGGCATCAAGATCAACCCTTCCAGAATCGGTTAAACCGTCTTATCGCCGACAAGGCTGCGGAACCCGGAACATTCCGGGTTCCGTTTTTTTGCTTTTTTCTCAAAACAAGCCTTGACCCTTTCCCGTCCCTGCGGTATAATGGAAAACGGAAGCGGAAATCCGGGGAAGGAGAGCTGACGTGGAACGCGCAAAACGCTTTGACAGCGTGATTTTCGATCTGGACGGCACGCTCTGGGACGCGACCGAGGTGACTGCCGCCGCATGGGCGGAGGTGCTCCGCCGGCATCCCGACGTGAAGCCCGCCGTATACCCGGATCTGAACGCCATACGCCTCTATATGGGCCGTACCTGCGAGGAAATGGCACGGATCCTCTTCCCGGACCTGCCCTTCTCCGAGGCCTTCGCCCTGATGGAGGAAAGCTGCGCCTTCGAGAACGAATGGCTGCCCGTGCGCGGAGGAAAGCTCTGGCCGGGCGTGCCCGAAACCCTCGCGGAGCTGAAAAATGCCGGGTACCGCCTTTCCGTGGTTTCCAACTGCCAGGAAGGGTATATCGAAGCCTTTCTCGACGCCCATCGCTTCCGGGATCTCTTCGAGGATTTCGAGTCCTCCGGACGCACCGGTCACGGCAAAGCGGACAACATCCGGGAAGTGATCCGGCGCGGCGCCCTGTCCTCCCCCGTGTATGTCGGCGACACCTGCCTTGACGCGGACGGCGCCCATGCCGCCGGGATCCCCTTCGTCTACTGCCGGTACGGATTCGGCGAAACCTTCGGCAGGCAGAAGGCACGCCGGTTCGAATACGCCGCGGACCGCTTCCGCGACCTGCCCTCCGTACTGGAAAGCGACCCCTGCGCATCCTGTCCGTCCGACAGCTCCGGAACGACTGCTGCTCCGGACGGGGACAACTGAGGTAATTTCATGCAGAAACACAATTTTCACACGCACACCCGCTATTCCGACGGGCATGACACGCCCCGCGAGATGATCCGGGAAGCCGTGTCCCGCGGATTCACCGCCCTCGGTTTTTCCGACCACTCCTGGGCGTGGTTCGAGAGCAGCTATTCCATGTCTCCCGAAGGCACCCTCGCCTGCTTCCGCGAGATCCGCAGCCTGGCCGCCGAATACAGGGGCGTGATCGAGATCTACAACGGCGTGGAACTGGACGGGGAAAGCGGCATTCCGACCCTCGACTACGATTTCGTCCTCTCCTCCGTGCACGAAATGGTCCGGCACGGAAAGAGCATGCCCATCGACTCCGGGGAGCAGCTGCAGAGAGCGCTGGTCGCCGAACTGTTCGGAGGCAGCTTCGTGGACTTCACCAAGGCCTATTTCGCCAGCCTGACCGAGCATGTGATGCGCAATAAAACGGACATCGTCGGCCATATCGACCTCCCGACCAAGTACTCGCTCTGTCCGGAAGACGACCCGGCGTACCGGGACGCGGCGCGCGAAGCGGTCCGGGAAATCGCAAAATCCTGCTCCGTATTCGAGCTGAACACCGGCGCCATCGCCCGCGGCCTGCGCACCGTTCCCTACCCCGCCCCGTTCCTGCTCCGCGAGATCAAGGAGGCAGGCGGCTCCCTTCTCATCAACTCCGACTGCCACTACCGCGCGAAGCTCACCTGCTGGTTCGACGAAGCGGAGGCGTATCTCGCGGCGAACGGGTTCGAAAAGTACGAAAATCAGCGTCTGAACGACCGGATCTCCGGCGTGACGCTCTGGAGGTGACGGCATGGGCTTCGATTACGGGTCCCTTCCGCGGCACGTTTACTCCGGCGCGTACCGGGCGGGCCACTGTCAGGGCATCGCCGCGGATCTGAAAAACGGATTTCTCTACTATTCCTTCACGACGATGCTCGTCAAGACGGATCTGGCAGGCACGTTCGTCGGGTCCGTGACGGGGCTCTGCGGCCACCTCGGCTGCATCACGTTCAATCCCGACGACGGACGCGTCTACGGCTCCCTCGAATACAAGAACGACGCCATCGGACGCGGGATCGTGAACATGCTCGGCGGCGGCATCGAGATCCCGGACCGCTTCTACATGGCGATTTTCGACGTTGACCGGATCAAGGGTCCCGACATGCCGTCGGCCGAGGTCATGCGGTGCGCGTTCTTAAAGGAAGTCACGGACGACTATCTCGCTTCGGCGGTCCTCTCCGACGGACGCACGGTCCCGCACCGCCACGGCTGCTCCGGCATCGACGGAACGGCGACCGGCCCGGATTTCGGCGCGCCGGCGGACGGAAAGCGCTGGCTCTTCGTCAGCTACGGCGTGTACGGGGACGTCTCCCGACCGGACAACGACTATCAGGTGATCCTGAAATACGACCTCGGAGAGCTGAACGAACACTCGGAGCCGCTCGAACAGTCCGCCATGCACGGCACGGGGCCGGAAAAACCCGCGTCCAAGTATTTCGTCTATACCGGCAACACGGTCTACGGCGTGCAGAATCTCGAGTACGATCCGTTCTCGCGGAAGTATTACCTCTGCGTCTATGCCGGACAGAAACCGCAGTTCCCGAATCCCCCGATGTTCGCCTCCGACCAGACCGTTCCGCCGAAGAAGGAGATCCTTGCGGGCGTGACGCCGGAAACGGAGGGCGACGTGCTCTCCCTCGACGAACACGGCACGGACGGGATCCGCTTCCCTTACGGCTCCACCGGCATCGCGGCGCTGGGAGACGGGTATTTCTACGTCTCCCACGAAGGACACGGGGCGGACGGACAGTACACGGACGTCCGGCTCTGGAAACTGGAAGACGGGTCGTTTCAGCCCGCGGAATAAGCAGGCCCTCCGGCGAAAAAGAAATGCCGGGCGGCAAACATCATACAGGAGGAATTCATCATGGCAAAAATCAAGATCGGCGTATTCGGAGCGGGACGCGGGATGACGATGATCCGGCAGATCCTCCACTCCACCGAAGCGGAACTGGTCGCTGTCTGCGACAAGTACAAGCCCCTGCTGGATAACTGCAGAAAAGAAGCGGAAGCCTGCGGACTCTGCGACATCACCTACTACGAGAAGTTCGACGATTTCTACAACCACGACATGGATGCCGTGGTCTGCGCCAACTACGCCCACGAGCACGCGAAATTCGGCATCGAGCTTCTCAAGAGCGGCCGCCACATCATGACGGAATGCCTGACGATGGCCAACATGGCGGAAGCCGTCGAACTGATCGAAACGGTGGAAAAGACCGGCAAGGTCTATGCTTACGCCGAAAACTACTGTTACACCCCGGTCCGCTGGGAGATGCGGAACATTTACCGCTCCGGCGCGCTCGGCGAACTGATGTACGCGGAAGGCGAATACCTCCACGACTGCTCCTCCATCTGGCCGCAGATCACCTACGGCGAGCGGAACCACTGGCGCAATCTCATGCCCTCGACCTTCTACTGCACGCACTCCATCGGCCCGATCCTCTACATGACCGGTCTCAGGCCCGTGCAGGTCTCCGCGTTCGAGACCCCGAACATGCCCTTCATGCGGAACCTCGGCACGGCGTCCGGGACCCTCGGCATGGAGATCGTCACCCTTGAAAACGGCGCGATGCTGAAATCCCTGCATTTCAACATCAAGTCCACCCGTCACTCCAACTATCAGCTCAACGGCGACCTCGGCGGCGTGCAGGACCTCGGCAACGGCCAGATCGCGGTCTACACCGAAAAGCCCGGCGAGAACTGCCGCGGCGAGCACAAGGTCTACACGCCCGCTCCCATCGTGGCCGGCACGGAAAACAGCGGTCACGGCGGCGGAGACTTCTTCACCACCTACTACTTCATCCGCTCCATCCTCGGCGACGAAGTGGCGCGGGAGCGCTCCATCAACGTGTACGACGCCGTCGACATGTGCATGCCCGGCACCCTCGGCTACCGGTCCGTCGTCATGGGCAACCAGCCGATCAAGCTCCCGAACCTCCGCAACAAGGAAGAACGGGACGCGTGGAGGAACGACACCTTCTGCACCTTCCCGGAGAGCGCCGGACAGCAGTACGTTTCCAACAACGTTCACGAACAGATCGACATCCCGGATTCCGTCTTCGACGAGGTGAGACGCCGCTGGGAAGCCGGAGAGCCGGGCTGAGAAGGAAGAAAAAATGGAAATCAATGAAATTCTCTCCCACGTGGACCACACCCTGCTCGCCGTCGACGCGGCATGGGAAGACATCCGCGCGATCGTCGACGACGGGATCCGCTTTGGGACCGCCTCCGTCTGCATCCCCCCCTCCTTTGTGAAGCAGGCGGCGGAGTATGCACAGGGCCGGGTCCCCGTCTGCACGGTGATCGGATTCCCGAACGGATACTCCGTCCCCGAGGCCAAATATCTCGAAGCGGCTGCCGCTCTGAGAGACGGCGCGGACGAAGTCGATACGGTCATCAACGTCGGATGGGTCAAGGACGGGCGGTACGGCGACGTGCTCCGGGAGCTGACGGGGATCCGGGCGGCAATGGACGCCGTCTGCCCCGGCAAGATCCTGAAGGTCATCATCGAGACCTGCCTCCTCACCGACGACGAGATCGTCCGGCTCTGCGACACGGTCGCGGAATCCGGCGCGGACTACATCAAAACCTCCACCGGTTTTTCCAAAGCCGGCGCAACGCCTCACGCCGTTGCCCTCATGGCCTCCCGCATCGCGGAGCAGACCCGCGTGCCGCAGCTGAAAATCAAGGCGGCCGGCGGCATCTCCTCCCT
>JAEEGL013802669.1_pt1 | contig 20992 bp, 21 predicted proteins | sample 9134231 | NCBI WGS metagenome assembly JAEEGL01 (sample SAMN16246548, study PRJNA631951) | gut metagenome | biome: gut microbiome; feature: rumen; material: fiber-attached | host: Bos | place: Iran: Karaj | collected 2018-10 | reverse complement strand
CTACTTTAAAACAATCATGGAATTTTGCTATTTTTTTTTTATCTGATGTTAATTTTTTTCTTATTTCTTTTTTAAGTCCTTCTGCTGCATCTCTTCCTTTTGCTCCATGACCATCATATACAGCAAAATATTTTACATTCTCTGCTAAATCTGTAATTACATCGTATACATCTTGATTCGTTAACTCCATTTTCTTTTTTTTTCCTTGAATATTATGCCATTTTATAAGAGATTGAACTGCATCTTCTTTATAATCATCACCTTTTTTCTTTCCTTTTTTATCATTACTTGAACCCATATTTTTTATAAAATTATTTTAGAAATTCATAAAAAATTTATAAAGATTTTTAAACATTTTAAATTAAATATCAAAAATTTCTTTTAAAAAATATAAAAATTTGTTTTTTATCAAATATATCTAAAATAAGAACGAATTATAATATATTAATATTTTTTGAAAAATTAAAAAGAAAAATATATCAAAATACAATTGTTATAAATAAAAACAAGAGTGGAATAATATGAATAATATAGTTATTAAGAATAAAAATGTCGAAATACAAAAAAATATATTATATGGCAAAATAGATAAAATAAAAAAAAAGTATTTTTTAAACCAACAAATTAATTGTATTTTATTAAATATTATCATATTAAAAAGAATCTAAAAATAGAAAAAGAAAAGGGAAAAAAGACAATAAATAAGCAAAAATAGAAAGAGATAAAAAAATATTTTTAAAATAAATAAAAATATATATTTTTTATATATAAAAAATAGTTTGAAAATGAATAGTTTGAAAATGTATTTAATAATTTGAAAGTGTTATTTTTTTTTAATGTAAAATAAACACAAAAATTTTAGCAATATTTTTCTATTAAAATATATTTTTACAAATTTTTATATAAGCAATATATTTTTATATATATTTCATATTAAGCATTATTTTTTTAAACTATTTTATTAATCTTTCTTTGATTTTTTCTATTTTTTGTACTCTAACTTTTCATAAATTTTTTTAATTTTAATAGTGATTTAAATATTTTTTACTTTCAAATTATATTTTTATTTTTTTTTAATTAAAATATTTAATGATTAAATTCTTGAGAAAAATTTTTTCATGTAAATCAAAAAAAGAAAAGAATAATTCATCTGATTTTAATTCTGATTCAGAAAATCAACATAGAATAGTAAATATAAATATTTTATTTTAAATAAGAAAGATACTCAAACAAATGATATTAAAATGGCAATAGAGTCGATAACAAATTTTTTTCAAAATTTCAAATATTCTGAATGTAAAAATTATAGGTATGTTGTTCCATATAATTGGTTAAATGATATTATTAATATCACAAATTATAGTACAAGAAAATTTAATAAATCTTTAATTTCAATTAATAATGAATGTTTTTTAACTCCAGATAAAAAAAAAATTAAAAATAACTTTAACCCAAAAGATATTAGTTTAGTTTATTTTGAAATAATGATGGAAATAGCAAAAAATTTTAATATTGATTATATTATTCAAGTTACTTTTCAAGAAAAATCAAAACAAATATCAATAGTAGATGATATAGTAATTTTTAAAAAAAACAAGTTCATAAAAAATGACTATAAAAATGATGAGGAATTTGAAATAGATAAAGTATATTTATTATATCCAGATGACTTTACATTTAAAGAAAAAGTTGGTATTAAAAATAAAGAAAATTCTAATATAAATTTAAATCAAAGTGATGAAGATGAAGAAAATGAAGTTGAAAAATCTAAAAAATATAAAATTGAAAAAATGAATTTAAATAATAATAATACAACTACAGATAAAGATGACAAATCAAAAATATTACAAATAAAAGAAGAAGAAGATACAATTAATACAGAGAAAAAAATAAATAAAAAAGATAACAATATTTTTTCTTCAAATAATCAAACAAAAAAACCAAATAATTTAATAACAAATTTATCATCATTTGAATCTTTTCCTTTAGTTCCAAAAGGATTAATAAATCCATCAGTATATTGTTTTATGAATACATGTTTACAATGTTTATCATCAATTCCAGAACTTAATTATTATTTTTTTAATAAAAATTATGAAAAAGAAAAAAAAACAAAAAAAAAAAATTAAAAGCATGTAATGCATATTATGATTTTATAATATCATATGCAGATGATAATGAAATAATAAGACCACCACATTCAATTTATTCAACTTGCCATTCATTTCTTGAAAATGGAAGACAACATGATTGTCAAGAATTTTTAAGAAGATTTTTAGGAAGAATACAAGATGAATTAAATTATAATAAAAAATATCGTTTTGAAGATAATATTAGTATGGAAGATGCATGGAATATTTATAGAGAAGTTAATCCATCATTTATTGATTCTGTTTTTACTGGATTAATGACAAGTACTGTTAAATGTTTAAAATGTTCTCATTGTTCTTATACTTATGATCCTTTTTTAGATTTAAGTGTTTCTATTGAGAAAAAAAAAAAAGAATATTTAAAAGATTGTTTAGAAAGATATTTTTCTTCTGAGAAAATGGATTGTGGTTATAGATGTGAAAAATGTAAAAAAAAAACTAAGGTAATAATAAATTAATAAATTATTTTTTAGATTTTAAAAAAATTATAATTAGCATTAGCACCTCCAATTTTAACAATACAATTTAAGAGATTTAAAGATAATGGTTCAAAATTAACTACAAATATATATTATGAACATAATCTTGATTTAAAAACGTAAATATAATTTTGTAAGTTTTATATAAATTTAAAAAAAAAGATTCGCTAGTGGAAATGTCTTAAGCAAAAAATGGAAGTATTCTTTATTTGCAGTAGCAGTTCATTTAGGTTCTTCTATTTCAGGAGGTCATTATGTTTCATTTGTAAAAAGAAATGATAAATGGTATTTTTGCAATGATGATTCTGTAAAACAATGTTCTGAAAATAATGTTTTGAGTAAAGATGCTTATTTACTTTTTTATAGACAGGTATAAACTATTTAATTATTTTATTTTTTTTAAATTAAATAATATTATTTTTTTTTATTTATTATTATTTTTTTAATATGTTTGATAATACACTTTTATTTGGATATTGTTGTTTATTTTGAGGTGATTTTGTTATTTTATTTTTTTCATTACTTTTTATTTTTCTTATTGGGTGTTTCCTAAAATTATTACTATTGTTTTTTCTTTTTGAACTATTACCTCTTGAATTTTCTATTTTTGATTTTTTTTTATTATTCATTGAATTTATATTATTTAATATTGAACTATTATTTACAGGAGTTTTTAATATTTTTTGAGAATCTGAATTAACTCTTTTTTTATTGTATAATATATTATTTGGTTTTGATATTAAACATATATTTGATTTAATTATTCTATTTTTTGTTGGTTTATTTATTTTATTAGAATTTGTATTATAATCTCTTGATGTCTTTGGAATAATTTTAGTATATTCAGATGATGATGTTGTAGATGAAATAATTTTTTTATGATTATTTCTTTTAAAAATATTATTACTATTATTTAAATTACCCTTAGTTTTTTTTTGTGTTAAATTTGAATTTTTTATTTTACTAACTTGAATTTTATGTTTTATTCTTTCAGTTTGTAAACCTTCACCACTATTAAAAATTATATCTTTATGAATTAAAGCTCTTATATTATTATTAAAATATTTGAAATTTTTATTAAAACTATTAATTGTATTATACTTAAAATTTCTATTAAGTGAATTTGAAGTACTGTTTGGAGATTTACTTTTACTTTTTGAATTTGACTTTGATTTTGATTTACTTTTACTTTTTGATAATGTACTTGTATTTTTAAAATTTGTATTTAAACTTATATGAAGAGATGGAATATGTTTTGTAATATAATTATTAGTAGTTACATTTGTATTATGAAATTGAATTTCAATATTAAAATTATTTGTAGGTTTTTGAAGTTTTATATTTGTAAATTTCAAAGATGATGATTTTATATTATTATTATTGTTATTAATATTATTATTGTTATTAATGTTAGTATTAATATTATTATTATTATTATAATTATTGTTATTATTATTTTTATTATTATTAATATTATTATTATTATTAGGATATTTTTGTATTTTTTTATTAGCTGCACTAAAAATTTGTTTATGTAGAGAAGTTATTTTGTTTATACCTGTATTCTTATTTAAAGATGTAGATAATTTTGGCATAGATTTTGCTTCTTTTTTATTATTTTTTTGTGCTGTGATATTATTTTTTATTGTTAAATTTTGTTTTTTCTTAGTTTTAGATATTGTAACTTTCTGTATACCATTATTTGTTTTAGTTTTCATATTCCTTTCAGTTAAAATTTCTTTTCCTTTATTTTTATTTTTATCTTTTGTCAAATTACTATGAGAAATTTTTATATTTAAGCTTTTAATCATATTTTTAATATTTATTCTAGGAATATATTTTTTAGAATTTGTTGATTTGATGATATTCATTTTTGGATTTGAATTATTATTAATATTTTGTGAATAATTCTTTTTGTTATTTATTTGAAACTCATTTTTATTAATTTTTTTTTTAGATAAAGGCTTTTCAATTTGAAAATCTTTAATAAATTTTTTATAATGATGTCTTCCTATATTACTTGTTTTTCCTTTTCCAACATTATATTCTATATTTTTATAATTTTCAATAAATTTATTTTTATCTATTGAATCTGAAAAATTATTATCTATTGAATGTTCATTATTAGAAATATTCTGTAATAATTTCTTAATACTATTATCTTGTGTTGTAATTGAAATATTATTTTTATCAAATAAAATAGAATTCATAATTGAATTTGTAAAAATTTTATTATAAGATAAATCATCTTCATCTTTATCTTCATTTTTATCATTATTATTGTCTTCATTAATGTTATCTAACATCTTTTGTTTTTTTTTAATATTTTTAAAAATATATTTTGATTCAGGAAGTGGAACATAATTTGGAAAAATTTTACTATTTTTTTCGTAAAATTCACAACAACTTTTAACTTTATAAAAGCTTTCATTTAATCTATAAAACCTTTTAAGAAATTCTCCAGGATCATCATAAATAAGTATTTCTTTAAAACAGCACACAATATGAATTTTTTCATTATATAAAATATTTGTTATTATCATTTTATCATAATTATTTTTTAAAATAAGATATTTTTTATAAAGAATTGAATGAATATTATATTTTTGATTGGAAGAATTCATTTAATTTTTTAAATTAATAAAAAAAATAATTTATTAACTTTGAAAATAATTACTGAAAAAATAATTAAAAATTAAATAAATGAAAAGAATGAATAACCATTAACAATTTATCTAATGAATTATATGATTATTTAAAAAAATAATGAAAAAAATAGAATAATATATATTTCAATATAGTTATATTAATTTCAAATAATAATTATTGATAATTTAAATGTTATATAAGTTAAAAATTAATTATTTAAATATAATTTTAAATAAATTGGTTAATGTATATTTATTTTTTTAGAAAATATTTATTTAAATTAATAATTTTAAAATTAAAATATATAACATTTAATTAATTTTTTTTAATTTAAAAATTTAATTATTATTAATATTTTCTTAAATATGAATAACAGTAATGAATGTAATACAAAAATAACAAATCAAACATATTATTTAGATTTCTATAGAATGAAAATAGAAAAATTAGTAAATAATAAATTAATTTTAAGATATGAAAAACCAATATCATTTCATGATGTAAAAATTATAAATGATATGATATTTAATGAAAAAACTCATTTTGTAGAGATTTTCAAAGAGTTTTTAATATATGATGATTATAATGAATTTTTAAAAAGATTTTATAATACCAAAGAAATATCAAATAAATTACCAATAATACTAAATTTTTATGAAAAATATTCTAAAATTTATGCAAACTACACTGTAATACCTGAAAGGAAATATATGTATAAAAATATAAAGAGAAAACAAAAGGTAATTGATCAAATGCAAAATAATTTTTATGATGATTTATTAGAATATGATGAAATAGATAATACTCTAAAAAGTCAAATTTTTAATAGTCTTGAAATGAATTATATTAATAGTATTTCAATGACTATTTCTTCAAATAAATCTAAAATTAACACAAGTCAAACTGATAATGGCGCCATAGAATTAATTAATAAAATAGATTATTTTGAAAAAGAAGCTTTAAAAATAAAAAATGATAGTAAAAAAAAAATTAATAAATCTAATAAAATAATTAATAATAAAAATGAGTTTAAAAATCAAATTGATCCAATTAAAGAAAAATTAAAAATAGATAAAAGAATTAAATCAAAAATAAAAATAAAATTATTAGAAAAAAAAAAAATAAATTTATTTAGCTTAAATAATAGTAAAAGTAAAAATAAAATATTATTCAAAGATTTTTCAAAAAATGATAAAAAAATTATATTATCTACAAATAATAATTCCCCAATAAAAAAAATAAGTCCAACTTCATCAACTTTCATTCAAAAAAAAAATATTTTAATGAAAAAAAAGTTGAATTTTAAACAAGAAAATATTCAATTAGAAACTTTCAAAAATAATAATTCAAAAATATTATTAAGTAATAAAATTGATAAAATAAAAAATAATTTAAATTCATTAATAAATAAAAAAAGTAAATCAATTTCAAAAGGTAAAAATAATCAAAAATATATATCTAATATAATAAATGATTTAAATGAAGGAATAAGTAATATAAATAATAATAATTATACTAGAAATGATTTTTTTGATACAAATTTTAATTCCTCAAAAAATGTTTTTAAAAATCAAAACATTTATTTTAATAAAAAAATAATAACCAACGATAATAGTATTAATAATACTAATAATTATTCAAATAAAAAAATTTCTAAATTAAATTTAAGGAAAATTTTTCGAAAAAATATCCTAGGATTAGAATCATTAAGTGATAGACAAACAAATTATAATAAAAAATGGTTTAACAGGAATCATTTTTTTCAAAAAAATAATAGTTCAAATAATGAAATTTATTCAAATTCTTCAATGAAATTTTTAATAAATGATAATTCTAAAATAATGAATAAACAATTTAGTTATTTCAATTTAACAAATTTAAAACCTAATAGAGTAATTAAAACAAATAATAATAATAATTTAAGTAATATAAATATTAAAAGAATTAATAGTAATACTAATCTTGAATATAAATTAAAATTAAAAAATTTTAATAAATTAACCAATAAAAAAATTTAGTCACATTTAAAATTATATTATTCAATAATCAATTTAATTTAAAAATATAAAAATTGTATTTTTATTTAAAATAAATTGATTAAATAGAAAAAATTAATGTTGAATAATAAAGTTTTAGCAAAAAGACAAAAAACAAAATCACTTGATTTCTTAACATTATATTCAAAAGATAAAAATTTATTTAAGGTAATAAATAAAACAAAAAAACTGAGGTTGCATGCTCCATATATTGATGAAGAAAAAGAATTAAAATCAACTCTTTTACAATTAAAAACAAAGTTTAATTTTACTGAAGAACCATCAATTAAAAATTTAAAATTACAAAATGAAGAATTTATAACAAATTATAAAAAAATAAATACAAAAAAAATAAAATATTATCAAGATGAAACATTTAGAGAATTAATTGATGAATATAAAAAAAAAGGATATAAAATTCCAAATTTAACACTTCAACATAATATTTTTAAAATGAATCCTTTGATAGAAAATGAAAATGGAAAAATAATAGATGGTTTAATGATAAATTTTAAAACTATTTCTCATAGTGAAGATAAAAATAAAAATTTAGCATCAAAAAGTATTATATATTTAAGAAAAATAAGAGATTTAATAGATCAAAAATTTCTTCAATTTAAATTAATGAAAAAAAATAATAAAAATGATTCTATAAATAATAATAATAATACGATTGATAAAATTTCATTTATAAATATTAATAAAAATAATTTTAATACTATGAATAATACTAAAGAAAGTAAAAAAGAACTTTTAGAAACAATAAAAAAATTATTAAAATTAATTGAAGAAGAACCATTAATTGATTATACTAAAGTAAATTATAATTTAAATAAAAAACAAAATAAAACTTTTAAATTATTTCATAATAAAAGTAGAAGAAATAGCAATCAAGGAAAAAGATTATCAAGAAATATAAATAATATTAAAAATTTTTTTTCAAAACATTTTTTTAATATTGAAAATCCAAATCCAATTAAAAAAAACTCAAGTAATGTAATTCGATTTAATGATTTTTTTTCTTCATTTAAAAATAATATCAAATCTGTAAATTTTGTTCCGTCAAATAAAAAAATAAATCAAATGAATTATTATGATGGAAATTCAGATAATAATTTATTATCAAGTCAAAGGTCAAGAAATAATGATTTAAATACTTTACCACAAACAGAAAGAAATGAAAATAACAATAATATAATTTTAACAACTAATTATTCAAATTATTCAGATTTTCCTTATCAAGATGATAAAGATTTTATTAAAGTTGCATATGATAATTGTATAAAAGATAATTTTAAAGAAGTTGAAATATATCTTAGAAAATATTTAATTAAATTTAAAGGTTTGAGTGATGAAAAAATAGATTATTTTGTAAATCATTTTAATAAAAAAAATTTTTTTAATGATATAAATTTAATTAAAGGAATTGTTAAAAATAGAAAAATTGGACAAAAAAGTGAAACTATTTATTTACATGAACATATTATTCAAAGAATTAAACCTAAATTAAGACAAATGTTTGATGAAGAAAAATTAATTAAAAATCTAGATAAAAAATATGTCAAATGTTTTTTAAATGAATAATTTTTTATTTGGTTTTTTTATGTCTTATTGAACAAATTATTTATTATTGTAATTATGTAAAAATTTTTAATGAGTAAAAAGAAAATGAATATTTGAAAAGTGATAATAAATAATAATTATTTAAAATAAAAAATAAAAATAAATATCCTATATCAAATCAAATAACAATTAATAATAAAATTAAAATATACTTTTTTCTTTTTAAAAGTATATTTAAAATAAATATAAAGAAAATAAGTTTTAAATTGAATCTTTATTTTTTTCTTCATCTTCATTTTCACTTTCTGTTTCACTAAAAGAGTAGTTTTTAATATCAATTTCTTTATGTCTCAAAAAGAATTTAACATATGTTTTTGCTTTAATCAAATATTCAGAAATATATTCTTCATTTTCCTCTTCATTTCTTAATTTAGAAATTGAATTTTCAAATTCATAAGAATTAAAATATTCTTTTAAAATATCCGCATAAATCATATTTGAAATAATATCAAAACCAGCTTTTTTAGAAATTTCAATATTATTATCTAAATATCTTAATACTTGTAAATTTTTTTCATATTTAGTTTGATCGACTTTCTTTTTATGTAATTTATTTTCTTTTATTTCTTTTGTAAAATCTTTTTCTAAAATTTCTCTATATGTTAATTTCATTACTTCTTTATTTTTCTCTTTTGAAATATTACTTAGAAAACTCTGAGGTAAAAAATCAAAAAATAACTTTGAACCAGCTTGCTTTAATTTTTCATTTAAAATATTTTTAAAAGTTTTATGAAATCTTGCTTTTATTTTTTTTCTTATATCATCTGGTTTAAATTTCCTTTTTTTTTTTAATTTTTCTTTTTTTTTACTTGATTTTTTTTTTTTTTTTAAAATAGAATTTTTTATTTCTTCGATTTTATTTTCAAAAAGTAAAAAATGATTTTTTTTTTTTTTTGTTTTGCTTCTTTTAGCATTTTAGATAATTCATTTGATCCCTCTTTAAAAATTTTATATACTGTTTTTTTTCTTTCTTTTTCTTTTTTATGATGTTCATTTACATTTTTTTTTATTTGTTTATATATGTTATCCTCATTTTCATTTATATTTGTTTTTTCATTTATACATTCATTTATATTTATATTTATATCTTTTTTTGTTTTTTCATTTTCACTCTCATTTATTTTTTCATATAAATTTAATTCAAAGTAAATTTTTTTTTGATTATCATTTTTAATTAAAACATCTTTCTTTTCTTCAATTAAAAATTCATTTTCTTTTGAAATAATATGGTCATTTTTTTTAATTTTAATTTCTTGAATAAAAGAATCATTATAATTTTCGAAAATATAATTTTTATTTGGATTTAGTGTTTTTTGTTGAAAAAAATTATCATTTTCCATTTCATTATCAAAGATTGAATTATTATTTTCTTGATTCTTAAAAACATGATTAAAGCATTCTTCAAAACTATTTTGACAATTATTTAATATATTAACAATTTCTGTGTCTTGTTCTAAAGTAACATATTGTGTTGCTCCATAAGATGAAGAAAAAATTTTTTCGTTTTGTAAATAAAAATCTTCCATAAAATTTTTAAAAAATAATATTTAATCAGTTAATAAAATATAAATACATAAAATAATAAGAGAATATAAAAATTGATTTATATATTATTAAATTTATTTTTTTTAAAATTTTTGATATTATTAAAAACTAAAATTAAATCATCTAATTTTGAAATATATGAATATGCTTTATTCATATATTCTTCTTGTAAATCTGAACTTCCTCTTTTTTCTAATAAATTTATTTTATCATCTAAATCAATTTTAATACAGTATATCATATTGAAAATAAAATTTATATTGTTTTCAATTAATTTATTCTTTTCAAATAAATTATTTAATATTAAAGTATTTGTTGTTGCATTTATTGAAATAATATTTTCATATTTTAATATTTTTATGATTTCAGATAAATTTTTTTTTGATATAGAACAAATATTCATTATTTCTCTTTCTGTTGTAACAATTATTTTTGTAAATAATTTAAATACTCTTGAAAATTCATTATTATATTTTATATCTAAAATTTTTTCTATTGAATCAAAAAATAACCTTTCTAATAATTTTTCTGTGTTTAATGAAACTATTGAATTATCTACTATCAAATATTCTGAATTAATATTAAACTCTTCATCTTCACCTATAATTATATTATAATTATCATTTGATAATATTTTTGAATATAAATTATTTAATTGATAATTCATTGGACTTAATTGAATTAAATATTTTTTTAAATAAATTTGAAAAATTTTTTTTGTGAGATTATTATAATTTAAATAATAATTTTTGATTTTATCTTTTTCAAACTAATAAACTAATTAAAATTTATTTTACTATTTCTTTAAATTTCATTAAATAATTTTTTATATCATCATTCATTTTAATTTCTTGATGAAAAAAGTTTTCTTTCTCTTCTATCAAATAATCTTTTTCAATTAATAAAATAAAATATTTTACGTAATTTTCAACATCAGAAATTTGTTTTAACTCTAATGTTGTAATTAGAGTATTAAAATTACATATTCCAAATTCCATAAAATTTTCTAAAATTATATTACCTTTTTCCCCAAAAATCATATTTATATAAAATAAAAACTTTGGATATTTTATAATTTGAAGAATATTATCTTCATTTAAAGAAAAAATATCATTTTGATAGTTAATAAATTTCTGATTTTTCAATTTTAAAATTTCAATTTCTAAATTATCAAGATTTATTGTATTATTAACTAATTTAATCAATTTATCTTTATTAATATTTTTGTTTTCATTTATAATTTTACAAATAAAACTACAATTATTATTGATTTGTTCAGAAATAAGAATAAATAATAGTTCTTTATTTAAATTAATTGACATTTAAATAAATTTAATTTAAAAATTTATATAAAAAAATATGTTTGATAATAATGCAGAAGATGAACTACAACTATTAGAAAAAGAAATAGGAAAAATAAGTGAATTATTTTATACTTCTTTATTAAATATTAAGGATTATTCGCCTTTTATAGTTCAAGAAGGAGAAAAAAATATGGAAAATTCTTTTTACAATAATGAAAGAACAAATTTTGAAAATCTCATAAATTATGAGGAAAATAAAAATAATTTTAAACAAATTATTGAAAATAATTCAAATAAAATCAATGATTCATTTTCTAATATTTCAAATATTATTGAAAATTTAAAAAAAAGAGAAGAATTTAATAAAAATGAAGAAGATTTAAATAAAACTTTAGATGACCTTAAAAAAGAAAATAAAGAAACTTCACAAAATATTAAAAAAAAAGTAAAATATATAGAAGATTTATTAAAAAGGGTTAAAACTGAAAATGATATGGAAAATCAAATAAAACCAGAAAATAATATTGAAGATATAGATTTTGATTAATTAATTAAACTTAAATTATATAAATAAAAAATTGATAAATTTATATTTAAATTGTAAATAATAAGAAAAATGAATAAAGAATAAAATATATAATAAAAATGACCAATATATCTCCATCACTAATATCATTTGAATAATTATTAGAAATAAATAATGTAATATATTTCATTGAAAGTAAACTACTATAAAATAAAATAATAATCATTGTGAATATTCCAACTAAAGAAATAGTTTTTAAAGTTAAACTTAAAATACTAAAGAAAACAATGGGTATAAATCCAGTATAAAAAAATATAATTGCTTTACTAACTGAAATATTTTCTATTGATTTTAAATATTTTTTTTTTTGATTAATAATTGAATTTATTAAAAAATAAGATAATAATGGGAAAAATACAGATAAAAATAATAAAAAAATAAATTTATTTTTTCCTTTTAAATATAAAATATAATAAAAGAAAAATAAAAAGGTTAAAGGAAGAGGTAATTTTAAACTTTCAATCAAAGTTTTATTAATTGATTGATAAAATAATATTTGATCTAAAGGAAAAGATTTAAATCCATCTTTAATATCTAAAATTTAAAAAAAAAAATTTTTTTACTTAAAAATTCTTTTTTCATTCTAAAATTCAATTTTTCATCATAATTATGATAAATTGGTCTTTGGAAATTTTTTTTATTAGATTGATAATATCTTGATTTAATTTCTTCTAAAATATTTTTATTATTACTTTTTTGAGTTGAAGAATAATTAGACATTGTCTCTTTAATTATTCCTAAATTATTGTTTAAATAATTTTGTATTGGATAATTATTTTTTATATTATTTTGATTATTATTTTGTAGATTTAAATTATTATCAAAATGATAATCTTTAAATTTAAAATATGAATTTTTATTAGCTGTATCTTTATTATTTAAAAAAGATGAAATGTTTTGCTTAAAAGGAGATTTCATTTCCATAATTTAATTACAATTAAAAATTAATTTATATATATATAATTTATTTTTGATTAATTTTTAAATTGATTATTCTTTAATTTATTAATTTTTTAATTTCAATGAACACGTGTATTTTTAATTCAAAATATATATAAAGGAATAAAATTCAAACATAAATAAATAAAAAAGAAATATGGATTGTAGTTGTGTTAATTTTATCTCAAATATTCAAAATGAATTAAATTCTTTATTTAATTCTTTAATTTCATTAAGAAGTAATTCAAATCTTCCTTCAAATGATTCAGGGTTAATAAATAATAGATTTGAAATTCCAAATCAAAGAAATTATTTTACTTTAAATAATATTTTATATTTGATTATGATCTTTTTAGCAATGTTATCTTTGATTTCAATTGGAATTAATAAAGTTAAAAAAGAAAAAAGTTGTTTAAAATAAAAATAAAAGAATAAAATAGTATTAAAAAGTAATTAATATATATTATTTTTAATATTATTTAGTTAATATAAAAAATTTTATCCGAAATAAAATTTTTTAATTATAATCAAATAATATAATTTATTAATTTCTTTTAACATATACATTTGCTCTTATTTTCTTTTTGAAGAATGATTTTTTTATTATTTTTTTCTTTAAGAATATCATCTTTATAAAGTTGAATAATATTATCAATTAAACATTGAAAAGCTTCTTTAACATTAATTCCCTCTTTAGCAGAACATTCAAAAAATTTTATATTATATTTCTTAGCAAAATTTTCTCCTTCTTTATAACTAACTTTTCTTTCATCTTTTAAATCACTTTTATTTCCAATTAAAATAACAGGAACATTGTCCTTACATTTTTTTTCTTCAATTTCATTCATCCAAGAAATGCTATTATTGAAACTTTCTTTATTATTTATAGCATAAACAATTAAAATTCCAAGACAATTTCTAATATATTGTACAGAAATTGATTTAAATTGTTCTTGTCCTGCAGTATCCCAAATTTTTATTGTAATTGGTAATTCTTGATTATCTATATTAACTTTGATTTTTTTTGTACCTGAATTAATACCAATTGTTGAAATATATTCTTCTTCAAATTGTTTTTCTAAATAACAATTTAAAATTGATGATTTCCCTACCATTGAATCTCCTATAGTACCAAGTGTTATTATTGTTTTTTTTTCATTTTCCATATTATTTTTTTATATTATTTTTTTAATAGTTTAAAATTTTTATTTTATTTTAAAAATATATTTATTTTATTTAATATTATTAAATACACTATTATTCAAAAATATTTTAATTTTTTTTCACTTTCTTTTTCTTTTTCATTTTCTTTTTTTTTCTTTGTCTTTTTCATTTTCTTTGTCTTTTTCATTTTCTTTTTCTTTTTCATTTTCTTTTTCTTTTTCTTTATTTTTTTTTTTACAACAACCACCATCTTTATTCTTACTTTTTTTATCATTAAGTGAAATTGTATTATTATTATTATCTTTATTATCATCTTTTTTTTCTTCTAAAAATTCATCTTTATAAAGTTCAATAATACTATCAATTAAACATTGAAAAGCTTCTTTAACATTAATTCCCTCTTTAGCAGAACATTCAAAAAATTTTATATTATATTTCTTAGCAAAATTTTCTCCTTCTTTATAACTTACTTCTCTTTCTTCTTTTAAATCAATTTTATTTCCAATTAAAACAATAGGGATATTTTCCCTACTTTTTTTTCCTTCAATTTCATCCATCCAATTAGTTAAATTTTCAAAACTTTCTTTTTTATTTATTGCATAAACTAATAAAATTCCAATACAATTTTTTACATATTGTGTACATATTGATCTAAATCTTTCTTGTCCTGTTGTATCCCATATTTTTATTTTTATATTATTTTCCTTATTATCTATTTTTAATTTTATATTTTTTGTTAAACAATTATATCCTATTGTTGAAATATGTTCAATAGTAAATTTATTTTCAATGTATACTTCTGATATTTGAGTTTTACCCACTTCAGTATCTCCTAATGTTCCTAATGTTATAACTTGACGAACAATTTTTTCTACATCCATTTATATTAATTTTTAGATATGTTTAATTTAAAATTATTTATTAAACAATCAAAAGAAAAATGATTAATATAAAATATATTTTATATTATTATTTAATTTAAAAATAAATCTTATTCACTTTTTTTTATTTATACTATTCATTAATGGAGACAACTTTTATTGATATTGAATCAATTCAAAATAAAGAAGAGTTTGAAAGAATAAAAAAAACTGCAATATGCTCAATTTGTCAAGGACTAATTTATCAACCTAAACAATGTTTAAAATGTGAAAATTGTTTTTGTAAACATTGTATTGATGAATGGCTTAAAAGAAATAGTACTTGTCCTTTTAGATGTCCAAATGCTACATTTAAAGAAAGTAGATTAATAAAAAATTTATTAGAAAAATTAAATATAAAATGTCCTTTTGGATGTGATGATATAATTAATTATTTAGATATTGATAAACATAAACAAGAATGTATTAAAACTTCTTTTAAACAAAAATGCATTGATTATGAAAAAAAAATAAAAGAATTTGATGATAAAACAAAACAATTAGAAAAAAAAAATAAAGAATTAGAAGATAAAATAAAATCATTTGAAAATAAAAATTCTAATACTGCATCCAAAAATAAAATTCAAGAATTAGAAAATACAATTAAAAATTTAGAAAAACAACTTCAATCAAATTCAAATAATAATTTTCCTTCTCAGTTAAAAAAATGGCAAAAAAAAAGTACTTTACATAATCATCCTTTAATTTTATGCACAACCAAAAGAGCAAATAGTTGGTTTTGCGATAATTGTCACAAATTTTTTGATAATAGTCATTATAGCTATTTATGTACTCTTTGTGATTTTGATTTATGTGAGAAGTGTTTTAAGTAATATATAACTAATTATATTTTTTTTTTTCCATAAATAAATAATTCTAAATTAAAATAAAATTCTTTATAAATTTTTTTATTTTTATTATCTATCATTAAATAATTAAAGTTATGAATAAAAAAAAAGTAATTCTGCATGAAAATAAAGTAAATATGCCTAAACAAATAACTTTTTATGATAAAATTGAATCAGATTCAGAAAAAAGAAATCTTCATTCAAAAAGAAGTAAAAGAAAGATAATTACTAATGATAAAACAAATAATAATAATTTATTATCTAATAATAAATATTATAAATCATTTTTCAAAAAATATAATACAAATAAAAGAATAGATATAAAACCAAAACAAATAAAAGTTGAAAATAAAAAAAATATTCAAAGAATAACACCTCCTTTAATTCAAATAAATTCATCATCATTATTATTAAACGATAATGTTGATAATATTGATAAAAATTCAAATTTAAATCAAGTATTAATTCAAAAAACTTTTTCAAATGTGATAGATAAAAATAAAGAAAAAGATAAAATAAATCCATTAACTTTTTCTATTAATGATATTGATCAAAATCTAGATAACAAAACAAGAAGAACAGAATATAAAACTAATGATAAAAAAAAGAATAATTTACTTAATATTAGTTTATCAGATTATTTTAATAAAAGTCAAAGTTTATTAAGTTCTCACACACATAATGATAGAACTCCAAACACTTTAAATAATATTTCTTCTGTCAAAAAAAAAAATTTTAAAAAACAAATTTCTTCAGTTTCATCAAAAAACTTAAATCAAAACCATATAATGAATAAATCACAAAAAATTAATGATAAGAAAGATAATATTGTAAATTATTCTAAGATCATTTATAAAAAAGGTAATTTTTTAAATGTAAAAAAAATTGATTTAAAAGGAAGAAATAAAAAGGAAGAAGAAGAAAACATTTTTTCTTTATTTGAAAATAATTGTAAAAAAGAAACAATTGATAATAATAAAAAAGAAAACACTTTTATAGGCCCAAAAAAAAAAAAATTTTTATTTTGTTGTATTCCTCTTAATTAATTATATATAATTATATATTTGAAATTAAATAAAATATTTTTTCATTTAAAGAAATATAAAGATTAAAAACAAATAATATATATGGATTAATTATTGAATTTTTAACTATTTTGAAAAAAAAATTTAAAAACTTTTCAAATTTTTTTCAAAAATATTGATTAAAGTTTTATATTAATATATTAACAAATCTAGTTTATTCAATTCAATTATAAATGAAAAAGTTTTTTAGATTTAAAATATATAGTTTTATTTAAGTATTAATTCTTAAATTTGAATTGTATCATATGACCTTTATCATAAATAGTTTTCAAATATTTTTATAAATAAAAATAATGAAGAATAGTATTTTTTCTCCATTAGAGAATCAATTAAATGACAAAAAAATATCAAAATTAAATATGTTGAATAGAATTAAAACAAATAAAATAATATTTAATAATCCAAATAATTTATTAGATTATGAATCAAGTAATGCAAAAATAATAAATAATACTTTAGACAATAAGAAATTAAGAAAAAATAATAAACCAAGTCAAACAAAGAATATACTTGGAAGAAAAAAAAAAACAATTAATGAAAATAAAGAAAATATAGAAAATAACCATAATTGTAATAGTGCAGATAATCTCTTTTATAAATTAAAAGTTAATTGTATGAAATATATTTTATTTTTATTAAATTCCCTTTTAAGAAAATATAAGTTAAAAGGGAAATTTATGAAAATAGAAGGTAAAATAATGAGAGATGGTTCAAAATTATTTAATCAAATTTTTATTAATTCTTCAATAAAAACAATTTTAATAAATTATCCTTTATCAAAAAAATATAAAATTACAGAGCCTGAAAATAATAATAATCATAATTTAATTGAAAGAATTGAAAAAAGTAAATTAAATGAAAAAAATATTATTCTTGAAATTTTAAATAACACTTTTTACAAAATTTATGAGAATGAATATTGCAAATTTAATGATAAACAATATTTTGAAAAATATAATATTAAATTTAAAAACAAATATTTATTAAATCATCATTTTAATAACCAAACACATATAAAAGATTTTGTAAATTATGGAATTTTATCATATTTAGAAAAAAAAAAAGAAAGAGCTACAATTTATAAAGAATATTTTAATATTCCTTTTCAACAGAAATAAATATTATATTATTTTTATTAAAAAATAAACATTAAATTATATTTATTAATTTTTATTTTTTTTTAATTATTCACGAGAAAAACCCATCATATCTAAAAATTCGTTATAATCAATAACGCCATCTTTATTTTTATCAGCTTCATTAATAATATTATTTAATTCATCATCAATATATTTATTATGATAAATAACATCTTTAATAGCATCTTTATCAATTTTTCCAGTTTTATCTTTATCTAAAAATTTAAATGCTCTATATAATTTTTCTTCTGTCAAATATGGAGTTTCTCCTACTAAAGCAGCTAAAAATTCAGTATAAAATATTTTCCCATTATTATCTGTATCTAATGATTTATATATTTTTTCAATATCATTATCATCTAATGCTTCTGAATTTAATTGTTTTAATCCTAATTTTAATTCTTCTAAACTAATATTTCCATCTTGATTTTTATCATATGATATAAAAATTTCTTTTAATTTATCTTCTTCTTTTGGACTTAATCGAGTTGCTATATATGTAAAAATCATTTTCTTTAATTTACATGAATTAATATAATTCATAAATACTTTAACATTAATATCAAAATTAACATTATATTGTTCTACATTTTTAAACCATGGATGATCTAAGAATTCTTTAGCACTTGGTCTAATTAATTCAGGTACAAAGCATTTTTTAATTAAATCTATAACACTAGGAGAAATTTGTTTCCAATGAGGTGAATCAAAATTATATTTATAATTAGAAATTGCATTATAAATGTCTCGATCATTTTGACCTCGAAAAGGTATCTCTCCAGATAATATCATATATAAAATAACGGCAGCAGACCAAATATCACATTTTTCATTATATTTTTTTAATAAAACCTCAGGAGCAACATAATATATTGTTCCTGCTTTAGTATTCATTTTTTTATCACTAAACAATCTACTTAATCCAAAATCAATAAGTTTTATAGATTCATTAATAGTTTCACCTTTATTAATATATAAAATATTTTCTGGTTTTAAATCTCTATGAACAATACCATTATCATGACAATAAGCAATTGAACTCATAATTTGTTGAAATAATTTAGCTACATCTCTTTCAGTATAAGATTTACCTTTTGAAATTATTTGCATTATTCTATCTGATAATTGACCTCCTTTACATTCTTCCATTACTAATTGAATATGACGTTCTTCCTCATAAATATCATATAATTTTACTACGTGAGGTCCATCAATTTTCATTAATATATTCATTTCCCTTACAAATTGTTTTAAATTCTTTTTGAATATACTTTTTAATATTTGCTTACTTGCTCTTATTTCTCCTGTTTTTTTATGTTTAATTTGATAAACTTTTCCAAAAGAACCTTCTCCTAATAATTTTATTATTTCATAATGATCGGTTAATGAACCTTTTATTTGACCTGTAAATGTTTGTTTATTGAAAAAGATATGCTCTTCTTTTTTTTTTGGAATGCTGTCCATTTTTATTTAATTTTTTGGTATATAAAATGCTTTCAAAAAATATATAATGGAAATAAAAATATTCATTGTAAATCTGAAATTGTGAAACAAATTAAATTTATTTTTGCTAATCACAATAAACAAAATCAAATAATTGATAATTTAATTAAGACTAAGGAAGTTAATAGAAGAACATATAGTCAAACTTTAGTTATTCCCTATATTCCTTTAAACAAAAAAACAAAAATTTAAAGAAATTTTTGATATGGATAAATCAAGTCAAAATCGTTTTAATGAATATAGTAATATTTTTGAACAAATTATAAGCCAAACTTCTGATATTAATAATTCTCTTGAAAATTTAAATAATTCCCAACATATTCACAGAAATCAAATTACTTTTAATACACATAACTTTAAATCAAAATTTGAACATTCATTTCATTCTTTAATTGATGAAAAAGATGAAGATAATATTGTAATGAGTAAACAACAATCAAATATTATTAAATCTAATAATGATAATGATAAATTACTATTTATTGATAATGAATTTGAAAATGAAAATGAAAAAATAATTAATGATGATAATGATATTGGAAATAAAAATGATAATTCTTTTGAAACAAATAATTTTAATAATGATAATGATGAATTTGATAATGATATTTTAGATGAAAATAATACAAATATATATTTAAATTATCCTCGTTCTCCTAATTCATTAAAAAATACTAAAAAAAATAACAGGATATTTCTAAAGAAGAAATATTTAAAAAATAATATAAATGAATATAAAGGAAGTTTAAGTAAAGATTTTTATTATGAACCAAGTGTAGATAATAATAATAAAAATACTTATTCCACTGAAATAAAAGAAATTAAATGTTATAAATGTTCTATTTTTTAAATTGACGTTAAAAATTATTTTATATAAAAAAATTTGAACATATTTTAACAATCCAATATAATTATTATTTTATAGGATATAAATAGAAAATATAAATTTTAAAGAAAATGTCATTTTAAAAGAGAAATTTTCATATATTATTATATTTTTTTTATTTTCAAATAATTTTTAT
>JAEEGL010920112.1_pt1 | contig 20992 bp, 8 predicted proteins | sample 9134231 | NCBI WGS metagenome assembly JAEEGL01 (sample SAMN16246548, study PRJNA631951) | gut metagenome | biome: gut microbiome; feature: rumen; material: fiber-attached | host: Bos | place: Iran: Karaj | collected 2018-10 | reverse complement strand
ACCGGATGCGCCATCGCATACCTTCAATGAAAGCAGTGCTTTAACTTTCTCTTCCGGTGTCTTCAAACTCTCAATCCGCTCTTTGATAACAGGTTCCAAAGTTGTGCGGATAAGATTTTGCACCAAATCAGGACGTGTATAATAAGAACTCGTCCTTTTACGATCATGCCCCCCCACAAATCCGAACTGCCAGTCTTTTTCGAAAACTCCTTCCTGAACAAAAGGATGCATTTCTAGAATACCTTCATATACAGAACCGAACTCTTCTACATCAAGTGAGGAATAATTTATCTTAACTATCTGACCACGATCATCAATGAATTCGTTAAGTGCTGAAAAAGCAGACAAAATATCTTTGTTACATATTTCGCATTTCTTCAGGTAATGTAGAGTATCTGGACTGAATAGCACTCCACCAAGTGGTTTTATACCTAATTTTTCTCCAAATTCACTGCTTTCAAATAGACGGAATGTATCCATCAGACTTTTCCATAAATCATAATACTGACGATTTCGCAGGTAATTCAATTCGGATAGACCGCGAAAACGGCTTGCAGCATAATATTTCTTATAAATATCCTGATATTTGCATAAAGTCTTATATTTGGGGTCTTCTGCTGATTCGGGAATCTGATAAACAAGGTTTCTGTCTTCAATAATGAACAAGAATAGAATTCTATATATAAAATGAATTAATTCTTTATTAAATACTTTGATATCTACCGTATTATCGCTTAAAGCCTTTCTTAATTCATCATTACCAATCCCTTTTGATTTAATTGCGGAATTACCTATAATTTCCATAGCTGTCTGAACTGCCATAGAAAGTCCCTCACGAATTCGGTTACCGCTTTCAATACTTAGGTTGAACCACCTTTCAAACACACATTGTTCGTCACCTGAAACACGGAAACGAGAAGAATGAAGAAGACGAAACATCAAACAGAATTCTGTATACTTATCTTCTTCAAGCATCCGGCGGAGGTCAAACTCTATATATGAGAGTTTTACCAACTGACCTGAGTTTCTAATAAGGCGCAAAGTCTGACCATTACTGATGATACCATACACGTTTTCTGAAGAATTCAAGTAATCAAGCATGGTTGCATGGGCGGACTTTTTACGTTGTTGGCCTTTTGCACGATAATCAAGAGAGCACTTATCCAATGTCTCAAGAGAATCATTTCCTGTAATCCTGTCACCAATGACAATAAACGGCATATTATCAAGTTGTGGGCAGAGATATGTAATTTCAAATGCCTTTCCTGAAGCTTCTATACTTGATTGTTGACGTTGCAATTCATACCCAAGACTCAAGAAAAAACGTTCCATTAAATCACGTGATTTCCTGGTACCATAAGTATCTTTGACATATGAGCGTTCCCGATAGAATCTCCAGTCATTGCGTAAGGAACTCCAAACATAGTCTATAGCTGTATTCGTTGACGAGTCAATTCCATAGTCTTGTTCTCTGTTACCTTCCAAAGAATTATCTTGTTCGATGCTTTTAAGAATATCATCTGAAAGAAGATGTCCGAATACATGTATACTGGTATAATCCATAATATTAAAATTTGGGGATAAATATATATGCGGCAATAACATCCATAGGAAGTACTGGCTCCACTACTTGGTATTCAGAAGAGTTGATATAACTCCTGTACATAGAAAAAGCATTAACTAGATGCGAAGCTCTTTCCATAGCTATATCGTCAGTATGCTTCCGCAATTCATTTTCATCCAAAGTCCATTGAATTGAATTTTCAAGTAGTCTCTTTTGGGAAATAATATCCAGACTCCCTGATGCCTTTGAATTAAGGAAAAGATGCTTTGCGTCATCTTGACTTAAATAGTCGTGATTCTCTATATTGCCTCGATAGCCAATGAAAATCATCTCTTCACCTACTAATTCTCTATCTGTCTGTTTCTTGTCACGAATGACACTCCTCACACGCATTAATAATACTGTTGTACGTTTTACGACAGCATCAGTTTCCATTACCATAGCACGGCATGCTGCAAGGTCACCTCCATTTATAGTGTCATTGACGACTCCTCTAGACAAATCTTCCACAAAAACATGGTTTCTTCCAATATATTGGTAATGCTTTGGGGTCGGTGAAACAAATGAAATCTTCACCGTCCCATTTTTATTCACACTGTCCTTAAAATAATGACGAAGTGAAGATGGCAAATCAAGCAGTTGAAAACTATAACAAAGAGGACTATCTTGATGAATATCCACTTCTGCGTTTTGTAACTGTTTTACAACAAAGTCACATGTGTCTTCTACACCACCAATAACAGAACGAGCCTCATTTAGAGTTGATGTAAGACGAGTTGAGTCCATTTGCTTAGTGTTATGAGCAAAAAAGGTATGTGAGATTTTTTCGTTTTCTACCATTGCCTTAAACTTAATCTCACGGGTTTCTTCTTGCTTTTTCCATTCTGGATCATCGTCAAACAATGTAAGTTGAGTATATCTGGCTTTTGTCGAAGTCTTTTTGTCAAGGATGCGTTTCATAATTGTTTCCATCAATGTGGCATCATTATCGGCAATAGGAAGATATACTCCCAGTCTTTTTCGAATCTCCTCCTGTTTTTTATATAAGATATTAAGTACAATATCATCCACAAGATTGTTTTTGGAATGCAATGTGGAAATAAGTACAGAAGGGGCGGTCTGTCCAAAACGATCTATACGTCCATTTCGCTGCTCAACTCTGTTAGGATTCCATGGAAGATCATAATGAATAACAGCTTCAAATCCTTGTTGTAGATTGACACCCTCTGAGAGACAGTCTGTACAAACAAGTACATGTCGCTCTTCTTTAGAAAGAGTATCAATTTTCATCTTGCGCTCTTCATCAGAAAGTCGGCTGGTAACTATATCCACAACAACCTTTTTTGTCTTCTTGTCTGAAGCCAAATGTTTTGCTATGTATTTCCCTACATATTCAGCTGTTTGAATATATTGACAGAAAACAATTGGATTCATCCCGCTATTTAGTGCAAAACGAACTATACCCAGTGCTTGTTTCACTTTTTCGTCTATATCATTCTCTTTGATATATTCTAGGGACTTAATAAAATTCTTAAACGTTCGTTTGTCGTTGTCAGCTGCTCTTTCTAATGCCTCTGGAACTACATCATCTGCATTAAGCAAATCTTTAAGATGATCATTGAATTTATAGACATTGTCATCAATATCCTCAAAATCAGAATCCGAAGAATCTGATTTCTTGTCTATCTTATTTTGCAGCATGCTAATACCTGCATCAGGGCTAGACATGACACCACGCATTAGGGCCAATAAATCCCAATAAATATACCGCTGTTTTCTTTTGTCTTCATTCTTAACAAGTTCAATACCAGCCTTAATATACTCAATCAAATCATCAAGAAGAGTTCTATATGTATCAGTATAAGAATACTCATCGTTGTCAATCTGAACTCTTTCTGGGAACAGCACTTCATCACCCATATAATGCATAATATCTGCACGACGACGCTGAATGAAGTAGTGAGACAGTTCCTTTCGCTCTTTTTCAGTTTCAAGTGTGTACTCTTCAAATTTAGGATTCAATAATCCTATTAAAGATTGAAATTCCTCGGTCTGACCACTATGGGGAGTAGCGGTAAGTAAAACCAACTGCTGATTAGGTTTATCAGACAAATCCTTCAAAAGGCGATAGCGCTGCTGCTGGTATTTATTTGCTCCAGCAGGTTTAGCACATGTATGTGCTTCATCAACAATAACGAAATCTGGACAATGGTCTAGAAATATATTTCTCCTATTATCCTGTTTGATAAAATCTATGGATATGACTTGAAACGGAATATCCCGGAATAGGTTCTGGTCTGCACGTAATTTTCTCTCCAGTTTGCTCACTGTCGATGAACGAATTATTTCAGCATCCAAGCCAAATTTATCTTTGATTTCATTCTGCCACTGCTCACAAAGATGGGGGAGGCAGACAACAGCAAACCTATTTATTTCATGGCGATCCAAAAGTTCCTTTGCTATTATAAGTGATTCCAACGTCTTGCCAATTCCAACGTCATCCGAAATTAGTAATCTTATTTTCTCTTGTTTAAGGGCAAGTATTAACGGAACCATCTGATATGGGCGTGGCTCAAACGAGAGTCTTCCCAAGCACCGGAAAGGTCCAGCAATATCACGGAATGAAAGACGACAAGCATTGTAAAGAATTGTTGCCGCCGACTTATAACTATACTTCCCAATATCCTCTGTTGTTGGACGTTTGAAATTATAAGACTTTATATCAAGACCATCTTTATAAAGTGGACGATATAATCCAGTTATTTCCGCATCTGTTCCACCGAGTGGTTTAAGAACTATTAGTTCATTGCTCTCAGATTGTTGTACAACCCAAGGGCGATTGCGGAATTCTACAAGAGTACCTGTTTTAAAATCCATTTGTTCACTTTACTGGGGTAAATAAATCATTATGTTCATTGATAAACTGCTCTAAAGGAGTTGCGTAGTGCCAAACCAAAACCACGAATCCAGCATCTTCCAAAACCTCCCGTTTAGCTTTATCATCAGCTTGTATCTCAGGTCGATCATGTGGGGTGCCATCACAGAAGATAACAATTCTATCTCCATATTGGAAGTCTGGCTGCACATAATATTGTTCAGGGAACTTAGGCTGAGCCTTGTCTGGTAGACGTAGGTGATGATTGTATAGATATTTTAGGAATTCATATTCTGTTGAACTATTTTGGTCTCGTGTTGCCTCTAATACCTGATATTGCTCATCATAACTTAATACTTGTCCAGGTTGATGAATCTCGACGGTTGCTTCCTGCATTATTTTCAAAGCACCATATATCTTGCGTATGTCAATTTGCTGATGATATGGTTGGTTATAGTAATTCAACAGATTACTATAATCAGCAGGAGTCAAATCATTTAATTCATCCGGTGTGTAGACATTCTTGCTCCCAAAACATATCTCATAAGCTCTATTAACGACTGCTCGGTAAGACTCTGGTTCTTTAACCAATCTTTCCAAAACACCAAGAGAGCCCTCAGCATTCTCATATATAAAGACATTGGGAACATTTCCTTCTCCCATGACATCTGCACCAATTTCGCTCCCCTCTATTTGGAAAACATCTTCTATTGCTTGTTTGAAAGCATAAAGGAAGGTACGAACGGCTGAAGAGTCATTAAGCATTATTGCCTGTAAGGGCTGAATATAAATCGCATTGGCAGTACTCTCTGTGAACAATTTTACAAATTTTGTTCTTTCGAGTTCCTCTGGATGTTGTTCTTGTTCATCTTGAATGGCTTTTAGGCGTTCTGCACTAATCCAATCACCTGTTTTCGTGTCAAATGCGAAACCATTACTGTTATTCTTGTTTTTCGATTCAAGGAAATAAGTAATACGACATGCTGGAATATATCGTATATTTGCAAGATGCTGTCCATTACTAATCAGTTCACATTCACTGATTGCACGTGGGTCATCACTCGAAAAGAATGTCTTATTCTGATAGTACTTCCTTGTACGTTCTTCCTCTTGACAAGTAATTTTCTCCGTTTCCGTTGCTATCATATCTTGAGCTTGAATGCATGTTCCAGGAATAAGCTTTGCCACTCCATCAAGAGATTCTCCAGTCATTATATCTGTATGATGTTCGCTATTTTCTTGGTCTTTATAAATGACTCCTGTCTTAGGGTTATAGAAGAATTTGTGACTTAGAACATCCGTTGTTAGCATCATTCTGTTCACCCTAAACTTACCTCCATTGTTATAGATAATATTCTGAGGTCCGAATTCACTTAATGCGAGTGATTTAGGACGGCTAAGGAATTCGACGGCATCTGTCTTATACTGCAACATTGCCCTTTGTGGCAACTTCGTGAAATTGTATCCAGGCAGGAATCCTTCACTTGCAAGGTAGCGATAAGGATAAAATTCGTTTTCTTCCCTATTCCGGCCTTGATTAACACCAAGAAGAAGATCTCTCTGGTTTTCTCCTCTTGCTTGCTTCACATGTGCATCACGCTTTTCTGAAGAATTCTCTCCATAAATTCTATTATTGATAATAGCACTTGCTTCTTCTATTTGAATTTGTGCCTGTTTATACAATGCACGCCATCTGTCAAGTGAATGGTCAAAATCATGCTCATATGAATCCAAGATCTTGTCTATCCAATTATCATTATACCATCTTGGTTTTTCTGAATCAAGTCTATCTTTTAAGAAAGTATCTGAAATGACTTTACGGAAAATCTCTTTGATTTCAGCTTTACGTTCTTTTGTCAGGCGTAAATAAAGTCTTACTTCATCTTTCAGGATAATATTATTAATATCAGAGTAATCTACAAGTTTCGAAATACCATCAGATAACTGTGGTATTGGACATATTGAAAGAACTGTAGAATGGAGATGCGTACGGAATAGTTCCTCGTTAATGAGTTCCATCCGAGGAGCCTTTACCTCACCCTTGACCATTTTGTTGGGATTGTGAAGGTAATAATTCTCATGCGAATTACGAGGGCGGCAATATGTGTAAACAAGAGCAGCTTGGCCGCTTCGGCCAGCTCGACCAGCACGCTGAGTATAATTAGCAGGTGTTGGTGGAACATTCCTCATTCCAACAACTGATAAATCCTTGATGTCAATACCAAGTTCCATTGTAGGTGAACAATAAAGAATAGGGAATCTTCCTTCCCTAAAATCTTGTTCACGCTTCTCGCGATCTTCCTTAGAAACTTGGCCAGTATGGTCTTTTGCTTCCAAATTAAGGGTTCCGAGAGGAATATTCTTATAGAAATACTGGAAGTAACTGTTGGGAGATTCAGTGTATAATGTTTCTTTACCAAGAGTTCTTACTTTAACAAGGTTTTTCCTTCTTGTTTGCTGGTCTCCAGGATTCCACAAGATTGAATTATAATCAAGCATATATGTTCCATCCCCTTCCACAATATAATTATTCAGAACATTGAAGAGACTTTTCATATACTCGACATACTCATTTTCATTTTGAATTATTCGCCCAGCGTTTGAAGATAAGTAGTCTTTTACAAATGTAGCGAGTTTACTTCTGTATCCGCCACTTTCGAGGTTATAGGTGTTTCTTCTATTAGGTCTTGTTATAAACAACTCATGATATGCAGAGATTGTGTCATTATCGTCAAGGGTCCATGGCTTTTTCAAATTTTCTTTTGTTGCTTTCATTATATCCTTGACTATTTGTTCTGTTCTTTCGGAACTATAGATACAAAGTTTATGACGCAAATAGTCTAATATCTGTATGATAAACTCCTCTTTTTGGTTATCATCAAGACCTTCCAATTCTGGAACATCATATAGCCTCTCTGAATCATTTTCACCCGTAATTTCATCATGAAGATATTTGTAGTCTATTTTTAACAAAGCACAATCTTCCAAATTTGGCATGATTACAGTCCAATTTCCTGCTAAATCATCATAAATAATTGTTGAAAGATACTGAATCATGTGCTCTTTCACTTCATCTGCCCTTCTTCCCCTTAAACCATCACGCTTGGAGAAGTCATCAAATGAAAGATGCAGGTTTTCAAAAACTAATCTTGCGATTTTTGTGCTATCTATCGTATCATTTGTATCTTTAATTGAGTTCCATATGGCTGAGCGTATCTTACCAATTCTAATAAAATCATTAAAGTGTCCGGCTTGAAGAGCAGCATCTTGACGAGCATCCACAAAAGTCATAACCTTTCTGTCTTGCTCCTCAACGCCAAGCTTCTGCATAAGAATAATATCCTCGTATGAAAGGACCGTCGTTGCTGTACTCCTTCCTTCACTACCAATTTTTGAAAGTTTAGACCATTCAGATTGTTTACCTTTATACACAGCTTTGGAAGTGGGGTCAAACATAAGTGGAGAGGGCACATATATAGCTTCAATCACCCCAGAAAAATCCATCTGATTGGTAAATGAATAGGCCCCAGACTGAGTAATGTAGATTTTTTGTGGTAGCCGTTCTGCATAAGTGGGCTTAAGTCTTCTCCCTCTCCGATTCTCTGTAAACCAATCGTTGGGAAGATCTTCTGATTCTGTATCTATTATGTAATCATCGATTGACTCACCCTCATGTGGAATAATGATATAGCCATCATTTACATTTCCTTCCTCATCAGATACGATTCTACCATCGAAACTGCGAGGCATAATTATTGCATTGCTCGTATCAAGACATACAACATAAAACTCATGCCCACTAGTTCGACTAAATACAATCGGATAATACATTATTTTGGTATTGCCATGAGACAGCTCTTCACAATATAACTTTTCCTCAACGGTAATAAGCCTGTTATCTGAGGAACCTATAGTTGCATAAACATTTCCTGTCTGTGGAATAAACTGATGAATCTTATATGGAAGAACTTGCGCAGAGCAGTGAACGTTTATCCTATTACACCAATTAAGTACGTCCAAGATATGAGTTTGACATTTATCTACTGGTATTTCAATACTTGAACTTAATTTCTGAGCCATTTGCTCTACAGAAATAGGATTCCCTCTGAAATACTTATTCTCACGACGATCCCACTTTAGAGCAATATTCTGTTCTATCCAAACCGCTGTAGGATAATGAGACACTAATTCTGTATCCAATTCTTGGGGGACAGCAGAATTAACAGCATTACGTAATTCTACCTCTGATGGCTCTTCTTCATGAAGACCTATACTTAATGTCTCATCAATAATTTGCTCTTTTGAGTATGAACTGCCAAATATACAAGAAGCAACTTCAGCAACTTTTTCTCTTTGTTGAGAATAAGACATAGTGTCATCCGCGACCATAGTAGCGGAAGTTCCGAAACATAAAACCTTCCCTGAAGCCTGTGATTTAATTCTGCGTATGAGAAATGACACATCACTTCCTTGCATTCCACGGTATGTATGCAATTCGTCAAAGACTAAAAAATGTAAATTATCCAAAAAACATTTTCTCAGACCTTCTTCGTTACCTGCACGAGTCATTAGCAACTCTAGCATCATGTAGTTGGTGAGTATTATATTGGGAGGTGTTTGCTGCATTTTTGAACGCTGTTCATCATTTTCCTGACCTGTATATTTACCGAAGGAAAATGGGCAGTTTCTTCCAGATTTCTCCTCAAAAGCCTTTCTATATCTATTTAATTCTTCCCATTGAGAGTTAATCAAAGCATTCATGGGATAAACAATAATAGCAATTGTCTTGTTTTTACAAGACTCTTCATGTTGTAAAATATAATTAAAAATAGTAGCCATGAATGTTCTTGACTTGCCAGATCCAGTTCCTGAAGTAACGATGAACTCTTTATCCTGACAGCCCAACTCAATTGCTTCTTGTTGATGTTTATAGAAGGATGTTGAAAAGAACAAGCCTAAATCCTTATGAATGGGTAATCCTTTTGCAATTAGATCTTTAACTCCAATTCCTTTAGCAAAGGTTGGGTTAAATTGAATTAAAGCCTTAGGCCATAATTGTTCTGATTTGATAGCTCCTGACACAATATCTTCAATCCGTTTATCTTTAATTGAAACGAAACTTTGAAGATATGACTTGTAATTAGCCTTTAAGGAGTCATACAACTCGATTATGTTCATATGTCTGCTGTTTAAGTTATTAAGCAAAAAATCTAGGTCAACACTAGTTGTTTAAATAAATGCAAAAATATATAAAATTTTTGAACGGTCATCTTTTCTCATTATTTATTTAAAAATTATTAAGGTTTAATAGGGGTTACATTAGTTCAATGAATTGTTCTGCCCAAAGAGAAATATTTTACAAAGACATATTGACCTAAAAAAAGATTTATGTTCCAAATTATGGTGATTGTATTCAACCAGTCAATAAGCATACTTTCTTTTTTAAAAATCAAGGCATGGTTTTACCCGAACAGTTGTGATTTTTTCTCTTTAAGGGACACAAATTATATAAGATTTTATTAACTTGTTCACGTGTCAAGTCGCAATTTAATGCGCTTATCAGTTCTTCTTGTCTAGGCTGGCCAAAAGCAAGTCTATAAAGACCCAAAACATGAAGCATTGATTCGTATTTTTGGATGTCATGACTATATTGAATAAGTGGTACGACACGTTCTATACACACGGCCCTCTTGCTTTTATCATTGAAAATCCAGTTTGGAATTATGTCACATTTGAAATCTGCCGTTCCCCTATTTTCTTTAGACCATTCAAATATTTCATCCCATGGGTTATTAGTATTAAAAGTTAGTTGATGCTTGTATTTATTGGCAATTCGTTGGCGAATCACCAATCCTCTGAATCTATTTACACGTCCTTCACGCTGTTCCAAATCAATCGCATTTTCTGGTAAATTCCAATGCATAATTCTGCGGCAATACCAATGAAAGTCCAAACCTTCTTGTCCAATACTTGTTGTTGCAAGTATAAACGGACGGAACGGGGAATTAAAGGCTTCACGGATATTCACGGAACGTGTTGCTGCCGTACTACTCATAGTATTTATTCCAAATGCAGCAGCATAATGTGTACGAAGATTGTGCCGAACATCATTTTGAAATTCCTCGTCTTTCTCAACCTCTTTTGTAAATGTCGACGCATCATCTACCTTCAGATTTGTGGTTCTAAGCCCTAAAACTTTACATACAGCTTCTGCTGTGTCATAAGCCGAATCGTAGTCGTTTTGCAACATAAATATATATTCATCGAGCATGGACTGAATATTGCCATCTAGGCAATATCTCAACACTTTTTCCCAATATGGCATTTTATCGTCATTGTACAGAAGTTCTATGACGGCTATGCTTTCTGGTTTATTAAACAAGTCGATGAAGGCAAGTCCTATCATGAAAGCAGCAACAGTTGTTTTATATATATCTTCATAATAACGCTTAAGCGCTCTATATGCACATACTGCGGGTGAAGCCAAAGACAATAAAGCCATGAGTCTTGATTGGTCTTCGATTTGCTCATTATTAATGATAAGAGGGACTGTAGGTGTGTCGTTACTATATAAAATGTTTTCAAGATATGGCATATATTGTGATGTAAGTATAGACTCTCTTACCTTATCACTATCTGATGAAGAGCTATTTTGACGATTTCTCTTGACTAGCTCTATTGCCTTGGAAATCCAACGACATGATATATATTGTTCTCTATCGGATATGATAGGCAGCGACCATGTTATATGCGTATCCATATGGGCTTTTCTTTTCCCATAAGTTTTACAGAACAACTTTATTTTTTTCTTCCATTTCCTACTTAAACTATTCAGGATATCCTCAGGTGTCTTAGTTTTCTTTAAGAAGTCTTTTGGATCAATTTGGTTGGCTATTTCCCATGAAGGATAAGCCAGAAGTAGTGTTGTCATGTTCGGCAGCTCTTGAGCTTCGTCTGATCCATTCTTAGTAGCTTTTTTCTTTATGAAGTTTAGTCTCCGTCTTGGCTTACGAGCTTCGTCACCTTTGCCAGCTGATCTTCTGTCTGGGAAATACTTGAATCCCTTTTCATTACCCTCACCTTCAATACTTATTTTGATTCGACCAGTTTTCTCGAGTGTTCTCAATTTGCCAATGGTGTATTTTTCTGCATCATAAGATACTAATGTAGCTATCATCTTTGGCACGAGTTTCCATGCAGAAAATACAAGGGTTTTGCTAAAATTATCTCTGCCCTCGAATGCTCCTTTGGGTGTATAATAAGGCATTGAAGGAGGACACCACAGGAGCAATGAATCTTGTTCCATAGAGTTGGTCAAGAGTTTAAGTCTACGATTAGGCCAGTCACCATTTACGTGGAAGGTATATGAATTAATGGCATCCAAATTCACGAAGGCATTACTTCGAAGAGAAAGCGAAACACCTGAAGCATTCTCACCAACTTTGTATTCTTTAAGAAAAGACATTGAATAGGGAGCGGACTTGACATATTCTATGGGGGATGGAGCCTGCTCTCCCTTTTTACGGTAGATGGTTCTAAATATTTCATCCATGTGAATGAAGTCCGCAATATCATCAGATGTTGCAGCAATAGGAGTTGGAGAAACATCTTTCACCATTGCATTGGGGTCATTTGAGACAATTATCTTTTCTGTCCTGCAAATCACTCCAGCATATAGTTTTTCAATTTCTTTTTTATGATACTCTATCTCCTTGATGATTGCATCACGATCTATAGCATCTTTTAAAGACAGCATTTTACTGAAAATTGCATTACGATTGTCCTCATAATCCTTCCAATTAATGCTTTTCCCCTCATACAAGAAATGTAAGACACGCTCCATCTCTTTATAATGCTGTTGTCCAAGTTGTTCGTCAGTTTGAGTGGTATATACCTTAAATGGAGTTGCGCTGAGCATTAGAATACGAGCATCTGGTTGTCCAAACACTTTTCGTGCAACTATCAGCTGTTCGTCTTCTTCGTCTTCACCATTGTTACATACTTCTATCAAGTTGCTATATCGCTGAAATTCATCAAGAATGTAAATATCGGCATTCATCAAGTCAAGACATACGTCACGCATAACCTTTCGAAGCTGACCTATGATTTGGCTGAAATTGGTTTGTTTTTCAGAAAAATGAGGAAGGATATCATACAGTAGGGCATCATATAAGCAGTTATGAGAGACTGGATATCCACCAAATAGTTGCGTTCCTTCATCAAGTTTGATTTTAGTTTTCTTGAGTTCTTCTATATATTTCCTTTTTACATCAAATCGAATATTATCAGTAAATTCACTTTTTTTCCAACAGATTTTACGGTCGGAACCCTTTAATAGTTTAAATAGATTGTTTTTATGAGTAGTATTAGTAATATATTCGGAGAGAATCTTATAGATGATATATCTCTCTTTCTTAATTCCTTGAGACGAATGTGAACTAAAAGACGTTGATGGCGTTAGTGAAAAAATCTGAATAGGCTCATTGTGATTAACTTGTTCCAATGCCAATAGGGAAATACGATTAACATCGCTAACTATACAGTTAATATTTTTTGTATAATTCAGTTTCTTCAGGTTTTGGGCTGCAAGTTGCTGATTAGAGCAGATATAGTACACGTTTAATGGCTCGGTCTTATTAAAATGTTTATATACTTTTGCCACAAGACCTTTTGCTACCCAAGTCTTGCCCAAACCTACATCGTCTGCAACGAGCATACGAGGTTGATTCTGCTTATACATTTGGTTGTATAAGTAATCTACTGTTGCCCTTTGAATATCCGTAAGTTTCTTTCTTACCTCATCTACCTTATCTTGATACTTCATTTCGTATATTGTTTAAACAAATCAACCATCTTGAAGAAATCGTCATTAAGAATCGAATTCTTCTCATTTTTACCTCCTCTCAGTCCCTCGGCTTTGGTTATAAACTCCTTTAGGGCAGCTTTGCCTCTACTGGCTGCCAGTAACAATCTTTCGTAGACCGGCAATGCATATTGCCCCCAGATTAAATTTGCGCTTTTACTGCCCTTATTTTCTTTATTCTTGCCAATAAACTGTTCCTTCTCTGGCATGTCATTGTCAAGAATAAATAGCAGATAGCGGAGCATTCGTTCATCGGAGTCCAAAATTTGTTCCATCACTCTTTTATGGCGCAATTTGGGTATTATAATGCCTGTATCTAAGAGGAATGTTTTTTCCGTCAATAATCTCTGCCCCTTCAGTTTTACTGAAATTTTTATAAAGCGCGACAGTTCTTGGCAGGGAATATAATGAAATTCAACATTATCTTGGTTTAACAAATTCCATGTTTCATGGGTGCCGGCTGGAACTGATGCTATAATAGTAAAGTCAGAAGCGAAATTTTTTTGAAATTCTTGCCAAGCAGATTTGTTACAGCTGAATGATACATTGTATCTATCTGTATTATCAGTACCTGTTATGGTACCTTTTATCGTGAGTTTTGAAATGGAGAAAATACAAAGTCGCATTCTCTGTTCTAAATCTTTAAGCCTTTTTTGCTTTTCTTTGTTCTGATTATAATCTTCTTGAGATGGAATATTGTATTTTATGACCAAGTTAGACTTAAGCAAGGTTTGGAACGTTTGAGCTACAGACAGACTATCATTGTCGCTTCTCAACTGCAATAGGACTTCATGGTTTCTTTCCATTCCTGCTTTCGTGCAATTAGTCGAACCTAAATACCAATAATTCCATTTTTTTCGGTCTGTATCAAGGCACCACCTGTGGCGTCTTTGTGTCTCTGTAATGTAGATTTTTGCATGTAGACTGATAGTATAATCTGCATCCATATCGTCCACGTCTGCTATAGATGTAGCCCAACAATAGCAGTCCCATTTATTAAGAGTGCTAGGATCGCATTTTTCCAATTGCTCATTACGGCTGATAAGAATAGGCTTATTATCTTTATCTGTATTAGTTACCAACCTTGAAAGAGAATTATCATCTACAAATGGTGATATCACCATTAGATGTTTATATAGGTAATCAGGAGACAATAGCGGACAATCATTAATGTTACCCATTTGAGGATAGAACTCATAATAATTCTCTTGAAATGGAGCTGGAGCGGAGAACTTTACATATTTTAATTCCTTGCCTATTTGAGAGGTGATACTCTTACGCCCATTATGATTTGTTTTATCCATCAAACCTTGCATTACATTTATGAGAGGGGTGTTGTTCTCAACAAGGTCATGGCAACTTTCACCTTCCATTACTGCAGATATATCAAAGTCTGTAGCTGAGGTGATATTGCGACTCATAACAATCAACCGGTATTTGTAGGTGTTATCTTTCTCATATCTAATTAACCATAATTTCGGGTGATAGCTTTGGTTCACCATCTTTAAAGGAATTTCCCAAATATTTTGATCAAGGAAAGACATTAGCAATGAATATTTTTTCATCGCTTTAATTTTATTCTGCTGTACAAAAACAAACATTCTGTCCTTTACCTTTTCAAGAGAATCTAACATGTCGGTTCTCAGATTTGTTAAATCGGGTGTCACATGCAGGTCTTTACTATGAAACAGAGCTAAAGGGACCATAAGTAACACTTCAAGATCAAGACTGTAGGTGGTGCCAATTGCCCACGATGTAGTCCAACCTTCATCTGGCATAAGTGCTTCACCGTAATCTATTCGGTTGTTATAAGCCAAAACATCCATACTATTTATCGTTAAAGTTATTCAAACCTGCATAAATGTCAGAAATAATGCTTCTTGCTGAATAGTATCTGTAAGAAATAAGTGGAAAGCCTATCCATTTGTAGCTGTCAAAATTCATATCAGGAATGGTCTGTTTATGCTCTATCTTGTAGAAGCGACTTTTTACATTCTTGTTTCTTCTTTCTTGCTCTTTGCATATAGCTTTAAGTTTATCTTCAAACACATCCCAAGATGTGTGTTTGAATACGAGCTGATATGCATTATTCAAAAAGTCCTTGGTATAATCCTTTGGTCTTGAAGACGCTATACACTTGGAAATGTCAAAATCCTCTTTTAGTTGAATTCTGCTTAACAGCCTGTTATCCAAACATTTTCTCCATTGCCTACCACTATCTTTAAGTTTGTCGATAAACTCATCATCTTCACATATAGTCTCCCAAAGAGCAATATTGTATGCTATATGTAAGCCGTGAAGGAATAATGCCAGGTCATGAGCCTCTATGAGATTTGTTCGCAATTCTTTGTCTAATATTTTATTAATGGTTTGTTCGACAAAACGAAAAAAGGGATTAGTCTGGGCTGGTATTCTTCGGTCCTCCGACGGTTCCTGATCTTCTATTGCTTTTGAAAATTCATACCATAAGTTTTCATCATTTATAAGAGCTGTTATAAGACTATGTGGAGCCTTTTGGGGTATTCTTGAACACAATGTTTCTGCCTCTGTGCGTGTTAACTTCAAACCATTCTTTTTAATCTCGTTGAGCCAATCTTTTGAATATGATACGTTAACGTGATTTTGCATATGGCTTACTCCTTGTTCTTTTGTTCCTTCATTATCGGTAGTTTTTGATAGCAAATCCTCAACTTGAGATCTCTTTGTCCTTAAGAGCTGATTAAGTGATGAGGCACCATTAACAAGTCCAAGATGAACGATACCATTCCAATATACTTCAGAAGGTTGACGCTTTAGTTCGCCACTTTCAGTTTCTTTACCAAAGTAGCTTTCGTTGCTAATATGGTGTTTGGTATAATACTCCTTTATTACCTTGTTGGTGTAAATCTCGGATTGATGGAAATAGTGAATACCTGTTTCTCCAGAATGTTGCTTTATTTCTCTGTCTATCAGAATGTATGGGGTAATAAAATAATATTTTGCCCTAGTAAAAAGCGTTGAAATGCCTGTAAACAAACGATTAGAATATTTGTCTCTGATCATACCTATTCCAAGTTCGTCAACAACGCCTCCTGCAATAGCATCCATCAAGCTTCTAATCTTTTTCAGATCATTGCTAGACAAGTCTATCCATCCTACTTTTGATTTCATATTTGATAATAATATTGATTTATGAGAAGACATTTCATTTGGAAGAATAATATCAACCAAACATCAGGTAAGCAGCTATGAAGGAAACCACAGCAGCTATTATAACAGCTATAGCGATAGGGAAGTTGGAGCCATTGCCTTTCCGGGCTGTTTCCAGTTGTCTTTCCAGTTCACGTGCGCGGTCTTTTGCTGCATCTAGGTCTTTTGCCGCCTGTGTGTTCTGAGCGGTCAGCTGAGAGAGAGATTTCTGGAGGGAGCAGTTGGTTTCCTGCATCTTTTTGATGCTCTCGTTAAGTTCAGAAGCGCGTTTATTGGCATCATCCTGTTGCGATTTCAGCTGTTGCTGTAGTTTTGTCTGGGTCGTATTGAGCTGCACCAGTTGGGTCTTATGTGTCTCGCCCAACTTAGCCAGTTCCTCTTTGTGAGATTTCTGAATCTCCTCCAACTGTTTGCTCGCCGCCTCTTGTTGCTTTTTGTTTGCTTCCTGGATGGCTTTGAGCTGTTCTTGAAGAGCAGTATTTTGCTTGTTTGCCGCTTCTATCTGTTCCTTGTGTTGTTTTTGGGACTCCTCTTGTGTCTTTGTAAGTTTGTCAAGACGTTGTTGTAATTCTTTGTTCTGCTTTTGGCCTGTTTCCAGCTGTTGTTGGAACTGCTTTTTGATTTGTTCAGTCAGCGCAGCGCGGGATTTTGACTTTTTCTCGGAGACAGTCTCCACCATTTCGGAGAAATACTGGCCCAGCCCATTAGGAGTTGGAGCCACCTTGTCGGCCACCTGCTTAATGAAAATTTTCTCCTCGACATGCCCAACGGCTGCGATGAGTGGAGTTTGAAGTTCCACCACTGTCTCTATGACAGAAGGGTCGTCCAGATGTTCCGTTCCTCCTCCACCACCCCGGACAAGAGACATCACTGAGAAGTCCTGACTATCGATGGCCTTAAGCTGAGAGCACAGTTCTGCCGCCTTAGCGAAGTTCACCCTATATTCCACAAAGTCTATCGCTGACTTTGCCGCATTTATACCAGCGTTAAAGTCAGACATGGTAATGGAGGTTGTGGCAAAGATGAGAGCTATCTTAGGACGTTGGTCAGTAAAAAGCAGGCTTTCAAGGATACCATCCACATTTTTGAACCCGAGAGAAGTCTTGCGTTGCCGCAGTTCTATGCGTTTTTGTTCCTCCTCGTCGATGACCTGGTTCTGAACCACTTCTATACGGGACACATTGAGCATCAATTGGATTTGCCCTTTGTTATTGATTGTTCTGCCGAGCGTACCCAGAATCTCCACAAGATTTCCACTTGTAAGGGACTGGCTCTGCTGTTGTGTCAGCTTGATAGTCAATTCATCTTGTGTGTTCTCATCATGGAGTGTCGCATAGACATACTGCCAGCGAGGGTCGGACTGCCGGGTCATATAGATACCCCTTATGCAAACCAGTTTTCCACCGGTTTGAGCATTCTGCCGTGAAAGGAGGTCGTTGAAAATAGCAATTATCTCCGATGGTCTATACTGTTGGATTGTTATATCTGGCATAGGATAATAGTTATTTCGGTTTTCTGTGTGCAAAAGTATGGATTATATTTGACATTGCCAAAGCAATGTGTGGTGCTATTAAGCAAATCAAAGAGATTCATACCCAGTCATCCTGAATATACTCACGTTGGCGTTCCCCACGTCCGTTGTGCCATTCCTCGAAACCGCCATAAATCTTCAGAGCCGCCATACTTTCCTTTGTGGCAAAATAGACAGGTTCCTCGTATCCGTCCGTCATGATGAGGAAGGCGATGTCACGGGTCTTGAGTGAGGAACGGATGATTTTGTCTTGTGTCGAGCCAGACTGGTTGTTCGTCAACGGACGTTTTGGAGTGAAGTCACAGTCGAGATGTGAATAATTGACTATTATTCCATCCTTGTATCCAATGGTAAACATTGTACTGTCATCCATCCCATATCCCTGAAGTTCATTGGAGAGGGCTTCGACAAGCATGGAGAGGATGTCCTCTTTGGCTATAGGGAAATAAATTGAGCCGAATGTCTCCAATTCTTCATTTGTCAAGCCGGTGAAGCCAGCCATCATTAATGTCAGTTCCCTTTCTTCAAGTCCCATCAGGTCTTGCCACACCTGGTACTGTTCCATTTCAAAACTGACAAAACCTCCTTTTGCGATGATTCTTACCAGTTCCTCCTGCTGTTCTGGAGTATAGTTTTGTTCTGTATTCATATTTATATGGTTTTTGATTCGTTTATTTCCCTTTCGTTGGCCGTTTAGTGCCTTCCGTCCTGGACGTTGTTATTACGCCGCTGTTTAAAATGGGTAAAGAGAGTTAGACAATCGGAAGGTTTGCGGTTTTCTTTGTTGGAAACAAGAGGGAAGAAAACTGTGAAAACCGATGTTGTGAACGAGACGCCTTTTACCTTTGCGAAGTAATAACAAAGGAAGGACTTCAAAAACCAATTAACTATTATGGATAATTTTGTCTAAACAACGCTGTTGTTGAATTAGGAGTGTAGCTAAACTGATAATCATATTAATGCTAACACCATGTTTTTTTGATATACAGTCCGATTTCTGATAGATTTTGTGTACTTTTGTATTTGCAAAAAGAAAAATGGGACCTTTCATAAGGTATTTCAAGGTTACTTTTCCCGCGACATATGAACATCAGTTCCTTAAACTTAAGTAATTGAACAATCCTAATATAATTTATAATTATGCCAGAACCAAGACCAAGATTTGCTACTCTCTTGCAACAAGCAAAGGAGCAATGCAGGAAAGAATTCTATGTGTTTGATGAAATCACTGTTATGTTTTTTGCATCTGGAATGGAGTATCGATTGAGCAGAGAACTAGGAGAGGTAGAACGGGCATTCTTAAGCAGCTATAATAGAGCTGAATTTCTGATGGGGTATCTGCAAGGGAAGGATGCTGATGAAGATATGATTAACAAACTTCATGAAGAATGTTTCGTTGGAGGAATAAGGTTAAAAAGTTCATACTTGACAGACATTTTCGAAAAAGGAATCTGGTATGAGAATCACATTCTTAACCAAATGCCATAGCAATTAAGCCTTAAAATACTGCAAGTACAACAATGAACGACTGAAATACTATTAATCTTGTATGACAACAGAAGAGAAACATCAACTTAAAAAGGATTTCAACATGGATTTAGGAATAAGCCATGCTAACGTGTGGCTATGGGCTGGTGATGCAAACACATTCAAGATGGATAGGTTGGCATGTGGAAGTAGTGTCTCTCATCAAATGAAGGACTACAGCCACTATAAAGACTACAAATCCATGAGAGCTGATTTTCAAAAAGCCCACGGAAACACAGATGTCTCCTTGCCGGATGCATATTGGAAATTTATGAAGGATGTCCGTGAAGGAGATATCGTTGTCGTTTTCAAAAATCAATCCATAGGCAATGCTAACCATCACATCATGTTTGGATGGGGTGTGTTTACGTCTGAACTGATCAATGACATTGAAGATGAGAATCCTTTGCAAAGATTTGTGGAATGGAAAAATATCCTAGATGAACCCATCACATCAGGGATTGTCAAGAACAAACTGTTTTTCCATAAGACTACTGAATCACAAGCAAAGGAAATCAAGAAACTCCTCAGAATCACCGAAACAAACATAGAAAACATACAAGAACCAAAAGCTCAAGAAATGGAAGCAAAATATCAGACATACATCAATCTCCTGAAAGAAAATTTTAATCTCGTTCTAACTGGTGCGCCAGGAACAGGTAAGACCTATATGGCAAAAGAGATTGCCAAGGCAATGACCAACGGGGTTGAAGGACACATACAGTTTGTGCAGTTCCATCCTTCATACGACTATACCGATTTCGTGGAGGGTCTGCGTCCTATATCTCAAGAAGGCGAGAATAAGGAGATCCAATTTGAGAGAAAAGACGGCGTTTTCAAGGCTTTCTGCAAAACAGCATTGCTTGCCGACAAGACCTTTAATGATGCATACGACAAGTTGGTAAAAGACATCATAGCAGGCAAGGTTGAAACCATCCCATTGAAAACCAAAGAATCCACTAAGCTTTCTGTGACAGATCAAGACAATATCAGATGGTACTCAGAGAAAGAGGATGGCAACATTTCTAGCAATTGTGTCTCAAAAGACAGACTGAAAGCGTTGTACAAGGTTTACAGCAATGTCTATGATGCGGAAAATATGACTGGAGCCCAAATTTTAGATGTGATTCGAGGATGTGACTCCACCTACTATTGGGGTGTTCTGAATTATCTTCTGAAAAACTTCAACGTGCTTGATTGTAACAGTCCCTTCATTTTTATCATCGACGAAATCAACCGCGGCGAGGCATCGAAGATTTTTGGTGAACTATTCTATGCCATAGACCCAGGATACAGGGGGCAAACGGACATTTTAGTGCAGACACAATACCAGAATCTGGTGCCTAAAGATGATGTGTTTGCGAAAGGCTTCTATGTGCCGGACAATGTGTATATTTTGGCCACGATGAACGATATCGACCGCAGTGTGGAGAGCATGGACTT
>JAEEGL010987783.1_pt1 | contig 20993 bp, 17 predicted proteins | sample 9134231 | NCBI WGS metagenome assembly JAEEGL01 (sample SAMN16246548, study PRJNA631951) | gut metagenome | biome: gut microbiome; feature: rumen; material: fiber-attached | host: Bos | place: Iran: Karaj | collected 2018-10 | reverse complement strand
TCTGGTAATTGACGCTAATTCTACAGATGGAACAAGAGAGATTCTGGAGGAATATGCGAAGAAAGATTCTCGCATAAGGCTCCTTGATGATACTGCAAAAAGTACCGGATTTGCCAAGAATCTGGCGATTGATGAGGCAAAAGCTCCGTTTTATGCGGTTGTGGAAGCTGATGACTATGTTGAACCTGACATGTTGGAAAAACTTTATGGTACTGCGATAGATACAGGAGCGGATATCGTAAAGGGGAGTTTTGATACCTTTATCGGCGATGAAAAAGAAAGATTTTTCTTCCCTAAGAGTATTGCATCGGGTGGCGACTTTGATAAGGTTATATGTCCATCCGACTATACGAAAGCTTTCAGATGGACCATGTACGAATGGCTTGGGCTTTACAAGGTATCTTTTCTTAAGGAATTTGCTGTAAGACACAACGAGACTCCCGGAGCGGCTTTCCAGGACATCGGATTCTGGTTTCTGGGCTTTGCTTTTGCAAGAAATGTGATTATTTCAAGGGATGTCTTATATCACTACAGATGCGATAATCCCAATGCTTCGGTTAAGAATCCAAAGAAAGTTTTCGATACCTGTGTGGAATACGAGTATATACAAGGCAGGTTACAGAAGGATGAGGACCTTTGGAATAAAGTAAAGGGGGCATTTTACAGAGAGTACTTCCACAGCAATATGGCAGCATACAGCCGTCTGGATGAAGCACTGAGACCATCGCTCTCAGCAAGAATGAAGGAAGAATTAAGTGCTGCGCGCATTAATGACGATATAGATTATAGCTGCTTTGATGATAAAGAGCTTGTGCAGCTGAATACACTTCTTGATACAGAGGATTTTGACAAGGTGATGCTGGAAAAGAAGCGAAGCGGCGACAACAGTTTGCATAAGCTGATAGAAGGTATATCCGGGGCAAAGGATATTGTGATTTACGGAGCAGGCTCCTTTGGCGCAAATCTCCAATATCTCCTCAAGAAAGAGAGATTAAAGGCATCGGCATTTGCTGACGGAAACAAAAAGCTGGCGGGTAAAGAGTTAAATGGCGTTATGATTCTTGAACCAGAATCCTGTGCAGACAGGTATTCTGGAGCGGAATGGCTGATTGCGAATAAATGGTGTGCTAATGACATGAAGAAGTACCTGATCTCTGACTTGGGGGTAAATGCAGACAGAATCAGGATTTGCGACGTAGAAGATTACATGGAATCAATAATTTGAGGTGGGCAGATGAAGGTAACGATTTTAGGTGCAGGTCTTTCGGGAATTTCAATGGCTTATTTTCTTCAGGAACACGGGAAGATTGAGGCTATTAATATCCTTGAGAAGGAATCTTATACTGCAGGTCTTTGTCGGAGTATCAAAAAAGACGGATACACATATGACGTGGGGCCGCACATTCTTTTTTCAAAGGATAAGGAAATGCTGGAGCTGATGTTGTCAGTTCTAGACAAGAAGAATGACCTCAAGCGTTCCAACCAGATCATTTATAAGGGTAGATATGTTCAGTATCCTTTTGAGAACGATCTGTCCAAACTTCCGGAGGATGACAAAAACTACTGCGTTACATCTTTTGAGAGCAACCCGTATCGTGGATATGTGCCTCAGAATATGTTGCAGTTCTTCTTAAAGACATTTGGAGAAGGAATCACCAATACTTACCTGCGGCCTTATAACGAGAAGATCTGGAAGTATGATCCTTCATTTATGGACACTCAGATGGTTGAGAGAATTCCTCAGCCTACGGATGAGGAGATTAGGAGGAGTGCGGCAGGAGAAACGGTGGATGGATATGTTCACCAGCTGTATTTCCATTTCCCAAGCGAAGGCGGTATTGAAGCAGTAGTAAAAGGTTTTGAGAAGAGGCTTGGTGATAAGTGCGCTATACATACCAATTGCCCTGTAACCAAAGTTGAGAAGGTCGGAAATGGCTACAGGGTTGAGGCTGGAGAAGAGACATATGAAAGCGATATCCTGATATCTACAATCCCAATTCAGGACATGGTGGGTGCCTATGGAGCTAGCCCGGAAAGTGTGCGGAAGTGCACAAATGACCTTAAATACAACTCGATAATCATTGCATTTGTTAAGGCTGATAAAGACCTGTCCGGTGACAACTTCGCCTTTATGAACCCTGAGAAGAATGTTATTTTCCATAGGATTTCCAAGATGGATTTCCTTGGTGATGCGTATAAATCAGATGGTGCGACCTATATGGTTGAAGTCACATATCGCGAGGGGGATTACACGGACAGTCTCTCCGATGAGGAGATCTTTGCAAGAATTAAGCAGGGAATGGTTTATCTGGGATTCTCCGATGATGAAAAAGACATTTCTCTGATTGATCTTTACAGGCACAAATATGCTTATGTTATCTATGATCTGAACCATAAGGAAAACATGACGGCTATCAGAGAGTTTTTTGCCGGTGAGGGAATCTACCTCAATGGCAGATTTGGAAATTTTGAATACTGGAATATGGACAAGGTGCTTCGTGAGGCCAAGAATATGTCAGAACTGATCGGAGGTAAGCTGGGGTGATTATTACAAAGACACCTTTTCGTGTATCATTTTGCGGCGGTGGGAGTGACATGCCTGATTTTTACAGGAAGCATGAGGGATGCGTGGTAAGCACATCTATCAACAGATATATGTACATCTCCATCCATCCGTATTTTGATGAGAACACCACAGCGCTGAAGTATTCACAGACGGAGATTGTGGATGACCTTTCGCAGATTAAGCACAAGATCTTCGCGCAGGTTTTAAAAGACTTGGATGTTAGCGGGGTTGAGATTACAAGTACTGCCGATGTTCCCAGCGGAACCGGACTTGGATCCTCCAGCTCTTTTACAGTAGGTCTTTTACATACGCTGTATTGCTACAAGGGCAAGTATGCGTCTAAACAGCGAATCGCCGAGGAAGCCTGCGATGTAGAGATAAATAGGCTTGGGAATCCTATCGGCAAACAGGATCAATATGCTGCGGCTTGCGGAGGCCTGAATTTCATTACCTTCCATCATGATGATACGGTTTCTGTAGATCCTATCATCATGGGGCGAGACACTTTGGCGGCGCTTCAGGATAATCTGGCGGTGTATTACACCGGATTAAAGCATGATGCAAATGCGATTCTTTCTGAGCAGAAGAAGAATATTTCCAATAAAAAGAAGACAGATAACCTGATACATATGTGCAATCTTGCCAAGCAGATGAAGGTTTCTCTTGAGAATAACGAATTATCCGACTTTGGACAGCTTCTCAATGAGGGATGGCAAAAGAAACGCGAGCTGGCCAGCGGAATCGCCAACCGGGAAATAGATGAGCTTTATGACATTGCCATGAAGAATGGTGCGTCAGGAGGAAAGCTTTTAGGTGCAGGTGGCGGAGGATTCCTTCTCTTTTACTGTGAAAAATATAAGCAGCAGAGGATGGAGGAGGCACTGGGGCTCAAGAGATTTCCGATTCGGTTTGAACATGATGGCACCAGCGTAGTCTATATTGGAGATAAATACTGGTAAGAAGGAGTTTTGTGATGAAAACTATTGTAATTGGTGGGGCAGGCTTTATAGGAAGTCATCTATGCGACGGGCTTCTAGGCAAGGGGCATAAGGTAGTATGTGTAGACAATCTGTCTCTTGGCACGCGGAATAATATCGCTCACCTGAATGGGAATGCCGATTTTAAGTTTTATGAGTGCGATGTGACGAACCGGTCAGAGCTTGAAAAGATTTTTCAAGAGGAGAAGCCGGAGTATGTATTTCATATGGCGGCAAACTCAGATATTCAGGCGAGTGCTGCAAATCCGGATGTGGAGTACAGAAACACCTATACGACCACCTTTGAGCTTTTGTCTTGCATGAGAAAAATGGGAATCAAGAAGTTCTTTTTCGCTTCTACATCAGCAGTGTACGGTGATAAAAGGAATGTACTTCTTGATGAGAATACTCCTAATCTTGCACCTGTGTCATATTATGGAGCAGCCAAGCTCGGATGTGAGGCCCTAATCAGTGCATTTACCTATATGAACGATATGTCTTCTTTGGTCTTTAGATTCCCGAATGTTATTGGCCCAAGACTAACACACGGGGTTATCTTTGATTTCATGGGAAGGCTCAGGGATAATCCTTCGGAGCTTAGGATTCTTGGCGATGGCAAACAGACCAAGCCATACATCTATGTTCTTGATCTGATTAATGCGATTTTGAACTTTATGGATGCTGTGGATCAGGGCGTTACGCTTTACAACATCGGTGTTGAAGGCGAGACAAGCGTTGATACTATCGCGGATATTATCTGCGATGAAATGGGACTTAAGGATGTTAAGTATAACCATACCGGCGGCGAAGGCGGATGGAAAGGCGATGTCCCTAGGTTTAAATACTGCCTGGATAAGGTTCACAAAGCAGGATGGAAAGCGAAATATAATTCAGATGAGGCCGTTCGGATGACGGTTAGGGAAAACATATAGCAGTATTGCGGTGAAAAGAGAATGAAAGATTGTATTGCGGTTATTCAGGCGGGTGGCAAAGGCACTAGAATGCGGGAGATAACAGGTGACCGGATACCAAAGGTTATGCTTCCGATTGGCGAAAAGCCTATGCTTCAGCTGCAGATCGAGCAGGCAAAAAAATATGGTATTGATGAAGTGGTCATCATTATTGGTCATCTTGGGGATAAGATACGGGATTATTTCAAAGATGGGCAGTCTTTTGGCGTCCAGATTCACTATATAGAGGAACAAGAGCCGCTTGGGTCCGCAGGGGCGCTGTATTACCTGAAGGATTTCCCGGCAGAAAAGTATTTTCTGATTTTTGGCGATGTGATGTTTGACTTGGAAGTAAGGCAACTGCTGGATTTTCATGACAGTAATGGCGCCGGAGTTACATTGGTTGTTCATCCCAACGCCCATCCTTATGATTCGGATCTTTTGATAATAAATGACAAAAACCAGGTTACAGGAATCCTTGGGAAAAAGGAAGAGAGAAATGAGTATTATGCAAACATCGTAAATTCAGGATTGTTTGTGCTTGGTGCTGAGGTTCTGGACTTTTTCAATGCACCTGAAAAGCGGGATTTGGAGCAGGATGTGATATCAAAACTCATTCCTCAGAACAAGGTTTATGGTTACAGGACCAGCGAGTATATTAAGGACACCGGAACACCAGATAGGTATAGGAAAGCGGAAGCGGATTATCAGAACGGCATCTGGGAAAAGAAAAATCTCGGAAACAGGCAGAAATGTGTGTTCCTTGACCGGGATGGCACAATAAATGTTCTCAAAGGGCTTATTTCGAAGTCGGAACAGATTGAGCTTTATGATGGAGTGGTAGAGGCTATAAGAATGCTCAATTCCTCTGATTACCTGACTATAATGGCTACAAACCAGCCGGTGGTTGCGAGGGGGATGTGCTCTATAGATGAAGTCAGGATGATTCACAATAAGATAGAGACACTGTTGGGAAAAGAAGGTGTATATTTGGATGACATTATTTTTTGCCCACATCACCCCGATAAGGGATATCCCGAAGAAAACCCAATATACAAGATAGAGTGCGAGTGCAGGAAACCGAAAACCGGCATGATTAGGGAGATGGCAGGGAAATATAACATAGACCTTGCACAGTCCTACATGGTGGGCGATACTACGGTGGATATTCAGACTGGTATAAATGCCGGAATGAAGACGGTCTTGTTGGAGACCGGGGATGCGGGAAATGACGGAAAATATGATGTGACCCCTGATTTGAAGGCAAAAGATCTTTTGGATGCGGTTAAGAAGATAATCTAGAAAGCTGGTGAGATTATGGATTACTCAAAGGACATCAGAACATATCTTGATAGGGAGATGGAGGTTCTTGCTTCCCTGGATGAAAATGAGATAAGCAATGTTATGAATATTCTGGAAAACACCAGATTATCAGGCAATAGGGTTTTCATATGCGGAAATGGTGGAAGCGCTGCAACTGCCTCTCATTTTACCTGCGATTTTAATAAGGGAATCAGCTACAGCCAAAAGGTTAAATACAATTTTGAGTGTCTTAATGACAATGTGCCTATGATGATGGCTATTGCCAATGACATCAGCTATGATGACATTTTCTCTGAGCCGTTGAAAAATAAAATGCGTAAAGAGGACGTTCTTTTGGCAATTTCCGGAAGTGGGAATTCCAAGAATGTAGTGAAAGCAATTGAATATGCCAAGAGTCTTGGTGCCACAGTCATTGGGCTCGTTGGCTACGACGGAGGAAAAGTTAAAGAACTGGCTGATCACTGCATTCATGTTAAGATTGATAACATGCAGATCGTTGAAGACGTTCATATGGTCATGGATCATGTAATGATGTTCGTGCTATCGGGAATGAATGGATGTTGAGAGAATGAAGAACTTTTTTGACAATTGTATTTCATTAGGATGGTATTGCGGCGTGGCTGCGAGCATGAGTAAAGTGGGGGTGCGAGATTTCTCAGGCCCCTTTGATTGGTATTGGTCGGATTTTAGAAGTGTAGTAGAGTTGATTGATAGGGAGTTTGAAGACTTTTTTGTTAGGGAGAATCTGGTGGCAGATCCGGACAACCCCAAGGTATTCGAGGATAAAAAGTATGGGTTCAGGTGTTTTCATGATGTAAAGACGGATCTGGATAGCGATTATGCTGTGATTCACGAGAGGTATCGAAGGAGAGCGGAGAGATTTCAGGAGGCACTTCATCAGCCGACATGCCTGTTTCGGGCTGTGAGGAACGAAGATGAGATTGAGTTTATTAAAAAGAATACTGATCATATTATGAGTGTTGTTCGAAGATATAATAAGGACAACAGGATTGTTTATCTGATGAATGGGGGCCTGCCGTTTGAGCATTATAACGTACATGGCGAGTATTTGTGCGATGCCTACGGCGTCAGAACTTTGTTTGATGGAAATGGGGATTTGCTGGAGTTTTGCAGAGGGATTATTCCGGAAGAGAGAATTGAGCGAAATAAGGCTCATTACAGTAAGCTGAACAGTACATGCGCTTCTGAGGTTTATCATGCTATTGGCACTGGAGATTTATCAGTAGTTGATAAGATTATGGGAGTACTTGGTATTTCCGGTTCTGTCGCTCGGGAAGGACTCTTTCTATGGGGATTTGGATATCATGGTAAGACATTGTATAGATTTCTGAGAGAGAATGGTATTAGTGTTAATGGCGTTGTGGATGGAAAGGATAACGCTGCACAAGAGATAAGAGAAAGAGGTACAGAATATTTCAGACCGGAGCAGCTTGCTCATGATAGCAGAGTCTTTGTGTCTATTGCTGATGATGAAACAAGTGCTGAAATCATGGAATTGCTTCGGGGCATGGGCTGCAGGTGTGCAACATATAAGAATCTGTTTGAGTAAGGGATGGGTTGTTTTTTATATTATGTCAGGAACACTTTGTCCGCGTAAACAGCGCGGACATTTTTATTGTGATGGAAATACAAAGTGACCAGGCGCTCGGACAAAAAGCCTGGATAGCGATTCTGGTAATTGTCGTTCAGAGTTCCGCATTTTTCCATGGTTTTAAAGAGAACTTGGAACAGCCAGCTGCAAAGGCCGTCAAATATATCCTTTCTGGTTATCATGAGGTTACAGGGGGCATAGCACGCTGTGGTCTCAAACAGTTTTTTTGCCGAATTCAGGTAATCTGGGCATAGCTCTGCCAGAGAATCCATCATTGCATTCCAGGTATGCTCAGTGTGTCGGAAGCAGTAGTTGGCCTTAATGCTTGGGTGGACGTACAGTGGAACAGGCAGAATGATATCAGCTCTTTTGGCTAAAAGAGCCTGTTCCCAGCCATCGGGCAGAATAAATCTTCTTCTATAGTGCTCAAGACCGACAATATCCTGGTCTGAATTCTTCCAGATCCAGTACATTGCGGTTAATTCGCACATCTGACGGTTCTTTTCAGAAATGTTTTCTCCGATATTATCAAAGTAATTGCATTCAGTGAGTTTTTTGTCTGAAAGGTCACAGCCTGCCTGGATGAAGGACTCGTATGGACTTAGAGAGGTCTTTTCACAGGTTGCAGAGTCTGCAGCGGAGCGCACTACGTAGATAGTCGTGGATGATGACTTGGTGTAGGAATTGTCATTGATCACATCCTCAAGTCTTGTGTAATTCCAACCATGTTCCTTGTAATATTCAGGGATAAAGAGATTTCGAAGCTCATTATCCAGGGCGACATCATAGTAAAAAATCTGCCGGAATCCCAGCTTTTCCAACACTTCTCGAGCGTGTTCAAAATTCACGCCTCTGGTTCCGATGTAAGCGGAGGCAGACAGATCAAGGTTGAGGTTGTGATCCGGGATTTGCTGTATTTTGCGGACCGGGATACCATCAACGTCTTCCGGATTTATCTCATCATTGTCATAGAGGTAGCCCAACAGTTCCCACTCCGGGTGGATCTTTTTCAGGTATACAGCCAGAGTAAGTGCTCTTGGGTGAGCACCGAAAATATAGAATTTACGCGGGATTGTTGCTTCTGACATAATGAGACCTCGCTGCTGGTGAGTAGTCCATTGATAATAATATTATACGGAATAACGATAAGACGAGCAACGATAGATTGAACTTCAGTATGATTTTGTGGGCATAAAAAAAGAAGGTGTGCAGCCCGCATAGGCTAAACCGTACGGTAGAAAACATCACCTTCAATTGCTATGAACTGAATACTAAAGGGCTGAAGATATGTAACCTGAATGAGGATTACAGTATACTGAACTGGCTGGCTCTTTTGACTAAATATCGGGGATATTGGCAGAGAAAGAGCATTACGGAGGAGGCCAAGAATTATCTGCAGGAGAACTATCTGATCGATATTTCAAAGTTTGATGTGATAGTTGGGTAGAGATACTGATGATTGGGATATAAAAAGATAGTTGACGCACATTTTCACCCATCAATATGAATATGCTCCTCGCAGCAAGGGCAATCGAAATCATCCTGCATTATGTCTACGGAAATGATTTCGTGGCAGTGAGGGCAGCAGATGTCAATCATCTGGGATTTTGCCTCCGCGACTTTGGTGTTTGCGCGGAATGCAGAAAAGAAAACCCCTGCGGCGATTGCTGCTGCGACGATTATCATTGTGAATCTTGTTGTGAATACTGTTTTCATGATCAGAACTCCTCCGATTTATGTGTGAGCCGGCTGGCCTGAGCCAGCCGGCATTTGTTTTGCTTATGTATTTATACTAGCAGGAGTTCTGTCACAGATTTGTCACAACAATAATGATAAAAAGCTCTTGAATCAGTCGTTCCTGGGTTCCAGAGCTTTCTCTTCGTTCTTGATTTCCCAATGGATGAGGAAGGTAAGGGCAGCTCTGAGGGCGATGATGGCGCCGAGAATGCCGAGTTCAGCCCACTCGCGGACAACAACGGTTCGAAGGACCTCGCCGCCGAGCTTGAATTCAAGGGCAAGCGCGATGCCCTGAGCGAGTTCGAGTCTTATGGCGTCGCTCTTTCTAATCCATAGAATAAAGCTCTTTATGCCGGTGAACATAAGGATGCAGATTCCGAAGAATTCCAGTAGAAGAGTAGAGAACTCAACAACGTAACGCAACAGATTTTCTACAGAAAGATATGCTTGTTCCATAGCCCGTCTCCTCCCAAACGTTTTTTCAATACTTATTATTTATTATACAGAAAAAGCATTATATAGGGAATAGGTAGCAATAATCGGTAATCGCAACCACTCAAAATGTATTGTTTTATCGGTGCCCGAATGCTAATTTATATGTAGAATTTCTTTGAACAGAATTTGCAAAAAAGCTATAGATGAAAAGGAGACGGGGTATGAAAATTTACAGTGTAAATGACGCAGAGTTTACTAATTACGGCAGAATCATCGAGGGTTACGAGGCAGAGAAGAAGGAGATCTTAGAGGCACTCAGAGATAAGACTCCTATTCCTGAGGGAACAGATTATGTTGCAGAGGATCCTGCTCTTCAGAGCCTTGCTGCAGCTGACAAGATCACAAACTCACTGTTCGGTGGCTCACCAATGCAGTTCGGATGGTGCAACGGACACAACACAAAGCTTAACTGCCTTGAGTATCATCGTTCAAGCGAGATCAACTTTGGACCAAGCGACTTTATTCTTCTTCTTGCAAAGCGTGAGGAAATTGTTGACTACAAGATTGATTCCAGCAAGGTAAAGGCTTTCCTTGTTCCTGCAGGAGTTATGGTAGAGGTTTATGCAACAGCTCTTCACTATGCACCTTGCCAGGCACACAAGGACCAGGGATTCCAGGTACTCGTTGGACTTCCTAAGGGCACAAACGTTGGCAAGCCTGATTTCGCTGCAGTTAACCAGGAAGACAGAATGCTCACAGCTACAAACAAGTGGCTCCTTGCACATGCTGAGGCTTCAGAGGCTAAGGACGGCGCATGGGTTGGAATTACAGGTGAGAACATCGATATCGCCGGTGATATCGACTAATCCTTGAGATAAACGCTGGTTTTGCAATACAAGAATAGTTTTTTATAATTTAACCTGTGGCTTTTTGGTCAATGACGACCGGGGCCACAGGTTTTCTGGATTAATGACACGTTATCCCGATTAAAAATATTCGGTGTATGTTGAAGCAAATTGGCATATAATATAAAGGTAAGTTTTTTTTAGGAGACAAGTGTGTTTATGAAATGTTGTATCGCTTATGCATCAACACACCACGGTAATACCAAGAAAGTTGTTGATGCAATTGCCGCCGAATTCGGTGTGGAACTCGTTGATGTGACGCAGACCAGGGAGAAGGATCTTCATGATTATGATCTAATCGGTTTCGCATCCGGAATCTATGGCGCTCAGTTCCATCAGCAGGTCAAGAATTTCGCGCAGATCAATCTTCCACAGAACAAGAAGATTTTCTATATTATGACAAGTGCCATGAACAGGGACTTCTCCAAGTCAATGGAGCAATCGGTATCAACCAAGAATGCAACGGTTGTGGGCAAGTTCACATGTCACGGCTATAACACGTTCGGCCCGTTCAAGCTTGTGGGAGGCACCAGCAAGGGGCATCCGGACGAAACAGATCTTCAGAACGCAGTGGAGTTTTTCAGAAATATATCGTCACAGCTCTGATATAGATGGTATCATGTATCCATGAACTTAAGAGATGTTTGCGGGGAATTATCAATTTCATATGCTACAGGCAAGAATTGGGTTAAATTAGGCAAGCTCGTCCCGGAGAAAACGGAGAAGGGCGTGCCTTATTTTTCTGCAAATTACATCGCAAGGCTTAAGAGCGAGATTGCATCAGGCAAGAACAAGGCCCTTAAGAGCAGACGTAACAAGCGTTTTATCTCCGGAAACGGCATGTACAATTCTTATGTGTCCGATAGCTGTTCCGGGAAAAGAGCTGTCGACAGCCTTCTTGCCCTTATCGAGGGAAAAGAGCTTTCGCTGACCCCGGAGATTATCGGATGGATTCTGGGGGCTTGCGCAGTGAAGTTCTTCGCCGGGGAGGCTGGCGCATCCTTTGAGGATTATCTGGAGGGGAATCGCAGTTTCGGAGCCTACGACAGGCTAATTGATGCGCTTGTGTCATGTACAGCAACTCCATTGGTTGGCGGGCGAAATTTTCCGATTGAAGAAGGCCGCGCTCGCGCACTTTCTTTTATATCCCAAAATCCGGATTTATTCGACATTGATTTCAAATATGAAGAGAGGGAGGACGTTCTTGGCCTCCTCTATATTTCCTGCAAGAACCTTGGCAACAGAAAGGCCAAGGGCTCTTACTATACCCCTAGTGCTATCGTAAAGAAAATGACCATCGCAGAATTCCTGCAACTTAAGGCGGACAGCGTCATTCTGGATCCATGCTGTGGAACCGGAAATTTCCTACTGCAGTTGCCGGATACAGTAGGACTTGAGAATATCTACGGCTGCGATATCGACCCCGTTAGCGTCGCCATCACAAGAATCAACATGGCGCTGAAATTCCAGACAGCAAGCGTGGAGCAGATTTGCAACCACATCGTAGAGGCGGACTATCTCAAATACTCTGCAATCCATCCGGCCCATATCATCGGGAATCCGCCGTGGGGCTATGAATTCTCTGCGCAGGAGCGTGACGAGCTGAAACTCCGCTACCGGACAGCCTCAAGAAAGAGCTTTGACTCTTTTGATGTGTTCACGGAGAAGGCTCTCATGGACCTGGAAAAGGGCGGAATGCTGGCATTTGTGCTGCCAAAGGCAATCCTCAATGTGAAGAGCCACGAGACGATCAGGAAGATAATCCTGGAGCGCACATCAATAGACGTGGTTGAGTATCTTGGCGATGCCTTCCACAAGGTCAACTGCCCCAGCATTATCATGAAGATTCGCAACACGGGAAAAGAGCTCTCTACAAAAGGCCTCGTCATTAACGATGGAGAGCGGAAGTTCACGATAGACACGAATAGGCCGGTAACTGCAGAAACTTTTTCGTTTTTAACCACAGATGAAGAGTACAGGATAATTGAGAAGATAAAGAATGTAAGGGACGCGAGATTTCTTTTGGATAACGCAGACTTTGCACTGGGAATCGTCACCGGCAACAACGCCGAGTACATTTCCGGGGAAAAGAACTCTGACAACGAGATGGTGCTTCGTGGATCGGACATCTTCAAATACTCATACAGAAATTCCGATTCATTCATCATCTTCAAGCCGGACAGCTTCCAACAGGTTGCACCCTCTGCACTTTACAGGGCAAAAGAAAAGCTGCTTTATAGATTTATCAGCAGCCAGCTGGTATTTGCCTATGATGATAAGCAGACACTGTCCCTCAATAGCTGCAATGTGCTGATCCCTAGGATTCCCGGACTGGAAGTAAAATACATTCTGGCAATCCTGAATTCCGGGGTGTCTCAGTTCTTTTACCAGAAGCAATTCGATTCGGTAAAAATACTAAGAGCCCACATAGAGAGTATTCCTATTCCCTACGTGGACTCAGCGGTTCAGAAAAAGATAATCAGTTACGTGGACAGACTCATCGCAGGTGCTGACTTGGATGCACTCTACAATACCCTCGACGAGCTAATCTCTGACATATATGGACTAAATGATGCGGAGCGAGCCCTCATCAAGAGTGTCGTGGACAAGGGCAATCGCTTCCTACATTGAATCAAAATAATCCGAGTTCTCCTCCATGATCATCCGCGCTTCGTCCTGGACGTTCAGGAATGCGCCGGCGATCAATGGATCAAAATGAGTTCCGGAGCTTTCTCTGATGATATCTATGGCCTTTTCGAAAGAGAAGGCCTTTTTGTAACTTCTGTTTGAGACAAGAGCGTCAAAGACGTCAGCTACGGCCATGATTCTTGCGGACAGAGGAATTTCTTCGCCTGAAAGGCCGGTAGGATAGCCCTTGCCGTCCCATTTCTCGTGATGATAGAGGGCAAGTCTCTTGGCTTCGTTGAGGTATCCTTCGTCGCCATCCGGCATGGTTGCGATAACCCGGTCGATAATATCGGCGCCGGCTGTGGCGTGGGTCTTCATCTTTTCGAATTCTTCGTCGGTAAGTTTTCCCGGCTTATTCAAAATAGTATCTGAAATACTGATCTTTCCAATGTCATGAAGTGGAGCTGACCGTGCAACATCAGATATAAAGCGGTCTGTCAGCTGGTCTGTGTAGATGCCCTCATTTTTCATTTCTTTCATTATGAGTTTCGTGTAGGCAGCTGTCTTTTTAACGTGGTCGCCGGTGTTCTGGTCGCGGCTCTCAACCATGTCAGCCAGGATCAGGATCAGGGAGAGCTGCATGTTGTTGATGGTCTCGTTCTTCTTCTGGATGTCCGCGAAGTACCGCAGGTTTTCATCGGTCATCTCAGAGAAGGCATTGTAGAGATTCTCTGTTTCGTCGCCGGTAGCGATATTCAGCTTGTGGAAGTTTATGGCAGTTTCTTCCAACGCATTTTCTTTTTTCTCAGAGAACAATGACGCTGTGTAGGCCATGGTGTTCAATGGCAGGATGACCTGATACTCGGCAAAATAAAGTCCGAAGGCCAGAGTCAGCGCAAAGATTCCTATGAATGTCGATACAACCCTCACAAGATATCCTCTTGATTCGGTCTTGAGCTGATTCATGGAAATGTCCACGCCGGCGTAGGCAGTGACTGTACCGATATTATTGGTGATAGGCTCGTAAACGGTGAGAAGCCAGCCGTACTTGCCGTTGGATATTATCGGATCGATTCTCTCGCCGTTTAGAAGAGCAGGTATGTATTTGGCAAAAGACTCATCGAAGGAAATAATATCCCCCGGCTGGGAAGCAGGTGTATCATCCGAATCAACGTCAAAAACAACGTGGCAACCGTCTTCTTCTATTTTATAAACATAGACATATTCCACGTAGTCAGTGCTCTTTCTGATGCGGGTGAGATTCTCTTTTATATCTGCGTAGCCACTGGAATAAATACCTTCATCCAAAAACTCATCGATCCTGTTGCCGTCAACCATGTTGGCAACAAGTTCTGCTGTCCCCTGTGCGAACAGTTTCTGACGGTCAATTGCGGAAGAAAAGTAGGCGACGTAGCTGATATAAATTGCTGAGAATCCAATAATTACAGCTGCTATAGCGATAAGAGCCACTACTTTGATACGAAGTGAAAGCTGTCTGCTTCTCTTTTTCCTGATCTCCTGCAAGGTGTCGGAGGTAAGAGGAGCCTGCTTCCAGGCGCGAATCTTAAAGCTCTTTTTGAATTTTATTGGAAGCAAATTGATGATAACGAGGGCAAAGGACAGGGTTATGGCTTTGTCTGCCAGATCCACAAGAAAACCGCCCAGGAGCTCCGCTGCAAAGGGCGGAAGACCTGCGTTTACGTATAAGCCGTGAACCAGTTCTGATGAAGTTCCTTCAGCCTCGAAACCGTAGATAAACCAGGTAATAATAGCGCCAATGACGCCGCCGATGAATGCATCTGTGACGATGGCTATAAGAATTGTCTGAAGCTTTTTAAACCATCCCTTGTCGTAGAACAGGGTGGTCAGGATAGCGATGGTCACATTCAGCATTGTGTACGACATCGCCATTGGATCGCTGGTGAGGGCAGTCATGATCGGGCTTAGCAGGCCAACTACGATACCCGGAAGAAATCCGCCGAGCATGGCAGCAAGAAAAGTGCCAACCAGATCAAAGTAGATCGGCAGTCCGAGTAAGTCCGCCAGGTAAGCGCCAAAGGCATTTAAAAAGACGCAGACTATTATCAGGCTTAAGAAAATGATCACATTGACGGATGTTGGTCGTTTCTGCCTGTTTTTCACAATATCGCCCATGAAAATCGCCCTTCTTTCATATCCGAATTACTATAATTATACACTATAATGTGAATGAATGTGTCAATAAAACGATATTTAAGTGGGGGATAAACCGAAAAGTGTCGGCAGGTATGCGGTAGGCCAGCTACCGGTGGCATCTACCGGAGAAATATTGTATTATTGATTGGCAAGGAGGATTTGCATGGAAAAGAAAACACAGCAGCCTGTGGTTGCTATTTGCTATGATTTTGATAAAACTCTTTCTCCCGATGACATGCAGGCACAGGGTTATATCCAGTCTGTGGGATTTGATGTGCCGAAGTTTTGGGCTGAGTGTGCATCCATTGCCAGGGAAAATGACATGGACCAGAACCTGGCGTACATGTATATGATGCTTGATAAGTCCAGAGGCAAGTTTGAATTCAGCAGGAAAACCCTTCAGGAATATGGCTCGAAAGTTCAGCTTTTCCCGGGAGTTGAGGGCTGGTTTGAGCGAATAAGGAAATACGGCGAGGAAAAGGGCGTCATTGTTGAGCACTACATTATTTCCTCGGGGTTAAAAGAGATGATTGAGGGCACCAGCGTAGCGAAAGCCGGAGCTTTCAAGAAGATCTATGCCAGCAGCTTCTACTTTGACAAGGATGGCGTAGCTCTCTGGCCGGCACAGGTGGTTAACTACACCAACAAGACTCAGTTCCTGTTCAGAATAGAAAAGGGAGTCCTTGATATCAATGACCCGGCAGTCAACGACTACTGCGCGCCGGAGGACAGGAGAGTTCCTTTCAGGAACTTCGTTTACATCGGTGACAGTGACACGGACGTGCCCTGCATGAGACTTGTTAATGCCTACGGTGGCCATTCCATCGGAGTTTACGACGTGAACACCAAGGATAAGACCAAGGTCAACAAGATGATGGAGGACAACCGAATCAAGTACTACGCGCCGTCCAATTACGAGGAGGGCAGTGAGCTGGATGAGCTTGTGAAGTGTATCATCGACCGCACAGTAGCCAATGAGAAGCTGGAGCGAATCCATCGCAGGAACAAAGAAGACAAAGATTGAGCAAAAAACCGCTCCGGAAATCATAAACCGGGGCGGTAAATTTATGCCAGTATTTGCGCGGCCTAGGTCGGCCACATCATTTGCTTCTGCGAAGAAGTTCCGTATATGCCAGGATAAGTGGTGCCACTCCCTTGGCTTCATTCTCAACAACCGGCTCGGAGAAGTAGTATTCCAGCGATCCGTCGCGGTGCTGTTCGCCGCCGAGACCTGCTACAAGGCAGATTCCACCAAGCTTTGGTGAGCCGTCTTCGTTTCTTGACAGGTATTTCTCTGTGATGCCGTCGAAAGCCTTAACTGCAATATCCTCGAAACGCTTTGGGAGGTAGCCAAGGCGCACACCCTTAAGTAATCCATAGGCGATAAGCGCTGTTCCGGAGGTCTCAAGGTAGTTTCTGTCGTCGTCTTTTTTGTCCACAATCTGGTAGAACATTCCGCTCTCATCCTGGAACGGGATAAGGGCATTTGCAAGGTTCTCCAGCATTGTCTGAATGTATCTGTACTCGTAGTACATGGACTCGTCCATGGCCTCTGCTGTATCCACAAGAGCTACGGTGAACCAGCCAAGGGCTCTGAGCCAGAAGTTAGGGCTGCAGCCGGTTTCCTTGTTGGCCCAGTACATCTCGCGGCTCTCATCGTAGCCGTGATAGTAAAGACCGGTCTTAGTATCCTTCATGAGCGCCTCGACGTTCTTGAACTGCTTGAAGGAATCAAGACAGCCCTGCATCTTGTTGTAACGCTTCTCATATTCCATGTAGAAAGGCTGTGCCATGTACATTCCATCAAGCCACACCTGGTAAGGATAGATGTTCTTGTGCCAGAAGTTGCCTGCCTTGGTGCGAGGCATTGTGTCAAGCTGTGCTCTTACAGTATCCATGGCCTTTCTGTATTTCTCTTTGCCGGTAAGATCATATAATTTGAAGAGATTCTTGCTGGGATTGATGTTGTCCAGATTGTACTCCTCGGTGCTGTAGGTCTTGATGGTGCCATCTTCCTGAACGAACCAGCCCACAAACTTATCAGCGAAATCCAGATATTTCTGATCCCCGGTCATATCATATAAGGAAAGAACTGCAGTGATCATGCATCCGTCTATGTAGTTCCACTTGTTTGGCTTGCCACTTAAGATTTTCTCAATGTTCCACATCGGATGCTCGGCGTCAGACTTCTCCAGGAGATAGTCCACGTACTCACTCAGCATCTTAAAGGTTTCTTCTCTTGTCATCATTTACTCCAATCAAAACTTCTTTTGCGGAAAACAGATTCCGTCTAAATGTAAGTGCTTACATTTTAACATTAACGCTCACTGAAAAGCAACTTAAATTTAGCTTTTTTATTCTTGATTCCCACGGTAGAAAAATGTATATTATGAGGATAGGATTTGACTAGTTTCTTCTATAAATATGTTATGGAGATAACCAAGATGGCAAACGATTTTAAAGATATCACAGGTAAGATGCTGGACTTCATAGACGCAAGTCCCACCTGTTTTCACGTGATCGATAATCTGAAGAAAGAGCTGAATAAGGCCGGATATACTGAGCTTTTCGAGAATGAGCCCTGGAAGATAGCACCTGCATCAGGCAAGAAGGGCGGCAAGTACTTCGTTACAAGAAACGATTCGTCCATCATTTCCTTCAGAATTCCCAAGAAGGATTTCAAGGGATTTTACATGATCGCCAGTCACAGTGATTCACCTTCCTTCAAGATCAAGGAGAATCCGGAGATGGAGGCAGGCGGAGCATACATCAAGCTCAATGTTGAGAAGTACGGCGGAATGCTCTGTGCTGAGTGGTTCGACAGACCTCTTTCCGTAGCCGGAAGAGTGATTGTTAAGGGCAAAAAAGGCGCTGAATCAAGGCTCGTCAACGTAGACAGAGATCTTTTGATGCTGCCGGCCCTGGCTATTCATATGAACCGCGAGGCCAACGACGGCTACAAATACAACGCTCAGAGCGATATGCTTCCGATTTTTGGTGATGCTGATGCCAAGGACAGCTTTTTTGACATAATCGCAAAGGCAGCAGGAGTTAAGAAGGAAGACATTCTTGGTCACGATCTCTTCTTATATAACAGAGTGAAGCCGACAGTCTGGGGCGCAAACGGCGAGTACATCGCAAGCTCAAGACTTGATGATCAGGAGTGCGTATATACCACTTTCGCCGGATTCCTTAAGGCTATAGATTCCGAGAACGTGGCAGTTCACTGCGTATTCGACAACGAGGAAGTGGGCAGCGGAACCAAGCAGGGCGCAGCTTCTACATTCCTCAAGGACACACTTACCAGGATAAACATGGCCCTTGGCCGCACAGAAGAGCAGTACTTCACAGCCGTAGCAAACAGCTTCATGCTCTCAGCGGACAATGCACACGCCATCCATCCTAATCACCTTGATAAGGCTGATCCGGTGAACAGACCGGTTATGAATAAGGGCGTGGTCATCAAGTACAACGCCAACCAGAAGTACACCACTGATGCGGTTTCTGCCGCAAACTTCAAGCTTATGTGCGAGAAGGCCAAGGTTCCTTATCAGACCTTTACCAACCGCTCAGATATGCCGGGCGGATCAACACTTGGCAACATCTCAACCACACAGGTTGCGGTAAACACAGTAGACATCGGCCTTGCCCAGCTGGCAATGCATTCTCCTTACGAGTCTGCAGGCAGCAAGGATCCGGAGTATATGGCATCAGTTTCAAAAGTTTTTTATGAGTTTTAATGACCGTTTGGTCGTTTGGAGGTTTTAATTTAATGGGTTTATTTGATTTTTTCGGAGGAAAGAAGGCTGCGCAGGACCAGGAAGCAGAAATGCAAAGGAGCGCTGCAGAGAAGAAAGAGAAGGAAATGCAGTCCGCTATGGACGCTCATGCAGACCTGGAGTGGCCGGGTTTCCCAAGACTCAATCCTGTTAACATCAACAGTGATGATGAAGTCTTCATGGATGAGACTGTGACAGCAGAGCGCAAGGACGAGATCGGCGAGATGATCTATGACGAGGATATGTCCGCTGAGTCCCTGAGATTTTTATCCAATCAGGAGATTCTTTTCCTCTTAACAGCTCTTGAGGTGTTCCAGAAGAAGGCACCGCTTCCCGGATTTGAGAAGAATCACAGGAAGGTTTACAACGAGCTCCTGTCAAGAGTCAGAGACTCCGAGGTCCTCTACGTGCTGTACGATGCTACAACAGGTTATCCTTTCATCGACCACGGTTTTGCAAATGTTTATTTTGAAAAAGAAATTGCGGATAAGGCTGTAGAGCTCTTTGCAAGACAGTACAGAAAAGTTGCCGTAAGGGAAGTCAAGGTTGAGAATCCTGACGACACAGCTGCTGTAAAGAGAGGCTTTTTTGACTATCTGTATTACATAGGCATGGAAAACATCCTGGTGGACAACGGCGCTTACAGAGCAAGATTCAAGAGAAGCGAGATTGTTGCTGCGCCCGGAGACTGGAACGAAGTGGACAGAGCCAAGAATCCAATAAACCCTGCGCTTAATTTCGCAATGCTGGATTTCATGGCAGAGCTTCGCTGGCCGGTTAAGTACGAGAAGAGAGACGAGATCGTCAGGGCAAAAGAGATGAGAATGCTCTCAATTATCAGACAGAGCAATTTCATTCTTCCCATGCAGCATGAAGGTCCTGTTGAGGTTCTCGAAGACGGCAGGATGAAGTTCGGCAAGGACACCAAGTTCAAGTTCCTTATCCTGAACACAGCTGATGGCAAGCAGTTCCTTCCTATATTTACCGACGCTATCGAATTCGGCAAAAAACTTCGCGGCTCCGAGTGGAGTGCTGCGGTGTTCAAATATCAGGACATCTTAAAGTTTGTGAACGACAAGGATGGAATTACCATCAACCCGGACGGACAGAGCGTTGTGCTTCCTAAGGACAGAATGATGCTTCTGGAAGTAGCAGGACAGCAGGCAGACAGAATGAAGGGAGCTAAGCAGCCGGCAGCAACTTCTAGCGCAGGGAATTCCGAGGATGCAGCTGTTCAGAAGGCTCTCGACCAGGCTATGGCTCGTATGAACGAAAACAAGGAAAATCAGGATAATTGATAATTAGCTTGTTAATGAACGTATATTAGTCTAAAATATAAGTTAGACTGGTATACGTTCATTTTTTATTAGGAGATAATATGTTAGATAGATTACTGGGTAGTTATTTGCTAACAAAAGGCGTTTTATCCAGGACTCAGTTGACGAAGGCATATCAGATACAGGAATCCAACAGAGCAAAACTGGGTGTCATTGCTGTGTCTGAAAAACTGATGACGATTGCGCAGGCAGAGCAGGTCAATGCTTTGCAGGCTTCAATGGACAAGCGCTTTGGTGATATTGCCATCGAGAAGGGCTATCTTACAGAGCCGCAGCTGGGACGTCTTCTGGAGCTTCAGGGGAATTCGTATCTGGCATTTGTGCAGGCCCTTGTTGATGAGCAGTATATGACCCTTGAGCAGGTAACAAATGCTGAGGCGGATTTCCAGAGAGAAAACAACCTTACGGCTACAGATATCGTGGATCTCAAAGAAGGCACCATCGAAAGAATAGTGCCTATTTTCCTTGATACAGATGACCAGCGTATTAGAAAGCTCTTTTCCATGAGCGTAAAGAACCTGTATCGTCTCGTAGACTCCCATGTTTACGTAGGAAAGGCCTATAGAGTG
>JAEEGL016600155.1_pt1 | contig 20994 bp, 12 predicted proteins | sample 9134231 | NCBI WGS metagenome assembly JAEEGL01 (sample SAMN16246548, study PRJNA631951) | gut metagenome | biome: gut microbiome; feature: rumen; material: fiber-attached | host: Bos | place: Iran: Karaj | collected 2018-10 | reverse complement strand
CCGCATTAACAACAAAAATACAACTTGAAATGTTGTACCCGGAACCGGCATCGAACCGGTACTGTCATTCCTGACAACAGGATTTTAAGTCCTGCGCGTCTACCAATTCCGCCATCCGGGCGACCTTTTTAAGAGCGGGAGACGAGACTCGGACTCGCGACCCCAACCTTGGCAAGGTTGTGCTCTACCAACTGAGCTACTCCCGCAGTTACTTATTTTTGTTGCAATATGTCTTAGAACATCTGCATCGGGCTTTTCCCTTTTGCGCTGCAAAGGTAATACGTTTTTGCGGTTCCAACAAATTTTTTTGAATATTTTTTTGTATTTTTTTTTATTTTCGTCATTACATGTTAATTATCAATCAATTAACAAGCCACTCTGATTCTTTGTAAGCAGACTTTAAACATTATTTGTACTAATTAGCATTGTATATCCGAAATTTTGCATACCTTTGCCATTACATAATCAACTAATTAAAAACAAAAATGCACATCAGAAATATAACAATGGCAGCCGCAGTAGCCGTTACAATGCTCGCTACCGGCTGCAACTACAGTGAAAAAGACGACATCCTCGTATCGCGCCGCTCCAACGAAGCCCTTGAACGCCAGCAGATAGAAGAAGAAAACAACAAGGACTACACCATCTGGGAGTTTGTGCACGGAGTGTCCGCCGTGTACTACCTCTGGAACGACAACGTGCCGTTAGACATCAACTATTCCAACTACGAAACGCCACAAGACCTGTTTGAAAGTTTCAGGCACAGGGACGACAGGTTTTCGGCGGTAATCAACAATTACACCGAGGCGGACGAATCGTTAGACAACATCTACGAATCAGACGGCATCAATTACGGACTCTACCTCGAAAAACAGGGTTCTGACAACGTGGTTGCCACCGTGGAATATGTGTACGACGGCACACCTGCCAAGGAGGCGGGCATCAAGCGCGGATACGTAATCCGTAAGGTAAACGGCACGCAACTCACCACGTCCAATTACAATGAACTTCTCAACCAAAAGACCTGTACCTACACGTACAGCACAATCTCCGTTAAGGAGCAACATGGCGAGACCATTACCGAGTATGGAGACGAACTCCACGAATCGCCCGCCATTACTAAAAGGCATCTGACCATCGACCCCATCCTCAAAACTTCTGTTATCGTAAAGGACGGCCGCAGGATAGGATATTTCCTTTACGACTCCTTTACTTTGGACACCAAGGGCGTCATCGATGCCATCGAAAGACTCGAGGCGCAGCAAATAGAAGACCTCGTGCTTGACCTCCGTATCAATACCGGCGGTTACATAAACACCCTCGACACCCTCGCGGCGATGCTCGTGCCAGACGGACACGAAGGCGACCTCTTTATGACAGAAACCTACAACCAGGCACTTGCCGCAGAATTACGCCAGGAATCTAATGCCCCAAACTTCAACAAGAGATTCTTTGCGAGCGGTTTGCCAAACTTGCACCTCAACCGCATCTTCATCCTCACTTCTAATAATACTGCAAGCGCGAGCGAACAGTTGATTTCTGGACTTATGCCATACATGCCCGTTACCCTTATCGGCGACCGCACCTACGGCAAGTTTACAGGCAATTTCCTCCTCAACGACGTAGCACACGAAGGCTCCGACCCCGACGGCATTCCGTACAGCGAATGGGCGGTGTATCTCTGCGTGATGCAATGCAACAATGCCAATGGCGAGATGAAATTCAAGAACGGCTTTACGCCCGATTACGCAATCCCAGACATCTACCGCCACGAACTTGGCGACGAGCAAGAGCCTCTATTTGCCAAGGCTCTTGAACTCTGCACTGGCTCGCTGGCAAAGTCGGCTAAAACCTACCGTACACCGTTCCAAGACTATATTGGACACTACGGCAAGCCGTCAATCAAATACAGTTTCATCGTCAACAGATAATAATTTAAGGCTACAAAAATTTTGCAGGGAACAGTTTTTGCACTATCTTTGATAGCACAAATCACCATAAAAACATTAAAACTAAAATGATAAAAAAAGAGACATACGACGCCGCAAAAGGGGTAGAGATATACACCATCGGCAACAAAAAAGGCATGACGGCCTCCTTCATCAGGCGCGGTGCCACGGTAACAAGCATCTGTGTACCAGACAAGAACGGCAAAATAGAGAACGTCGTAGTAGAACTCAAAGACTACGACGAATACCTCCGCAACGCATCCTACATAGGCGTAGTGCCAGGCAGGTATGCCAACCGCATCGGCGGCGCAAAGTTTACCCTCGACGGCACAGAGTACACCCTCAACCCCAACGACGGCCCCAACTCGCTGCACGGCGGCCCCACCGGATTCAGCACACGCGACTGGACGGTAACAGAGATGAAGGACGACGAGCAGAACGGCGCACAGATTACTTTCGAGTATTTCAGTGCCGACGGCGAAGAGAATTTCCCTGGAAACCTCACTGCCACAGTTACTTACCGCATCACCGAGCAGAACGAACTCGCCATCCACTATCAGGCGACAACAGACAAGGCCACGCCCGTCAACCTCACTCAGCACGCCTACTTCAACCTCAGCGGCGACTTCAAGACGCCCTCCATCGCAGACTACGCGATACTCATCAACGCCAATGCTATCACCGCAATCACCGACGACTGCATCCCCACGGGCGTACTCGCACCGGTGGACGGCACTGTATATGACTTCAAGCATTTCCGCCGCCTGAAAACCATCAAAGACTTCTACTACGACCACAATTTTGTGCTCAACAGCAAAAACAATGGCGAACTCAACCTCGCCGCCGAAGTGGAAGATCCCGAAAGCGGCAGAATCATGAAAGTGTTCACCACGTCGCCCGGCATGCAATTCTACACTGGCAACTGGCTCGACGGCACATTGACCACCAAGACCGGCAAACCCGTTACAAGGCAGAGCGCATGTTGTTTTGAGACGCAGTTTTTCCCCGACTCGCCCAACAGGCCCAACTTCCCCGACACCATTCTGCGTCCGGGACAGAAATACTGCCAGAAGACCGTCTTCAAATTTGAGGTAGAGACCGACAGCGACAAGACCTTCTTCCCCGCCGTATAACGGAACGCAGACCCTCGCGCCTGCCACACACAAATATCAAACAACCAACAAACACGACGTCCCATGCTATCGTCCGCCCCAATATGCATACTCCTAAGCATACTGATGCTGATACTATTTTGCATCGGCTTCTCTATATATGCCAAGAGTTACAATGACAACGGGCCACGATGGATACAATATGCAGTGGGCATACTGCTTGGCGGCATCGCCATCGGGCTTATTTACTGCAAGATACGGCATGAGGACGTCGTGTTTGATTTTAGTACAGTGATGCTGTGCCTGAGCGGGGTGTTCTATGGCATGATCCCCACCGCCACAGCAACCCTGATGGCTGCGGCCATGGCTGCGGCACAAGGCTACGGAGTGCTGCCGCCGGAGGTCATCACCGCCCAATGCATATACACAATAGCAGCCGGAGTGATAGGCATCATTTTTGGCGACATACACAAAAGGAACATCGTAAAATCCACCCTTGCAATCGTAATCGTAAGCATCGTTACACACGCGATAATGGCATTGTGCATCTACACCACCCAAGACAGCCCCGCCTGCAACACTCCGACAGACTATTACATCATAGCCCTCGTAATACTGCCGATAGCCACAATGCTCACAGCAAGACTCATCAATTCGCAAATCAAGCACATCGACACCGAGCGGCAACTGCGCCAACTCGAAGAAAAATATTACAAACTGATACTGTGCAACGACGACATTTTTTGGGAAATAGACACGTCGGGCAAGGTAACATACGTATCAGACAACGTAACGCAGACCCTCGGCTACAAGAGCAACGAACTCATAGACAGGATGCCGCACTATTTCATAGAAGACGTGGAGTCAATACGCCTGATTACCGAGTACGGCAACAACATCGAACGTCCCGGACACGAGCATTTTAGGCACGACCTTGTATTTAAACACAAAAAAGGCAACAGCGTATATTGCGACACCCGCTGTATGCGCGTTACCGACAGTGCGACACAGAAATCGGCTGGTTTTGTGTGCGTTACGCGCAATGTTACCAATGCGCACCTCCACGCCGAACTCTCGCGGCACAACCAAAAATTTATCCGCGAACAGACCTCGCGCCTCCTCGCCCAGCAAAAGTTGATAGACGAATACAAGCAACTGCTCATCCAAGCCAACAAAGACATAGACGAGGCCCGCGAATCGTCCAACCAAAACGTCGCCAAGCAGATGACAACCATCACCAACATCTGCAACGAATTAATGCCGACCATCGACGACATCTACAAATACGCCTCCATACTCCACGACCAATCGCAACCCGCGGAATTGAAGAACGCGACGCTCAACCAGACACTGTACGCGGCAGAGTTTCTCAAGACATTCGCCAACGACCTGATAGACAGCAACGCGCTCGCCAAAGGGTTCACGAAACTCACCATATCCATCGCAAACATCGAAGACGCCATCATCGACCTCTGCAACTACCACAACTCGCGCAACCTCTATCTGCTCAAAAAGTCGATAATCATGCAGCACATCATCGACCTTGCGCCCGACGAAAAAATCATCAAGGCAGACATCCAGCATCTCAAGCGCATCATCAACATCCTGATAAACAACTCATACGTCTTTACCAATGCGGGGCAGATTACCGTGTCGTGTTCGCTGCAATCCGACTCGGAGTTGCTGATAAGTGTGGCAGACACCGGCATCGGCGTCCCGGAAAGCGCGTACCAAAACATGTTTAAGCCTTTTAACGAAGCCACCATTCCCTCATTGTTCAGGCAGCAAGGCGCATACAAACATTCTGGGCTTGGACTTAGCATCGCCAAAATGCTTGTGGACCTCATGGGCGGGCAGATATGGTTTGTGTCGGGCGTTGGCAAGGGGACGACAATCAGTTTCACAGTGCCGTTTATCAAAGCGGGCGAGATGGCGTCGCAACAAGCCAACATCCAGTACAAATGGCAGGACTACACCGCCATTGTTGCCACTGCAAACCGCTATACGAGCATCCTCACCTGCGAAACCCTTGCCAAGACGCACATCAAATACCACTGCATACACATCGACACCGGCAATAGCGACTACACGCCGCCCGACTCGCAGTTTTTCCAAGATTACGACGTGATAATCACCGACCTCGACGCCGCCAAAACGCCTCATTTGCAGGACATTGCGCGCAGGCATCCGAACACGCCCGTAATCACAATAGACGACAAGACGGCACCAGCCGCCATCTGCAAACAAATCGACCAACACTTAACAAAAAAAGCATGACAATCAAAGACATAGGAGAATTTGGACTAATCTCGCGGCTCGCATCGCGCTGCGGAGACAACCTGCCCGAAGGCGTTACGGGCATAGGCGACGACTGCGCCATAATCCCCGGCCCGCAAAACACTCAATACGCCATCAGCACCGACCTCCTGGTAGAGGGCGTACATTTTGTAACCAAGGAAATTGGCGGCTACGAACTTGGGCACAAGTCGCTTGCGGTCAATCTCAGCGACCTCGCGGCGGCGGGGGCGATGCCATGCGGCGCGTTTCTATCGCTGGCGTTGCCGGAAGACACCGACACGGATTTCATCGACAGTTTTGCCGAAGGGTTCAAGGCTCTGGGCAAACAGTTTGACTGTCCCCTGCTTGGCGGCGACACAACGCTGTCAAAATCAGGCATCACCATCAACGTCTGCGTAATCGGCGTCAGGTCTCAACTATACGAAATCTCCCGCGACAACGCGCAAATTGGCGACATAATATGCGTTACTGGCTCGTTAGGCGATTCTGGCGCGGGGCTCGACTACATCTTGCACCCCGAATGGAAGCGCGATGAGATGGCCAACGCCTTCATCTACCACCACCACCACCCCTACCCACGCATCTGGGCAGGCAAATTTTTGGCTCAAAGCGGATGCGTACACGCGATGATGGACTTGTCTGACGGTCTCGCCTCCGACATCAAGCACATCCTCGCCCGCAGCGGCGTATCGGCAGAAATAGAACTCGAAAACCTGCCCGCAAGCCTCAACCTCCGGTGCAAATACGGTTCGCAACCGTCCAAGATGTACCACTACATGCTCCACGGCGGCGAAGATTACGAACTTTTGCTTACCGTGGACGCCAAACACTTTGCCGATTTGAAAGCCAAATATCCACAGAAATTTGGCTGGCTCAGCGCGATAGGACGCATCACCAATGGCGACCCGCAGCACGTCCGCTACATCGAAAATGGAATTGATACGACGCCGATAGGCTCGCCGTGGGAACATTTTTGCTAACTAATACGTTAAACAAGAAAAAACACAAAACATCAAAAAATGAAATCACGTCTAATAATAATGAATTTCATGCAGTTTGCGGTATGGGGCGCGTACCTCACCTGCATGGGCACGTACCTCGCCACGATAGGACACGCCGACAGCATAGGCCTGTTTTATTCGGCGCAGGGCATCGCGTCGCTGTTTATGCCGGCGATTATCGGCATCATCGCCGACCGCTACATCCAGGCGCAAAAAACATACGGCATCTGCCATCTGATTTCGGCGGCGGCGATGATTTCGCTCGGCTTGTACGGCATCAATACGGGCGCGGAGGCGCAGATGTCGGTGATGTATCCGCTGTTCTTTGTAGGCATATCATTCTACATGCCGTCGCTGTCGCTGTCGTATTCCGTGGCATACAACGCATTGGATGTCAACGGATTGGATACCGTCAAAAGTTTTCCGCCGATAAGGACATTTGGCACCATTGGCTTCATAGCGAGCATGTGGGCGGTGGATTTGCTGGGCTTCCAAGACAATTCGATGCAGTTTTTGGTGAGCGGCGGCCTCGGTCTGTTGCTCGGCATATACGCCTTCTCGCTGCCGGCATGCAAGATTTCCGAATCCAAAGGCAAAAAATCCATCGCGGAAATTCTCGGTCTTGATTCCTTCAAGTTGCTCAAAGACAGCAAGATGGCAATCTTCATGATATTCTCGGCACTTATCGGCATGTGCCTGCAAATCACCAACAGTTTTGCCAATCCGTTCATCACGAGTTTTGGCGACATCAAGGAATTTGCCGACACCTTCGGCGTGCAGCACGCCAACATCCTGATTTCGCTCTCGCAGATTTCAGAGACGTTGTGCATACTGCTGATACCGTTCTTCTTGAAAAAATTTGGCATCAAGAAGGTGATGCTCATCGCAATGTCAGCATGGGTATTGAGGTTCATGTTCTTTGGACTCGGCGACCCGGGCAGCGGCGTATGGCTGTTTGTATTGAGTTGCATAGTGTATGGCGTTGCCTTCGACTTCTTCAACATCTCCGGCTCGCTGTACGTCGATCAGACCACCGACACCAAACTACGCTCCTCGGCGCAAGGTCTCTTTATGCTGATGACCAACGGCATTGGCGCAACAGTGGGCACGCTCGCCGCTCAAGCCGTTATCAACGCCAACGTATATTCTGAAACCGAACCGATGGCGCGTTGGGCTGGATGGTCGCAGTCGTGGTACATATTCGCGGCATACGCGCTGGTACTGGCGGCGGTGTTCGTATTTGTATTCAAGGAAAACAAACAAGCAAACAAATAGCAAAACAGGCAACAGCCTATGGCACAGGCAGTCCGCAGCATATTATTAGCAATGGCGATGACGGCTTTGCTTGCGATTACCACAAGCAAAGCCAATGCACAGATGCCGCCCAACAGCAACAGGTTGGACAGCATCTGCGCATTGTTGCCATACATGCCCGAAGACTCCACAAAACTCGCCATGCTGTACCTCGTAACACGCCACTCCACCTCGCTGGACTCCATCAGGAAATACGCCATAGCCACTTACAGCCTTGCCAAACGCCTCGGCGACCAAAACATGACAGCGGCGGCGTGCATTTCCATCGGATGGTATTACAACATCACAGGCAAATACGAACTCGCGCCAAAATATTTCAGAGAGGCGGGCGAAATCTACAAGGCGCAGGGCCTCAGACACCGTCAAGCCATGATGCTGTCGAGCGTGGGCGATGCGTACATCGGCCTTGGACGTTTTGAAGAGGGCATCACCCATAAATTGGACGCCCTCAATATGCTCGACAGCCATAAAGACCTCGCCCGCGCCGCCGAGATTTACAGAACCATCGGCCTGGCATGCACGGAGTTTCTGCAATACAAACCCGCCATGGAATTTCTCGACAAAGCCCTCAACAACGATATTGCCGTAGGCGACCAACGGGGCATCGGGCGCGACTTTTTTTACCTCGGACAGACCATCAACCTCTACTCCAAAAGCAACGAATACGGCAGCAAACTGCTCGCCAAGGACTACCTTCTGCACGCCTTCGCAAAGCAAGACGAAAATATCGACATGATTTTCAAAACCAAAACCTGTGCGCTACTCGCCCTGATATACAACGACATACTGCTTGCCACCAACAACTGGGACTACGCCGACAGCAGCCTCTATTATTACAAGATAGGCAGGGCGATAATAGACCAAAACGGTTACAAACTATACAACAACATCTACGAAATAGCACATGCCGAACACAGGCTAATCAGCGGCGACTATGTAACGGCTCTCAAAACTCTCGAAGAAAAGATAAAAGAACCAAGGCTCAGCACCATCGATTTGTTGCTGCTCAACCAGGCTTTCAAGTTTTATTACAATTACAACAAAGACTACAAAGGCTTGCTCAAACTGACAGAACGTACCGAACTGGAACGCAAAAAACTGTATATCACCGAGTTTGCCGTAGAACTCTCCAAACTCAACAAGATAAAGGAACTCGAAGACCACCTCCGCAAAATAGAGACGAGCGCAGACGAGCGCAACCAACTCTATAAAAACGTGCAGTTTCAATATATCACCACGAAAGTAACCATAATAATAGGACTTACCTTCGCGGGAGCAATGGCGATAATATTGCTGTATCAGATGGTTAGAAACAAAAAATACAGCCGTCAACTCAGGGAGCAGACCGAAGAAATCACATCAGCCAACGAGGAACTCTGCATCCTGCTGGAAGAATCCAAGCAGCAGAGCGAACTCATCATGCAGCAGACGCAGGAGATGAAACGACAGCGCAACCGCCTCGCTTCCATCAACCTCCGCATCGTAATCAACCTGGACATAGCAAGCCGCTTCCAGGCGTCGCTGATGCCGTCGCAAGAAAGGATGAAACAGATTTTCAAGGACATTTTTGTACTCTGGCGACCGTTGGAGGAAGTGAGCGGCGATTTTTACTGGGGCACGGAAGTAGGCGGGCTCAAATTTGTCGCCATCGCCGACTGCACCGGACACGGCATACCGGGCGCGTCGCTGTCGATGCTTGGCATCAGTTTTCTCAATAGCATCGTGGCGCGTATCGACCGCCACAATGTGAACGCCGCCGAGGTGCTCGACAAACTACGCTACCGCATCACCGAATCGCTGACGCGGGGCAGCGTGAACAACGAAGAAATCCACGACGGAATGGACATCGCCGTCTGCGTGTTTGACACTAACAAATCCATCCTGTCTTACGCCGGCGCATACCGCCCGCTGTGGATTGTCAACCAAGGCGACCTCACCGAATACAAGCCCGACAAAATCCCCGTGGCGGTGGATCACGACCGCAACATGCCTTACACCAACAACGAAATCGCGCTCAAAGAGGGCGACAGGGTTTATATTTTTAGCGACGGCATTACAGACCAGTTTGGAGAGCGCGAAAATGGCAAACTCTCCAAACTGAAACCCAAACGCCTCCGCGAATTGCTCTGCCAAATCTACGACCTCCCGCCCGAAACGCAGAAAGGCGAAATCATCTCAATGATAGACCAATGGCGCGGCGACAACGAACAGACGGACGACATCATGATGATAGGAGTTATCAATGCATAATGCACAATTCATAATGCGTAATGCATAATGCACAATTAATAATTCATAATGCATAATGCGTAATGAAATTATGCTGTGAAAACTCCTTCAAAGGCATATTCGGCTGGGCCAGTCATCATGATATGACCGTTTTCTTTGTTCCATTCTATATTAAGGTCGCCGCCGAGAAGTTTTAGAGTGGCATCCAATTTTGTCAAGCCTTTTCCAGCAGCCGCCACAAGCGTAGCACACGCACCTGTGCCACATGCCAACGTCTCGCCCGCACCGCGCTCCCATACGCGCATACGGATGGTATGAGGGTCGATTACTTGCGCAAACTCCACGTTGATTTTCTGAGGGAAAGCCGAAGTAAAGCTCTCGATTTTTGGGCCGTATGTATGCACCGGAGCATCGTCAACATTATCCACAAAAATCACGCAATGCGGATTGCCCATGTTGACCACCTGATATTCGAAGCCTCCTGGAATAGGATCGTTAGTCCACTCATACTTTGGCATTCCCATATCAACTGTCGCGCTCTCCACCGTGCCGTCGTCCCTGAGCGTCAGGGAAATATTCTTGACTCCCGCCTTGGTTTGGAGCGTGAAATTCTGCGACTTTACTATGCCGTGTTCGTAGGCATATTTTGCCACACAGCGGCTTGCATTGCCACACATCTCTGCCTCCGAACCGTCAGAATTGAACATTCTCATCCTTACATCGCATCCATTGTCGGACGGAAGTATAAGCACTATGCCGTCGCCGCCAACGCCAAAATGACGGTCGCTCATGCGGCGGGCGAGGTCGTGTATGTCGCCAAGCGACTCAAAAGACACGGCAAAGCAATCGATGTATATGTAATCATTGCCCGCGCCGTGCATTTTAACAAAAGGTATCTTCATTATTTTTGAAATATTGATTTAGCGTTTAAGCACTTTTACGCTTTGCAAAGCGTTGCCAGCAAATACCCTCAGCACATACATGCCAGCAGGCAAGCCCGACAACTCAACCCTCACGCCATCGCCCGACAACATCTTCTTGCCCGATATTGAATACAACTCGTATTGTACCGATGTCGCATCGCAATCGATGGTTACGTAATCGGTTGTGGGGTTAGGATATACATTAACAGGAGCCGGCGTATTGGTGCCGACGATTTCCGACACAGGGGTCTCGCCACCGTTGTCGGGCTCTTCCTCTTCGGGATCTTCGTTTTCGGCTTTGTAAAGCGGCTGTTCCACAACAACTTTGCCCTCGCCGTTTTTGGCAAATGGCGACGACTGCTCGAATACCACCAACTTTGCAGCACCATCTGTGGCGCGACCATACGACTGGTTTTTCTTCACTTCGGGTGCTTCGTAATAGTCGATGTAATTGTTTGCGCCGTTGACAACCTCGCCGAGATAAACAGCGTTTTTCTTGTCTTCCTTCAACGTAAAACTGAGGTGCAGGGGTCCAAGTTCAGGCTTTCCGTCGGCAAAAAACACCAAATGACCTTTGGCGGGTATCGTGGTGAGGCTGCTGTTGCCGCCCGGAATCTGGTATTCTACTTTCTCGTTCATCACAAAGAGGCCAGCCATGTCGATTGCATAGTCGTTAGAATTGTAAAACTCTATCCAGCCAGGGAAATGTCCGGTTTCGTCAGACAACGCGCCAACATTGTGCGGCATCACCTCGTTGACATAGATGCCCGTGATGGCAACCGTATGTTCGGGATACTGCACGGGCGCATCCTTGGTGTAAAGTTTTACCGTAACGTCGCCAGAAAGGTCGAGGTCAATTTCGTCCCGATAGACACGCTGCTCGTTGCCGTCGGCTTTCACCGCCAACCAATAATCCACAGCCTTGCCCTCCGGAAGTACGGCACTTAAATTCAAGTTAACACCCGCGAAATACCTGCCTGTAACATTAGCCGTTGACGGACAATGGTTTATGGAGAATTTTACATTGCTGCAATTCTCCGCCGTAACGGTAACATTATAGCGGCTCGGCAACGAGAAATAATTCCTCAGATGCGTCGAGACATTGGTGGCACGTTGTTCAAACCAACTGTTGAGGCTGTTAATATTGCCTTCCCACTGTATGCCGCCCCACCAATTGGTAACGAGCCAATCGTACCATTTTTTACCATGAATCATAAACTCTGTCTTTACAAGATTCTTAAGCGAATCCGAAAAACTCTTGACCCTTGTATAACTAAACGTTGTATTCATGTGATAAGAAAAACGCTGCAAAAATTTTGCCTTGAACTCCTTATTTTCCAACAACTTGCGCATCAAACGCGAAGACCACTCCGTAGTGGACCAGCCATCGGAATTGATGTCGATGTCGCGCCATACAGAATTGACGGTGGGCTGTCCGCCATATACTCCGCACGAAAATTCTGTACCAAAGAGAATCCAACGCCACTTGGTGTTTTTGCCTTTTGCGCGCCACCACTTGTTGTTGTTCATGGGCCAATCCTCATTGTCAACATAAATCTGCGCAATCCAATAATCTATAAAATTGTCAATATCAATTTCCGCAGCCACTTTGTCGTAGTTGGCTTGGACGGCAAGACTATTGTTCTTTACAAATTTCATCAGAGCAACAAAATCCGTGTTGTCGCCATCAATAATCGCAATATTGTCCTCATACATTTTGTTTTCGCCCTTGTATTCGAGGAGGTCCACGAGGTCGCTCTCCACTCCGTAATTCTCCTCGGCAAAATGGTCGGAAACTTTTTCACGGATGTTGTGCATACCGAGGTATTCGCCGTTGAGGAACACGGCGGCAGGTTGCAACGCCTGCACGTCCACATCCATGCTGCCGCTTGCTGCAAGCCCCGTAATCAACGCGTCGCGGAGCATCGTGCCCTGGAAATCGTTGCCACCGTTGCGGAGCACAATCGACTTGAAAGCGGAAATGTCTTTCTTGTCAAAAAACTTGTACCTCAGCCTGTTGTCGCCGTATTGCTTGCGGGCGATGATGCGGAGCGACTTCATCGCGTTGCCACGGCTGCAAGTGCCGGTTATCTTGACACCGGCATCCTGCGACACTTGAAGTTTCAGGTCCTTGTCGAAATATTCAAAATGCACCGGACGCTCCCAATTCTGATTCCAGTTGACGGGATGATCCTGACACATGCCAGCCACGCCGTTTTTGCCTTCCACATATATGCCGATGTAATCGTCGTAAAAATTTTTGCTGTCGGTAACGAGCGATACCACAGGAAGTGTCATCTTGCGCTCGTTAACAAAATACGTGGCGGTAGCCGTCGCGCTCTCCTTGCGTCCACTGCTTATGGCAATGGCGCGCAAAACGGTGTTTTTGCTTATACTAAGTGCGGCGGAGTATTTAGACGACCATTTTGTGGGCACAGTACCATCTGTGGTGTAATATATCTTAGCCGAAGGGTCGGCACAGGTGATTGTTACCTTCTGCGTACCGCTGTAAAATCCTGCTTCAAGCGACATTACTGGCGTCTCGGTGAAAGCCATGGAATTGCCATTTTTCCTGCCAGGCGTAGCCACTCCAAACACGCCCCACACATCGCCGCCATCGGTAAGGCGACCGTATGAATAGTCGTCGCGCAATTTTGGAGTTGTTACTTGGTCTATTATTTCGCTCGATGGGTCGGTGAGCAAAATGGTCTCGCCGCCATCGCCAGAGAGTTTGAAACTTGCATTGAGACCTTCGCCAATGCCGTTGCAAAGTACAATTTTAGTGCGTCCTGGACTTACCCAGGCATCGCAATCAATAACAAATTTACGCGGTTTCTTTGGATTGTCAGACAATCCGTAATCTTTTAGGTTAACAATCTCAGAGCCAGCATTGTAAAGTTCCACCCAATCACTTACATATCCCTTATAAGCAAGCGTGTCGGAGGCAGTACAGAATTCGTTGATAACAATCTGAGCATCAGCAGTGTACGTCATCAACAACAATGCCGCTGCTGTAATAAGTCTTTTCATATCTTATGGTTTACATGTGTTATTTGAAATTTTCCGCAAAGTAACAAAAAATCATCGTTAGTAACAAATTATTTTTTTCAGATTTAAACCTAAAAAAAACCGCCGGAAATCTGTCTTATTTCCGGCGGTTATAATAATTAACAATTCACTAATTTACTAATCACTAAAAATGCATAATTCAATAAAACAATTTACTATCTCTTAGTGTAAGCGTCCTTCTTTGTCTTGCCTTCCTCTGCGGCAGCCGCTGCGTCCTTTTTGAGGAAGTCGTAGGCAATCGGGGATGCGATGAATACCGAAGAGTAAGTACCAACGATAGTACCGAGCATCAATGCGAACACGAATCCACGGATTACCTCGCCGCCAAAGATGAAGATTACCAGCAATACGAAGAATGTGGTGAGAGAGGTGTTCACAGTACGCGAGAGCGTAGAGCAGATAGCCTCGTTCATGTTGGTTTTGAGTTCGTTTTTGGGACGCAAGCCGATAAACTCGCGCACACGGTCGAATACAACCACGGTATCGTTGATGGAGTAACCCACAATCGTCAAGATGGCCGCGATGAAAGACTGGTCGATCTCCATGGAGAACGGCATCAGCGAACTAAACAACGAGAACACGCCGAGAACGATGACGGTATCGTGTATCAACGCCGCCGTTGCGCCAAGACCATACTGCCAGTTCTTGAACCTTATCAAGATGTACAAGAACATCACGATAAGCGAAATGACGATGGCAATGGATGCCGACTGCTTGATATCGTCTGCAATGGTAGGACCTACCTTGGACGACGACTGGAAACCGAAGTTTTCTACGCTGTCGTCGTTAGAGAGCGAAGGAGTACCGTTGTTGACTACAAATCCCTGCAAGAACATGTCGCGAGTGATGTTCTGAGTCTTGTAGAGGGATTTGAGGTTGTCGTAGAGCATGGTCTGAACCTCAGAATCTACGCCGTCGCCTTCGTCGTCGATGCGGTATTTTGTAATGATTTTCACCTGATTCTCAGCACCAAAGGTCTTTACCTGCGGCTCTGAACCAAACGCAGTGGAGAGCAACGACCTAACGTCGCCGGTATTCACTTTGTCGTCAAACTTAACTACGTATGTACGACCGCCCACAAAGTCAACGCCCTGGTCGAAGCCCTTGAAGGCCATCGAAGCAATGCTGATAACGATCAATGCGCCAGAAATAATGTAGAAGGTCTGCTTCTTGTCGATGAAGTTAATCTTGACATTTTTGAGGAAGTACTCGTTCCAACTACGCCAGAACTTGATTTCCTTGCCGCGTTCGAGCAAGAACTCGAAGAACAGCCTCGTGATGAAGATTGCCGTTACCAAGGTGGTAATGATACCGATTACCAACGTGGTGGCAAAACCTTGGATGGGGCCGTGTCCGAAGATGTAGAGGATGATACCAGTCAAAAGCGTGGTGGTGTTACCGTCGAGGATTGCGGAGTAAGAATTGTTGTAACCCTCTTGGATAGCGAGTTTCAAGCCCTTGCCGTTGTGGAGTTCCTCGCGGATACGCTCGAATATGATGACGTTGGCATCCACAGCCATACCCATCGTAAGCACGATACCGGCGATACCGGGGAGGGTCAACACTGCGCCGAGAGACGAAAGAACGCCCATCAAGAAGAACACGTTGCAAACCAATGCGATAGCCGCACCGATACCAGCCGTATTGTAGAATACAATCATGTAAAGGATAACAATCAAGAACGCGCCAACAAACGACCAAAGTCCCTGATTGATAGTGGTTTGACCGAGCGAAGGACCTACAATTTCCTCCTCGATAACCTTGGCAGGAGCGGGAAGTTTACCAGACTTCAAGATGTTTGCCAAGTCCTTAGCCTCAGCAACGGTGAAGTTGCCGGTAATCTGAGAGTTGCCGCCGCTGATTTCGCTCTGTACGGTCGGGAACGAATATACATAATTGTCGAGGACGATGGCCACCTGACGACCGATATTGTCTTTGGTGATGCGACCCCAAGTACGTGCGCCTTCGCCGTTCATGGTCATCGACACCATCGCTGCGCCGCCTTTGCGCTCGTCAAACTCCTCGCGGGCATCGGTTACAACGTCGCCATTGAGAGGAGCCGTACCGTCGCGGTTAGTAACTTTGATGGCAACGAGTTCAAAACTGCTCTCGTCCTGCTCCATCGGCTTCACACACCAATAGAACCTCAAATCCCTCGGCAAAATTTCCTTAACCTTGGGGGTAGCGAGATATTTGTTGACGGTGGCAGTATCCTTATAATTAGCATAACCAACACCTGCGCCGCCAATCCACTGACCGCTCTGATCTACCATCGGATGAAGCACGGCAAACAACGGATATTGCTTGGCAAACTGCTCGTTGCTCTGAGTGAGCGCGGCAGAGTCTGATTCGCTGATAAGAGTATTGTCGTCGCCACCAAGGAGAGATTTTGCGGTGTCGGCAACATTGTTCTTGGCGGAGTCAACGGTAGCAACAGTGGTATTGTTGTCGAAATCGTAACCAGCGTCCTTCAACATCTTGATGCGCTGATTGGCTGCCACGAGGTTGCTGCTGATTTCGCGGTTGTCGTAAGTCTCCCAAAATTCGAGGTTTGCAGTACCTTTAAGGAGGTTTTTAACGCGCTCAGGATCCTTGACGCCAGGAAGTTCCACGAGGATGCGGCCTGTCTGACCCGAAAGTTGCTGAATATTGGGCTGCGTAACGCCAAAACGGTCGATACGGGTACGCAACACATTGAAAGAGTTGGCGATAGCCGCCTCGCTTTCCGACCTCAGCACTTTGAGCACATCTGCGTTGGATGAATTGAAATCTACTTTGCCTTTAAGATTGTAATTGTTGAAGATAGACGCCAACTTGCCGTTGGGAGCCACCTGCTCAAACGCCTTTCCAAACAGCGTAATGAAATCGTCCTGACTGTTTTTCTGACTTTCTTTGGCGAGATTCATTGCCTGCACATAAGTAGGGTCCTGACTATGACCCGACAGAGCATTAATTACGTCTGCCACAGATACTTCCAAAATGACGTTCATACCGCCTTTGAGGTCAAGACCGAAGTTAAGTTCGTTTTCAAGACACTCCTTATAAGTGTATCCCAAGTACACTTTTTCGTTACCGATAGAATCCAAATATTTGGATTCCTTCTCAGGATTTCCGGCGGCATATTTCTCGGCGTTTGACTTGACACGCGACGTTACCACCGAAAAAGACAGGTGGAACAGGCAAGCCAATGCCAACGCAATCGCCAAAACCCTAATTAATCCTTTGTTTGACATTTGTTTTTGTTTATATTTTTATAGTTATTTGCAAACATTTATATTTTTAGCGGTTGCAAAGGTAGTATATTTTTTTCAATAGAACAAAAGTTTTTTTAATTTGCATCAATAATTTTTATCAAGTAGAGTTTTGGCCAGTTTTTTCCCGTTACAAAAAGCCTGTCGCCCGCCGCATCGTAGGCAATTCCGTTGAGGACGTCTGTGTTTGAGGAGCGCAGATTGTCGGGCAAGATTCCAGATAAGTCTATGTAACTCAACACTTTGCCTGTATGATAGTCAATCTCGGCAATCATGTCGGTCTGATAGATGTTGGCGAGGAGTTTGCCTTTGACTATTTCGGTTTCGTTGAGCCGCTGCACCACACCGAGATTGTCGCACACCTGTATTGTCTTGATGTTAGAAAACCCGTTTGGCTCCAAAAAATACAGATTTTCGCTGCCGGAAGTGAGAATCAGGGTGTCGTTGTTGAGAGCCGAAAGCCCCCAACCCTCCGTCGCCACGTTAAATTCCATGAGCCGCTCGAAGGTCTTTTTGTCATAGACAAAGCCCTTGTGCGACGTCCAAGTGAGTTGCATCAACTTGTCGCCAATCATCGCCAAGCCCTCGCCAAAATATTCGTCTTCGAGGTTAACGCTCTGCAACACAGAGCCATTGTCGATTTTCACCTTGCGGAGCGACGATTTGCGGGTCAAACCAGTGGATTCGTAGAAACAGCCATCCTCATACACCAACCCCTGAGTGTATGCCGCCACATCGTGCGGATAGGTGGCTAACACCTTGTAACTCTTTTTCTTAGGCACGATATCGGAATACAACATCAGCGACTGCGAGGCATATTCGCTCGTGCCGTCAGGCAGACACATCTGCAAACTTACTGGCACACGACCACAACGAAGATTTGCCGTCGGGATGGTGAAAGACGTTTCGCCGGAAGGGAGTGTGGCGATTTTTTTGCCGTCCACCTTTATAATAATAGAGTCGGCAGACACGGTGCCGTCGTCAGTGATGGTGAGGTCGTATTTGTCGCCCACCTTGCCCGTGGATTCGGGGTTTTGATTGAGAATTTTTAACTCAAAATGCTGTTTAGCAGCAGGTTGCTGGGTGTTGGTGGCGTTTTGGGACGAGGTTGTACTGCTGCCGCCCGACGTGCTTCCGCCGCCACAGGATTGCAATGCAAGCGGCATCAACGCCGCAAGAATAATTTTGTCTAAATGTTTCATAATGATGGTTCCACAATATTTGTCTTGTTGTTTGTGTCCTTGATAGTTGCCGTGATTTTCAGGATTTGAGTAGTGTGAGGCGTTACGCGGCAGTAATTGCTTGGACGTATGCCAATTATCCACAGGATAACGCCGCTGCAACGCAAAATTTCCACACGCTCCTTGTCGCCGAGGGTAAGTTTTTGGTCGATGAAAAGGTCGGATAATTTTTTGTGGCGACTGCTCCCAAACGGCACAATGCTGTCGCCCCTCTCCCACCCCGTTATCAACATCGGGAAACAGAGTTTATCAAGGTCAAAATACGCTGTCAATGGGTCTCGCTCTGGCGCAAACGCATCACAATCAATCACTTCCATACGCAAATGCCACGAATTGGAGTCAACAACGCCTTTGTCTATATCGGCACGATAGAATACAATAGGATGCCTGCCGTTAACTGTTGCCACTTCGTGAAGATGCGTGATAATCAGCAAGTTGCGGTCTTTGACAAGGCGGTGGGTGTTGCTATAAAAAATCTTGCCGCTCTCCGATGTCAACTGCCTGAAAACCTCGCGGCACTGCACTTTGCCAAAGTCGTAACGCCCAAGTATCTCAAAGAGCAGACATTCTGGCTCCACAAAACCAAGTATTCCGCCAATGTCGGCAATGACGGACGCGCCATCATGTTTCACAACCGAGGCGACCGCCTTGTCGATAGCGTCGTCGTAGATGCGCTTTGCCATGCCGAGGTAACCGATGCTTTCGGTGATGGACGAACGCGCATTCCCGTTAATCTCGTCGATTACTGGCAAAACGAGATTGCGGATTTTGTTGCGGGCATACTCATTGGCGAGGTTGCTGCTGTCGGTGCGGAATGTCAGGCGGTTTTCGGCGAGAAACCCCTCTATCTCGGCATGACTGAAACACAGCATCGGCCTCACAACCCGTCCGTTGCGAACCCTCATGCCCGTCAATCCGCGTATGCCGGAGCCGCGCAGGAGGTTGAGGAAAAAAGTCTCTATCGCGTCGTCCTTGTGATGCGCCACGGCAACTACTTTGTAGCCGTTTTTGTCCATCACGCGCTCAAACTCCGCGTATCTGATTTCGCGTGCTGCCATCTCAACGGATATGCCTTTGATGCCCACATAACGCATTGTGTCGGCGCGAGTTACAAAGATGGGGACTTCGTATTTTTGGGCAAGTTGGCGCACAAAAGCCTCATCTTCGTCGCTCTCGGAGCCGCGAAGTCCGAAATTGACATGCGAAATGCCAAATTCCACGCCGAGCCGGGCGGTGAGTTCCACCATCGCCACAGAATCAGGGCCTCCGCTAACGGCAAGCAACACCTTGTCGCCCACCTCCCAAAGTCCCTGACGCTCAATAAATTGCTTGTATGTAGCCAACATATCCATAGTAGATGACTTATTATCGGACTGCAAAAATAAATAATTTGCACAAATAACAACAATTAATTATTAAAATAATGATTAATTAACAGAAACTTTGCAACTTTGCAATGCGTAACAAATCACAAAAACGACATGGACAAGATAATTCAATTCTTTAAAAACCAAGCACTTCCAATCGCCATTGCGACGGGTTTGGTATTTCACGATTTCTTTGGACAGTTTTCGGCGATACTGCCTTACAACCTGTTCATAATGCTTTTCATATCGTTTTCCAAAGTGTCTGTAAAGGATTTGAAGCCGAAAAAAGTCCATTTTCTGCTACTGACGTTTGTAACCGTGGCGGCTCTGTCGGCTTATTGGATTGTAAGCCAATTTAATGAGATACTCGCCGAGAGTATTCTTGTGGTAACACTATGTCCCACAGCCACTTCCGCCATTGTTGTAGTAAACAAACTCGGTGGCAATGGCTCCAACGTAATCACCTATACTATTATAAGCAACATTGCGGTTTCCATCATAATTCCGCTGCTGTTTCCCCTGATACATCCGCAGGAAGGACTTACATTTGCGCAGGGCGTCTGGACTATATTAAAAAAGGTGTTCACACTGCTCGTGCTGCCTATGGTGGCATCAGAATTGGTAAAACATTTTATTCCCAAGTTCAACTCGCTGTTAATCAAGTACAACTCGGCATCGTTTTACCTTTGGGCGTGTTCGATCGTTATCCTTATGGCAAACATGATGAACTCAATCCTCGCCGCCCCCGAAAATTACCACATCGACATCCTTATGGCAACGTCGAGCCTCATCATCTGCATCATATTATATATAGTGGGCAAAAAAATCGGCTCGCGCTACGACGACCGCATCAGTTGCGGACAGGCGATAGGTCAAAAAAACACAATCTTCGCTATCTGGGTGGCGCACACGTACTTGACGCCGCTGTCGGCAGTGGGTTGCAGTTTCTATATCCTGTGGCAAAATTTGTTTAACAGTTGGCAATTGCAACAGAAAAGGAAACGGGACGCGGCGGCAAAAGCCTCATTGTAAACAATTTTTACACCCACTGTAAAATTTTTTTACACTTTTACAACCCACTTTAATCTTTAATCTCCTCACTATCAACTATATACCATTTTTGGCACGGTCGGTGTATTTTAATTAGCGTATTAAAACAGAAACGAAATGAAAACGTTAATCAAAATATTACCGATAATGCTGATGACGGCGGGGCAGACCTCGGCGCAGACCACGATGG
>JAEEGL012666870.1_pt1 | contig 20994 bp, 31 predicted proteins | sample 9134231 | NCBI WGS metagenome assembly JAEEGL01 (sample SAMN16246548, study PRJNA631951) | gut metagenome | biome: gut microbiome; feature: rumen; material: fiber-attached | host: Bos | place: Iran: Karaj | collected 2018-10 | reverse complement strand
CACCTGGTAAAATGTATATGAAATTCATACGGATTTTACCAGAAACGTGGGCAATAATTTGATGACCATTTTCTAATTCAACTTTAAAAATAGAATTAGGAAGTGCATCTATAACTGTACCTTTCATCTCAATTACATCGCTTTTAGACATTAATTGTCCTCCTCAGTAGTTAATATCTTGTACCCATCTTCTGTAATAACAATAGTATTTTCAAAGTGAGCACTATCACTATGATCAACTGTAACAGTTGTCCAATCATCACTAAGAATTCTTACTTGATAACGACCTGCGTTAACCATAGGTTCAATTGCTAATGTCATTCCTTTTTTAAGTAATGGGCCGTGACCAGCGGGACCATAATTAGGAATAGCAGGATCTTGATGCATTTCACGACCAATGCCATGACCTGTAAAATCCTTCACAACAGAGAACTTATTAGCAAGAACATATTCCTCAATTGCATGAGATATATCAGATAATCTATTGCCTGGTTTTGCAAACTCTAAGCCTTTATTTAATGATTCCCTAGTAACATCAATTAGACGTTGTCTCTCTTCGCTAATTTTACCTACGGCATGAGTTCTTGCGGCATCACCATGATACCCTTTATAACAGGCACCAATATCAATAGAAATGATATCACCATCTTTTAAAATAATACTTGGTTTAGGAATGCCATGTACAACAACATTATTAATAGAAGCACATATTGATCCTGGGAACCCATTATAACCTTTAAAAGAAGGTGTTGCTCCACAGGATCTAATTGCCTCTTCAGCAATCTTATCAAGTTCATAAGTAGAAATTCCTGGTTTAATAGCTTCTTTTACACATCTATGTGCATAAGCAGTAATTCTTCCAGCTTCCTTCATTATTTCAATTTCACGATCGCTTTTTATTGTAATCATTTGATTTCTCCTAATACATCTTTAACATTATTAAATATTTCATCGATGTTTCCGATACCAAATACATTTTTTACTATACCAGTTTTTTCATAATAATCTAAAACAGGTTTAGTTTGCTTATAATAAACATCAAGACGTGTTTTAATAGTTTCTTCTGTATCATCTTTTCTTTGTACAAGAGTACTACCACAAACATCACATATACCTTCAACTTTTGGTTTATTAGATACAACGTGATAACTAGCACCACACTTAGTACAAGTTCTACGACCAGTAATACGATTAATTAATAAATTATCGTCAACTGTAATGTTTAAAACACAATCAAGTTTAATATTAAGCTTTTTAAGTATATCATCTAAAGCAACAGCTTGATTTAGATTTCTTGGAAATCCATCAAGAAGAAAACCATTAGCTAGGTCATCTTCTTGTAATCTTTCATATACCATTTGAATAGTTAATTCATCAGGAACAAGATTTCCATGATCAATATACTTATGTGCTTCTATTCCAAGAGGTGTATTATTAGACATATGATATCTAAACATATCACCAGTTGAAATATGAGCAATTTTATATTCATTTTTAATTAAAGCAGCTTGAGTGCCTTTACCAGCACCAGGCGCTCCCATAATTAATAAACGCATAATTTAACTTCCTTAATCCATAAATCCACGATAAGATTTTTCTTGACCAATTTGTTTGATTTGTTTTACTGTTTCAATAGCAACACCTACAACGATAATTAATCCTGTACCACCAATTTGAACTGATGCAGGTAAATTTAATACCTTAGTCATAATTATTGGAAGACTAGCTAATATTGATAAGTAAATTGCTCCAACAACATTAATCTTAAATAATACACGTGAGAAGTACGCACTTGTTTCTTCGCCAGGTCTAATACCAGGAACATAGGCATTTTGCTTTTGAAGATTTTCAGCCATTTTATCTGGACTCATTTGTAAGAATGAGTAGAAGAATGTAAATACAACAATTAAAATGATATATAAAGCAAATCCAATAGGTTCACTAGTTGAGAATATCATATTTAAAACTGTCTTTGCAGTTCCTTCAGATAAAAATCCTGAAATTGTTGATGGTAGACTTAATAAAGTAGATGCAAAAATTACTGGAATAACTGATGCACTATTTAATTTAATTGGAATATTAGAATCACTTCTTCCTTGAAGAATAGCACTTGATGGTCTATTAGCATATTGTACAGGAATCTTTCTTTGAGCAGCTTCCATAAACACAATACCAATAACAAGTAGTACCATAAGTATAATACTAATAATAAATTTCCAAATTCCAGCAGATCCTGCTTCAGTATCAAAGATATAAGTTTGCATTAAATCATTGATCATATCAGGATAACTTGCGATTATACCAACAACGATCATTAATGATGTACCATTGCCAACACCATGTTTAGTAATACGATCAGCTAACCATAATACAAAACCAGTACCAGCAGTCATAACTATACTTAAATAGATATAAGTCATTGCTCCATTTGGAGTACCAACTCCAAAGAATACTTTTTTATAAGATACAGTAACACCTAATACTACTGTTAGTGATTGAACAAAAGCAAGGAAAATTGCTAAATATCTTGTTAAAGTATTTAACTTTTGTTTCCCTTCTTCGCCTTCTTCACTCCATTCTTTTAATGGTTTAATGATGTCCATTTGTAATAATTGAACAACGATAGAAGCAGTAATATATGGGCTAACACCAAGAGCCAAAATAGAAAAGTTTGATAATGCTCCTCCACTAAATACGTCTAGGAAACCAAACATTTTTGAACTAGCATCATTGTAAATAGCTTCCATGTTTTCATATCTTATATAAGGTAATTGAATATAATAACCTAATCTATAGATAAGTAACATCAATAATGTAAATAAGATACCAAGCCACAATTTTTTATTTTTTAAAATCATTGCCATTTTATAGTACCTCTATTTTTCCACCAGCTTCAACAATCCCCTTTTCTGCTGATGTCGAAAATTTATGAGCTTTAACTACTAGTTTTTTAGTTAAAGAACCGTTTCCTAAAATTTTGATTAATGAAGCGCTCTTTTTAACTAGTCCTTTTTCAACTAATACTTCAGGAGTAACAGTACTTCCTTCAGCAAAACATTCACAATTTAAATCCTCTAAATTAACAACAGCATATACTTTTTTATCGATATTTGTAAATCCACGTTTTGGAAGACGTTTGAATAATGGAGTTTGTCCACCTTCATATCCTGGACGAACACCGCCACCACTACGTGAGTTTTGACCATTATGTCCACGACCACTTGTCTTACCATGGCCACTACCAGTACCACGACCAACAGTCTTACGTACATGTCTAGCGCCTTCAACAGGATGTAAATTACTTAAACTAATTTCTTCAACAACTTGTTTCTTAGCCATAATAATCCTCCTATTTTTCAACAACTTCAACTAAATGTTTAACAGTTGCTACCATACCTAAAACAGCTTCATTAGCTGGTTTAGTAACAACTTGGTTAATCTTAGTTAAACCTAATGCTTTAAGTGTTTTTGCTTGATTTGGTTTACGACCACAAGCACTTTTAACTAATTTAATATTTAATACTTTTTCTGCCATAATCAATTACCCCAATATATCCTTTGGATCTAATCCTCTTATTTCAGCAACTTGTTCTACAGTTCTTAAAGCTTGTAAACCTTCAAAAGTAGCTCTAACAATATTGATTGGAGTACTTGAACCTAATGACTTAGAAACAATGTTAGAAATACCTGCAAGTTCAACAACGTCACGTACAGGACCTCCAGCAATAACTCCAGTTCCATCAGGAGCAGGTCTTAAGAATACTCTACCAGCACCATAGATACCAGTAATTTCATGAGGAATAGTTGTATTAACAACTGGAACATAGATAATGTTCTTCTTTGCATCTTCAACAGCTTTGCTGATAGCATCTGGAACTTCCATAGCTTTTCCAGTTCCTAATCCTACATGTCCTTTTTTATCTCCAACAACTACTAAAGCACTAAAACGATATCTACGACCACCTTTAACAACTTTAGTAACATGGTTAATACTTACAACACGTTCTTCATATTGTTTTTCAACAACTTCAACGTCTTTTTTTACTTGTTTCTTTTCTTTATCTTGACGCATCATAAACCTCCTAGAACTTCAATCCTGCTTCACGAGCACCCTCTGCTAAAGCTTTAACACGTCCGTGATATAAATAACCACCACGGTCAAATACTACAGAAGTAATAGATTGTTCTAAAGCTCTTTTAGCAACTAAAGCTCCAACTTGTTTTGCAGCTTCAATATTTGAGCCATTTTCTAATTTTAATTCTTTATCATTTGAAGATGCGCTAACTAAAGTAACACCTTTTTCATCATCAATGATTTGGGCATAAATGTTTTTATTTGATCTATACACATCTAAACGAGGTAAGGCAGATGTTCCAGTAATGTTCATACGAACTCTTAAATGACGTTTAATACGCATTTCATTTTTTGATTTTTTATTTATCATTACTATCTACACTCCTTTCTACTTAGCTTTCTTAACTTCTTTACGACGAACAACTTCATCGCTATAATGAATTCCTTTACCATGATATGGTTCAGGTTTACGTGTGGCACGAATATTAGCAGCAAATTCACCAACTAATTGTTTATCAATACCACTTACACTAACTTCAGTAGGTTGAGGACAACTTACTGTTAAACCTTCAGGAATATCTAAAGTTACAAGATGTGAATAACCAACAGCAAGAACTAATTTCTTGCCTTCTAAACTTGCTCTATAACCAACACCTTCGATTATAAGTGTTTTCTTATATCCTTCAGTAACACCAACAACCATGTTGTTTAAGCAAGCTCTAGTAGTTCCATGAAGAGTTTTATGTTGAATTGAATCACTTGGTCTAGCTACTTTTACAGTATTATTTTCAACAGTGATCATCATATCTTTGTTGAAAGTATTTGTAAGTTCACCCTTTGGTCCTTTTACAGTGACTACATTACCAGCTTTAACATCTACTGTTACGCCGTCTTTAAGTACGATTAATTTATTACCAACTCTTGACATTTAAACCTCCTACCAAACAAATGCTATGACTTCGCCACCAATATTTAATTTTCTAGCTTCTTTATCAGTCATAACTCCATTTGAAGTTGAAACAATAGCAATACCTAAACCATTGAATACTTTTGGCATATCCATAGCACCAACGTATGTACGGATACCAGGTTTAGATATACGAGTAATTCCTTTAATTACTCTTTCTTTTTTACTTGTATATTTTAATGTAATAACAATATTTTTCATAGTTGAACCTTTTTCAGTAGTTTCAACTAATTCATAATTTTCAATGTATCCTTCTTTTTTGATAACATTTAAAATTTCTAATTTAATTTTTGATGCTGGAACACTACAAGTCTTATGTTTTGCTTGATTAGCATTTCTAATACGTGTAAGTAAATCAGCAATTGGATCAGTCATTCCCATAATTTTGACTCCCTTCCTACCAACTAGCCTTAGTTACGCCAGGAATTTCTCCCTTATAAGCTAATTCTCTAAAGCATAGACGGCATAATTTAAATTTCTTATATACAGCATGAGGACGTCCGCAGCGTTCACAACGAGTATACTCTCTTACTTTATACTTAGGTTTTCTTGCATTTTTAACTTTTAATGATGTTTTAGCCATAGTAAATCTCCTTTAACTACTTTCTAAAAGGCATTCCTAATAATTTTAATAATTCACGGCCTTCTTCATCAGTGTTAGCAGTTGTAACAATAACGATATCCATACCACGAACCTTAAGAACCTTATCATAATTAATTTCTGGGAAAATTAATTGTTCTTTAATTCCTAATGTATAATTTCCGCGTCCATCAAAACAATCTTTGCTTAAACCACGGAAGTCACGAACTCTAGGAAGAGCGATTGAAACAAGTTTATCATAGAACTCATACATTCTTTCTCCTCTTAAAGTTACTTTACATCCAATAGCTTGACCTTCACGTAATTTGAAGTTAGCAATTGATTTTTTAGCTTTAGTAATTATTGGTTTTTGACCAGTAATTGTTTGTAAATCTTCAACAGCAGCATCAATGAATTTACTATTTTGAATAGCATCACCAACACCCATGTTAACAACGATCTTTTCCATCTTTGGAATTTGCATTACAGTAGTGTAACCGAATTTTTTAGTTAATTCAGCTTTTGCAGAATTATTATATTGTTCTAATACTCTATTCATAATCTACCTCCTACTTGTCAATTTCCATTCCAGATTTTTTAGAATAACGAACTTTTTTACCATTTTCGTTAACTTTATATCCAACTCTTGTAGCAGAGCTCTTTTCACTACCGCTTTCGTAATACATTACATTAGAGATTGCAATAGGAGCTTCTTTTTGGATAATTCCGCCATCAGGATATTCATTGTTAGGTCTTGTGTGACGACTAACTTTATTAACACCTTCAACGATAACTTTTTGTTCTTTAACAAAAACTTTTAAAACTTTACCAGTAGTGCCTTTAGCATCACCACTAATAACTTTAACTGTATCACCTTTTTTAATAAACATAATACCCTCCTTATAGAACCTCTGGAGCAAGTGAGATAATCTTCATATAATCACCATCACGTAATTCACGTGCTACTGGTCCAAAAATACGAGTTCCTTTTGGAGTCTTATCTTCACGAATAATAACAGCAGCATTATCATCAAATTTGATATAACTACCATCATTTCTTCTTAAACCGCTCTTTGTTCTTACGATAACTGCTTTAACTACATCACCTTTTTTAACAATTCCACCAGGAGTTGCAGTCTTAACAGATGCTACAATAATATCGCCAATATTAGCGAATTTATGTCTTGTACCACCTAAGATTTTAATGCATAGAAGTTCTTTAGCACCTGAGTTATCAGCTACTTTTAATCTTGTTTCTTGTTGAATCATAATTTAAACCTCCGCACTATAGTTGTACAGCTCTTTCAACGATCTTAACTAAAATGAATTTTTTAGTTTTAGATAATGGTCTAGTTTCCATTATTTCAACGATATCTCCCATTTTAGCATCATTGTTTTCATCATGAGCTGTAAACTTCTTAGAATATTCAACACGCTTACTATATAAAGCATGTTTACGATGTGTTTGAACTAATACTTTAATTGTTTTATCTTCTTTAACAGATACAACTTTACCTGTATAAGTTTTTCTTGTATTTCTTTCTTCCATGACGTGCCTCCTATTTAGTTGCCTTTGCACGAGCGTTTAAAACAGTCTTCATGCGAGCAATAGATTTTTTAGCTTTGCCAATTTTATCTGTGTTTTCTAATTTACCAACAGCAGCTTGGAAACGAAGATTAAATAATTCTTTCTTTAAATCTTCGATATTTTTATTAATAGTGGCATCATCCATTTTTTGGATTTTTTGAATTTCAGTTTCTTTTTTAACTGGTTCTTTTGTTACTTCTTTTTTAACTTTAGTAGCCATTATTATTCACCAACTTCCTTAGAAATTACCTTACACTTGATAGGTAACTTTTGAGCAGCTAATCTTAAAGCTTCTTTTGCAGTAGCTTCAGGAACACCGCCAATTTCGAACATAACTGTTCCTCTTTTTACAACAGCAACATATCCGTCTGGAGAACCTTTACCTCCACCCATACGAACTTCTAGAGGTTTATGAGTTTGACTAATATGTGGGAAAATTCTAATGAAAACGCCACCTTCACGCTTACAGAAACGAGTCATAGCGATACGAGCAGCTTCTATTTGTTGTTGAGTTAACCAGCATCCACTTAATGCTTGTAAACCATAATCACCAAAATCAACTTTTTTAGCTCCTTTAGCTTTTCCTTCATAGCTTACGCGATGAGGACGACGGAACTTAACTCTTTTAGGCATTAACATAATTATTTTGCCTCCTTAGTAGTATTTTGTTTTTTCTCAGGTAAAACTTCACCCTTACAAATCCAAACTTTAACACCTAATTTACCATAAGTAGTTAAAGCTTCAGCACATGCATAATCAACATCTGCTCTTAAAGTTTGTAGAGGAACTGTACCTTCATTGTATCCTTCACTTCTAGCCATTTCAGCTCCACCTAAACGACCAGAAATAGAAGTTTTAATACCTTTAGCTCCAGCTTTCATTGTGTCTTGGATAGCTTTCTTTTGAACACGACGGAATGAAGCACGGTTTTCTAATTGTTTTGCAATATTTTTAGCAACTAAAGTTGCATCTAAATTTGGATTATTAATTTCAACTACTGATAAGAAAACTTTCTTTCCAGTTAATTTTTCTAACTTAGCAACTAAACCAGTTTTATTTGCAGCTTCACGACCGATAACAAGACCAGGTTTAGCTGTATAAATTGTTAACATAACTTTAGTTTTAGTTCTTTCAATTTCAATCTTAGAAATACCATGATCTCTTATAGCGATTTTGTTGATATCTCCTTGACCTTTATAAATATCAAATTCATAGTATTTATAAACTGCATCACGAATCTTAAGATCTTCTTGTAATAAATCGGCAACTTCCTTTTTATTAGCATACCATTTAGATTCCCAGTCTTTAATAACACCTATACGTAAACCTATTGGATTAACTTTTTGACCCATACGATCCTCCTATTTCATTTCTGCCACAACAACAGTGATATGGCAAGTTCTCTTAAGTAATCTGTCAGCACTACCCTTAGCTCTTGGTAAGAATCTCTTAAGAGTAGGTCCTTCATTTACATAAGCTTCTTTAACGAATAACTTTTCTTGATTCATATTATTGTTGTTAACAGCATTAGCTGCAGCTGATTTTAATACTTTAATAATTGGTTCTGCTGCTCCATTTGGAGTAAACTTCAAAATAGCATAAGCATCAGAAACTTTTTTACCTCTAATTTGATCAATAACTAAGCGTGCTTTACGAGGAGTAACACGAATAGTTTTAGCAACACATTTTGCAGTTAATTGTGTATTTTCCATATTCATTTATCCCCTTTCTTAGTTACCTTTCTTGTCCTTACCATGTCCATGATAAGTTCTAGTAGGAGCAAATTCTCCTAATTTATGTCCAACCATATCTTCAGTTACATAAACTGGAATATGGTTTTTACCATTATAAACAGCGATTGTATGTCCTATAAATTCTGGGAAAATTGTAGAACGACGTGACCATGTTTGAATAACTTTTTTATTGCCTTGTTGAGCTTGAACTTTTTTCATTAAATGTTCATCGCAAAAAGGACCTTTTTTAAGTGAACGTGCCATATTATTTCTCCCTTCTAGTTATTACGTGTACGACGATGAATAATTAAGTCGTTTGATTTCTTCTTTGTATTACGAGTCTTAAGACCCAATGCAACTTTACCCCAAGGAGTAAGAGGTGCCTTACGTCCAACTGGAGCTTTACCTTCACCACCACCGTGTGGGTGATCGTTAGGGTTCATAGCAGAACCACGAACAGTTGGGTTAATACCCATATGACGAATTCTACCAGCTTTACCATAATTTACGTTCATATAATCAGCATTTCCTACAGTACCAACAGTAGCGTAGCAAACACCTAAAATCTTACGAACTTCACCACTAGCAAGACGGATTAAAACATATTTTTCTTCACGTCCTAAAATTTGAGCATAAGTTCCAGCACTACGAACTAATTGAGCTCCATGACCTGGATGCATTTCAATATTGTGAATAATAGTACCAACTGGAATCTTATCAAGAGGTAATGCATTACCTACTTTGATATCAGCATTTTCACCAGACATAATTTTTTGTCCTAATTCTAATCCTTCTGGTGCAATGATATATCTCTTTTCACCATCAAGATAATTAATTAATGCGATATTTGCTGAACGGTTTGGATCATATTCGATACTTGCAACAGTACCAACAACATTGTATTTATCACGTTTAAAATCAATAATACGATATTTACGTTTAGCTCCACCACCTTGATGACGAACTGTAATCTTACCTAAATTGTTACGACCACCTTTTTTAGTTAAAGGAGCTAGTAAGCTTTTTTCAGGAGTATCAGTTGTAATCTCAGTGTTAACTAAAGTAGACATATTACGGCGACCATTTGTGGTAGGTTTATAATATTTAATTGCCATAATTTACCTCCTAAATTTCGAATACGTCTAAAGCCTTTTCGCCCTTCTTTAAAGTGACGATTGCTTTATGACAAGCGTTAGTGAATCCTTCATAACGTCCCATCTTTTTAGGCTTTTTACGTACATTAATCATATTTACACTTTCAACTTTTCTATTGAAGATTTCTTCAACAGCTTGTTTAACTTCAACTTTATTGCAACCAGGTTTAACTTCAAATGTATATTTTAAATTTTCAGCTAAATTAGTTGTCTTTTCAGTAATAATTTGTTTTACTAAAACATCATAAGGACTCTTCATTATTTAAGTTCCTCCTCATACTTTTTGATTGCAGCTTCAGTAATAATATACATATCTGCGTTAATCATATCATAAACTGATAAATGACTATAACTTTGAACATAAACACTTGGAACATTATTTGAAGCCATAACTAGGTTAGTATTTTCTTCACCTAAAGCTACAACAACTTTACCATTTGCATTTAAGTTCTTTAATACATTAACGAAATCTTTAGTTTTTACTGAATCTAATTTAATATCATCAACAACAACTAATTTTCCTAAAGCAAGTTTATTTGATAATAAACATTTCTTAGCTAACTTAACAGCTTTTTTATTTGTTTTAACAGCATAACTTCTAGGAGTTGGTCCGAATACAATTCCTCCACCAACCCATTGAGGAGATCTAATAGAACCTTGACGAGCACGTCCTGTTCCTTTTTGTCTCCATGGTTTTTTACCACCACCAGATACTTCAGAACGACCTTTAGTATCATGAGTTCCTTGACGCATAGCTGCTCTTTCAGCGTTAACTACATCATATACAACTTGCATATTTGCTTCAACACCAAAAACTTCATCTGATAATTTAATCTTTTTAACAGCTGTGCCTTCTTGATTTAATACATTAACAGTAGACATCTTCTATAGTCTCCTTTCCTAGTTTAATGCTTCAGGGTTTATTGGTTGAGCTTTAGCTTTAGTTGCATTTGTAATCATAACACAACTCTTCTTAGCTCCTGGAACATTACCCCTGATTAAGATAATATTTTTTTCTACATCAACTTTAGCAACTACTAAATTTTGAATTGTAACTTGTTCTCCACCCATTCTTCCAGGTAATTTTTTACCTTTCTTAATTCTAGCTGGATTAATAGAACCCATTGAACCAGTTCCTCTATGATAACCTGATCCATGTCCCATAGGTCCTCTTGAGTGATTCCAACGTTTAATAACACCTTGGAAGCCTTTACCCTTACTGATACCAGTGACATCAACGATTTCACCTTCAGTAAATATATTAACCTTAACCTCTTGGCCTGCTTTGAAAGCTTGCATTTCTTCCCCAGCGATTTCTTTTACGAAGCGCTTAGGATTTGCATTAACTTTTTTAGCGTGGTTAATTTGTGGTTTAGTTGCAAGATTTTCTTTTAAATCTTCAAAACCTAATTGAACAGCTTCATAACCATCTGTATTAGCTGTCTTAACTTGTAGCACAACGTTTGGTTCAGCTTGAATAACTGTAACTGGAATTAATTCACCTTGTGCTGAGAAAATTTGAGTCATACCAATTTTTCTACCTAAGATTCCTTTAGCCATGAGTTTTCACCTCCTATAAATTACTCATTATTTAAGAATGATATCAACACCAGTAGGTATCTCTAAATGAACAAGTGCGTCCATTGTCTTTGGTGTTGTTTCGACTATATCGATTAGACGTTTGTGAGTTCTTCTCTCAAATTGTTCACGACTATCTTTATGTTTGTGTGGTGAACGAATGATTGTGAATACTTCTTTTTCAGTTGGAAGTGGGATAGGTCCTGAGGTCTTAGCTCCTGTCTTCTTAACTGTCTCAACAATCTTCTTTGCAGATTCATCGATTAATCTGTGATCGTAAGAAACTAATTTAATTCTTAACGCTTTTTTTGCCATACTTTTTTCCTCCTTCGTAACATTTAATTAATGTACTCGGCTCCATGCAAATTACCTGACTACCCTAGGCTATTGGCAACGCTCCCGTGAGTGTCAGCAACCTTGCATATCCCTGCCTGTCCTTAACCTTACATATTATACCAGTTTGACCATTAAAAGTCAAACATTTTTTATATCTAAAACCGTTTTCACACTAATTTTTGTAATATTTTACTTAAAAACTTCCTATTGAAAATAAAAAAACATGGTATAAACCATGTAATTTTTTTATAATTATCTATTTACATTATGATAGAAATCTTGAACGTCTTCAATTTCATCTAACATTTCTTCGAAACGTTCAAACTTTCTCATTCCTTCTTCATCTAAATCAACGTATGTTTGAGGAATCCAAGTAGTATCATCTTCATCAAATTCCATTTCACCAAATGCATCAACTAATGCTTGACGAATCTTAGAATAATCACTACTATCTCCATATACAGTTACATATTCTTCATCCATTTCAACGTCTTTAACATCGCATTCAGCCATCATTAAAGCATCTAAAACTTCTTCATCAGTATGACCTTTGAATGTAAATAATGCAACATTATCAAACATATGTGCAACACATCCATTAACACCTAGTTTAAAACCACATCTACCAAATGCAACTTTAACAGATGTATAAGTTCTATTAACATTATCAGTTAAGCAGTCAACGATAACCATACAGTTTTCAGGTCCAAAACCTTCATAACGAACAGCTGTATATGCTTCTCCACTACCACCTTTAGCTTTTTCTATTTGTCTTTTAATAACATCAGCAGGAATATGTGCTTTTTTAGCTTTTTCAATTTCCTTCTTTAATGATAAATTCATTTCTGGATCTGGCACACCACTCTTTGCTGCAATATAAATTGCTTTAGCAAATTTGGCATTTTGTTTAGATTTCATAGCTGCAGTTTTAGCCATAGAAGCAGCTCTAACTTCATGTGCTCTTCCCATAATAAAAAACTCCTTTAAATTAATTTCTTTTAATATTATATCATAATATATCAAAAAAATAAATATTTTTTATAAAAATATAAAAAATTGCGTGATTTCACACAATTATTTTATTCTCTCAATAGCAATTAAATATGGACTATTATTTACTCTATTAATGAATTTATATTCTAAAACATTATATTTTTTTTGATCAAGCGTCTTAAGATAACTTTTAATATCGCCTGCTTCACTTCCATTATCATGCCCTGTATATATACCAATAGTAATAATTCCATTTATTTTTAATAAATTAATTACTTTCATTAACGAAGCAATTGTTGAAAAAGACTTTGTAGTAATAGATTTATCTCCTTTAGGCAAATAACCAAGATTATACATAACATAATCTACTTCTAAATTAATATATTTATCAATATTTTCATGACTATCATTTATTAAAGTTACATTTGAGTTATCAATAATTTTTCTACAGTAATCTATTGCTTCTTTTTGTATATCAAAACTATATACATGTTTACAAATACTCTGTAAAAAAATAGTATCATTACCTCTACCTAAAGTCATATCAACACCAATTGCATTATCTCTATAAGAATACTTTATTAAATTCTTGGCAAAATCTAAAATATTATCCATTACAACTCATCAATCTTCTTTCTTGTTTTAATTACAAATGGTTTGTTAAACAAATCAAAAGATATCATATTTGATAATAAATACATAGCTTTATTATTATCATTTCCATATAGTTTATCACCAAGAATAGGAAATCCTATACTAGCAAAACTAACTCTAATTTGATGTGGTTTACCAGTTTTAATAAAAACTTTTACAAGTGTTTTATCATTAAAAGTTTTTATGATTTTATATGATGTAAAACTATTAGGTGTTTTATTAGTTAATCCAATGTATTTTTTACTATTATGTCTATCTTTTCCAATATATAAATTAATATCTTGTTCTTTATATAAACTACCTTTTACATAAGCAAGATATTCTTTTTTAATCATCTTATTTTCCATTAAATAAGATAAATAACAATAACTAAAAATGTTTTTACAAAAAATAACAACACCACTAGTATCAACATCTATTCTATGTAAGCATCTTATATACGAATCATCATATTTATTCTCAAGATAAGTAACAACTCTATTTAATAAAGTATCTGTTGTATTACCATCAGAATGAACTAAAATTCCTTTAGGTTTATCAACACAAATTATATTACTATCTTCATATATAATATCTTTTTCATTAATACAATAACTACTCTTTTCAATTAAACTATTATCTTCTAATACACTAAAATTTATATAAACATAATCACCTTTTTTTAAATTAAATCCACTTACAACATTCTCTTTATCAGTTGTAATAGCATTTAATGAAATAAGTTTATTTATATAACCTTTACTTAAATGATTCAAAGATAAATAATCTTCAATTTTTATATTCTTATCAATAAAATACTTACTTACCATTTAAAATACCTAAAAATTCCTTTTCATTAATAACTTCAATTACTCTATATTTTTTTATACGATTTAAACTAAGTAAATCTTTACTACTAGGATTTAAAAACATAACAATTAAGTTACATTCTAAAGTTAATCCTTTACATACTATACCATTATTTTCATATACTTTTTGTTTGTATAAATTTAAAGAATTCCACTTAGGCTTGCCTAAAAACCCTATTTTTTTGTCCTCTAATCGATTTGAAATAATATTAAAACACTTCTTATGTTTATTAATTAAATAACAACCAGACTTTATTTTATCATTTAATTTTCCGAAACCTAATCCTAAGTATTCATATAATAAATCAATATTTTGAAGATTTAATCTCTTTTTCATATCTTCTATTAAATAAAAACAAATAGAAGCATCGCTTATAGCATTATGAGCATCATGCACAACACCTAAATAACTAGATAAGGTTTGTAGCTTGAAATTATTAACAATACCTTTATAGTAAATATTTGATGCCATTAAACTACAAGCTATATATATATTTGGATATTTTAAATTATATTTTTTAATTAAACTATATAATACATTAATATCAAATCTACTATCATGACAAACTATTATATTGTCATTAATTAAATCATAAATTTCACTATATATAATATCAAAAGAAGGTGCATCTAATACATCCTCCTTTGTTATATGGTGAATTGAAACATTGTATAAATTAAATTCGCAATTTGGATTTATCAAATAATACTTTTTATCTACTATTTTTCCATCATTAACGCAACATAATCCAAGACTACACGCACTAGTATAACTACTAGATGCAGTTTCAAAATCCATAGTTATATATTCGTATTTCATTATTCAACTACGTACATAACTCCTTTTTTAAAGAAGTTCATAAAAGTTTCTAACTTATATTCATAATAAACAAATAAAGGATTACCCATATTATCTTTTCCAAATCTATCATTTATATTAGGATCATTACATAATACATAAGTTCCTTCACTAGTTTCTTTATATCCAACAACAACAAGTAAATGACCGGCTGTTTTATAAAGTCCAGTATCTCCACCAATACTAGCACCAAATGGGCCAACATTAGCTAAATGCCATTTAATCTCATCCCAACTATATATACGTTTTAAATAAGTATCTACTCCATAAGCACCAATTGTAAAAATATTAAAACTCCAGTTACCATATGTTGGATCATTATGACCATTATCAGCAACAAAATTAGCTATATATCTATGTGGAAACTCATCATATTTACTAAAATCAAACCCTTTATACATTAAAAGCATACAAGATGTAGTTGCACTACACATCTCATGACCAATAACAGGAACCATATTTTGATTTAATTTAGGTACTTCATAATATACTTTCTTAGGTAAATTAGATGTATCTAAACTTACTTTATAATCTTTAATTCTTAAAATAACATTAACAATAGATAATTTAGCATCATTTGTTAAAGTAATTCTAAATTTAACTCCAGTTGCATTATAACCTTCTTTAGTAAGAATTTCATCAACGTGCATATAAGAATAAGTATCATCTTGTTCATAATATAAGTTACTACTACCAAGACCCCAAGCACCATAACTAAAATACTTACTATATTTGCCATTTACTTTAATACTAATTTCTAATGTTGCTAAACTATTTTTATCAGTAATACATGCAAAAGATCCAACACATTCATCAAACTCTTTTGTCTCAATTTCAGGTGATTCAATAACACCATTTTTACTCTTGTCGATTAAAACTAATTTATTATCACATAATGTGATATTATCTTTCTTAAAACCATTTAATTCATCAACTCTACATACAATATTACTTTCATTTACTTTCATATTAATTACTCCTATTTAGATAATTATAACATAAATACTATTATTTTAAAACCTTATTAATTAATCCATTTAATATAACAAACATAGAATAAGTATCAAGACCACAATATACTTCAAGTTTTTTTGTTGTATCTTTTATATCAAGATCATCCATATATCTAAAATTTCCATAAGCTTCAATTGCACCAAGCCCATTATGAATATCAATATTTTTATAACTCAAATCAGAAAAACAAGGTAAAACAGTTTTAATTGAAAAACTTCCCCTCATTTTTTTATTATAATAATTTATATTATTTCCATTTTTTATTAGTTTAAATAAATCATAAACATGATTTATTATATTATCAAGTTTTTCTTTATATTCAGGAAAAATATCACCTAATTCTTTCATTCTTGTTATCTCAAATTTTTCATTATAAACAAGAACAGTCCCGCCACTAGTTAAATCAATAGTATCAATAAGCTTTAAAACAAATTCTTTTCTCCTATCATTATAATTACAACTAACAAAAGAAACATGATCTTTTTCTCTATCACAAACACCTCTTGCTTTTTCAATGTGACAAGAAAACTGAAAACATGATTGCGAAAAACAAGTCTCTTTATAAAAACGAGGAAGAGGACAATTAAAAGATTCAAAATCAAGATGATATATAGGATATTTAATATTTTCTAATTCTTTTTTTATATTATCATAGTTAATATATTCTTCATTAAATGAATCGTAACAAATTATATTCTTATCTGATGAAATAGAATTCCTATCTAAATCAAGAATAGATTTAAAACCTTTATTATATAAATTATATATATTTCTTTTATCAATCAGACAACCAATAAAATCACTATCATTATAATTATCAATACAAACAAAATTATATTTACAATCTTTACATAAAGTATTATAACTTACTTTATCAATATCAAAAGACTTTATATTATTTAAAATATTATTATATAATTTACCAATAATACTATCATAACAACTAAGTAGATTAGTAACATCAAATAAACAAGTAACATCACTACATCCATCATAATAATGAGGTAAGTTATTAACATATTTCCCATCAAAAACATAATCAGAATTTAAACAAGAAAAATAATAATGTACTTTTTTATTTAAATTACAATTACTAACAATAAATCTTGTAATGGCTATATCAAATAAATAACTACCAACATCACCATGTATATTACTTATTTTTTTAACTAAATCAGGTGAATAATTATTACAAACTTTATCAATAAATACTCCATTGTTATTAATAAATAATTTTCCACCATTTAACTCTAAAAACTTATGAGAAGTTGTTGATTTAACTTCAATAATATATATATCATTTTCATCCTCATAATATCCATCAAGATAAGTATATAAAGTATTATCTTTATCAGTAAAACTAACTTTAGTTTGTTTTTTAGTATCAAGATTATATAAAAACCCTTTATTAAGTCTTCTGCTTGCTTCTTTTAAAGCAATCATCTCTACATCTTTAAAATATATATCCATAACAGAATCTTCTTTATTAACAACTCTAGAATTACCATCTAAATCATACATTTTACTAAGTAACAATTCTACTTCATCTTTATCATAATTTGTTCTTCTTTTATTAATAAAGATATCATTTAATTTATAAATTCTATTGCATTTACAATACTCTTTAAATTGTGTTTTTGAAATATCCATTTAAATCACCACAAACATTTTACCATACAATAAACAATAATACAAAACAGAAAAATCTTATTCTAAAATAAGAATAAGATTTCATTTTTTGAATCAGTCGAGTTCGTTTATATCACACATAAAATATAATTGTTTTACTCCTAAATCTATGCTAATTAAATATTTGTGATTGCCAATTTCCTTACAATCTATTTTATAAAGTATTTCATTATCTTTCAATTCATAAATAATCTTATTACCAACATAAACTTTATCACTAGTTGCATATAATTCGCAAGTACGACTAAGATAAATAGAACCAATATAATTACCTATACCATCCAAAAGACCATTAACTTCGATATATTCGCCATCATATTTATTTTGTAATATCCTATCTGCTCCTGAATTATTTTGTAAAATATCATCTTTAATATTTTCTAATTTACATATATGATATTTGTTATTTAAACTATAAATAACATTGCCATCATCAAATATTTGTAAACTAATATTTGAGCCTAAATATATTCTTTCTTTTTTTGTAATATAAAATAATAAACGATTTATCCCTTGATTGAACCATCCTAAATACTCATTATCATTAATTTTTTGTGCCATGTATAAACCATCATAAACATAAGAATTGTCAAATCTAAAAGCATCATCCATAATAGCAGATTTTAAAACATTTCCTTTTTTACCATCTTCAGTTAGATCATAATAAGTAACTATATTACAATTATTATGAGCTGGTTCAACTTTATAAATCCAATATTTTAAATCATCATTATAATAAGTCTTCCCTGTTTTTAAATCTATTTCAAGACATCTTGATTTATATGTATATAAATCATCACAATTCTCATTATATCCATATTGTTCCTGTAAATTTTTAATTTCTTCAGACATGTATATTACTAATTTACCTTTTAATATAATCACACCATCAAAATCAACCATATTAAATGAACTCAAATTTACAGTATTAAGATATTTTTTATTTTCATCGTAAATAAATATATTAGAATCTTTTTTAAAAGTATATGCACATACTGAATCTTTCTTGTTACGAATAGCAACATATTTCCCTTCTGACATGCCATATATTAAACCATCAATATCAATAATTTCATCATTATCTTTTTTCTCATAATCAGATTGATAAATAGTTGATTCTATTTTAAATAAATTCAAAACTCCATCTTCAATTTTGAATTTAAAGTATTCATTTAAATCTAGATAAGAATCATAAAGATTAAAATATGTATAATGATTATATTCAAAACTATTATAATTTAAATGAGAATAATTATTAATATCGTTAACTTCTTTATTAAATAAAACTTCTCCTTTATAATCAACTACACATAAATACTTTTTAGATATTGTTGTTACTTCTTTAATAAAAACAGCAACTGGCAAAAAATCTTCCGTGTAAATGCAACTAATACGACTAATACTTGATGAATTATAAAAATCAATATTATATAATTTATCACAAATAACTTGACCAGTTAGAAAATTCTTTAAAATATAGTTATTATTGCTATCTTTATATACAGCTAAGTTAGAATATTTGCAATAAACGAAAGAATATACATCTTCTAAGTCATAGGCCTCACTAGTCACGTGAAGATTTTTAATTTGGCGAGTGCCATCATAACTAACTTCCTTAATTTGACTAAAACTCATAGTTGTATCAATCTCTAAGTCTTTATTGATTGATTTTTTACAACCTGTTAAAAATAATATTAAAAATAAAAAACTAATAATTGTAATTTTTTTCATAATTTAGCACCATTTATATTTAATTAAAGCTCTTGTGTATCACAAACAAAATATTTAGAAATATGTTGAGTACTAGTGTTACTATCACCTGCAACTATCAAATATACATCAATTAAATACTTACCATCACCAAGCCACTTGTAAGTTACTTGTTGTAAAACTTCTCTTTCTGTTAATTCATAAATTGTTTTATTTCCAACGAAAATTTTCTTATCAATCACATATAATTCGCAAGATGTACCAATATTATTATAGTTATTTAATGATTCTTCAATTTCAATGTATTCACCATCATATTTGTTTTTTAAAATTGCCTTGGCACCAGATCTATTTTCTAATATATCATCTTTAATATCCTCTAATTTACAAATATAATATTCTCCATCTAATTCATAAATAACATTTCCATCCTCTAAATAGTCACAAATAACTATATTGTCACTTATGAATACTCTATCATTTTTTGTTATATAAAATAAATAATTATTCTCATAAGACGAATTCTTTTTGCTATAATACCATACCAAATATGCTTTATCATTAATTCTTACAACATCATATATTCCATCATAAACAAATGAATTATCAAAAGTAAAAACATCATCCATAATGACAGTTTTCAACACGTTTCCTTTTTTTCCATCATCAGTAATATCATAATAATTGACAACTGCACATTTATAATCATCAATACTCGGTTTGCTGACAGAATCAATCCAATATTTTAAATCATCATTATAATAAGTTTTACCTGTTTTTAAATCTATCTCAATACATCTTGATTTAAACGTATATAGCTCATCATGATTTTCGCTATAACCATATCGTTCTGGTAATTTTTTAATTTTCTCTGATACATAAATAATAAATTTATTTTCTAATCTAATTACTCCATCATAACCATCCATATTAAATGATTTCAAATTCAAACAATTAAGAAATTTTTTATTTTCATCATAGATAAAAATATTTGAGTTAACTTGCATCCCATATGCACATACTTTACCTTTTTTATTATAAAAAGCTACATATTCATCATCAGCATGTAGGCAAATATTAAGTTCTTCATCATAAACAGAGTCATAATCATTTTGTGTTATGTTATATATTAATACCACTTCACCGTCTTGTTTAAACTTAAAGTATTCATTAAAATTTAGATTTGATTCTTTTATCTTGAAATATGTATACTCAT
>JAEEGL011951273.1_pt1 | contig 20994 bp, 8 predicted proteins | sample 9134231 | NCBI WGS metagenome assembly JAEEGL01 (sample SAMN16246548, study PRJNA631951) | gut metagenome | biome: gut microbiome; feature: rumen; material: fiber-attached | host: Bos | place: Iran: Karaj | collected 2018-10 | reverse complement strand
CTTGCTCGTTAAAGAGCTGATTTTTTGTACCAACTTTGCGCTTTTTTCTTTGGGAATGAAGCGCGCTGACTCAACAGCGTCAATCAAAGTCTTTAGCTCTGGAAGGTCAAATCTACGTCCGACAAGATAGAATCGGTTCTGAGTTGACGGTTCTACTGTAATTTCAAATCCCAGTTCTTGGATGGCCTTAATATCGTCGCCAACGGTTCCGCGAGAAGTGTTAATTTCATAGTCTCTCGACAACTGCTCCATGATCTGCGCGATGGTCAGATAATGATCCTCGTCGGTTTGTTCATAGAGCATTTTGGCCACATAGAACGGGCGAAGTTTAGCTTTTATATCCATGATAATACCTCACCTGGCCTTTCTAGTACTTTGAACTGTTACCCTACCGACGCCGTTTCTTCGCCACCTTCAAATTCTTCATTTGTTATAGGCTCCAAATCACCAGAATAGTTCTCCAGAAAATCATACGCATATTTTCTATTCAGCAAGTCATGAATCTTCTGGTTATAATAGTTCCTAAGGCAGCTATAGCAAGAAGGTGAGCAGTTACAGCCTTTAGTGATTGCGATTGCTTTTTCCACCACCTGACGGAAACGCAGTCCATCCTCCGTAACCAGCCTTCTGACATGTCCGGCACCACCTGCAACGGCGTCATACAGTACGATTGCGTAGATTAGCTTATTATCAAATACAACTTTGTGAAGGCATCCTTTAATATCATTTCTCTCAATATCGAGGACTGAAGAAAGGGCCTCTAACAGAGCATACATGACCGATAGCATTACTTCCTGGTTGCTGGCCTGTGAAGTTGAAAACACCAAACGCACAACGTCCGTTTTGAAGACGTGGCAAAGCTTATTTTTCACCAGTTTGACTTCGCAAGTCTTACCCCAAGGAGTAATGTGTTTTTTCTCCAGAGTCTTCTGATGGGAATTGAATCCGGCCGTCTCCATATTCTCAGTGGTGCTCTCAGCATATCCGCAATGAGGGCAGACATAGAAATCATCATTACAAACGACCATGAGAGAATCGTTGATTGACGTTTCCATCTGGAATCGATTCCCATCCTTCATAACGAAGGCATATTTCTGCATGACCTGTCTTTGCGCGTCGCCGATATAAAAATCATCACTTCGGAATGCCTTATCTGGTTTCCGCATAGGGACATCCTTCGGTTTGGCATCTGCGACAAAGCCCTTTCTGGGCTCGATGGCCTGTTTCCAACGCGATTTCGGAATAATCTCATGGCAGGAAACGCACATTTCTCCGCCCTCTTCAGGCTCCATGGATCTATGGTTCCAGGTCATGCAAGATGGATTGCTGCACTGTGCGATATATGCCGTTTCCCAATCTTGGCCGGTTGTCTGCGGCAGCTTTCTGATGTATCGGCTGGTATATAGCTTTCCATCCGCCACCACCTGGGAATCAGGGGCGTATTCAGAAATCGCAAGCTGCAAATCCCGAACCATCTGAAGTTTCTTGTCAGTGGCGGTATTAGTATTCTGATAGAGTTCAACCGTATCGACCGGGAAACCATACTTCGGTAGAACGTTGTTTCTTACGAGAAACTCAATCAGTTCATTTCTCCCACGATTATCTTCCTTTCTGCGGCGATAAGACCACAGTTTCTTTTCAACCGCTGCTGCCTGCTGTGTCAGTCCTTCAGATAGAAGCCGCTGATATTCGTCAATGTAGTATTGAACAGTACTGCGAAATTCATCAACAGCAACGCTCAAAACGCCATCCTTTCCGATCAATTTCTCTGTCCAAGAATAATCATTGATACCCATGATTTCGTGCATCGATTCCGGAATTGATGCTTTCAGGATCTCTTTCAAATGCTCCGGTTTACCTGTCAAATAAGCACAAAGCCGTTCCCATCCGTCACCGTTAAGAAGGACATCGGCATTATTTGAATTATATACGTCAACCTGTTTAGAAAAGAAGTCGCTCAGAGCAACGGCGAAGATGTGTCGAAGGATCACTTTTTCATTTCGGACAGTAAACAAAGGCACTCCGATTTTGCCTGTGATCATGTCCTCTGGATTCTTATAATAGGTAAAATCGTGTGAACTAAGTTTGGAATAAGTCAGCGAAAATGCTGCTGCATTTTTACCTCGTCCAGCGCGGCCAGCCCGCTGCACATAGTTTGCAGGTGACGGTGGCATGTTCCGAAGATACACCGTCTCCAGATCGCCGACGTCAACGCCCATTTCAAACGTCGTCGAACAACTCAGTGCGTTAATCTCTTTGTTGACGAACATCTCCTGATACTTTTGCTGTTCCTCACGTCCGAGTTGTGCTGTATGCTCCTTGATATGGAGAGGCTGCATGAGGGTAGACTGGTAGAGCTTGGCGTAATGGTTGTCCTGCAAAAGGCTTTCGTGAGTCACTCTGTGGAGATGCCCACCACATTTGATCGTAGTGCACATGTTCTTGCAGTTCATCATGGTTGTCTTTCCGCAGACATCGCATACATAGGTAGGCACATCTTCCGTTCCTGAACTGATAGTAAAGCGTTCTGTGCTGAAATAGAACTCGTCATTTCCGGCAGTTGAAAGAGCTTCCTCACCTCTCAGGACCTCATCCCAGTACATCTGCAACAGCTCATTAGCGGATGTTTCATCCAGTTCGAGGACATTCATGACGCGCTTTAGACGCCCATTAATCAGGAAACTGCCGTTTTTTCTGATTGCTGACGACCAGCCGGCAAGGTATGACTTCTTTTTATCCTTGTCCATATCCTTGCAACGTTTCACTCGTTTTGGCTTCGGCGTATAGAAAATATATTCCCGCTCATCGTCGGTCAGATCACAGTCGCCTTCAAGTGCGCCGTGATAAACGATTTCCATAGCGAGCAGGTCGAAGAGGGCTTTCACATCTTCAACTTTTTGCTGGTAAGCTTCGGCAACACCTGACATTATTTCTTCTGTGTTTCCTTTATAATTGAACTTGATGATACCCAATGATGCCAGGCTGGTACTACGGCGGGCGTTGACCATCTCGTTCAAAACGGCAATCCACGCATTTTTCCGGCTGGTAGCCGTCAAGTTTTCGGTTCCTTTATCTCCTGGTTCTGCAAATGTCCGGCAAGAATCAAAATAGGATGTGAGTTCATCTACAAAATGCTGGATTTCCCACGGATGCGCCGCCATATTCTCCTTATTCTTCTCGACGACATGCCAGATTCCACGTCTTCGGAGAAACTCACTATAAGACGCAGTCATATAAGAAGCGAAGAATGCCGCTTCTCCTCTGCTGTCGGAGAAAGAGAGGAACTGTCTCTTGCGGCGAACAATGTCAACCGGGGTACTTTGTTTCGCCGCACCAAACAGGCTCTTCTTTTCCCCTTGTGTGTTTTTCTTGCTCTTGAGAACCTTTTCGCTTTCCGGCAACTCTTCAAAAAGGGATGTACCAAGAACGGCAGTCGCGGCATCATAACCCAAGTAGAAGGTTTTGAATGTTCCATAATTGCAGCTTGGACATTTCCCCTCTCCGCGAGCGCCGCTTTTTCTTGCCTTCCGAAGTCTAACATATTGATTTTTGCCACATGTACAAGGAGGATCTGCTTTTAAGCTCTCATGGATCAAGGCGCCGCATTTTGAACACAGAAGATAGTCATTCTTCCCAATTTCTTCTGTATCGTCTTCATCGTCTTCTTCAATGTCCACATCAACATCGCGGCTGTCTCTGAGCAAATAATATTCAATTTCAGGATCGTAAGAACTGTTCGCAAACTCTAGCTTTCCGTCAACCTCTTTTCCTGCTACTGCAACTCTTCCACAATCATCACAAATGGCACACTCGAACACTTTCCACTCCTCGCCATCCACCGTAATGCTTCTGTTTCGATTCAGCATTAGCCTCTTGGTCTGGCCAAGCGTTATGTAGGCACCTTCAAGCGCCTTTGCAAACATATGATAACGCGCTTTGATCAGAGCAGACTTGTTCTTTGAAGCTTGCGCCGCCACTCCGATGATGTTTACTACATCCTGCTGTGTGACATCATGGGTTGTTTTGAGTGCTCTCGTGATTTCGGGGATCGTCATGGGATGGCGTGTGATCTTTCGGAGTTCCCTATAAACAGACGCATTCACGCAAAGGTCATAGAGGAATTCGGAATCGGGCATCCCATCCGGAATCGAAATCCCATAATCGTCGGCGATTTCATTCAAAGGTTTCTTCGGATCCACCATGTCTGCAAATAAAGGCAAAGGTACATCGATAGGTTCCTTATCATATAACGGGATCACGCTCTGAGATCGAATAATATCCTCCGCATAAAACTTAGCATTGCAAAGTGTTTCCGCGAATTTGACAATATCGTCATCTGCTTCTTTTCCACCCAGCGTTGCACTGGTCAGTATATGAAGGACATTGGCGGGGTTACTGATTCTCGCTTTTAATCGTTTCAGGAGCAAAGAGGTCTCCATACCGGTTGCCCCGCGATAGATATGCGCCTCGTCCAGGACAAGATAACGCAGCTTCGCTCCGGAAAAAACAAGGTCATCCTTTGGCCTGAGCATCATATACTCAAGCATGGCATAGTTTGTAACGAGAATATGTGGCGGCGTCTTCTGCATCTGATCACGGGATACGATCTCATTTTTAAGCGGCTTCAGCGGATGGCCGTTGACGTCCTTGTAGACCTTTCCATATTCAGCAATTCCGTCCTGCTCATTCTGCTTTGTGCTGCTGTTATAGACTCCAAAGGTGATTTCAGGAAAGCTTTTCAGCAAATTGCGCAGTCGCTTCATCTGATCGTTGGCAAGTGCATTCATCGGATAAATTAGAATTGCACGTACTCCGGAGGAGAGCGCCCCCCCTTCTGCCTCTCGAAGCAAGTGGTTGATAATCGGAATAATGAAGCACTCTGTTTTACCGGAGCCTGTGCCGGTTGTGACAATCAGGTTTTTCCCTTTGTTCGTTTTTCTAAGTGCGTTTTCCTGATGAAGATACAACCCCCGATTGATCTGTATTTCCTTTTCACCGTCGGGAATATTCCCCTCCAGGTTATGAAACAGCGCAGAAGCTTCACCCTCCTCAATCAGTTGAGCAAGGCTTTTTCCTGTTTTGTATGAGTCGCTGACATCCAGATAAGGGCCTTTTGCTATTGCTCCCTCCTCATGCAGAGCAGCAGCAAACTGAGCGGCATAGTCCTTATCGGAAATATGGAACAGTGTGGATATGTAACCGATGAATTCATCTCTGATGTTATCGGCAGCAGAAATTGGACTAAACATACTTACATCCTTTCCGTTCGATACGAATAAAGATCAGCATTGGAATACTTTTGCTTATTTGCCTTTGTGTATTCATAATCGGTGAGCGCATACACGACGGAACCTGAATCACGGTCATAGAAGTTGTAATAATACAGGCCATCCCCATCCCGGTCAGTGATACACAGAGAAGAGTCGTTGATATACACGATTCTGACCGGATTCACCATCATTTTTGTAATGCCCTTTTTGTTCGTGTGAACATCATACGAGAATTCATAGCGCTCCCCATGATAACCTATGGAATAGAGAATGCCGTTATATACAGGGCAGTATCCTTCGGACGTTTCCTCCATACCGCAGTAGCTGATCTGATCAATATAGCAAGTACGAATCAGGATGTGTCCGGCTTCCTCTTTGAACTCATCTGTTATGGCATCCACGACGATTCTTCTATTCATAAACCTCAGAAGGTTCTTATCACCAATAACACAATCTCCGGTTGCCACGATTTCTTTGGTTTTCTTGAACAATCCCCCTGACATGATGCTGATCTCATACTGATAGTTGCCGATCAGCATATCTTCAGGCAATGCAACGGCTTCGGTGTTTTCATCTAATTTAAACTCAAACGATGTGTCTTCTGCCCCTGAAAGCAAGAGCGTAAACTCGCGCTGTGAATTACCTATGAATCCGCCTCCCTGGTCCCAAAGCAGTTTATTCTCTTCTGTCCAAAATGCAGGTCGTTTCAGAAAACGTTCTTTGAAGAAGACTCTTGCAAGCGTATAGGAAGCATTTTGCTTTTGACCGGAAACCTTCATTTCAACTCTAGCATCAACGAAGCTGTCCGATCCACTGAACGATTGCAGAACATTTCCAATCGTAACAAGACCTTGACCATCATATAGAATATCTTTTCCTCCAACTAGAAACTGAACGTGGATCTTTGCCGGAACTGTAACTTTGAGAAAGCTGTTTTGCGGAATCACGCCAATATACCATGCCGGTTGATGCTCCTGCAGCCACGCGCCTGATGTTTCCTGAATCGAGATTTTGGGAATATCCATGTGGAGTTCACCATCACGAAAAGGTATTCGGACCTCGGTCTCATTCTCCCCGAAGGAAACCACCTCATGGAATTCGTCAATGTCTGCATAGTATTCTGCGCCGCTATAATCACTACCAGAATAATAAAACTCTCGATTAAAACAACAGTCTGCTTCTGAAATCAGCATAAATGTCCTGTCAAACACCAGCCGCTCATTTGCCAGACTGATTACTTGCAGCCGCACTGAATCATTTGCCCCATCTAAAGGAAATACATAAGCCAGGCCATTAGCAGAATGCTCTAACGAGTCAAATTCGATTTTCTCGCGGTTCTTTAATAGGACAAACTGTTGACTATACTCTTTATTTCCCAGGATGATACTGCAAACGCTCTTCCTATATGCAAGGAGGGCTTCTGTCTCTTGCAGTGTAACAGTCGGCAAAGCCGCAGATTCACTTGGGACGATGACCCTGACGTCCGTTCCACTTTCACTGTCGAATGCCACTAATCGGCCATTAACAGATATAACATACCCTTGCTGCAGTTCCAGAAAAAATGCTTTCAGCCCAAGGTTTTTCAATGAGTCGATCTCGATAAGTTCCGTATTCTCCGTTTTCACCTCGGCGGAGGTCGGCGCAACGAGCGTATAGCGGTCACGTTTGATTTGATTTGCGGAAACCTCTGTTCCTCCAAGGAAAAGAAGTACGTTTCGATACAAACTTTCTTCTGAGTCGTAGATCACCTCATCATCGCATTTTATCTGAACACGAACATTCAAGCAGCCATCCTCCATGATGCCGCTCGAAAGGGAGACGGCTACACCGTTCAGTGTTTTACCAAGTTCGTTTCCGTACCAGCTAAGATTCTGCTGAATCATGTTCCGCCCATTGCAGCTTACAGACAAAGCTGCCTTTCTGATTTCCTCACTCTTTAAGCGAATATCTGGAAGGAGAATCTGTACATCTGTTTCGTTTTTCAACACATACTTCGCACGAATGCGGGAATAATCTATCGCAATATCACGCTGAGTGGCTTGCGTCTGTCGCTCCGCTTTCTTCGTGTTAGCAATGGCTATTATTTTCTCTTTAAACCACTCTTCACAAAGCAGCTCCTCATATTGCTTTACCTGTTTGGCCTCAGAATTGACAAGCGAATCAATTTTGCAAATCAGTCTTTCAAACAGTTTTTGCGTATAAACCGGGCGGTAGAGAATCAGCTTCCGAATTCCCTCCTGAAATGAGTACGCTTTTGAGCTGATTGTCAGTTCGGCCTCTTCCTCATTACCTCCGGAAAGCTTCTGCTGAAGCGCATGTATCATAACAGAAATTAGGGGGTCATTTGGAATCATACGCCAGTTAAGATTGCTTTTATAGAAGTCGAATAAGAAGTCAAATAGCGCCATCCAGGACTTTCTTGTACTTAGTGCATGAATAACCGCCGTAGATTTGAAGGCACGCCCGTTTGCGTCTTCCAGGAAAAAGCGCTGATTACGCTTCATTGCGTTTTCAAGAGATGTTTGGAGAAGTCTCACAACCGATCCACTAGTATCCCGGTAACCGAATTGAAGCGTAATATAGTTCCAGAAGTTTCCGTTCTCTTCATTCTTCCAATTCTTTGCGATGTTGATCAGCGCAAGTGTGATTTGCATTTCTGCGCGAAGGGGAAGTTTGGTCCCAGGTTCTCTAAGCACAAGATCGATATACTTTCTCGCGTTCTCAATCAGTTTATCCACCGTTTCTGGTTTTATAATGCGGCTTCCAATGAGAGGATACATGGCAAAAATCTTTTCTTCGGAAGTGCCATCGCTGTGCCTGACTTCCATATCTTTCTCAAGTGCATCGACAGCCACATTCGGGCGCTCGGTGGTCCTTTCAAATCCAAGCGAGCGAATGTAGCTATTAATATCTGTACCGCTCTTATATGTATATGTCTGTAGTACTTTGTAGATATGAGAGTCTGTCGGAAAATAAACGGTATTATCGTGAATAATATACTGGCGCAGTTCCTCACGATGGCGTTCTTTCGCACCATCTGATGTTAGCTCAGATCCATCTAGCCTCGATTCAAATCCATATAGTTCAATTAAACTTTTAATTGTATAGCCATTCCGTGATGCGATAGACCTGATCCACTGGTTTTTGGGATCGGAGGAGATATATACTTTTCCATCGACCATGTTCTCTTGTAAAAATGCGATGATCTGTTCATCCGTCACACTTCTCTGGTCCAGATAAGGGTATCCTGATATAAAAACAGCATATTCGTCGGTAGTCATGCCTCGCAACTGAGCATTTGCTCTGAATCTTTCAGGATTATTAGGACGATAATATGGCTTTGTAAGGACGGTGATTACTTTCCCATCTGATTCACCAGCCAGTTCCCGTTCTGTGTATATTTGCATTTTCTTGCTGATAACACGTTCCCGGAGCTCTTCCGGCAAATCATTCAAATAGAAGCACTTTATCTCGTTCTCATATATAAAAATGCAAACGAAATCGTCCTGTCCATTATTCATGCAGCAGCAGGTTACCTCGTCGTCAGCATAGTCAAAACGATTTTTGTCGATTAATTCTTCCAAAAGATAAAATTCTCGTTGCGTCAGTTCCTTTCCGGTCCATACTGCTCTGCGTTGTGGTAAACGTTTTTCTAAGGCATTATACACACTCTGCCTTGACAGGCCATACCACTCCGACATTTTCGCTGGTTTGAATCCAAATCTTTCGGTCAAGGCGTCAATGACTGAATAATCAAAGCCTTTCCCTGAAATAGTAGTTGAGGATTCGCCTCCGAAGTCGTGTCTTTCTTCAGTCATAAGGTTGTCAAAATATGTTTTTCCATCTCTGAGAATCGCCTCAATCACCGCAACGATTTCATCTCTTGTTTGTGCGCCGACATTGCGCATGTTTATTATGTCCTTTTCGGACATTTGGATCAACTCGCCTGCTGTTTGAACATTCGCCCTACTCAGAGCGTTTCTGGCCCTTACACTGAAAGGCACATCGTCAAGCCCTATAGAAGCAACCTCAGAAAGAATCTCGGTGATTCTGTTATTGTCAGGTTCGGGGTGTGGATCTTCCTCTTGAGCATTATCCATACTGTTGTATTTGAGCTTTCCACTTTGGATGACACTCTCAATTGCAGCTATGATTTCTTCTCGACTCAAAACGCCAACATTGCGAAGCTCAAAAATATCCTTTCTAGACAGTTGGATCAGTGCTCCGACCGTATGGATGCCACCGCGTTTCAAAGCATTTGTAGCACGGTTACTTAGCCCGAGGCTTTCAATCTGTGTATCCTGAACATCAGGAAGGATCTCATAAATCCGTTTAGCCCGATCATTAAAATAACTGACTATTTCCTCAGAGTGGGCAATAACATCGCTTAGCTCGCGGATAACATCGTCACTAACGTTGTGGCATTCTGACAGTTCGTTAATCTTACAGTTGAGCAAATCATCCAACTTCAAAAGGCCAGCGCGAACCAAGAAGCTTTTGCTCTTGTCGGAAATCTCCAAATCATAAATATAAACCATAAGAGGCTTTTCAATCATACTATCACCAGTATCTTTTCTTTGGTTCTGAGGGAGATGACGAAGAATCATCTCCCTCTTCTTGCGTCTCGTCTACCGTTCAGACTATCACTCGCTTTTTCAAGCAGATACCTTGGGGACAACGTTCAAGGGAAGCAATGGCAATCCAAAATAACAAAACAGTCATCATCTTTGAGCTCATTGTCCAGAAAGCTCTCAAATCCTTTCATGTATTCCGCTTGCGCTGCTTCCTGAAGATTCTCGGGCATATCATCGAATTTTCCGCTCATTACTTTCGCCTCAAATGCGGCCCATGCATCATTATCATCATGCCAAATGCCCTTTGTGTCAATGTAAGCATCCGGTGGCATCAGAGCACGACCGAATTCTCTGCCCAATCGCTTTGCCCAATCGCAAAATGCTTCGCCATTTTTCAGAACGGGTTTTTCTAGTCCTGCTGATTCGAGATATAGATCACCATTGATAATCTTATTGCCTTCGAATACTCCGCTGCCAAGACGAGAATCTCTGTTAAGAATGAGTTCAAAGAGCTTATAAGTTTTATACTCATCCAGCCTCGAAACAGCATCCCAGGCAATATTCTTTTTCAGTCCTCCATTGACGGGAACATACTCAGTATCATCAACACAATAGGGACCACGCTTCCCGCTATTGACTATTGCATCATATTGATCAAAGAGTTCATAGGCAAACAGTCCATTTTCCGTTGGCATCACGTTTTCAGAACCCTTGACCGCTCCAACAGCGCCCGCCCAACGCCCACCGATTTCATACCAGTCGCATTTAATGTTCTCCTCATTTGCGGTGCCTTCAACAAATGCTTTCATAGTGCTGTCCACAATTGACGCTATTGTTGTATGCTCAAGAGTTCCATTGATTTTATTTGCTGGAATACCCATATAAACAGTCTTATGGCTCATCTTTCTTCCTCCTAATCTCGATGATTATTCGTTTCTCTCGGGTTTGTATTAATCACTCTGCCTCAAACGGGATGCCATGTTCCTTTGCGTATTGTTCAGCGTAGGACCCTGCCGGCGCGACAAGTTTCAGAACACTATTAGAGTTACTAAAGGTGTTATTCTCTATGCGTACAATGCTGGCCGGAATTCTTACTAAAGAAAGGTTTTCCACGATACGTGTTTGTTCCATTGTTCGAGGTTGTAGAAGGCGGTACGGAGCGAAAACTTGATAAGACAAAGCAGTGACATGGTTCTTACCGATTACTTCTGGAACTGTAACTTCTGTATCCATTCCCTTATAGTTTGTGATTGTAATCGTTCCATCATCCAGGACCTTATAACTCCATTGCCTTTTCAATGCGGAAACAGAATTTGAGTTTTCGGTTTTTTTCGTTGAAGTGCTTTCATAAGCTTGCTTCAGCAACTCATCTATCAACGGAAGCAACTCTTGGTCCAGTGTCGGCATCCCATTTTTCAGTGTTTCCAATTCTTCCGGCGTTAGTAAACTCTGTTTTGACATGAAGAGAAGAAGACTTTTATCTTTTCGAAGCTCAAACTCAAAGTTTTTCTTTTGGCGCTTCAGGTATTGCGAGTATTCGGTGATGGTATCCTCCGGCACAGGGTATTCTTCCGCAATCGCCGAACAGAGTCCCAACACGGCAGCCTTCTTCAACTCAGTAGGTATATTCTTAATGGAGTGATACGGAGCAACGATCTTAACTCGTGCGCTTTCAAAGGCGTTTTTGCTCAAGACTGTTTCTGCACCGTGAATGACAATCGTGCCCTTGGCCATGAAGAAACAGTGATAGGGAAATTCCTTCACGGTTTCAGGAACATGAAGAACCCGCAGCCCTTTACAGCAATAGAACGCCATGCCTCCAATCTCTTCCAAGCGAGGTGGAAGTTCCACTGTTTTCAGGCTATCGCATTCGCAGAATGCCTCTGCGCCAATCTTTGTCAAGCCATCAGGGAGGATGACAGTTGTTAAACTACTGTTCTTTTCAAACGCACCTTCTCCGATCTCGGTCACACTATCTGGCACAACGACATCCCCGCCAGGACCGATGTACTTTTTTAATACGCCGTTTTCGATCACGAAATCATTTGGATTGGCCATTATCATTTCTCCTTGATATGTGTGTACACTGGTTTTCTGGCTTTTATGAATGATTCTTTGTCTACTATACATCACACTGGTTTGAAGGATATGAAATCAATTCGCCATTAAGAGATCTTGAAATAGGTTCTCCTCTGACGAACTTCCTTTTCAATATCTCCAGTGAGCACCATCTGTCTCAGTATTGCGCTGACAACCTGGTTGCTTTCTCCTTCAAGCGCCGGGATATTCTCTATCATATCCGAGACTGTCATAGGCTCAGAATCTTGAAGGTACTCTATGATCGCATCCTTCATGTATTGATGCTGCCTTTGCGTCGGGGTCATTCCGGCAAAGCGTTCTCTTTCTTTTTTCTTCTCTTCTTCAATGATAGAAGCTGGCTTTGAAGGTTTGATCGGCAGCGGATACTGTTTTTCAGCTGCCTGTTGGAACTCAAAAGATTTACTGCTTGCATTTGCGTCAGCCTGGACGATTCCTGATGAATACGCTGCTTCCGCTGCAGATATCGAGGATTGCGCATCCGCCGTTTTCTTTTCCGCGTCTTCGATGATTGCCTTCTGCGCTTTCTTTTCACCGAATTTGAATAGACCGAGCGACGCAAGCGCTGACTCTGCAGCCGATTTGCGATCTGCTTGTTTTTTCATCTCAGCATTTGCTCTCGCAATCGCTTCCTCTTTTCTCTTTGCCGCCGCAGCAACAAGCTGCTTCTTTTCTTCAGCGAGTTTGTCATTCACATACGATGTCCGTTTTTCGTTGATTTTTGCGCACTCTGATTCCCACTTTTTCACGGCGTCATTATACTCGCGCCGGTCATTTTCGAGCTTTTTCTTTGCCTCTACTTCCGCCTTACGCTGGGCTTCCACTTTTTCCCGTTCTTCCGCTTCCTTTCGTTTTTTCTCTTCGGAATCAACTAGCTCCGGCTTAATCTTGGTACTGTAGGAATCGACGGTTTTTTGTGTCTTTGTCTTCGCAGGAGAATCAAAGAACTGGCCTACAGAGTCTTTGTCAGTTTTCCCTTCCTTCAATGTACGCTGCACATCCCAGCCAGTAAGCTTTTGGAAATTGCCTGCTTTTCCGTCCAGCTTTATACATCCGAGAACTCGATTGAGATGTTCGGCAATCAAATCGCAATTTTCTGAGAACGCTGCTTCTTTCCCGGTTTTGACCGCAATAAACGCGTAGGAATCTTTCTCGCAGGATACCCCGACGAGGAAAAACAACAGTTGGATCGTTAACGTCCGCCCCGGGGAGCTGCTAAAAGAGGATTGGATTTGTAACCCGATCCCCATTTCACTGATGCTTCCTCCTGTTCGGGCAGGAAAATCTCCCTTGAAATTGACGTTTGACAGGTCGAGAGCGCCATCCAGATGCCGCACAAGGACCTTGACCTCCGCTGTCGGTTCTCCATTATCATTGATCCCTGTTCCGCAATTGATGGAAAACGCTTTTGTTCCGTCATCATTTGTGCCGGTTATTGCATCATAGCCATAAGGCAGATCAAGTGATAAGTGGTCATCATATTTCTCAAACATTTTTAGTTCCTCCCTGTTCAAATAACACGCTGACATTCTGATTGAAAATGCCGCAATATATCACTATTCTTCACCATTAGATGCGATTGAACGAAATAGGACGAATCAATAGTCTTTCCTCTTTCCACAGGTGGAGCACTTTGTTGACAGAAATCCTTTTTTGAATTCTCCCCCGCAATACTGACAGACGCCTTTCGCGCGGAAAGCTGCCCGTTTTTCCTCTTCTTCCTTTTTCAGCCTTTCCGCTTCCGCTTTTTTTGCTTCCGCTTCGGCTTGTGCGGTCTCTCTTTCCAGCATCAGCTTGTCAAAGCTGTCAAACAGCTTGAAGCCTTTTCCGAAAGGCTCTCCCGGAGCGACCTCACCGCCCGACATATAACCGCCGCTTCCTACAACATAAACTCTGCCCTCTTCAGTAAGAAACGCGCACTTGTAAAGAGTTCCGCTGACAGCGATGATCTTTTCCGAAGCGTGGGCAGTTGCAAAGCGAGTCAACTCACCCCTGCCATTGTTCTGTTTCAGTAGGATTTTGCCGTCCGTCAGGATCGCGATCGGCTCCTGTTGGAGAAGATAGATCTTCAGGATCTCCTGCGGCTGATACAGGTCCGGTGAAAAGCTGGAGCATGTCCCGTCCCCCTTTTGGACGATAACCATGTTTCGATCTCCGACCGCTGCGTCTATCGCGCCGGGCTGGTCGTAACTGCGTTCGTCCTCCGTCCTGCCGTAGTAGTTCTTGTAGACGCTGATGACCTTGCCGCCTGTGTCGATCCCGGCAACGCGCCCGAACTTACTGCTGATTTCGACGATGTTCTTCCAGGTTGTTACATCAGACGAGGACGAATGCTGAGGCGCATAGCCGATCGTAGAGACCACAGTACCATTCTCCCGAAGACCATAAATGCACTGCTCGCTGATCGCAACCTGTTTGATGCCGTACCACGACTTGCAACTGGCCTGGTGATACAGATTGCCTCCCGTATACATCACGCTACCGTCGGAGGTAACGCCCACCGTGCCACGCTCGTCGCAGTCAACGGAAACGATGTTTTTCCATCCCGAGACATTGCACTGTCCATCATCGTTCTTACCGGCAGCAATCACTGTCCCGTCCGGCTTGACGGCAACGACGTGATACATGCTGCAGGCGATCTTGCCCATCGCAATCCTGACGCGCGCTCTGTCTCTCTCAAGCGTTTCCCGGACTTTGGCAGCGATCAGCCGGTCTTCTTCTGCTTTCTTTTTCTCCTCTGCTTTGCGCCGCTCTTCGGCTTTTCGACGCTCCTCCTCACGCCTGTGCGCGTCTTCGGCTTTCCGCTTTTTCTCGGCTTCGGCTTTTGCTTTACGTTCAGCTTCTTCCGCTTCGACTTTTGCCTTGCGACGAGCTTCCGCCTCCGCAGCTGCCTTGTCCTCCTCGTCGCTCCAGGATCGTATCATTGCCAGTGTTTCAGGTGTCGCAGAGGGATCGTTTGGATTGCCCGCATAATATGCACGGATCGCCTCGCGCGCTTTCCGATTACCGACCTTTGCCTTGTCTATCAGGAAGGCGAGAGGTTCGGCCAGATCAAAAGCTTTGCCCGGTCCCGGCTCTTTATAGCCAGCTTCCACTGCGGCGTCAAACAGCGCCATCGCCTCCATATATCCTGCAGGCGTTCCGGCGCTTTCGGACGATGCCGGCGGAGTCTCGTCTTCGCCGGAGAAGCCACCCCAGAATCCGTAACTGCCGTCCCCGTAGATACCGTCGGGAATGAACGACCAGCCAAGCTTCTGCCTTACCTCGCCCTGCGTGGCATCGATCGTGAGCCTGACCGTTACGGTGGGGTTCTTCCTTTTATTGTCGAGCGCGTTATAGGAAACGACGTGTATGATCTTTGCGCTGTAGGGGATATCTTTTTTCACAAGCTTTGACAGCCAGCTGTCGGTCGATATGTCGCCTACATCGCCGCGTGTAGTCACCGCGTCGATCCGGTTGCTGGCCGAATTGATCCGGAAAGTGACCTTTTCACCTGCTTTTATCCTGTTGCTGCGCTCCTTTCTGTCGCCTTTTTTTGTGTTTGTCAGATCGAATTCATAGGGGGGCATAGGTTTATTGTCATCCGCTTTTGCCTGAAAAGCGGGTGGTTCAGCTGTCAACCGCTGATATTCATGCATGGCCAGCATATCTCCCTGCTCCGCCGCGACCTTGAACCAGTGGATCGCACGCTCCAGATCAATGGCGTCGCTTCCGTCGCCGTTTTCGTACTGGAATGCGACATGACGCACGAATTCAGCGTCGCTCGGATCGGCAAGACACGCTTTCTCGAAATACTCGAGTTCCTTGTCCATGTCCCCTTCCTGCTCATACTGATAGCCAAGCGTACGATACGCCAGCGCATAGCCCTGATCGGCCGAGCGCCGCACAAGATCCAATGCGTGCTTGGTATCTCCCTTGATATCACCGCGGAGGATATAGCAGGCATAAGAATGCTGACACGGGGCATTGCCTAGCTCAGCGCCTTTTTTATACAGTTCGACGGCTTTTGCCGTGTCCTGTTCCACACCGCGTCCATGCTCATACGCCAGAGCCAGCGGCCAGTATCCTGCGGCGCAGCCGGCATCGACCGATTTCTGTGCCCATTTCAGGCTCTCCGCATAATCGCTCCCCGGTCCGGCTTGCTCTAGTGAGCCGCCCATGCTCATGTACACGCCGGCAAGTTCCGCCATTGCCTGCACGTCACCCGCTTCGGCTTTCCTCTGCAGTTCAGCTTCCGAGCGGTATTTCTCGATCAGCGCAGGCGCGTCCTCGTCACCGGCCTCCGCCGCGCGTTCCATCCATATGGCAGCGGTCTCGAAGCTTCTCTCTACGCCGCAGCCTTTGGCATAATGCAGGCCGATATTGAACATTCCAACGGCATTCCCTGTCTCTGCAAGCTTTTCCCACCAATAGGCGCATTTGTCAAAGTCCTGCTCGACACCATCGCCGTCAAGGTATGCCTTTGCAAGGCTTTCCATACAGTCCGGGTCGCCATCTTCCGCCTCTTTAATCTTATCTTCGATCGACATGCCGGACATCATCATGTCTGACATCATTTCATCCATATAAGGACGCATCATTTGTTCCCCAAGAAGGAACATCTTGCATGGAAGATCAGGGCGGTTCTTGCCACGAACAATGGTTGCTTCCGCATCATCTGCCTGTCCACTTGCTTTAATGATTACTCCTGTCCCGCGGTTTCCAAGCCTTTTCAGCTCAGATAGTTTTCCGGAGGCTCGTAAAAACTGTCTCATCTCCAAGAATGCAAGCATGTATAGTGCGACAGTCTTCTCATCTCCCTGTAGTTCAGCACCATTAAACTCAATTGTATGGTCCGGATTTACCTTCCAAGATTTTGAACCTTGCCGAAGATGGTCAAATGTTGCTTTACGTTCGTCTCTTGTATAGAGGTTTATCGACAGTTCTTCCTTTGTTGCCTTAAGGATACCCATAATGGCAGAATCGGTAAAATCTACCGTCATCTCATACAATTCGCTCGGGTCTTTCTCTGATTCAGGGTCTTCCATTTCTCCGGTCAGCTTTTTGATTTTTCTTAAAATGAATGCATTGAATGAATCCTTGTCAACGAAGATGTTGACGGATCTATCCAAACCATCTTCGCTTACATTCCCGTACAGTGTGGTGGAAGATGTGGTGCCGTCAGCATGTTTTACGATCTGCTGAAGACTGCCTTGGCCGCTTCTCATCATTTCCATGAATTCTTCCATGGAGATTTCTTTAGTTTCGCCCGTTTCCGGGTTTGTCATCGTCGGCATGCTGCTTTCTCCTTTCAATGATCGGTTATTGGTTAAGGACATCCAAATCGGTTAGCAAATTCATTCTCTGAAATGATTGGGATGCCTAGTTCTTGTGCTTTTTGATTTTTAGAAGACGCAGATTGCAGGTCGTTGTTTACTAGATAGTTTGTATTCTTCGACACACTGCCAGATACTTTTCCGCCTTGCGACTCCACATAAGCGACGAAAGCATCACGGTTGGTGAATATGTGTACTTTTCCTGTGATAACAAATGTCATGCCGGCACATCGGCTCTCGCTCACCAATGCAACGGGAGCGGCGTCAACATCATCAGAGCCCTCCTCAGCAGACGCTGTCATGGGCTCCGGTCCGCCCGGCATATAGACAGCCGTCTGTTCTATCGTGCCTGTGGTGTAGTCAACCACGACCTTTTCCACTGCGTATTCTCTCGGTTCTTTTTTGGAACACAAATAGTACGCGAATTCTTCCGGACTGCACGCTACCCCACGCCAGTCCAATCTCGTTTTTGTCTCCGGGTTCCAATCAAGGCATCCGTCTTCACATGGGATAGAATAACCGAAGCCGCAAAACTCCGGCCACCCTGTCCACTCACAGCCGGGAAAGGCTGGGCTGCACTTTTCTAGGCATGCTTGAAACTCCGCAAGGTTTTTCTGTTTATTTTTTTCCGCGCCGTTCTTCACTTTCTTTGCGAGTTTTTTCAATTCAGGTTCAACATATGGGGATCTTAACCACCCGAAGAAAAACGGTGCTTTGTGATCGTGGATCTTCGACAGCTCCAACCTGACCGGCTTTCCGTCCGGGACAGCAGATTGAAATGCCTCTCCAAATGACGAAATCTTCTGTCGCGTCTCTTCCGCTTCGCCATCTGCAAAACAGTCAACAGAATTCATCAGCAGTTGAATCAGTTTTTCTGTTTGCTCTGCTGCCAGAAGATCTTTCGGGAAACATTTCAGATTGATTGGCCATTCTATGTCTTTTGACTGAAGCACCAGTTCATGCCGTCTACCCTGCATATCGGTCAGGGCAATCGTTACATTAACAGAGGCCCCCTCAGAAGCAGTAGAAATCCTCTGGTATTCTTTTGCTATGGGATCATAAATGATGTCCCATTTTTCCTTGTCGAATTCACCGGCTTCGCCTATCCCATCATCCTCGTCAATATCTTCTTCATCCTCGAATTCATCATCCATTTCTTCGTCGTCTTCATATTCATCGTCTTCAAACTCTTCATCATCTTCGCCAAACGCACTGTAACTGGATTTTAAATACAGTTTTCCGTCCTTCAGTTCGGCTTCCTTTGATGCGTCCCCTCCTGTGTCCCATCCGGAAATCGAGCCACGATAATAACAGGTAGGTGCCACATCTGCAATCCGTTCAAAAAGGTCTATGTCATCGACGCCAGGACCGTTCATAATTCCATAAGGTCCGCTTAGTGTCAAATGCATTTCCCCTGATTTCCAGCATTTCTCCAATTCGTTTTCGGGCATATCAAGCGTAGTATCCAAATACCAACAGTCGCGTTGTTCGCGATATTGTTTTTTCCGATCATTTGCATAATAACAGAGAATTTCCAAGATTTTTTTACAATCTTCTCTCGTGCCCCTTACCTCAAGGGTCGTTGTAAAGTCAGCCGACATAAATCTGCCCCCTTCGCTGATTCCTGTTTATGTAATTCGTTTGATTCATTAACAATGTATTATTTCACATTTCTGTCCACTGATTATCTCGCCAGACCTCTATCGTCGTCTCCCCGAGCCCATATTTCTCGAACCATTCCAGTACAGTCATGTCGTCAAAGCCAACCTCATAAGCCATATTGTAAATATCATCATATGGAGTATCATCCACATTTCTGTAGAGAAATGCATTCTCAGAAAGAATTGGAATACATGCGTCCCGGATTTTTTTGAGTTCAGCTGCGTTCTTCTTGAAGTCGGCGCAGATTGCGTAACGAGTTTTCTCGGTTATCATGTCCGCGATTGATGCTCCACGCGTACTGATGCAGTCATCAATGGCTTTCTTTTCGGCGAACTCATCCTTGTCGCCGACAAAATAAAACTCCATTCCTGAAATATCTTCACCCTTATAGGCATCATCGTCGTATGTTTCTTCGACCTTGATCGTAAGCTTTTTCTTTTTGTTGATCCTGACGTATTCAAACGGCCCATATGAGCCATCGTCAAACTCAGCATGGTCGATCTCCACGGATTGAAGATCTCCATCTTTCAGGTCATCAGCATCAAAATCTTCTTCAATTTGCCCAGCGTTTTGCAGCATGAAGAGTAAATACTCCGAAACGGAAGAGTAGTCAAAACGATCATCATTAACGAATGGGACTTCATCATTTTCGAATTCATCATAAGCTGCCCCGAGTGCATCATCAATCATCTCGGTTAATTCGCTTGCAGTTTCCAATTCCAAAAGCTTTTGCATTCGGCGGCTTTTGACCTTCACAGTTATAAAACTGCTGCTGCTTGAATTTGTTACAAAATCAGTGCGAAATTTCATATTGGTAAACCTCCGTCAATTAGATAAAAGCCCATTTGAATTTCACGGAAACGCCGTTCTCTTCTGCTTCTTTAAGAACCGCTTCATGTAGCGCTTGCAGTTGCTTTTGGTAGTTCCCTTTGTAAGGAACGACATCAGCAAACATTGCTTTTCGTTGGTCGATCTGGATTTTCTTTAGATTCTTCCAGAATTTATCCCGCTCCTTGTCAGAAACTGTATTGCTGGTAAAGAACGGCCATGCACTCTCTGTTGTAGCAAAGTATTGCACGCTTGGCATTGCATCATAGTAATGCTCCAGAATAAAGACCGGATGCCCACTATTATCAAGTGCCATTTCTGCAGTTATCGTATTGCCCATATTGGGATCGATTACTGTATGTGTGTGAATGGGGCCAATCTCATCTGTTTGGCCATAAAATGCTCTGGAGTTGGTATCTTCAAGTTTCCTGCTCTTTGGCTTGGCAGCACTATCGCCGAACATCTCCATGAACTGAGCTTCAGTGATGATCTTTACGCCCAGCTCCGCTGCTTTCTGATTCTTCGAAGACGTTGACCTGCTCGAATTGTTGATCAGAAAATCCGTCTTCGCGGTGACTCCGGAGCCAACGCTTCCGCCTCTGGCCTCAATGTATTCAGTTAGTTCATCGCGATCTTCAAAGGTGTTCAGCTTTCCGGTAATCGCAAACTTCAGTCCACCGCACGGAGCGTATTTTTTCAGGGCATTCTGAAGCTTTTCTGCAGAACAATCTGCCAAGTCAGAGAGTTCTTCCATATCTGAATCCTCTGCATCTACCTCATCAAAATCCAAGAATGTATGCTTTGATTTTCCGTTCTCGTGCCTGACTGCATCGATTGTGGGGGCGTCTGTCTCAAACTGAATCGCGCAGATTATTTCTCCGTTTCCCTCTGCTTCAATCTTCCTGCGGTTCTTTTTGAGGAAGCCAATCAGCGGCACAAGGTTTTTATCCGGTTCTTCCTCGTTCTCATCTTCTCCGCCGCCTCCGCCGAGTAGATAAACAAGATTATCAATGATTCCTTTCTCTTCCAGCAGCTCCGCACCATTGCCGTCTGTGTCAATTCCATCCGCAACGGCATCCAGAAGTTCTTTGAGTTCCGAATACACTTTCTCTTCGCCGGCAAAAGCACCTGCCGAATAAGTGACAGGATGTTTCTTTACCCACTCCGCAAGCAAAGGACTTTCAAAGTTGATGATGGTAAAACTGCTGCTGGAGCTGTTGGTCACAAAATCTGTTCTGATTTTCATAT